>PJQF01000067.1_pt2 | contig 63060 bp, 48 predicted proteins | sample 1503741 | NCBI WGS metagenome assembly PJQF01 (sample SAMN07775949, study PRJNA414020) | Biofilm metagenome, whole genome shotgun sequencing project. | isolation source: biomolecule (vanillin) treated reverse osmosis membrane biofilm | place: India: Nagpur | collected 2017-03-21
CAGGCACCGTGCCCACGGCTCGTATCGATGTAGGAACCACCGCAAATAAAATTGTTCAATTGGATGCTACCGGAAAACTTCCCGCAGTAGATGGTTCTCAGTTAACCAATCTTCCCGCAGGAACAGAGACTGACCCAACGGTAAAAGCAATCAATGGTCTAGTAAAATCAAATGGCACAACGATTAGTGCGGCCACTGCTGGAACAGATTACGTAGCAACAGAAACTGATCCGACAGTAAAATCCATCAACGGCTTAGTAAAATCAAACGGTACGACAATTAGTGCAGCAACAGCTGGCACCGATTATCAAGCTCCACTCGTCAGTGGCACGAACATAAAAACGATTAATGGAGCATCCGTTTTAGGTGCAGGTAACATCACAGCGGTTACCACAGAAACCGATCCAACCGTGACAGCTATTAACGGATTAGTTAAATCCAACGGCACAACAATAAGTGCCGCTACGGCAGGCACTGATTATTTAGCTCCGAATGGCAACGGTTCTGCCTTAACAAATTTAAACGCCAGCAATCTGGCATCGGGCACTGTGCCAACCGCACGAATCGATGTTGGAACCACCGCAAATAAAATTGTTCAATTAGATGCCACCGGAAAACTACCGGCAGTTGATGGTTCACAATTAACGAACCTTCCAACAGCGGCCGAAACGGATCCAACTGTACAGGCGATTAACGGATTGGTAAAAAGCAATGGCACAACAATTACAGCCGCTACGCCAGGAACAGATTATGTAGCAACCGAAGCCGACCCAGCCGTAAAAGCAATTAATGGGTTAGTAAAAAGTAATGGTACTACAATTAGTGCGGCAGTTCCCGGAACAGATTACCTTACTACCAATCAAAACATCACTTTATCAGGAGATATTACAGGAAGTGGCACCACAGCAATAACGACTACCGTTTCTAAAATCAATGGATCAACATGGCCGGCCAATGCATCCGGTTCCTTAACCAACGATGGTTCCGGAAATTTAACATGGGTTCCTGCAGGTGGATCAGGTACTGTGACAAGTGTGGGCGCAGGCACTGGCTTAACAGGCGGTCCTATCACTACAAGCGGAACACTTTCTGTGGACGTAGGAACCACTGCCAATAAAATTGTTCAATTAGATGGCACCGGAAAACTTCCGGCAGTAGATGGTTCACAGTTAACCAATCTTCCTGCCGGAACAGAGACTGACCCAACAGTAAAAGCAATCAATGGTCTAGTAAAATCGAATGGCACAACAATTAGCGCGGCCACAGCTGGTACCGATTATCAGGCTCCACTCGTAAGCGGCACGAACATAAAAACGATTAACGGAGCATCTGTTTTGGGAGCGGGTAACATCACAGCAGTAACAACAGAAACCGATCCAACTGTAACGGCCATTAACGGATTAGTAAAATCCAATGGCACGACCATTAGTGCGGCTACAGCGGGCACCGATTATTTGGCACCAAATGGAAATGGTTCGGCATTAACTAATTTAAATGCCAGCAACTTGGCATCGGGCACAGTCCCTACGGCTCGAATTGATGTGGGAACTACAGCGAATAAAATCGTTCAATTGGATGGCACCGGAAAATTGCCTGCGGTAGATGGTTCGCAATTGACTAACCTTCCTACCGGAACAGAAACCGATCCAACAGTAACAGCCATTAATGGTCTTGTAAAATCCGATGGATCAATAATTAGTGCAGCTACAGCTGGCACAGACTATTTGGCTCCAAATGGCAATGGTTCTGCATTAACCAATTTGAATGCGAACAATATTTCCTCTGGAACTTTAGCGATTGCGAATGGTGGTACCGGAGCTACTACAGCACCGACAGCTAGGACTGCGTTGGGCTTAGGAACATTGTCAACTCTTTCTGCAGTTACGTCATCTGAAATTACGGATGGAACTATTGTCGATGCAGACATTAATGGTAGCGCAAATATTAATGGTGCGAAAATCAATCCGACTTTCGGAGCACAAGCAGTATCAACAACGAGTACATTAACAACCGGTTCAACCGGACAATTTGTAGTAGATGGTACTGGTAATATTACTAAGATTAATAACATCACTACTTCTTTCCCGGCATCACAAGGCGCAGCCAATACAGTTTTGACAAACGATGGTGCTGGTAACCTCAGTTGGGCAGCCAGCAGTGGCTGGGGCTTATCCGGAAATGCAACTACCGTAGGGAACAAATTAGGAACCACCAACGGCAATGCACTCACATTCATTACCAGCAACACAGATCGGATGACAATCGATGCGACAGGTAATGTCGGTATCGGCACAACATCGCCTACCGCTCCATTAACAATTTCTGGCACAACTTCAATGATTGATGTAACCAATACAGGCGGTGGTCAAAATTGGCGCATTGTATCAGATACAGATGGAACATTGAAGTTTGTTAAAACATCAGGTTTAACATTTCCTCCATTAACATTAAATGGAAATGGTGCCATCGGTATTTATGATGGAGTGAGTGCCGTAACATTTGGAACTGCCGGCCAAGTTTTAACAAGTGGTGGGCCCGGTGCAGTGCCAACATGGAGTAACGCTTCGAGCGGCTGGGGTTTAACAGGCAATACTGGTACCGATGGTGGCCCCATCAATTTTATTGGAACCACTGATGCAAAGGCATTATTGTTTAAAACAAATAATGCGGATGCATTGCGCATAAGCCCTACAGGTAATGTGAGTATGGGAACCGGCATTTATGATCTTGCCCGTTTGGAAGTGAGTGGTGGAGTTGGCTCTCAAAAAATCTCATCTCTCTTTACCGATGGATCGAATAGTACCATTGTTTTAGCCCACCCAGCTCCAACTTTGGCTGCCATGGGCTCGCTTAATGGTCAGGAAATGCAATTTGGAAACTTTGATGCAGGATACACCACATTTACTCCAACTATCACAATGAGCTCTGGTGGCAACGTAGGTATCGGCACAACCTCTCCCGCTCAAAAACTTTCGGTGCAAGGCGGAATGAATATTGATAATGGCGATGCGGCTACCGGAACTATTACAAACGGGCTTACTTTCGGATTTGGCTCTAGCGAAGGGATTTCTTCCAAAAGAAATCCAGGCGGAAATCAGTTTGGTCTGGATTTTTACACCCAAACAGTTAGCCGTTTAAGCATTACCAATGCCGGTAATGTTGGTATTGGAACTACAAACCCACTGACCCCTCTTCAAATTGGCCCAACTTTTGGATTTCTCGAAGCCGGAGGTGATGATATTTTGACGCATGGAATTTATTTTGATGGGTCTAATTTTATTAATAGAAGTACAACTGCAAATAGTGCGATACTATTGGGAAATGGAAAATTAGGAATGTACACTTTCCCCGCAGGAGCCGCAGCAGGGGTGACATCATCTCCCGATATGCGCTTCAACGTTCGGCCAACCGGTGTGGGAATTCAAGTAGATAACCCGATCGAAACATTCCAAGTGAATGGTGCTACGTATTTGAATCCAATTACAGCGCCAAGTACTACCACAGACAGGCTTTACAACGTGGGTGGAAATCTGTTTTGGAATGGCATCAATATTTCGAGTGGGGGTAGTGGTTGGAGTTTGGCCGGAAATGCCGGAACTAATTCGAGCACCGATTTCATTGGAACGACTGACAATACGGCTTTGCGATTCAAAACAAATAATAATACTTCAGGATTGATTGATCCGCTGAATTCGAATGTATTCTTCGGGTACATCGCAGGACAATCGACTACTGGTACGCAAAACGTAGCCATAGGTACGAATGCCTTTATGGCCAACACGACTGGCTCCGGCAACGTGGCGTTAGGTACTGGAGCTCTCCAGACAAACTCAACGGGTACAGGCAATATTGCGATTGGTAATTTTGCCGATGTTAATTCACCAGGCCTAATCAATGCAGTAGCCATTGGTAGAAATGCCAAAGTAGGCGCGAGTAACTCGTTGATTTTGGGAGGTACAGGTGCTGATGCGGTAAATGTAGGTATTGGCACGACCACACCATTTACCAGACTGGAAGTGCGCGAAGATGTAGATGGCCCGTTAGCGGTAGCATTTACCAATAATAACACAGGAACAAACGCCTATGCCGCTTCACGATTAGTTACTGATCAAGGATTACATGGTATTATCTTCAAAAATTCAAGCGCCCGTTCTGTTGACGGAGGAATTAACACCATGACGGTGCGTAATGATGGAGGAAGTTTACGCTTACAATCCGATTTTGGAAATGGAATATTTGTTCAAGGTGCTACTGGCAACGTAGGTATTGGCACAGCTTCTCCTGGTTCTGCTTTAGAAGTAGCAGGTCAGATAAAAATTACGGGTGGAACACCGGGTGTGGGGAAAGTGCTTACGTCTGACGCAACAGGTTTGGCTACATGGCAAAATGCTGGTGGTGGCGGCTGGGGATTAACTGGAACTGCCGGAACAGTGGATGGTACTAATTTTATTGGAACAACGGATGATATACCGGTTAACATCAGGGTCAACGGCCAAAAGGCCGGGAGGATTGAGTCAAACACTGGTTTATCTAATCTTTTCTTAGGTTATCAAGCTGGAAATGTAAATACCGCTTCTGCAAACACTGGGATAGGCACTCGGGCCCTAGCTGCAAACACCACTGGGAACGGCTTGGTTGCGGTTGGTCAAGGCGCATTGTCCTTTAATACAACGGGACTTTCCAACACAGCAGTTGGATCTGGCTCATTGCTAAACAATACAACCGGACAAGACAATACTGCTGTTGGTAGGTTGGCACTTTCTGGAAATAGCACAGCGGGAGGGAATTCGGCCTTTGGGAGCAATAGTCTTACAATAAACTCAGGCTCAGGTAACACAGCAATTGGAGCGAATTCGTTATCGAACAATACAACTGGTGTTGGTAATACGGCTATTGGCTTTGATGCTAATGTTTCAGTTGGTAATCTAACAAATGCTACTGCTATTGGATATCAGGCTTCAGTAAATGCCAGCAATACCATTCAATTAGGAAATAGCGGGGTAACCACTGTGAATATAGGCACAGGTACCTCTACCAAATTAGTGGCTGGCCAACTTCAAATAACGGGCGGCACCTTGAGCGCAGGCAGTGTGCTAACATCTGATGCAAGTGGAAATGCAACTTGGCAAGGTGGCGGCTGGGGATTAACTGGAACTGCTGGTACTGTTGATGGCATTAATTTCATCGGTACTACAGATAACATCCCACTGAGCTTTAGAGTGAATAATTTAAAGGCAGGACGTGTAGATATAACGGCACAAAACACATTCTTTGGTTCTCAGGCCGGTAACTCCACAACAGGCAGCAGAAATACGGCCTATGGTATGGGCGCTCTATTCACCAACACCACATCCATTGAAAACACCGCATTAGGCTTTAATGCACTTTTTCAAAATACAGCCGCTGAGAACACAGCTGTGGGTGTAAGTGCACTGGGTGTATCTACAACAGGTGCGCAAAACACAGCTGTTGGAAGGTCTTCACTAGCAGGAAATACCACCGGTGCCAACAACGTAGCGCTGGGCTATTCCTCATTATTAACGAATACAACTGGATCCAACAACACGGCCATTGGTAGTGGCGCTGATGTAACTACTCCAGGACTTACTAAAGCTACCGCCATTGGTTACAACGCCAAAGTAGCTGCAAGCAATACGTTAATACTTGGTGGCACTGGTGCTGATGCAGTAAACGTAGGTATAGGTACAAGCAGTCCAAATGGTTTTGGTGGAAGAATTGTTCACTTATCTGGCACTGGAAATACTGGGTATATCCTGGAAAAAACCGATGCTACTGCTCGCAAGTGGGCTATGGTAACTGGTAATACCGGTGAATACATTATCCAAGACATGACGGGAAGTGTGAACGCATTATCAATATCACCTGGAGGCAATGTGGGCATTGGCACTACCACACCCGGTGCACTACTAGATATAACCGGTGCAGCAAATGGCATAAGGGTTAATTCTTGGCTTAGCGCAGGCTCCTCTGCCTGCGGTATAGGCTATGTGGGTACTAATTTATATAGAAATGCTAGCGACAATGTTTGGAAATTCACAAATACGAATGGCACAATAGGTGGAACTGCCATCAACTTCGCGGATTGCAGTGGCACTCCAAATCAGATCAGCTTTGTGAGAGCACTTGGACCAAGCACAGCCAATGCCAATGCTACTGTAGTTGAAAGTATGAGAATTGATGAAAATGGGCGGGTAGGCATTGGCACAGCCGCCCCTGCTTACCCATTAGATGTTTCAGGTGGTGCAGCCACTTCTATTACCACAACCTTCTTTAACACTGGTAATGGTGGAGGCCTTAGTGTAAACGAAAACCAAAATCCGACTATTTCAGTGCGTGCATTTGGCGGCTTCCTGAGTCAGGCGTCAGGCTTTGGTGGTGGATTTTATGTAACTTCTGATGAGCGTATAAAACGAAAAATTGGAGTGAGTGATTCGAAGAATGACCTATCGCAGATCATGAAAATAAAGGTCACAGACTACAAAATGAGAGATAGCCTGAATGCTGGAAATCAATTAATAAAAGGTCTCATTGCACAAGAAGTAGAAGCAGTATACCCACAGGCAGTGACCAAGCAAACCAACTTTATCCCCAATGTTTATGCGATGGCTGATCATACAGAGTTTGATCAAGCAAAACAAACGCTACGTGTAACCATGATTAAGGCTCATAACCTGGCAGTGGGCGATAAAGTAAAACTCATTTCGAGCACAGGTGGTGAAAAACCAAGTGTTGTAGCCAGTGTAGATGGTAACACATTCACCGTTGGTAATTGGACAGAGAAGTGCGAAAAGGTTTTCGTATTTGGAAAAGAAGTGAACGACTTCCGCATTGTGGATTACGATCGCTTGTTTACACTCAATATCTCAGCTACCCAAGAGTTGGTAAAATTGGTAGAGGAACAAAAGAAAGTAATTGACGAACTGAAAGCCAAAGAAGAGGAAAACAAGAAAAAGATTGCTCTTCTGGAGGCCAGCCTGAACAAAGCGGCTACCAGCGAAAACGAATTGGCTTCTTTGAAATCAGAAATTGAGAAGATCAAAGCGGCTTTGGGCTTAACCATAGATGCGGCTTTGCCTAAAAAGGAAGAGAAAAAGTAGTGTTTTGTCCAGGATAGTCAGGCGGTTATATGCTTAGCAATTAGTCGCCCGACAACTGGTGTCATGAAAGACTTTTAAAAACGGACAAAAAATAGGCAATTCCCTTTAAGGAGATTACTTTAGATGTCCGGAAGAGATATAAAAGGAAAAATGCGTTAAAATCTGGCATGGGCCAGCTTAATCGCAAAAAACAGGTGAATTATGAAGAGAATGATCCTATTCATGGCTGTAACCCTGATACCTTTGGCAGGTATTTCGCAACTGGTAATTTCAGCCGGAACCGATGTGGTAGCGGCTACCGGAACTACCATGACCACCACATCTTCCGTTAATAATCAAAGCCTCAAAACCGATTTAAGCAATCTGAAATTGGTTTTAGCTGCAACCGGAACTACCGCTCAGGGCCTAGTAAACGGCACCCTCCGGGCATTACCAGTAGGTAGTATTACTATCAACAGCAACGCCACATTTGCCCTTGCTGGTGAATGGTTGGTGAAAAATGAACTCGTCTTTACCAAGGGAAAATTGTTTGTCGATAAAGCTCCGGCAATTCCCGGCAGATTGGGTTATCAGGGCACAACTGCGTTGGCGGGCAATGATGATTCGTATGTCAATGGCCGTATTTTTATGCTTTCAGCCGCGGCTCATACCTTTCCAATCGGAAATAACAATGGATATTATCCGGCACAATTAACCATTAATGATGCAGATGCTGCGGCAGGGGTGGGTATGGAAATAGTAACTACAAATCCGGGCTTTGCACCTGTTACCGGAAGCATTAAAGAAATTTTTACAGACCATTTTTGGGAGTTAACAGCTGGCACTTCGGGAACCTTGAGCGGTCTAAATCCTATTTCATTAAGCAGTAATGGAACCAGTAACTTCTTTACAGGAGACGGAGATGCGCTTGTATTAGAATCAAACTCATCCGGTGTACAGACTAATCTGGGAGGGATTGTGAACAACACATTCTTCAGCAGCACTCAAAACGTGACAGCAAAGGCGAAGACCTTCGGATTGGCCAAATCAGATAATATCTCAGTCATCGTACATAAATTAATAACACCCGATAATGATGAGAAAAACGATGTGCTGTTTATCGATGGCATCGATTCTTTCCCGGAGAACGAAGTTTACTTATTGGATCGCTGGGGCAAAGAGATAAGGACGTGGAAATCATTTCAAAATTATGCCCAGCCAGCTTTATCAACCCAAGCGAATTTTGATTTCAGTAAACTAGAAATAGGTAATTACATTTGTGTGGTAAAGTTTGTAAGGAATGGTAAAGAAGAAACCATTAACCAAATGATCGTGGTTCTTAAATAGTAATGCATGAGAAGAATTTTACTGGCTGTATGCATTTTTAGTTCTTTTGCTGTTACCGGGCAGGATATTCCTTTGTTCAGTCAAAAGCTTACGAATTCCTTCATGTACAATCCTGCCCTCGCAGGGCATACTTTCGGCTCAATTACTACCTCATATCGAATGAATTATTCCGGTGTGGCAGATGCACCAAAGAACTATTTCATCAGCGTACACACACCTATAGCGGGTCACCGCTTCGGAGTAGGAGCGAATGTTTTTCAGGAGGAGGTTTCAATTTTGAAAAACACATACATCGGTGGTGCCTTTGCGTATCACCTGTACTTCAACAAATTCAGCTCTCTTTCTTCCGGAGTTGGCATTGAGTACAATATGTTAACCTTTAATGGATTAACTGGCGCAGATGCTGCCTATATCAGTACGGATCCTACCTTTATCCGGTATGATAACACCAAAGGAAAGCCTGACTTTTCTTTTGGCTTAATGTTTCAAAATCGATTTGTTAAAGTAGGTGTCGCTGCCAACCGCTTATCCACCGCATGGTTAGAGCCAACAGATAAAAAAGTGCTTTCGAATTATTATACGGGTTTTGTACAAGGTCAAATTCCTATCCGCGATGGACAAGATGTACTGGAACCTTTCTTCTCCTTTCGAAAATTCTCCGAGAACAATTACAATTACGATGTTGGACTCTACTATACCTACGACAATAAGATTACAGCAGGTAGTGCTATCAGAGCAGGCAACTTACTCAACTTTACCTTAGGCTATCGCTTCAACAAGTATTTAATGGTGGGTTACTCACGTGAAATGATCACTACACCGGTGGGCGGATTTGTAGGATCATCCAATGAGTTTACTCTACGTTATGATTTTAATGATCAGAATTATCAGAAGAAGTTTCGTCAAGATTATAAGCAATCACTTTCGTACCGCAGAAAATCCATTAGCTCTTCGCCTGTTCGTAAAACGGCCGGAGGACGCACACCAAAGCAATTAGCACGCGCACAAAAGCGTGTAGCTGCGTTCTCACCTAACTCGCGCTACCAAAACACGAAGAAACTTTCGATGGGAAGGAAGAGCTCGACCAAGCGCCCTACTTACAATAAGAAGCGATCTTCTTCTAAGAAGAAAGTATACAAACCGAAAAAGAGAAAGCGGTAATAATCAGTGAAAGATTAGCGAACCCATATTTGAAGTTCGTCATCCATTACATAAAGTGTTTCTTTTAGATTTCCGTGAAAAGTAGGAGCAGCGATGCCTGATCCAAAACTTTGTCGTGCCTTAAATACACGTGCTTCGTCCCAGAGATTTTCATTCAAAAAAGCCTTAAGAGTTTGGGCTCCTCCTTCAATTATGAGCGATTGAATATTTCGTTGGTGAAGATCCGCAACCAACTTTTTCAGAAATTCAGCTTCTGGTAGCTTAACCCATATTGTGCCTTTTTCTGTTTTTTCTTGAATCAGGTTGTAACATAGTGTAGGTGTATTCCCACCGAATAAATGAAGTGAATCGGGCAGTTTTAAGTGCCGGTCCATAACAACCCGAACCGGATTTCGCCCGGACCAATCGCGCACGGTGAGTGCGGGATTATCGTGCGCAGCCGTGCCGGAGCCAACAAGAATCGCATCTTCTTCACTGCGCCAACGATGTACCAATTGACGCGAGTATTCATTGCTGATCCACTTTGAATCAAAATTCGATCTAGCAATAAATCCGTCAGCCGTTTCAGCCCACTTTAAAATGATATAGGGACGCTGCTGTTCCACGAAAGTGAAAAACCGCTTATTCCATTCACGTGCTTGTTGACCTAAAACACCCACCACCGTTTCGATACCGGCAGCTTGTAATTTCGCGAGACCTTTTCCGCCCACGAGCGGATTCGAATCTACATTGGCCACCACTACTTTTCGCACTCGCTGGGCAATGAGTAAGTCGGCACAAGGAGGTGTTTTTCCAAAATGTGAACAAGGTTCCAGATTGACATACACAGTGGCCTGTTCTAATAGGGATTTATCGGTTACACTATTAATGGCGTTTACTTCGGCATGTGGGCCACCATATTTTTGATGCCAGCCTTCACCAATGATTTTGCCATCATGCACGATCACACAACCCACTTGTGGATTGGGGCTCACATGACCTATGCCTAACCGGGCTAGTTCAAGGGCGCGCAGCATGAAAAGTTCATCGGGAGTCATCGGGAATTTAGTATCATTGCAAAGATCAATGAGTCGATGACCAAATCCAAGGAACTATTAAATCAACTGATAAGCAAAATTACGTTGAGTGATCGCGCAGAGGCGGAAGCTATTGCTTACTACTTGTTGGAAGCCCGATTTGGAATCATACGCACGGATATTTGGAATGATACTGCCGTGGAAGTAGATCTTGAATTGATTGAAAGAGATCTCCATCGAATTAACGAGAACGAACCGGTGCAGTACGTAACGGGAATTGCTTGGTTTTGTGGACATCGTTTTCAGGTTAACGCAAGTGTCTTAATTCCGCGGCCGGAGACGGAACAATTGGTAGAGGAAGTAATACAATCGATCGCACCGAATGCGAAAATATTGGATGTAGGCACGGGCAGTGGATGTATCGCCATTTCGTTGGCGTTGGCTTTGCCTCACGCCCAAGTCTTTGCATTGGATGTGAGTGCCAATGCATTAAAGGTGGCGCAACAGAATGCATCGCAGCTTCAAGCAACCGTACAGTGGTTGCAAGCCGATTTTTTAAATGACGAATTAGCTTTCAAGGACTTCGATTGCATCGTAAGTAACCCGCCTTACATTCGCGAATTAGAGAAATCTTCAATGGAGACAAACGTGTTGCGTTTCGAGCCGCACCTGGCATTGTTTGTTTCTGATACGAACCCACTTATTTTTTATCAGGCCCTAGCCGAAAAAGGTAAAACCATTTTAAAAAGAGAAGGTAAAATTTGCGCGGAGATCAATGCCCAACTTTCTGCAGAAGTGAAACTGTTATTTGAGAAAGAGGAGTATCAATCTGTGGAATTGATCAAAGACATGGAAGGCAAAAACCGTTTTGTGTCGGCTATGTGGTTAGGATAAATCTTCTCCCACCCAAAAGGGAGTTGAAGCAGTAATCGAAATTATACCTGAAGATTCGCTCAGTAATGTGGAGGAAAGTCCTGTGGTTGAAAAAGGAAGTTGATTTGGGTAAATCTGAAATTGAGTGGCGGGACCTACCCATTTTTCAAATTTCATTTTTTGAATGAATGACCATTTTCGATTATCGATGAAGGCATCCATTTCAATGCCGCGAAGGGAAGAAAGAAACGAAAGCACATTCGTAGAATCAGTCAATAGATTCACTGCCTGGTATTTCGTGGCTAACAAAAAGTACATGCCGGTTGAGAGACAATCTTCCGTTGAATGAAACGTAATGAATTTGATAGGTGCCTGATCGGCCAATTCCTCTTTTAGCTTCTCTAAGTTAGTTTCGGCACACAGCACCACATCGATTTTAATTCCCCAACCTTTTACTTGGTTAACTTCCCATTCGGCTACTATGACAGTAGGACTCCATTCCAACAATTCCTGAACTTTCTCGAATGAAAGAGCCCCGGCAGACAGAATAAACAAGGCGGGCTCCTGATCTTCTCGTACGATGTGATGCGAAGACACTGATTTGATTTATGATTTATGATTTGTGAGTTGTGATTTTAGAATTGGGAGTGATTTTATTTCTCAAAAAACGAAATAGAACCGCCTACCCAGGTTTTGTCTTTGTTATACTTCACGCCAATCATTTCTCCGCGACTCAATCGTGCCAGATTCGTAATTAACTCGGGACGAGCTTGACCATCATCCCAAATATAAAGCAATCGCAATTCGGCTTTTACCAATCCATCGACAGCTTGCACAACGGATTCGTATTTTACTTTGCGTTGCAACATAAAATTCTTTCGTTCGCTCAACGGAATGGCATCGATGTCTTCTCGCTTTACATGGAAGATGACTCCGCTTCCCGAAAAGGAGAAGAGCGGCTTTAAAACGTAGTTCTCTAAATCAGTAGGAATAACTTTTACATCACTCAAGAAAGAAGATTGCGGCACGGCACTGCTTTGCAAAAACGGCATGGTGTATTTGCTGATTTTGAAAAACCAATTGGGGTGCCCGGCCCATTCCACATCCACATTTTCGGTAAGATGAAATTGTGTCTGAAGATTTTTTTGCTGTTGCAACTCATCAAAGATGACTCGATTGTAAATTCGTTTGATGTGTACTTCAACACCGTCTTTCAGGTAAAACAATTGCTTGCCGCGAATGATCACGCCTCCGATGTGAACCAGCGGAATGCCCAATTTATCTTGCGTGATCAGAAAGTCGATGGCTGTATTTTGCTGTAGCGGATTGATTTCAAGTAGAACTACATTTTCCGGATTGTGCCCATTTAAAATGGATTTTTTCAGTTGCGCCCAATATTCTGTTGAAGTTTTGCCAAAGTGATATTCCCAGCTATCGCCAATTTTATAATGCTGTCTGAATTTAGATCCTAAAAAATCCTGATAACCAAACAGTGAAGGGAAGCCTTGCAATTCAATCAGTTGAGGAATCAATTCGCCTGTATCATTGGAACAAATAGCAAAATCAAGTGCTAAGAATAAGGTGTGATTGGTTTCGTGGGGTACGGACAATGCAGGTGGAAGTGCTGCTTCCATTTTGCTGCTGAAGTCGGGCTGCACGATAAAATCGATAATCTCTTCGGCACCTTTCAAAAGTTTAGCCTTGAATTCTTTACTTATAAAAACAGGCGACTCGGCTACGCGAAAGGGAATTTTGTAATTGTAGGAGCTATTGAGATCATTCAGAAATTCCTGGTACTTCTGCTCGCTGAATTGTTGATTGAAAGATTCGCGTGCTAGTGAGTTCATACCAGAATATAATTCAAACGTTGTTGGAATGCCATCATTAAAAAACGTGGCAACACAGCCCGATTGGTTTGCATGATTTTGTCAGGATCGTTGAGGTGATCGAGCATTTCCCAATATTTTTTCTCGCCATGCTTTTCAAGCACTAATTCTTTTTTGTCTTCGCGTAATAAATATTTTCGCATTCCCACCGCATCTGCTTCCGGATGAAATTGCGTTCCAAAAAAAGCATCATCGAAACGAATTGCCATCACAGCGCGTTCAAGTTCTACCGTGGGTCTGTATTTTTCGATGCACAATACGGAACCTCCTCGTTCTCTTATCTTTTCTTCGTTGGGTTTTGTGATTTGGTAATCACGTGAGTCAACTGCCCAGAACGGATCGCCTAATGAGCGGAGCAATGGATCATGGTGACCCTCACTCGTTTTGTGCATCGGCATAACACCAAACGAAGTAGATTTTCTTTTGGACACTAATCCATAACCGTAGTAGCGACAATACACCTGAAACGAGTGGCAAATTAAGAGTACATGTTTTTTTTGATCTGGATAACTCCGGTTGTGATTATGAATGGCATCCATCAAGCCGAAATATTTTCTTTCCCAGTAAGAGCCTTCGCTATCCAACGGACTACCTGGGCCACCACTGGAAATATAAGCATCGTATGATAAGTCTGGCACTTCACCCGTTAAGCGGGTTTCAAAGACATCATACTTTAATGGATTATGAAAATCAACCGAAAGCTCTTCAATCAGTTGACGAATGCTGCGCATGCCTTCGTTGGGCGTCCCTTCATAGAGGTCCAGAATGGCTACTCGTAATGGATAGGTTGCGTTCAACGAATTATCTTTTGGCCAGCAAATTTAATGGAAAGCAAACTTGATCGAAAGGATATGTAAGGTTTTGAGTTGAAAGTCCTTAAATGCCCTGCAGGGTCTCGTAAGTGATGTAATCTACTACTTTTTCGAGGCTTCCTGTTTGCTGAAAAACGGCTAGTTGCCGATCGGCACCTGTACCTTCCTGCAAAATTTTATACACGTACTGCAACGCGTTCCGGCTACCTAAATCATCCACTACGTCATCAATAAATTCCAACAATTCGAGAATGAGTGCTCGTGTATCTTTTTCTTGCTGAATGCCGAAGTCGATCAGTCGTCCATCTAATCCATAGCGAGACGCCCGCCATTTGTTTTCATTGATCAATGCCCGGTTGTACAAAATGAAGCTCATGTTTTGCATGCGCAGTTTATACAACTTCGCTACCAATGCCTGAAAGATAGCTGTGATAGCGATCGTTTCTTCTACCTGCATGGGTACATCGCAAATGCGAAACTCAATGGTATCAAAGAAAGGATGCACGCGTACATCCCACCATATTTTCTTCGCATTGTCGATGCAATTGGTTTTAATTAAAAGATTGACATAGTTTTTAAAATCATCCCAACTGGTAAAATGATCGGGAATGCCCGTGCGTGGAAACTTGTCAAACACTTTCGTGCGGAATGATTTAAAACCTGTATTGCGACCTTCCCAAAAAGGTGAGTTGGCAGACAAGGCATAGACGTGCGGCAAAAAGTAGCGCACTGTATTCATGATGTGAATGGCCATGTCTTTATCTTTGATGCCCACGTGCACATGCAAACCAAAAATAAGATTGGAACGAGCGGCTTCTTGCATCTCGTTAACAATGGCATCGTAACGCGGATTGGGTGTAATCAACTGAGTGCTCCAATGGGAGAATGGATGCGTACCTGCTGCTCCAATTTTCAGATTGAGTCCCGCGGCTACTTCGGCTACATGCTTGCGCAGCCTTTTGATATCAATCAAAGCTTCATCTACATTCTGACAAATACCGGTGCCTACTTCTACCACCGCCTGGTGCATTTCAGCTTTTACCTGATCATTGAAAGCTAGTGCAGATCGTTCTACAATCTTTTGATCATGCGATTTTAGTTCCCGCGTATGCGGATCAATCACCATGTATTCTTCTTCTACTCCGAGTGTAAATTTTTCCATAAATCAATTTCTGGATGCCAATCAAGAAGAGGCTTTCTTTTTGGCAGCCGCTTTTTTAGTAACAACTTTTTCTTCGGACGCGGCAACTGCATTTTTTACAAAAGTTCCCCATGTCAAATTATCTTTCCCGGGCTTTTGCGCTTGTGCGCGCTCCACAGCCATTTTGCTGGCATGCTCCACCACCCACTCAAAATTTTCTTGCCCTACTGATTTGATATCAGCATCGGGAGCCGGATTGCAAAAATCAATGGCATACGGAATGCCATCACGCACCGCCATTTCTACGGTATTGAAATCATAGCCCAAGGAATGACATAGTTGTAATACGTAATCGTTTACCTGCTTCAATAATTTTGCTGAAGCCGGGCCATTGTTACTTTGATAGCGGAGGTGGTGCGGATTGCGTGGTTCGTATTGCATGATGCGTACATACTTGCCACCGAGGCAATAGCATCTAAAATAATCTTCAAAAATGATTTCTTCCTGCAACATCATCACCAACTGTCCCGTTTCGCTGTACGCTTTAAAGAAATCATCCATGTTGTTTAGTTTGTAAACACTCTTCCAGCCGCCTCCGGCATGCGGCTTCATGTAAGCAGGAAACCCGATGTGTTCAAATATTTTTTCCCAGCTCAATGGAAACTTCAGATTGCTGAAAGAAGTGTCGCTCGTATCGGTAGGGCGCTCGTGCGAGGGAAGGATTACTGTTTTAGGTACTGGCACTCCGATTTTTACAGCAAGCGCATTGTTGAAAAACTTTTCATCGGCACTCCACCAAAACGGATTATTAATAACGGCCGTGCCACTGATTGCTGCGTTCTTTAAATAGGCTCGGTAGAAAGGAACATCTTGCGAAATGCGATCGATGATGACGGCATAGTCATCGCCTACACCTTGTTGCACCATGTCTATCAACACAGGTTCGGCTTTGATATCTTTTAATCCCATTTTGTTGACACGTTCTACAAATGCCTCCGGAAAGGAGCGCTCCATGCCGTGTAGTATTCCGATTTTTTTCATATCCGTAATTTTAAATTGTGCAAATCAATAGTTCAGTTTTAGGTCAATTAAAGGTACACACCAATTTGGCAATATAAAATGATCTCAGCCTCATTTAATTAAGGACAAATAATGCGGAAACATTTCCCGCCAAACGGGCCAATCGTGGTTCGCGCCAGAGCGTACATCCAGCCAATGATGCATGCCTTTGTTTCGTAAAATGGCAGCCATTTTTTCATTGGCATCCCAGCACATATCCTGCGTGCCCGTGCCGAGCACGGTGTAGGTATCCCACAAAAAGGAATTGTTAGAGCTGGGAAGAAAATCGGGTGGATTGTTGAAATAGGCGTTGTCATCATAGTACCCATCGAGCTGACCTTTGATATCGAAAGCGGCCCCCATATTGAAAATGTATTTTACGACCTCCGGATGTTTGAATCCAAAATTGGAAGCATGATAGCCGCCAAAACTACAGCCTGCAGTGGCTACACGGTGTACGCCTGTTTCGCGTTGTGCCAATGGCACCAGTTCCTCCAAGAGCATTAAATCATACCAAATGTGATTTTTGATACGGTCGGCCGGATGGATGGATTTGTTATACCAACTCAACCGATCAATTCCGTCCACACAATAAATTTTTACCAACCCTTCATCCAAAAACCAATTGACACTTTCGATCAGCTTAAAGTCTTTGTTTTCATAGTAGCGGCCCATGGAGGTGGGAAACAGAATAACCGGATACCCGCGATGACCAAATGCTAATACTTCTATATCCTGACTTAGTCGTGGGGAATACCAGCGGTGCAGATGTTCGTGTGGCATAAGTTGTATTGGTTTTAGAATTCTTACTTTTGCGTCTTTTAAAGGTCAACAAAAAAAAGCTAAAGACAAACCGTGCCAGCAACCGAAGAGAAAAGTCTTTTACCCATATCTTACCGTGAAGAGAAAATTGCAGGTGTTCATTCCAAGCTGCTCAGTCGCGATGTAGATGTTAATTTGCTTCTTCCGGATTTTGAAGAAGGGAGGAGATATCCACTTCTTTTATTGAATGATGGACAAGATATGCCGGCACTGCGATTGAAAGAGCAAGTTGAAAATCTGGTGAACGAAAAATTTATTGAGCCCATTATTGTTGCAGGTGTGGTGGCCGGTGATCGATTACAAGAGTATGGTGTGGCTAATAAAAAAGATTACCTGAAGCGAGGAAGCAGAGCGAAGGCCTATAGTCAGTACATCACCACCGAATTGTTGCCATATCTGGAATACAAGTATCCGGTTGCGCTTGAGCCGAATCATCATGTGATGGCCGGTTGCTCGATGGGTGGACTCAGTGCATTGGATATTGTTTGGAATCACCCGAAGCATTTTGAAAAAGTAGGCGCGTTTAGCGGATCGTTTTGGTGGCGGAGGCGCGATAGCCGTAGTCCTTTTTATTCGGATCACCGCGACCGCATCATGCACCAAGAAATCAAGCATGGCAAAAAAAAAGACAATCTGAAATTTTGGTTACAAACTGGCACTTTGGATGAAGAGAGTGATCGCAACAAGAATGGTGTGATTGATTCGATAGACGACACCTTGGATTTGGTAGCTGAGTTAACCAAAAAAGGCTACCGACCTTTTCATGACATCGTGTATTATGAAGTGGAAAAAGGCAAACATAATCTCGAGACATGGGCAGAGGCAATGCCCGTGTTTTTGAAATGGGCGTTTGGAAAATAATTTAGTAAATTCGTAGCATGACTGCTGATATTCCTGTACCGCCCCGAACCATTATGGAGGTTTACAAAATGCTCCCTGAAGGAACGTTGGCTGAACTGATTAACGGAAAAATCTTTATGTCACCAGCGCCTAACACCCAACACCAGCGAGCCATCAAGTCATTTTTTAACAAACTCAGCGCCTATGTTGAGCAAGCTTCTTTAGGAGAAATATTCTTTGCTCCTTATGATGTTTATTTGGATGAGAATGCGAATGCAGTACAGCCCGACTTACTCTTCATTAGTACTAAAAACTCCGGTTTGATAAAAGCTCACGGAATTGTAGGATCGCCTGATTTGATTATTGAGTTTCTTTCTCCTGGCAATACAAGACATGATCTGTTCATCAAGAAGGAATTGTATGAGAAATTTCAGGTTAATGAGTACTGGGTAGTTGATCCGGCATCTACGGAAGTGAGTGTTTTTCAATTGGTGAATGGCGTTTTTGAATTATCAGGTAAAAGTAAGTCAGAGGTTTTCTCACCTCTCTTCAACCACTCGTTTCATTTTTAATAATTTACTTTTGAAAGTAGATACCATCATTTTTGATTTAGGAGGAGTTTTGATTGATTGGAACCCGCGCTATCTCTACCGAAAAATTTTTAAGACCGAAGAGGAAATCACTTGGTTTTTGGAAAATGTTTGTACGCCCGAATGGAATGATCAGCAGGATGCAGGTCGTCCGTTTGAAGAAGCAACCAATGAATTGATTACTCGGTTTCCTCAGCATGAAGAAGCCATACGTGCGTGGTACGGACGCTGGCAGGAAACGATAGGCGGTCGAATTCAAGAAACGGTTGATTTGCTCAAAGAGATAAAAGACTCCAAAAAATATCGCCTGTATGCGCTCACCAACTGGTCGGGCGAAACATTTCCATGGGCATTGGATAACTTCGATTTTCTCCATTGGTTTGATGGAATTGTAGTTTCTGGTATAGAAAAAACCAGAAAACCATTTCCGGAATTTTATCAGATACTTTTTGATCGCTACCAGATCAATCCGCAACAAGCAATCTTCATTGATGATAATTACAAGAACGTAGTAGGAGCGGAGGCCGTAAACCTTCCTACCATTCATTTTAAATCTGCCACCCAAGCACGTGAAGAGCTAAAGCGTGCAGGGGTGATTTAGATTTCAGATTTTATTTCTTCATGGCGAAGCCAACAATCGTATCGAGAGAAATTCGATCGTTCAATGTTTTTGAATAGTGTATTTTGCGAATGATGAGATTTTCATCCAACAGAAATTCTGCAGGCATGGTCGAAAAAGATTCATTGCCATCCATCGGATAGAGAGGCAATTGCTTCATCTTAGCTTTAATAGCCGTTTGAATAAATGTAGTAAGGTGACTGAACGAAGATTTGAGTAACGAATTTTCAATTCCGTAAATTGAATACTGTGTCTTGGTTGGGTCAGCGATTAACGGTACCGGAGAAACTTCTTTATGAAAGATACTGCTTAGTAATAATTCTCGCTTCGATTCAAAAAAGAAAATCATCTCCATGTTGTTGGCCAATAACTTTTCGCGAATGTTCATCAGAGAGTGCACACGCAGATTGCAGAAGGGGCAGCCGGCATGGCGGAAGAAACCTATAAAAACGCGTTTTCCTTTATAGCTTTTCAAATGAATGTTTCGATCGAAAATGTCAATGAGATTAAAATCAGGAGCGGTTACGTTCAAATCAACCAGAATGTTTTCTTTTGGGGAGGTCATATTCAGTATAGAAATTATATTAGTTAGGGATTAGAAACAGCATATTTTTCAACCGCTTGTTCAGGCTGATTTTGAAGGGAAGGATAGTCTGCACGTTCAATGGCAGAAGTAATAGAGCTGACCACATCGTCCAATTTTTCGGTGGAAGCTTGCAAATGATTCATAATTATTCTCGCCTCAGGTTTTACTTCTTCTCGCTTTAGTAAGCTCATTAATCCAAGAATACTGGCGACAGGGCTTCTCAGTTTGTGCGCATTAATCCACGCATATTCTTCCAAAGCCTGATTTTTTCGTTGTAGATCTTGCGTGCGTGTGCGTACAATGATTTCAAGATTTTCGTTGGTAGCTTTGACTTCTTCAGCTTGTCGTTTGATCTCTTCATTACTTGCCAGAAGTGCCAACCGTGCTTTGATTTCTTTGAGCATCAGATTGTAACGCATGCGAATCGCAATGATCATGAAGATTCCCACCGCCATTAGAAGAAAACCACCTTGCACTAAAAATACATGAGCGTCTAGTAGCGGATTGATGATGATGGAAAAGGTGGTTACTGAAACCGAAATGAATGTGATGAAAATCAAAGTTCGCAATGAGATTATCAGGAAAAGCGATGCGCCAATGAGCAGCGCAATGTAATTGATATTGTGGCCCAACACATCGCTGTTGGTGATCAGACTAAATGTATACGCATTTTGCAATGAAATCAGCAAAAGCGGCACAATGACAATTCGATTGGAGACACCTCCTTCTTTCTTTGTCCAAAAAAGAGTGAGCAATGTAATCAGCGAAATACTCAGACGAATCAAACCTATATGTTGCCACAAACTATTCAGATTGATGTAATCGGTATAGGCAAATAAAGGATTGAATAGAATCGCTACACAGGCAGCGATTACATGATATTTAGTTGAGGAAATGGCCAATTCTCGGCCAATGGCCTCCTGCGATAATTCTTCAACCTGTTTCTTCACCAACTTCATATCTCTCGGGGCTTATTGGCACGCATCCAACCGGGTGCGTTCACTTTTACATACGAAGCGAGTATAGGAGTTGGATTTCGTACAGAGCAGAAAATGTTTTTAAACTTTGGCCACATTCCCGGCCACTTGCATGGTTTCCAAACTAGGAGAAGATTTTCCGCCACGCGGTTCGATGGTCACGGCAAAGGTGGTCGGAAACTGAGCGGCTTCCTTCATTTTTAGCAAACCTGCAATGCTAGAATCAAAAACACCGCAATCAACGGGCTTTCCATCAATAATGGCCCACAATTGATATTGATTTTCTTTGGAAAGCGCTTTCATGTTTTGAATGCCTAGATACACTTCTTTCGTGCGGGCATTCCAATACACCGAAGCGATTGATTGAGGAGCATTGGGCGTACCCTTCATTACCACCCGCTCAAAGTCGGGGTTGGTAGTGATCCTCACTTCGGTTTCAATTTCTTCCAAACGATTCTGAACCGTTGAATAATCTTGTGCGATGCGTTGATTTTGTGCGAGCAACTGTGTGAGGTTCGATTGACTTTCTTGCCAGCGACTCCAATAGGTGTATGCCAAAAAGGAGCTGAATAAGGCCAACACGATCGATGCGGCTGCTGCATAACGCCACGTCATGGATTCCTGACGGAGCGGTATCACGGGAGCTTCTTTATCAGATTCTATTTTTTCAAACAATGCAGTCATTACTGACGCCCGTGGAGTAATGCTCGCTTTCAGCAACAACTGTTCTGAGGTCGCTTCAATCTTAGCCAGTTCTTCTTTTAGCTCAGGATGGACTTTTAGCTTTGCTTCCACTTCGCGCATCTCTTCCACTGAAAGATCGCCTAACACGTAAGCTTCTAAAATTCCGGATGATATGTAGTCTTCGATGTTCACTCGATGGATAATAAAGATCGTAATTCGTTCATCGCTAATCGCAACCGGGTTTTCACCGTGCCTAATGGAATATTAAATTCTTCGGATACTTCAGATTGCGTATATCCTTTCAAATACAAATGACTGACAATAAATTGCTGTTCCGCGGAAAGCTTTTGAAGAACTTCATTCAAGCCAATTGCATCTACTTCCATTTCCATATTTTCTTGTCGGTCAATAGTACCTACGAGAAAATCGATGTCATCGGTTTTCTTAGCTTTCGAACTTTCTTTGGATCGACTTTTGTCGATCGCCAGATTTCGGGCAATCTGAATCATCCAGGTAAAAAGTTTACCCTTCGAAGCATCATATTGCTCGATTTTATCCCAAATCTTCAAAAAAACATCTTGCAACACCTCTTCCGCTATTTCTTCAGTGCGAAGAATGCGGAGAACCGCTCCATAAATTGCTCCTGAATAATGATCGTACAGATAATCCAACGCCTGCCGATCTTTCTTTTTAAGTCGGCTAATTAGCTCGGATTCCGGTATGGTAATATTTTGTTTGATAGGAAGCAGTTTATTCTAGCACTAAATATAACACCCAAGAACGGGCTAAGTTTATTTTTTTACGAACGGTTGGTTCAAAAGAAAAGGCCTTCCGCTACGGAAGGCCTTTCAAAATCTGAGGATTCAAGAATTATAAGTGAATCACTTCACCATAAGCCGCAGCGGCCGCTTCCATGATCGCTTCACTCATCGTAGGGTGAGGATGCACCGTTTTAATCACATCGTGGCCGGTTGTTTCTAACTTGCGTGCTGAAACAACTTCTGCAATCATCTCTGTCACATTCGCGCCAATCATGTGGGCACCTAACCATTCGCCATACTTGGCATCAAAAATTACCTTTACAAATCCATCCGATGCTCCGGCCGCTTTCGCCTTGCCAGAAGCGGTGAATGGAAACTTGCCTACCTTAATTTGATATCCTGCTTTTTTGGCTGCTTCTTCAGTGTATCCCACAGAAGCAATTTCTGGTGAGCAATAGGTACAACCGGGGATGTTACCATAATTCAATGGCTCCGGATTTTGACCGGCAATCTTCTCTACACAAATAATGCCTTCAGCAGAAGCTACGTGCGCCAACGCAGGGCCGCTGGTGATATCGCCAATCGCATATACACCGGGAACATTCGTTTTGTAATAAGCATCTACCAACACTTTTCCTTTTTCGTTTTTAACGCCTACTTCTTCCAAACCTAAATTTTCAAGGTTGGTAGTAACGCCCACAGCAGACAACACAATGTCGGTTTCAATTTTGATTTCACCGTTTGGAGTTTTTACAGTTGCCACACAGCCTTTGCCGCTGGTGTCAACCTTCGTTACTTCTGAATTGGTATGAATGGTGATGCCGGCTTTCTTAAACGATTTTTCCAATTGCTTAGAAACTTCTTCATCTTCTACCGGAACAATGCGCGGTAAAAATTCTACGATTGTCACCTCGGTTCCAATGGTGCTGTAGAAATACGCAAACTCAACTCCAATGGCCCCTGATCCTACCACCAACATTTTTTGTGGGCGCTCCGGCAAAACCATCGCTTCGCGGTAACCGATAATCTTTTTGCCATCAATTTTCAGGTTAGGCAATTCGCGTGATCTTCCACCGGTGGCTAGAATAATATGCTTGGCATCGTAATCGGTTTTCTTACCGGCCGCATCGGTCACTTCTACCTTGCCGCCTTTTTTCAATTTACCATGACCCGCAATTTGCTCGATCTTATTTTTCTTGAAAAGAAATTGTACGCCTTTACTCATGCCGGCAGCCACATCGCGGCTGCGCTTTACCATGGCTGCCATATCCGGAGTCGCTTCTTTTACATCGATCCCATAGTCTTTCGCATGTTGAATATATTCGAACACATTGGCGCTTTTCAACAAAGCCTTCGTTGGGATACATCCCCAGTTTAAACAGATTCCACCCAGCTCCGCTTTTTCTACCACTCCCACTTTCATGCCCAATTGAGAAGCCCGAATTGCAGCTACATATCCGCCAGGACCGGAGCCGATTACAATCACATCATAACTCGCCATATAAATTTTTATTTAAGTATTTCAGAAAGGTCAAAATTAACCCAAAATCTGATGCGGAAAAAAGATTAGTTTCGCATAGCGATTGGCCCGATTGAACCGAAAGTTGCAGAAAGAAAATTATTCGGTTGCAGCCATCATTAGCCGCAGAAATGCTGGCAGTCTTGCTGCCCACAAGCATAATCGGTGGCAGATGAAATAAAAGCGAAGGCCATCAGTATTTTGTAAATTTTATTTTTAAACATATCGATCAAAAAATGAAACTACTTCAAAGTAAAACCGCCCTTGTTACCGGGGCATCCAAAGGTATTGGCCGCTCGATAGCGCTTAAATTTGCCGAACAAGGCGCCAACGTGGCGTTCACCTATCTTTCCAGCGTAGAGCAAGGTCAGGCGCTCGAAGCAGAGCTTGCCGCCAAAGGGATCAAAGCCAAAGGATATCGTTCGGATGCTTCTGATTTTGCACAAGCCGATAAACTGATTAATGATGTAGTTGCCGAATTTGGCTCGCTGGATATTCTGGTTAACAATGCGGGCATCACCATGGATAATTTATTGCTGCGCATGACGGAAGAGGCTTGGGATAAAATCATGCAGGTCAACTTAAAATCATGCTTCAATACAGTAAAGGCAGCATGCAAACCTATGATGAAGCAAAAGTCAGGATCGATTATTAACATGACTTCGGTGGTTGGTTTAAAAGGCAATGCCGGCCAGTCGAACTATGCAGCTTCAAAAGCGGGCATTATTGGATTCACAAAAGCAATTGCGTTAGAATTAGGATCTAGAGGAATTCGTTCCAATGCCATTGCCCCGGGCTTTATCGAAACCGAAATGACCGGCAAGCTCGATGAGAAAACGGTGCAGAGCTGGCGCGATGCCATTCCACTCAAGCGCGGAGGCAAACCGGAAGATGTGGCAGATGCATGTATTTTCTTAGCATCAGATATGTCCACCTATATTACCGGTCAGGTAATTCAGGTAGATGGTGGCATGCTAACCTAGAATCCAATGACAGAAATAGATCGCATTACCCGGCTGCTGGAAAAGACGTTTGATCAGCAGCCGTGGTACGGGTCTTCTATCATGGAGATTCTGAAAACAGTCAATCCGCAAACAGTTAATCAACGGTTAGCCGATACACACAGCATAGCTGAATTGGTCGAGCACATGATCAGCTGGCGAACATTTGCGACAAGGCGCCTGTTGGGTGATGCAGCGTTTCAAGTCAGTGACGCCATCAATTTCCCGATTTCCCAAAATTGGGATGATACCATCAAGCGCTTACAACAAAGTCAGGAGGATTTGGTGATTGCCGTGAAACAATTTCCGGAAGAGCGTTTGAGTGATTTGGTTCCTAGTAACCAGTTCCGTTATACTTACTATACACTGCTGCATGGAATCATTCAACACGATGTTTACCACCTTGGTCAAATTGCATTACTTAAAAAGGTAATTGAATCAAACCCGAAATAATCTGATACACTTTCTTTAACTTTGGAGCACACTATGCACGAAGTTAAGGCGCAATCCCCTACGCTTATACTGGATTTGGAAAGCCAGTTAAAAAAAGCATACGACCTACGTGGTCAAGACTTGGTTCGAAGTCTACAAATGGCGCAACAAGCGTTACAAAACTTTCAAGAATTAAAATACGAAGAGGGGATTGCTAAAGCTGAAAACTTATTGGGCTTATTTCACCTTATTCGAGGCGAATTCGAAATTGCTGAAAAATTTTCTTCACAGGCACTTCGGTACTTTGAACAAAAGCAAAACATCAAGGGCATTGCCGATGCCCGTTATAATATTGGAGGTATTTATTACCGGACCAATAAATACCACCAGGGACTAATTGAACTTTCGCACTGTCTTGCCGCCTATCGTCAGTTGGGTGACTACCATAATCAGGCTCGAACGCTGAAAAGCATGGGCACTATTTATGAATACTTCAATGATCATGACAAAGCCATTGAATCGTATGAAAAGTCCATCGAAGCGAGCCGTCAGGTAAATGATATTAGCCTGGAGTCCAATGCGCTTAATCCTTTGTCAGGAATTTACAGCAAGCAGGGTAAAACGCAATTGGCGTTTGAAGTGATTGGTCGAAGCATTTTATTAAAAACCCAGAGTGGCGATACACGCGGTCTGGCATTCGCATTATACGGTCGTGCTAAACTTTTTATTCAACAGCTTAGGTTTGAAGAGGCGCTCACTGATCTAGAACAAGTAACAGAAGTACTTTCAGCAGCCGAAGACATGCTTGGCTTGGGGATGGCCTACAACAAAATCGGTATCTCATATCAAGGATTGGGTAATGTAGAGCAGGCACATCGCTATTTCAATCTGGCATTGGAGTTGGGTGAAAAGTACAAAGTGCAATTAGTATCATTCAAAGCGAATTTTAATTTATACACCCTGGCGAAGAAGGAGGGGAACACCCAATTGGCGCTGGGCTATTTGGAAAAGTATTTCTTGCAAAAAGAAGAGGTCATTAACAACGAGAATTATAATATCATTAAAAGCTACGAGGCGCTTTCCAAGATTGAATCTTTGGAACGTGAGGCGAAAGCGCAAAAAGAGAAAAGTGAAATTGTAGAGAAGAAAAATGCGGAGCTAGATTCGTTCTTTTACCGTGTTTCGCACGATTTGAAGGGCCCTATTTCTTCATTGCTTGGTTTATATAATGTAGTCAAGCTTGACATCAAAGACCCGAAGTCACTGGCCATTTTTGATATGTATCATTCACAAGCGGTACGAATGAATGATATCGTTATCGGATTGATCAACCTGACGGAAATTAAGAATACAGAAAAGCTGAAATCAAAGATTAATTTCGAGAAACTGGTAAACGAGTGCATTGACTCCTGCCGTTATCTGGCCAATTTTTCTCGTGTGAAGTTTGAAAAATCGATTAGTGTATATGACTTTTTAGCCGAGTGGGCCATCATCAATACCATTTTGCAGAATTTAATCGAAAACGCAATTAAGTACTCGCGCACCAATGTGGAATCTCTTATCAAGATTTCAGTATTTAAAGACGATGACCATGTGATCATGCGTGTTGAGGACAATGGTCAGGGCATACCTTCCGAGCATCAGAGTAGCATTTTTAATATGTTTTACCGCGCCACCGAAAAAAATCATGGCTCGGGCTTGGGTTTATATATATTAAAGAGAGCTGTGGAACGCACGCAGGGTGACATCGATTTTGTCAGCGTTCCCAATCAGGGATCATCGTTTGTGGTCCGCATTCCTTACAACTCCTGAGTCGACCAAACGGTTGTGAGCTAACTTTTTTAACAATTTTTTTAAGAAGCATTTGGAAACTCTACTAAGTTGGTATACGTTTGTGTCATCATAGTCGGTAAGGCTTTTTGGCCAGCCGATTTATAAAGAAGCGTGGAGAGACAGGCTCGATGAAACGCTAGCAACCCCTTCCAACCGATTGAATCGGAAAGAAAAAAGGTGCTAAGTCCTGCCCCGAAGAAGGTCTTTGGGGAGCTATAAACCGGTGTTAAAATGAAAACATTCATCCGTTCAATTGAGCAGTCGTTCCGATTGCAGGTTCTCAAATCCAGATTACAATTCATTCTCGATTGTTGTTGCTGCAACATGTGTTGTTGTAGCTGTTGCTGCTAATTGTTAGCGAACCGCTTCCAGCAACAAACTAATCTATGGTCTGCCAAGTGACAGGTATGGCTACGATTATGTCCACATTCAAATTTTCTTTTTTATCAAATCAAAAAAACTTTAAATCAACCAATTATATGTCAAGCTTACGTTTCGAAACTCTCCAATTACATGCAGGTCAAGATGTCGATCCTACAACAGGCTCACGTGCCGTACCGATTTATCAAACTACTTCATATGTTTTCAAGAATTCACAGCACGGTGCTAATCTTTTTGCACTGAAAGAATTCGGAAACATTTACACACGCATTATGAACCCAACCACCGATGTGTTTGAGAAGCGCATAGCGGCTCTCGAAGGCGGTGTAGCAGCTCTTGCCGTAGGCTCTGGTCAAGCAGCTCAGTTTATAGCACTCAACAACATTCTTCAAGCCGGAGATAATTTTGTGTCTACTTCATTTCTTTATGGTGGCACCTACAATCAATTCAAAGTAGCATTCAAACGCCTAGGCGTAGAAGTTCGTTTTGCCGAAGGCGATTCGGTTGAAGCTTTCGAAAAGCACATCAACGCAAAAACCAAAGCCATTTATCTGGAAACCATCGGTAATCCCGGATTTAACATTCCGGATTTCGAAGCGATCGCGGCATTGGCCAAGAAGCATGACCTTCCTTTGATCGTTGACAATACATTTGGTGCCGGTGGATTTTTATTCCGCCCGTTGGAACACGGTGCCAACGTAGTGGTGGAGTCTGCTACCAAATGGATTGGTGGACACGGTACCTCGATTGGTGGAGTCATTGTAGACGGTGGAAACTACAATTGGGGCAACGGTAAATTCACACAATTCACTGAACCAAGCGAAGGCTATCACGGTTTGAAATTCTGGGAAATTTTCGGTGAAGGCAACCCACTTGGGTTACCAAACATCGCGTTCATCATCCGCGCACGCGTAGAAGGTCTTCGTGATTTTGGTCCGGCCATCAGCCCATTCAATTCATTCTTATTAATTCAAGGATTGGAAACCCTTTCGCTTCGCGTGCAACGTGCGGTAGACAACGCATTGGCTTTGGCGCAATGGTTGGAGCAGCATCCCAATGTTGAAACCGTTAACTATCCCGGCTTAGCTAGCAGCACGTATCACAAGCTGGCCAAAAAATACTTGAAAAATGGATTTGGCGCGGTGCTATCATTCACTGTAAAAGGAACGAAGGAAAACACCACACAGTTAGTAGACAACCTGAAGTTAGTAAGTCACCTGGCGAATGTAGGCGATGCGAAAACATTGATCATCCAGCCTTCAGCCACCACGCATCAGCAACTGTCAGATGAAGAACAAATTTCATCCGGTGTATTGCCTACGTTGTTGCGCGTTTCGGTAGGTTTAGAACATATTGATGACATCAAAGCTGATTTCCAACAAGCATTTGAAAAGGCTTTCAAAAAAGAACTGGTAGCATAAGGCATGGTAAAAACAGAATCCATTTTTCATCATTCGGAAGAATTTGAATTAGAGTCGGGGAGCATACTCCCCGGCTTTCAACTCAAGTACACTACTTTGGGTCAATTAAATAAAGAAAAATCCAATGTAGTGTGGGTTTGTCATGCCCTTACGGGGAGTTCAGACTTTACCGATTGGTGGAAGGATTTTTTTACCGAAGGAAGCCCTTACGATCCACGTGATTATTTTATCATCTGTGCCAATACATTGGGCGGTTGCTACGGATCTACCGGTCCACTTTCCATCAATCCAAAATCAGGAGAAAATTTCTTTCATGATTTTCCGTTGGTCACCAACCGCGATGTCGTTCGTGCTTTTGATCGCTTACGAGTTGCACTAGGAATTGACAAAGTTCACTCATTGATTGGCGGATCGCTGGGAGGCCAGCAAGCCCTTGAGTGGGCTATCCAACAGCCAACCGTTTTTCAAAACCTGATTGCCATTGCTTGTAATGCCTTTCATTCGCCTTGGGGTATTGCCTTTAACGAGGCGCAACGCATGGCCATTGCAGCAGATTCTACATGGAAAGAAAATGATGTGCGAGCCGGTGTGGAGGGCATGAAAGCCGCACGAGCAATGGGCATGATTTCATTTCGCACCTACGAAACATTTGAAGAAACGCAATCAGAAAGAGAGAATCAAAAACTGGATGACTTTAGAGCCAGCTCGTATCAACGTTACCAAGGGCAGAAGTTAGCAAGTCGATTCAATGCTTATTCGTATTGGCTGCTCACCAAAATGATGGACAGTCATCAGGTAGGAAGAAACCGAGATAGCGTGGTGCAGGCATTGAAGCAAATTCAAGCGCGTACGCTGGTGGTAGGCATTGACAGTGATTTGTTGTTCCCGCTGCGCGAGCAAAAGTACCTGGCACATCATATTCCGGGTGCGCAACTAAATGTAATTGAGTCGCTGTATGGTCATGATGGATTTCTAGTGGAGTTTGTGAAATTCAAAAAACTGGTGAACCAGTTTTTGCGCTCGCCTAAAAAAGAACAAGAAGTAGTATTAACCGAAACGTCTTCTACCGACTTTGATTCGCTGGAAGACATAAACTTGTAAATTAGAAATGAAGAAGAAATTAAAAATTGGATTGTTTGGTTTTGGCGTAGTAGGGCAAGGCTTGTATCACGTGCTCAACGAAACGCATGGCGTAAAGGCAGAGATTAAAAAAATCTGCGTAAAGAATCGGGAGAAGCAGCGTTCCTTGGATTCAGCCATTTTCACATTTGATAAAAATGATATCCTCACCGATAAGGAAATCGACATTGTAGTCGAGTTGATTGACGATGCACCGGCCGCGTATGAAATTGTAAAGGCTGCTTTGCGCAATGGCAAGCATGTGGTTACGGCCAACAAACGCATGCTGGCTGAAAACCTGAAAGAAATTTTTGAACTCCAGAAAAAGTACGACCGCTCCGTTTTATATGAAGGAGCAGTCTGTGGGAGTATTCCAATCTTACGCAACCTCGAAGAATACTACGACAATGATTTGATCACCAGCATTGAAGGTATTTTTAATGGCTCGACCAATTTTATTCTCACCAAAGTATTTGAAGAACGCAAAGGATATGCCGAAGCATTGAAGCAAGCGCAAGAATTGGGTTTTGCGGAAAGCGATCCGTCCTTGGATGTGAAGGGCTTCGATCCGAAGTTTAAGCTGACCATCGCCATCGCACACACCTTTGGTGTTTTTGTGAAACCCGAAGAAATCATCAATGTGGGTATCCACAAAATTTCAGTAGTTGATTTGAAATATGCCCGCGAAAATAATCTGACGATCAAATTAGTGGCGCGAGCATACAAACTAGCTGGTAAAATCATCGGTTTTGTCGCCCCTCAGTTTATTCCGGCCGATCACATGTTGGCCAATGTGCGAAATGAATACAATGCCGTATTAGTAGAGGGCGCTTTCGCGGAAAAGCAAGTGTTTATTGGTAAGGGTGCTGGCAGCTACCCTACCGGTTCGGCTGTACTTTCAGATATTTCCGCTTTGACATTTGACTATCGCTACGAATACAAGAAATTTACTCAAGGTGAGAACTTTACATTCTCAAATGATGCAGTGGTGGATGCGGTTGTTAGTTTTCAAGACAAAGCGGCAATTACCCCAGCGGATTTTGAAACCTTCAAGGGTGGATATCAAGGCAACGGTCTTCAGTACATGACTGGCTCCATCACGCTTAAGAAATTGCAAGAGCTTTCGAAGAAAGAGGAGGTGAGTGTAATTTTGGCTCCGGAGTTGAATTTGCAGGCAGTTAATCAATTGTCTAAGAAAGAGCTGGCTATTGCCTAAAAAGGATTGGCAAACAAGTGGTAAAAAGCAGTTTTCGAACTGCTTTTTTGCTTTTTAAGGCTATTTTAAGTTCAAACGGTTTGACGGATTTTACCCCCGATTCCTATATTTGTAGACTTTAAATACAGCCTATGTTAGCGATTACCTCCATTGTAGCCTTTACAGCTATAATTCTCCTTCTAGTGGCGCTTCTCATCTTTGCGCAAAAGCAGTTGGTTCAGTCCGGCCCGGTTAAAATTGTCATAAATGGAGAGAAAACCATCACCGTTTCTGCGGGAAGTTCTCTGTTGAGCACCTTGGCCAACGAAAAAATATTTTTGCCTTCTGCCTGTGGTGGTGGTGGTACTTGTGCCATGTGCAAATGCGTGGTAGAATCCGGTGGTGGCGATGTGTTGCCAACAGAGGTGGGCCACCTTTCCCGTGCCGAGCAAAAAGATCACGTGCGCTTGGGCTGTCAGGTAAAAGTGAAGCAAGACTTAAATATTCGCATTCCGGAAGAAATCTTTGGTATCAAGAAGTGGGAATGCGAAGTGGTTTCTAATAAAAACGTATCCACATTCATTAAGGAGTTTGTTGTAAAACTTCCTCCCGGTGAAACGCTGAATTTCGAAGCGGGTGGTTATATTCAAATCGATGTGCCTGCGTTAAAAGTAGATTTTAAAGCGATGGACATCACGCCTCATCCGGAATTAGGTCATAGCAACCCGGACGTATTTAAATCAGATTGGGATAAGTTCAAGTTGTGGGATCTCAAAATGAAAAATGAGGAGCCCATCTTCCGTGCGTATTCAATGGCCAACCACCCGGCCGAAGGAAATATTGTGATGTTGAACATTCGTATCGCTACTCCTCCATGGGATCGTGCCAATAACAAGTGGATGGACGTAAATCCGGGTATTTGTTCTTCGTATGTATTCTCACGCAAGCCGGGCGATAAAGTAACAATCTCTGGCCCTTACGGGGAATTCCACATTAATAAAACACAGCGCGAGATGGTGTACATTGGTGGTGGTGCCGGTATGGCTCCTTTGCGTGCGCAAATCTTCCACTTATTCCATACCGAAAAGACGAACAGAAAAGTGTCGTATTGGTATGGTGGTCGCTCGAAGAAAGAATTGTTCTATGTAGATCACTTCCGTAAAATCGAAAAAGAATTCCCGAATTTCAATTTCCATATCGGACTGTCAGAACCACTTCCGGAAGATAATTGGAAAGTGAAAAAGAGTCTCGAAGATCGCGAAGCTGACGGTTATGTAGGCTTTATTCACAAATGCTTGTATGATAATTATCTGGCCAACCATCCGGCACCAGAAGATGTTGAATATTACTTGTGCGGCCCTCCATTGATGAACGCAGCCGTTCTGAAAATGCTGGACGACATGGGTATTCCAAAAGAAAACGTTCGCTTTGACGATTTCGGAGGTTAATAAATCCAAGTCATCGAATGAAAAAAGCCCTTCGTATGGAGGGCTTTTTTGTTTCCTGATATTAATGTTAAGGACTGAATTGACATCTTGTTGTGGTGGGTTGTCAATTCGCTTTTTATAGGATAGTTTTGTTCAGGCCAACAAAACTTATGGATCTAACCATTCTCTTTTCTCCTGTTGCTGAATCGATCTATTCCGATTCTTATCCATCCAACTCTTTCTTTAAAAACATAAAAGTGTACGGTGAGAAGATGCCTGAACTGATGGGCGCACATATTGCCATTTTTGGAATTCAGGAAGAACGCGGAGCCTCTAATAATGAAGGTTGCGCGCAGGCTCCGGATGAAATTCGAAAGAAGCTGTACCGTCTAAAAAAAGGAACCGGCAGCTATCGCATTATTGATTTGGGCAACTTAAACACAGGCATTGATTTAGATGAGACTTATGTGCGCATCAGCGAAGTGTGCCGCATTTTGTTGGAGAATAATGTGATGCCGATTTTATTGGGTGGCTCACATGATCTGGACTACGGACAATATCGCGGCTACGAGGAAATGGAGAAACTGATCAGCCTTCTTAATATCGATGCATTTTTAGATTTAGAAGACGCAAAAGAGAATCCAGCAGCCAAGCAACACATCCACAAGATTCTTTTGCATGAGCCAAATTACCTGCTCAGCTACACACACCTAGCGCACCAAACTTACTTAGTCGATCCATTGGCTTCAGCTATCTTGGAAAAGTTATATTTTGAAGCATTCCGAATCGGGCAGATGCGCACCAATCTCACTGAAATGGAACCAGCTATTCGCAATGCCGACTTACTTTCTTTTGATATTACAGCCATTAAATCTGCAGATGCACCCGGCAATGCCAACGCACAACCATTTGGCCTGACAGGCGAGGAAGCTTGCCAACTTTGCTGGTATGCAGGTATGAACGAGAAGCTGAGTTCAGCAGGTTTTTATGAATACAACCCAAGCTTGGATGATGCACACAAAAAAACCGCATCGGTAGTCGCTACGATGATCTGGTATTTCATTGAAGGCTATTATCACCGTAAAGGAGAATCCAGTTTTAAGAGCAATGATTTTTTAAAGTATGTGGTATCCATGCCCACCGAGCCGGAAATCATCACCTTTTATAAAAGTAAAGTGACCGAAAAGTGGTGGATGGAAATTACACACCACAAGCCGGGGGCACGCTACTTGCGCAACACCATGGTGCCATGCAGCTATAACGATTATTTAATTGCCTCTAAAGGCGAATTGCCAGAACGATACATTCATGCACTGGCTAAAATTGTTTGATAAATATTAAGAAATGAAAAAATCTTTTATTGCTATTCTTTTTGGTTCCGCTTTGTTAATTCGTTGTAGCCAAAATGATCCGCAACAAATTGTTGACAAGGCGATTGCGGCAGCCGGGGGTGATTTGTATTTGAATTCAACTATTGAATTTGATTTTAGAGGACGGCATTATGTAGCGAATCGAAAAGGAGGAAGATTCTCCTATGAACGCATCTTTCAAAACGATAAAGATTCCACACAACGGATTCATGATTTTGTGAGTAATGATGGCTTTCGAAGAATGATTAACGACTCGTTGGTAGAAGTGCCCGATACAATGAAAGTAAAATACACTGCTTCTGTTAATTCGGTATTGTATTTCGCTTTGTTGCCATATGGATTAAATGATCCTTCCGTTAAGAAAAAGTGGTTAGGAGAAACGGAATTGGAAGGTAAACCCTACTATAAAATCGAGATTACCTTTCAGCAGGAAGGAGGAGGAGAAGATTTTGAAGACACTTTTATCTATTGGATTGATCAATCCGATTACACAATTGGATATCTGGCTTACTCGTTTCAGGAGGATGGCAAAGCAGATTGCCGCTTTCGCAAATCGATCAATTCCCAGGTAGTTGATGGCATTCGCTTCAGTGATTATATTAACTTTGCGCCTACAAAAACTACCCCTATTGAAGAAATGGAGTTCCAGTATAAAAACGGTGGGCTTAAAGAGTTAAGTAGGATTGAAAATACGAATGTGGTTGTTAGGGAAAACTAGCCTACCTGCACGGTAAAGAAATCCTCTAACACAAAGTGCTTTTGAGCCAGTACCTGTAAATCTTTGGCGTTGGTTTTTCCAATACGATCAAAAAGATTCGCGTAAAAATCAGACGGCAAATCAAAGAGGTGAATTGTCTTTAATTTTTCTGTTACGGAAAACGGATTCGAAACTTCTAATTGCAGACTTCCCAAAAAATGATTTTTAGCTACCAGCAACTCTTCCTCTGAAATCAACTCGTCTTTCAAACGAGTCAGCTCATTTCCAATCTCACGCAGCGTCTCATCGCATTTGTCAATGTTGACATCCGCTCCAATTGAAAACGATGAATGATGCAGATTAGGCGATAACGAAGAATAAATTCCGTACGTAAGCCCTTTTTCCTCACGAATGTTTTTCATCAGGCGTGAGCCAAAGTATCCGCCTAAAATGTGATTTAGCAACAAGAAACCCGCATAATCATTGTCTGCTCTGGTAATTGATATTTTACCCATTCGCAGTGAAGCCTGCACACTTCCTTCTTTTTTTACAGCAACCTTTTTAGCGTCAACTGATTCTACGGGTTTTGAAATCGTTTCATTTCTGCTAGAAGAATTGAGTGGCGCGAGTGACTGCTCAAGCCAGACCATTTCTTCATTGGATAAATCGCCTGTTAAGAAGATGGAGAAAGGAACTAATCGCTCCGTGTGGTAGTGCATTAAATCTTCGCGGGAGATATTCTTCAAATCACTTTCTTCAGCCGACTTTCCATACGGATGTTGTGCTCCGAAAATATTCTTGGCCAATAGCTTCCCTGCTACAAAGTTCGTCTTTTGGTGATTGACCTTCAGATTTTGTTCATAGATGGATAAAAGCAGATTTAATTCATCTGACGGGAAAACGGGCGATTGAAGAAGCTCCATCAACAAGGGAAGAACCAATCTCAAATTTTTTGAGAGGCTGTATAACGAAATTGAAACGAAATCCGCACCGGCAGAAATTTCAAGTTGCGCCCCGTGGTAATCGATGTTTTCAGAAATTTGAGCAGATGAATAATTAGCCGTTCCCTTTTCTAACATATGAGCCGTAAAATAGGCAATGCCCGGCTTGGGCTCATACCATTTCCCAGCTTGAAAAATAAAATCCAGTTTGACGATGTCTTTGGACCCTTTTACCCAAAGCAGGTTAATTCCATTTCCCACTTGCAGCCGAATAGGATAGGGTAAGTCAAAAGAAAATTCTTTTGCGAAAGGAGGAGGGCTTTTTCTGTCGAGCACGAATTAATCGGTTACAGATTCTTCCTCTTTGGCTTTGGTAGGGAAGACATACATGATGCTAAAGCGGATGGTTTCTGCCAGCGCATTTTCACGCTTGTTGGTAGGAATCATATAAGCTATATCCAGCACAAACTTGTCATATTTAAAACCAACACCCGCTGTCAAATATTTTCTGTTCCCTTTGGATTGGTCTTCATAAAAATAGCCTAAACGGCCCGCGAAAGTGTTGTTATACCAATATTCGATTCCGCTGGAAATAGTAATCTCAGAGAGCTCTTCGCTGAAACCACCTGGCGCATCAGAAAACGAACCAAAGATGCCTTCCAATAATGGCTTTTTGCGACTGCTGCCAACCACTCCGGATGGGCTGGGAACCATCAGTTTATTGAAATCCAATGCAAATGTTAAGCTGTTCAGCGGATTGAGATCCATTTTATAAGCAGCTCCTAAACGTAAGTTGGTAGGGATGAAATCTGAGTTGTTGGGATCGGTATAAGAAACTTTTGCTCCAATATTATTGATGGCTGCACCTAATGAAAGAGTGGCATTTTTTGATTCAAAGGGTTTCGTATAAAACACTCCTAGATCCACAGCTACGGAATGAGCTGACCCGGCATCTGAACCTTGAAATGAACCAACCAAGTTGGAATAAATATATCGCAATGATCCACCAATGCTGAAGTGATCGGTCAATAGACGAGAGTAAGTCACGTCAAAAGCCATCTCACGAGGATTGTAGCGGCCGTTTGGATTGTTATTCACATCACGCAATTCTATGTCGCCCAAATCAAAATACTTCAAACTGGCTCCTACCGTTTCTTCGCGGTTGATTTTGTAGAATCCTGACAAGTGCACCAAACGCATATCGTTGATGATCTTTCCTAACCAAGGAGTGTAGGAAAGCGATCCGCCATAACCTTGATCGATGAAAGCCAGTTTAGCGGCATTCCAATAGGCAGAATTAGCATCAGGTGAAGTGGCTACGCCCGCATCGCCCATACCGGCTGCACGGGAATCTGGAGTTATTCCCAAAAAGGGTACCGCGGTGGTTATGCTTTTATTATTTAGGTCTTGCCCGATGATGACTCCACCGCCACCATTGGGTTGACTATATGCTGCAAAACTGCCGATAGCAGAAGAGATCAATACCAAAAATCGTAACTTGTTCATACTGAGTATTCTCGCTTTAAAGGTAACTAATTCGTTAAAATAAACTTGGCATTTTTCTCATTATTTGAGCCATCCAGCAAGGAACGAACAAATAGGCGTGCAATGTATAATCCGGGGCCGGGTTTTCTTCCTTCAGCATTATCGATCTCCCATTCAGGCAATGTAACCAAATATTGACTTTCAGAAATGGTGTAGTTCTGACTCAGTACCACTTGACCGGCCAGATTATAAATGACAAGCGTTGCCTCCAGATCTTCTCCGGGGCGGTTGTGTGTAAACCAGAAATTTGTTTTAGAATCGACCGGATTAGGGTAGTTAGCGAGTTGATTCACTTCAATGCCATTACCCTCACTCACCACAAAATCAATTTGCTTTTGGGTTCGGTTATTATAGCTATCCGAAGTGGACAAAGACAATGTGTGTTTGCCCTTCGCCAGACCAGTAATCGGAAAGATGACCAGACCTTTAGTTGTATTGTCGTTAAATGTTTGATAGTAATAGTTAACGATAAACTCTTGGGTTCCATCAAGTACTGCCTTCAATGAATGTTGAGGATCAATGGATGAAATATTTATCCCGCTTACATCATTTAGTATGGCAACTAATTTAGTATTAGCAGCCGCGATTCCCCCGGCAATAAACGTAGTGTCGCCCAGAAATAAGCGAACTTCAGGAGGTGTTGTATCCGTTCCTGCAGGTGCTTCAGGGCCGCCCACGTTGAATGAAGTAGAAAAGCCAAGTGCGTTTTCATCCTGTTTCGACTTCGCATAAAAACTGAACTTACCTTTTCCGGGTAACACATTTATGTTTTTAGTAAGTGTGAATTTTATTTGAAACGCGCCATTGGTAACTGTTGCATTGCCATCAAAAAGTTTATTGGACCTTTCTTGATAAGCATATGCCGGTGAGGGCGGATTCGCATTTTCTTCCGGATCGTCAACGGTTGTAAGGTTTTGGGGCTGATCGAGTAAAACCACATTTACATTTCCCGTAAAGGAAGAAGAAACAGTTTCATTTTTCTGTACTTCTCCTGTCAATGTAATTTCGGCAAGCGGCTGAAGGTTGCTTGCATTATTGGATGTGGTGATACTTTTAATCACTACATTTTGCACTTCGCCAAATAGATTGAGTGAAGGATCTCCTAGTAAGGTAAAATTGCGATTAGCCGTTCCGAATATGCTGTTGTTTTTGGTATCCTTAAATACACTTCCCAAATCGCGGTAGCGACCATTGACTTGCTTAAATAAAGCATTATAAAAGGCATTATTAAGATTGAAATTGGTGAACGAATTTACCGGGCGCGCAGTTGATACCAAACCAATGCCTCCTCCTTTGGGTGTTGTTAAAATCCGTTCTGCTGTAGACGTGATGAACGGGTCGTCATTTCTTCCAAACTCACAAGTAGCTGTAACAAAGAGCGGATAGCGTGGCCCATTGGTGGATTCTAAAACAGTGGTTTCGGTTAACACTTGTTCTTGCATCCAAATCTTTTCAGATCCATGTCCTGTATAATTAACAATCCCATATCCGTCTTGCATAGCCATATTCAACGCTTTGGTCGCCTCGGGGCTATACTGGCCGGAAGGATTGGTGATTTGCGGATAAGAACCAAGGAACATTCTGCGAGCTTCAAACGAACCATAGATTTGATCAATGGTAGTAGCCAACGCATCGGCCTGCGATTGATGCAGCACGCCATTACCGTCATCGGCAACGAACAAAATATTTTTTCTCCAGGCACCTTTTGCTTTCGGGTCGGTGTCGTATTGAATCAATTTATCGACAATCACTTTAGCTTCTTCCACTTTTTTTACCGGCAGCCGGCCAATGCCGATGTCGATGGTGCTATTCACAGCCGGGTTTTCTTCCCAAGTGCCTTCGTGATCTTCCAGGAATACGAAATAATCATCTGATGAATACGTCTCCAGTGGGCTTAACGAGTTGACCGATTCATAGACGGGCACATAATTGGTATTTCCCAAAATCCGATTTTGATAGTCGTATGATCCGCGCCCAAAGAGCAGCACATTCTGAAGTTGGGAGCCTGATTTTTTATACTGATGCCGAATGAAATCGCGCAGAGCGGTAAAGTCAGGTTTGCCTGCTGAAAACTCATTGTAAACTTGTTCGGTGGTTACGACCGAAACGGTAATTCCAGTGTGTGATTGTCGATGTGCAGCCAGCCGCTCTGCTTCGCTTTTAAAGATTGGATGTGTGATGATTAAAAGAGAAGTGGTCGGTAGCGCCTGAAGATTTTGGTTGGCAACCGTTCCTTCCAATACCGGTGATTCAATCTTATCCGGATTGAATACTATAAATTTTTTGAGATTGTCAGTTGTGGTTGAAAATCGAAGTTGGGTGCCTGCCAGCGAGGCTGCTTGCACTTTTGAAGATACAGGATCGGTTATATCCCAAACGAGTGACTTAGAATCAGCTGATGAAATTACAAAAGTGGAAGTTGGCTGATTCAAACTCTCGCCCGAAGTAAATCCTGTTTGTGATCCATACAAATGCAGTTGGCGCTTATAGCTGAAAAGCAAGAAATCCAGATAGCCAATAGATAAGCCCGGGGTAGTTCCTCGAGTAAACTGATATTTGATGTCTTGTGTGTTTTGCAGTGCAGCTTTTATGGTAGTTGAATTAAGGGTTACTGTATCTGCTTTTATTCTTCCCTTGATGCCATACTGAGTATTGGGAATAGCACTGACGGGTTGATCGAGGGCAGGCACCGCATTGTAGGTAACTTTAAACGAACAATCGCTGATGGACTGCGCCATGACATGACTGATCAACCGCACATTTGTGTTGGGCACAATTCCGGCAATGTCAAATCGCACAATGGCCTCCGTATTGGTATCAAACTGTTCGCCAAACCATTGGCGTCCTGATTTTAAAATATTGTATTTCTCTGATTCAAAGAAAGAAAAATCATCAAACTGCTGAATGAGCGGAAAAGTGCCATTTACATTTTCATTGTTCGTAATACGCTTGCCGGAGTTGGTACCAACAGTGATGTAATAAAAATTTTTATCAGTGAATAAATTGTTTTCGTACTTGAAAATTTCACGTTGGGGATTGAAAGAATAGGCATCGGGCCCCTGTGCATAGAATAAAATAAAATCTTCCCCATTTAGTTTTCCATCGCTTTCACCGGAAATGAAGATAGCGGTTTCAACCAAATCTTGAGGACGTGGTTTGCTATTGGACTGCGGCAGCATACTGTTGTAACCACTGTAAATTTTTATGTTGCGCGGATCGAGTTGATCTGTATTGAATCCGGCTTTACGTAAAAAATCAGCATTAATTTTATAAATACCGTCTCCAGAGACGGATACTTTCGCCCATGTGCCGGTGGATAGCACTGAATTGTTCTGAGCCGTGGCTTTTAGGCCAAGGCAAAAGCTGAGAATGCAAACAATTATTGTACGACCGGTTTTCACGTTATTTCTTTTCGAATCCAATAAAGCCATCCAATAACGATGAGGCGATGTATAAAAGTATAATGAAAGGGATAGCGCTCACCTGAAAGAATACCAATAGAAATACCGATAACAACAGAAAGGTAAACCGCACTTTGTTATCACCCCAACTGAAGTTCTTGAATTTGAAAGCAAAAAACCGAATAGGAGAAACCATCAACCAAGAAAAAATAATCGTAATGGATAATAGTACCCATTCATTTTGGGTCCATGTACTCAAGCCACCACTTAACAATGGCAGCGAAGTGATGAACAACGTATTCGATGGTGTGTTTAATCCTTTGAATGAATCGCTCTGCGTTTCGTCCACATTAAAAATAGCTAAGCGGAGGGCCGCGCCAACAGCAATCAAAAAGGCCACAAATGGAATCCAATCACTGTTGCTTGCACCCATCAACATTTTGTACATGACCAGAGAGGGCAGCAATCCAAAACTGACCATATCAGCTAAAGAATCAAGCTCCTTACCAATCGGAGAACTTACTTTGAGCATACGGGCTGCAAAGCCATCAAAGAAATCAAACATCGCAGCTACCCACACAAAATAGGCGGCAGGAATGGCTCTTCCTTCCAGGCAAAATACAATTCCAAAACAACCGCAAACCAGATTACAGCAAGTGAGAAAATTGGGAATGTGTCTTTTCAAATTCATGGATAGCTATCAAAATGGGACGACAACAAACTTACATTATTGCGTGCACCCCGCAGTATGGATTGGACTGTTTTTCTTTACCAATGGTGGTGGTGGCTCCATGACCGCAATAAACAATTACTTCGTTGGGTAAGGCAAACATCTTTTCGCGTATACTTTGTATCAGTGTATCATAATCGCCACCGGGTAAATCGGTGCGACCAATACTTCCATCGAATAAAACATCACCACTAAAAATGGCCCCTTCTTTTTTGTCGTAGAAGCCTACATGCCCGGGCGCGTGGCCTGGCAAAAAGAGGATATCCCAAGTGGTTTCTCCGAAGGAAATAACCTCTCCCTCATGGATAAATTGATCGGCCGTTGTTTCCTGATAACCATTAAATCCATAATTGGGAGCATACGTCTTCACCGCACGCAACACATTTTCTTCTCGGGCGTGCATCAGCAACGGAACACGGTATTTTTTCTTGACATGATAATTGCCCAGTACGTGATCAATGTGGCAATGTGTATTGAGGAGGTATTTGACAGAAAGCCTTTTTGAAGCAATGTATTCGTCTAATTCATTTTGTTCCTCTGTTTCATAACAACCCGGATCAATAATCACAGCAGTTCCTGTCTCATCAGAGACGACATAGGTGTTTTCGGAAAACGGATTGAAAACGAAAGTTTGAATAGAAAGCATCTTGCAAAATTAACAAACTTAGGGGCTTATGCCTCCTCGTCTAATAGTAGTATTTTTGAGCCCAATTTTGAGCGAGTACCTTAATCATGATGAAAGGATGCAATAGGTAAAATCAATGGATAGGATTTATCCAACTCGTGATTAAGATTTTAAGGAATGAATCGAGTGAGAAAAGTTGATTTTATTATTGTAGGTCAGGGATTGGCGGGCTCTTGCCTAGCCATGCGTCTGTTGGGCATGGGTAAAACGGTGTGGGTGATGGATCAACCCCACCAAAATACATGTTCAAAAGTGGCTGCAGGTTTGTTTAATCCCATTACGGGCATGGGCATTGTGAAAACGTGGATGGCGGAAGAAATTTTTGCTGAATTATTCCGGTTTTTTCCAACCATGGAATCCAAGTTCGGAGCTTCTTTTTTCTACCCCATGCATTTGTTCCGTCCATTTCACAACATAGAAGAACAAAATAACTGGATGGCCAAAACGGCTGATAAGGAGAGGAACAAATTTGTGAAGGAAGTGTATACATCAGCGCGCTATCCAAACATTCATAATTCTTTTGGGGGTATTGAAGTAAACCAATCAGGTTATTTGGATACCAATGCATTTATTGGAGCTGTTCGAAGTCACCTGATCGCATCTGATTCATATACAGAAGAAGAATTCTCACCTGATCGTCTGTCGATTCATTCGCAAAGTGTTCTCTATCATGAGGTGGAGGCGGATAAGATCATTTTTTGTACTGGTTTTGAATCATTAGCGCCTTACTTTCACTGGCTTCCCATTCGCCCATTGAAAGGCGAGACACTCCAAATCTCACTTGAGGAGCGACCGGAATTGATCTACAACAAAGGCGTTTATGTGGTACCTACAGCAGAGGCTGAGATTTATAAAGCCGGGGCTACCTATTCTCTAACCGACTTAAGCAAAAGCACCTCTCAGGCCGGCCGGGAAGAACTGGAAGAGAAGTTAACCGCACTTTTAAAAGATACTTATACCGTCAAAAGTCAGGAATGGGGCATTCGCCCTACAACTGTTGACAGACGCCCGATTTTAGGGCCTCACCCGGAGTATTCCAATCTGGTAATTTTCAACGGGTTGGGCACCAAAGGCGTCAGTCTGGCTCCTTATTTTTCAAAACAATTGGCCGATTGGTTGACAGAACAAGGGGAAATTCATAAGGAAGTAAATATTAACCGCTTTAAACCGTTATATTCGAGGTCTTAGTTAATCCTACGTATGGGAATGAAAAGTGTGGGCGTATTAGCCTTTTTTGTGCTTTGTTTTTTAGTGGAATCTAACGCTCAACAGGCGCGTGAGGTGTTCGGTCAAAATAGAATTCAATACAAAGAATTTGAATGGAAATACCTGAGTTCTGAAAACTTTGATGTGCATTTCTATGGCGAACGTAGAAAGGCAGCCGAAGATGCGCTGCAATATTTGGAATCAGAATTTGATCGGATAACCGATTTGCTGGGGTTTTATCCTTACCAAAAAACTAAAGTTTTCCTTTACAATTCTATCACCGATCTGCAACAAAGCAATATCGGCCTCAACCATACACGATATAGCGCTGGTGGGGAAACTGAATTCATCAAACCGTATGTAGAAATAGCCCATCCGGGTAACCTCGAAGAGTTCAAACAAGAGCTGATTTTTAAAATGTCCGATCTGCTAGTGAACGAGATGATGTTTGGCGGAAGTTTGAAGGACATGTTTCAAAATAGTGTGTTGCTCAACCTGCCCGATTGGTTTATTTATGGAACTTCCTATTATGTAGCCTACGGTTGGAATGAAGAAATGGATGATTTTGTGCGCCAACTCGTAAAGAGCAAAAAGATTAATCGCGCGTTGCGCCTTACCGACAAAGAAGCTGCGCTGGTTGGACAATCCATTTGGAACTATATCGTAGAGAAATATGGCAAAAGCAGTATCAACAACATTCTGAACTATACGCGTATCATTCGCGATGAGGAAAAGAGTATTTTAATTACACTGGGCGTGCCCTTCAAACAACTGCTTAACGACTGGAAAAGTTTTTATGGAGGGATGGAGAGCAAAGTGAGCCAAAATTATATTTCACTTTCCGATTCTTCGCGCTTTAGCCGCAACAAGAAAAACCTCACTTACACCACTGTAAAGATTAGCCCTGATGGCAAAAAAATTGCGTATGCGGAAAATGACCGTGGTGAATTTACTGTCAAGGTAAAGTCCTTGGAAAATGGAAAGGAAACAACCATCCTCACAGGCGGTAATCGAGTTATCAAGCAAACGGTAGACTACCGTGTTCCTTTGTTAAGTTGGGCCGATGCTAACACCCTGGGCGTAATTGGCGTAAAGCAAGGGCAATATATTTTTTGGTTGTACGATTTAAATACTCGCACCAAGCTGCCGCGCGAGCTGGATAAGTTCAGCAACATCCGCAGTTTCAATTTTTCCAATAATGGAAGATTGGTGATTGTGAGTGCCGACTTTGAAGGGCAGAATGATTTGTTTTTATTGAGCAGCCGCAGAGATCGTACCAAGCGATTAACCAACGATAAGTTTGATGATCTCGATCCGGCATTTGTTCCGAATTCCAATACGATTGTTTTTAGTTCCAACCGTTTAACTGATTCCCTTAAAACCAATGTAAAAGGTTTAGAGAAATTGGCCCCTAATTACAACTTGTTTCTATACAATATAGACACAACACTCAATCGACTGATTCGCATTACCAATACGCTTAGCAAAGACTTTCATGCGCGCGCCATTGATGAAAATAATTTTTACTACCTCAGCGATCAGCGGGGCATCGTCAATTTGTTTAAATTCAACAGTCAATCTGGAATTTATTCGCAAGTCACCAACTATAACTCAAGCATAAAAGATTATGACATCAATTATGAAAATAAAATGTTGGCCACGGTGCTCTCTCAAAAGTTGCGCGAGGATATTTTTATCGACAACAATTTTGATTTTCAACGCCAGGTGTTCACTCCTGTAAGCAGACGCAAAGAAGTGTTACAGGCGCGAGTAGTAACGGAGCGAAAGAAAAAAGAAGTGCCTAAACAAGCAACCTCCATCAAGGATTTGATCAATTCACGTATCAAAGAAAAAACAGATACAACTACACAGCGCCCGGTGGAGAGTCCCAAGGCTGATTCTATCAAAAAAGAAATCAATACGGATGATTATACCTTCGATGAAGTAAAAAAAGATACGGCTCGTAACCCGTTAAAACCGACCACCGAAAAAACACTCAATACAGATGATTATGTTTTTGAAGAGGAGGCCGTTAAAAACAAACAGCCCAGCGAAACATTTTTAACGCGCTACATGAAGGCGCGGGAAACAAGTCGCGTGCTAGGCCCCTTTCCATATGCGCCAAAATTTAGTTATGAAAATATTGTGACCAGTCTGGTTGTAGATCCATTGCGGGGTTGGAGTATGCGGTTGGAAGCACAGATGAATGACATGCTGGAGAACTACCGGATTTTTGGTGGAATCCAAACCGCCTTCGATTTGAAGAACGGTGATGTGTATGGAGAATTTCAATATCTGCCCCACCGCATCGACTTTAGCGCGCGATTTGATCGTAAAGTAATTTTCTGGCAGCCGCCTAATCGTGAAATTGTAGAAGAAGAAAATCAGAAATATTCCTTCCAAAAAATTGAGATAGGCGCTTCGTATCCTCTTTCTGTTCGTACACGTGTTACGCTCAAACCGTTTTTCGGTTTTACCGAATTTGTGGACCGAGGAAGAAGCCCGCTTGTGATTGGACCTCCTACGTTCCGTCCCACACAGACGCAGTTTTATGCCGGAACCAAATTTGAAATTGTGTACGACAATTCTTTGACAACGGGAATGAACCTTATCGAGGGAACAAGAGGTAAGTTTAGCTTTGTTACCTATCAGGCAATTGGCGATAGCAGAAAGAATTTTTCACAAGCATCCATTGATGTTCGGCATTACCAAAAAATCTATAAAGAGATTGTATTGGCATTTCGTGGATTTGCCGGAACCTTTTATGGAAATTCGCCTAAGAATTACCTCTTAGGAGGAATGGATAACTGGATTGCCAATTCATTCAACTACAGTGGAGTGCAAAATCCGCTGACCAGCCAGTTTGGTCAGTACAACGAAAATTTACTTTTCGTTGAATTTGCTACCAGCTTGCGCGGATTTGATTATGGCACGCTGTATGGCAACAGTGCCGCATTGTTCAATGCGGAGTTACGTATTCCTCTCGTCAGAGCACTCTCCAGTGGTCCGATCACTTCCAATTTCTTTCGCAACCTGCAATTCACAGGCTTCTATGATTTTGGAAGTAGCTGGACAGGACCAATTCCATTTGATAATGAAAACAACGGTCGTGTACGGATAGTCCCTGAAAAAGGAGAGGGCAGTCCATTCCAGGTAGAGATCAAAGAATACCTCAACCCTTGGCTGTACAGTTACGGAGCAGGATTCCGCTCGATGATTTTTGGGTACTACCTCAAGTTGGATGTAGCGTGGCCGGTAGAAAATTATACCGTTAAGAATCCAAGATTCTACGTTACCTTCGGATTTGATTTCTAAACCACACCTGCATGATTAAATCAATGACTGGCTTCGGTCAGGTAGTTTTAAATAGCGGTTCTCTCGCTCTTTCTGTTGAAGTCAAATCATTGAACTCTAAGTTTCTCGACCTCAATCTCCGGCTGCCAAGAAAGTATTCAGAGAAGGAAATCGATATACGTAATCTGGTAGTCGATAAATTGGAAAGAGGTAAAATCTCTTTAACAGTAGATCTTCAACAAGCTGCACGCATCGGTGAAACCCAACGGTACAACGAGGAATTATTTGTAAGTTATTATGGTGAATTGAAAAGACTGGCTGACAAGGTAATGTCCGGCTACGAGTCCTTGTTTCAGTTGGCATTAAATTCACCCGATGTTTTGATTTCTACGGGTAAAGAAGAGCTGGATCCTGCCGAGTGGGAAAAAATTGTGCAACTCGTGAATGAAGCACTCGCCAAGTGCGAACAATTTCGTTTAGCGGAAGGCGCAGCCTTGGAAGGGAAATTCAAAGAGTACATCAACAATATCGCGGAAAGCCTGATTCAAGTGGAAAAACTGGATCCGATTCGAATTGAAAAAATTCGCCAGCGTATCAAAGCAGGCATTACTGATTTTTTTGGTAATGAAGGATTTGATGTAAACCGATTAGAACAAGAGATTATTTTCTATATCGAGAAACTGGATATTCACGAGGAGCGCGTTCGCTTAAAAACACACTTGGATTATTTTATTACTATTCTCAAAGAAAAACAATCCAACGGAAAGAAGCTGGGCTTTATCGCGCAAGAGATTGGTCGCGAAATCAACACCATCGGTAGTAAGGCCAATGATGCGGAAATGCAAAAGCATGTGGTGGCCATGAAAGAGGAGTTGGAAAAAATTAAAGAGCAACTCAACAACGTGTTGTAAATGAAAGCTCCGACCCGAGATAAACTATCCAGTGTTATTCTTTGGTCAATTATTTCTGCGGCCTTTATTGGCCCTGGCACTGTCACTACAGCCGCTTCCGCGGGATCTCAGTTTCAATTGCAACTTTTGTGGGCGGTCACGTTTGCCACGTTGGCATGTATTGCACTGCAAGAAGTTTCTGCACGTATTACCATCTCATCCGGACTTTCGTTTGGTCAGGCGCTTGATAAAAAGTTTGGTCATCAAAAAGGCTTTTGGGTAAAATGGTTAGTAGGCGGATCGGTAGTGCTGGGCTGTGCTGCCTATGAAGCAGGCAATATTTTAGGTGGCACGTCTGGTTTGGTATTATTGCTTGGCGACTACAGTAAAACTTTTACAGTCCTGCTCACACTTATTGCCGCACTTATTCTTTGGAGCGGCCGTGGAAAATGGATATCTACCATCATGACCATTTTAGTGGCTATGATGGGCTTGGCTTTTTTTGCACTCGCTCTCTATGGCAACTTCAGTTTTGGACAAATTGTAAGCTCAAGTGTTTTTCCGATCATTCCATCCGGTGCAGAGTTGCTCACGCTCGGGTTAGTCGGCACTACGATTGTTCCATATAATATTTTTCTAGGCTCAGGAATCAGTAAAGGGCAAACTATTCCATTGATGCGCATCGGTCTTTCGATCTCAGTAATCATCGGTGGGTTGATCACCGCCTGGATTTTAATGGCCGGAACACTCGCCTCTGAATTCAATTCATTTGCTGATTTATCCCAACAGTTTCAGACCAAAATTGGAATGATAGGTGTGATTGCGTTGGGTGTTGGTTTGTTTGCCGCAGGTTTTTCATCTGCCATTACTTCGCCTTATGCGGCATCGATTATTGCGACCAGCGTTTTCGATACACAAAAGAAAAACACCGTGTGGGTGTGGGGCGGTGTGCTAACTGTTGGATTTTTATTTGGAATTAGCGGCATCAAACCAATTCCGGTAATTCTTGCGGTGCAGGCGGTCAATGGATTAATTTTGCCCTTGATAACTTATTTTCTAATCGTCATTGTCAATGATCCATCCCTGATTCCAGCAACGGGTCGTCATGCATCTTGGTACAACGCTGTTTTGATTTTGATTTTAGGATGCGTGTTGGTTTTAGGACTCAACAACATTGACAAAGTACTGGTAACAGTCTTTAAATTAAATGAGCCACACCTCTTAATTGTTTTTGCCCTTTCGGGGATCATTTCGTTGTACACCGCTATTAAAGTGATGAGACGAGCTGCGTCAAAATAAAAAAGGGTTAGCGTTAGCCAACCCTTTTAGTTTATTCAATCGAAAAACTATTCGCTTTTTTTCTCTTTCGAAGAAGCTTTGGCTTTTTTCACTTTCACGGTTAAGGCATCACCAGTTCCTTCGTAATCAGCTTGGATGGTGCCTCCTTCGGTAATCTCACCTTTCAAAATCTCTTCCGCTACCGGATCTTCCAAGTATTTTTGAATGGCTCGGTTCAAAGGTCGCGCTCCGAATTGCTGATCGTATCCTTTGTCAGCTAGGAAATCTTTGGCTTTCTCCGTCAACTCAACGGTATAGCCAAGCGATAAAATGCGCTCAAACAATTTGCCGAGTGTGATATCAATGATTTGATGAATGTGTTCGCGTTGCAATGAGTTGAACACAATCACATCATCTAGGCGATTCAAGAATTCCGGAGAGAAGGCACGCTTCAACGCATTTTGAATGGTTGACTTCATTGCTTCTTCTTCATTCTCGCGATTAGCCTTGGTAGCAAAGCCAATTCCCGAACCGAAATCTTTCAAATCACGAACACCGATATTGGAAGTCATGATGATGATTGTATTTCTGAAATCTACTCTACGACCTAATCCATCGGTCAGGATACCATCATCTAGTACTTGCAACAAAATGTTGAATACATCCGGGTGCGCTTTTTCAATTTCATCCAACAACACAACACTGTATGGCTTTCTGCGCACTTTTTCAGTTAGCTGTCCGCCTTCTTCGTAACCAACATATCCAGGAGGCGCACCGACTAAACGCGACACAGAGAACTTCTCCATGTATTCGCTCATATCAATTCGCACTAAAGCATCTTCTTTATCGAACAAGTAAGTGGCAAGCACTTTTACCAATTCGGTTTTACCTACACCGGTAGGGCCTAAGAAAATGAACGAACCAATGGGTTTTTTTGGATCTTTCAATCCTACTCGTGTGCGCTGAATGGCCTTGGTTAGTTTCTTGATAGCTTCATTCTGACCGATCACTCGTGTGCTCAGTTTTTCAGCCATTCCCAGCAACTTATTGCTTTCTTTTTGTGCAATTCGATTCGCTGGTATGCCTGTCATCATTCCGATCACATCGGCTACGTTATCTTCGGTAACGGTATATTTCTCAGTACGCGTTTTTTCTTCCCAGCGTGCTTTCGCTAAATCTAATTGCTCAATGAGTTTCTTTTCTTTATCGCGAAGTTGAGCTGCTTCTTCGTATTTCTGGCTTTTCACCACGCGGTTCTTTTCCTTCTTCACATCTTCAATGGCCGCTTCAAACTTCACAATGTCTTCCGGCACGTGAATGTTGTTGATGTGAACGCGTGCACCCGCTTCGTCCATTACGTCAATCGCTTTGTCCGGTAAGAAGCGATCGCTGATGTAGCGATCCGACAAACGCACGCATGCTTCCAAAGCTTCTTTGGTATAATTTACATGATGATGATCTTCGTATTTTTCTTTGATGTTTTCCAAAATTTGAATCGTTTCATCTACAGAAGTAGAATCTACCATCACCATTTGAAAACGTCTGGCCAAAGCTCCGTCTTTCTCAATATACTGACGGTACTCATCCAACGTGGTAGCACCGATACATTGTATTTCACCGCGAGCCAGTGCTGGTTTAAACATATTCGAAGCATCCAGCGATCCGGAAGCTCCACCGGCACCAACAATCGTATGTAATTCGTCAATGAATAAAATAACGTCCGGAGATTTCTCCAGTTCATTCATGACTGCCTTCATGCGCTCTTCAAACTGACCACGGTATTTTGTGCCCGCTACTAATGATGCGAGGTCCAGCGTAACTACCCGTTTGCCAAACAATACACGCGAAACTTTTTTCTGAACAATGCGCAGCGCTAAACCTTCAGCGATGGCTGTTTTACCAACACCGGGTTCTCCAATCAAAATAGGATTGTTCTTTTTTCTTCTACTTAAAATTTGTGCTACGCGCTCAATTTCTTTTTCACGGCCTACGATCGGATCGAGCTTATTATCTTCAGCTAACTTGGTTAAGTCGCGGCCAAAATTATCCAACACTGGTGTGCGCGATTTTTCGCCACCCTTTTTCTCTTTCGATCCACCGGGAGGAACCGCACCGCTTCCAAACATTTTAGAAGAGTCATCGTCCGGATCATCGGTATCAGAAGCGGCAGAAGGTTGCTCGTGTTGGTACTCGAGCATTTCTTTTACCACATCGTACGCCACATCAAACTTGTTCAAAATTTGAGTTGCAAGATTATCCGGATCACGTAAGATGGATAACAATAAATGTTCGGTTCCAATTAATTGCGCTTTAAAAACTTTCGCTTCGAGATAGGTAATCTTGAGCGTTTTTTCTGACGCGCGTGTAAGAGGAATGTTGGCTAAGTTTTTGATTTCATGTGTGGCAGTTCCTTTGGAGATTTTTTCAATTTCACCACGCAACTGATCGAGTGGCACACCTAGTTTTTTCAGCACACCCACCGCTACACCTTCACCTTCGCGAATCATTCCCAGAATGAGGTGCTCAGTGCCAATGTAATCATGACCCAATCGCAGTGCTTCTTCCCGGCTGAGCGAAATGACTTCCTTAACACGGTTAGAAAATTTGGCTTCCATATTTGACATAAAGAGTTGAGATATGTAAATGTAAAGTTTTACAGACTATAATTCCAAACAAGTAATCCGCCTATTAATGTCCGACTCTACAACAATTAGTAAGTCAAACACGTATTGCGTTTTATTTGTTCAATTTCCTCTCAGCCGTTTGAATGATGCGGATCGCATTCGGACCTTCACAAAACAACAAATCCAAGAAGCTGAGGTTAGCTACAAAATTGTTGCCAAACACCTGATGATAGGCAACGGGCTGATAGAATGACCGATGGGTATAGTCTTCTTTTGCTGAAATAACTCCACGTAAATCCAAAATGGTTGAATTCAGGTCTTTTTGGTAGGTAATGGTTTCTTTGACTTGAATAGACAACCCAACTTTTCGCAGACAGAATGACAGCAATTTTTGGTTGAAAGAGATGAGATGCTCGTGTTTTTCATAGATGATCTTTTTTAGATCATCGGAATAAAACTCGAAGAAGGGTGCATTACGATAGGCTGATTCGATGGTGCGCCAATGGTTATTCTGCCACTTTTGTTGATAGTCTAAGCGGATTTCGTGAACAGGTGTTTTGCCGTGCTTCTTCGTAACCGGCAAAATCAACATCTGTTTCCCTTGTGAAGTATTGATGTAGCACCTGTTGCGAAAACTTTGCTTTTCGAAATGTTCATGCACTTCAATTTCTACCGTTTCAAACGGAAGAAGGGCACATAAATATTCAATGGAAGGAAGGTAATGCGATTCAATACAAACTACCCCCTCCACCGTAAATAAAAACTATTGAAGCATTTTAAGCAATGTGCTCAAGCGCTGTTTCAGGCTTCTACGGTCGATGATAAAATCAAGGAAACCGTGATCCAACACAAATTCAGCACTTTGAAACCCTTTGGGTAAATCTTTGCCAATGGTTTCGCGAATCACGCGTGGACCGGCAAAGCCAATCAGTGCACCGGGTTCAGCAATGTTAAAGTCACCGAGCATCGCGTAAGATGCTGTAACGCCTCCCGTGGTAGGATCTGTGAGTAAAGAAATATAAGGAATCTTCGCTTCATCCAGCAGGGCCAGGCGAGCGGAAGTTTTTGCCATTTGCATCAGAGAAAGTCCGGCTTCCATCATGCGGGCACCACCTGAGCGCGAAATCATCAAGAAGGGGGTTCTCGTTTTGAGTGAATGGTTGATAGCGCGCGCAATTTTTTCGCCAACTACCGAGCCCATCGATCCACCAATGAAGGTGAAGTCCATACAGGCGACACACAAATCCAATCCATTGATTTTGCCATAGGCGGTGCGTACGGCATCTTTCAATTGAGTTTTGGATTGTGATTCTTTAATTCTTTTGGGATATGGCTTGGTGTCAACAAATTTCAGTGGGTCGGCCGATTCCATGTTGGCATCCAACTCGGTAAACTCATTGTTGTCAAACAAGATTTCGAAGTATTCTTCCGAGCCGATCTTCACGTGAAGATCTTCTTCGGGCACTACATACGCGTTGTTTTTTAACTCGCGCGTGTGAATGATTTTTCCCCCCGGAGATTTAAACCAAAGGCCATCCGGCACTTCACGTTTTGCTTCTGTAGGGGTAAGAATTCCTTTATCTGTCCGTTTGAACCAAGGCATATCTTTTATTTTTGATTCGGGATTTAAGATTTAAGATTTTTTGGCTTTGACGGATGCCATTCACGCAAAAAATCTTAAATCAATCTTAAATCCTAAATTTTTAATTAAGCAATATCAATCGTCTTATCCAAGTACACATCCTGAATGGCTTGCAGGATTTCAACACCTTCTTTTAAAGGACGTTGGAATGCTTTTCTTCCGGAAATCAAGCCCATACCACCTGCGCGCTTGTTGATAACCGCTGTGCGTACTGCATCGGCCATGTCACTTGCACCTTTTGAATCACCGCCTGAGTTGATCAAACCTGCACGGCCATTGTAGCAATTCAAAACTTGGTAACGGCACAAATCGATCGGGTGATCAGTTGTAAGTTCAGAATAAATACGTTCATCCAACTTTCCATAGCTGCTAGCACCAGTGTTGAGGGCTTTGTAGCCGCCATTGTTGGTTGCTAACTTTTGTTTGATAATATCAGCTTGGATGGTAACGCCTAAATGATTGGCTTGACCAGTTAAGTCAGCCGAAGTGTGGTAATCAACACCATCCTTCTTGAAAGCATCATTGCGGGTATAGCACCACAAAATGGTAGCCATGCCCAGTTCGTGCGCACGTTCAAAAGCAGCAGAAACTTCCTGAATTTGACGTGTGGCATTGTCAGAACCGAAATAGATGGTAGCACCCACTGCTACTGCTCCCAGGTTCCATGCATCTTCCACAGATCCGTACATAACTTGATCGGCACGGTTAGGGTAAGTGAGCAATTCATTGTGATTGATTTTTACTATGAATGGAATTTTGTGTGCATATTTTCTGGACATCAGGGCCAAACCACCATACGTGGTAGCTACTGCATTGCATCCACCTTCAATAGCCAGCTTTACGATATTTTCCGGATCGAAGTAGATCGGGTTTTTGGCGAATGAGGCACCCGCGCTATGTTCAATACCTTGGTCGATTGGTAAAATGGATAGGAAACCGGTGTTACCTAATCTTCCTTTATCAAACATCACCTGCAAGCTGCGCAAGGTTTGTGGGTTGCGATTGGAAATTGAAAAAATTCGGTCAACGAAATCGTGGCCGGGCAAATGCAAACTTTCTTTCGGAATTGTCTTGCTTTTGTGTGTTAAAAGCGACTCGGCATCTTTACCAAGTAACTCGGTGATGGTGGGTCTAGCCATAGGTTTTTTTAAGTGAGGGACAAATATAGGTTGATACCCTAATTCATCCAAGGTTAACGTATGAAAGCAAAAAACCCATTTCTGTTCTGGAAATGGGTTTTTTTAGTGTTTTTATCGAATTAAGCCTGTGCAGTGTTAGCCAATTTCTCTTTAATACGAGCTGACTTACCTTGACGGCCTTTCATATAATACAATTTTGCTCTGCGCACTTTACCGGCTTTTACAAACTCGATTTTATCAATGCTAGGGCTCAGAATCGGGAAAATACGCTCAACACCCACACCATTAGATACTTTTCTTACTGAAAAGCTCTCGCCATTGGTGCCAGTACCTCTGCGGTATAATACCACGCCTTGAAATTGTTGGATACGCTCTTTATTTCCCTCGCTGATCTTAACATGCACGCTGATGGTATCACCTGCCTTAAAAGTTGGGATGCTGCTTCTTTTAGAGCCTAATTCCTGCTCTACAATTTTCATTAAATCGGCCATGGTACTCGGTTTTTAAAATGGACTGCAAATATAGGTGAAGAAGTTGAATTTGGAAGCCTGCCAAAAGAAATTTCCTGCTAAGAAGTTAACCCCGGCCTGCGTTCTTTGGTCCTTTTCAGGGATTGTTCCTGCTTCCAGTCCTCAATTTTGGCCTGGTGACCGGAAAGTAATACATCGGGTACTTTCCAGCCATTGTATTCAGCCGGGCGTGTATAGACGGGTGGCGCAATCATGCCATCCTGAAAAGAATCGCTTAGCGCGGAAGTTTCGTCATTCAAAACTCCTGGAAGCAGACGAATCACCGAATCGGCCACTACGGCAGCTGCTAACTCACCCCCGGAAAGCACATAATCGCCAATGCTAATTTCACGGGTAATTAAATGTTGGCGCACACGCTCATCCACACCTTTATAATGCCCGCACAATAAAATTAAATTTTGCTGAAGACTGAGTTGGTTGGCGATAGACTGAGTGAGCAGTTCCCCATCCGGACTCATATATATAATGTCATCGTAGGTGCGTTCGGCTTTTAATGCAGATATGCATCGGTCGATGGGTTCGATCATCATCACCATTCCGGCACCACCGCCAAAGGCATAATCATCTGTAGTGCGGTGCTTGTTGGTGGAATAAGGTCGTAAATCGTGGATTTTAACCGTTACTAACCCTTTATCCTGCGCTCGTTTCAAAATAGAATCCGAAAATGGGCTTTCTAACAGGCGAGGGAGGCATGTGATGATATCCAGACGCATAATTAAATGTCTAAAAAGCCCTCGGGTAACGCAACTTTGATCGTCTTTTTGGTTTTGTTGGTGCTCAACACAAACGGGCTATTGATCGGAATGAGCACTTCTTTGCCCTTCACATTGACTGTCAGCAGGCGATTCGGGCCGGAGGAACTTACTTCCGTTACTTCACCCAGTTCGCCCAAACTTTCGTCTACTACCGAAAAGCCAACCACTTCATCGTCATAGAATTCACCTCTTTTTAGTTTAGGCCGGGCATCTTTAGGTAAATAGAGACTTCCGCCTTTTAGAGAAGCAGCTTTTTCAGGGGTGTCGATATCATCGAATTTTACAAATACTTTATCACCCCGATCGGAGAAAGAAGAGATAAAATGGGGAACCAAAGAATCCCGGAGTTCAATAAAAACAGACTCAATGGACTCAAAATCAACCGGTTCAGTTATCATTAATGTCACTTCGCCTTTGAGACCGTGGGTTTTGGCCACATAACCGATTTTAAAACATTGTTCTTTTTCCATAGTGTAAAATAAAAATGCCATCCCGTAAAGGAGATGGCATTTTATGAATTCAATTGTAGAAAATTACGCTTGCTCTTCAGCAGCAGGAGCGGCTTCAGCGGCAGGAGCAGCAGGAACTTCAGCCTTCTTACGGATGGCCTCAGCACGCGCTTCTTTCACTTTTGCTTCGGCATCTTTACGAGCTTTAGCAGCGTCTTGCTTCGATTTTGTCAGGCTAGAAACTTTCGATTCGATCTTGGCTTCTTTCGCTTTCAACCATTCTGCCAATTTAGCGTCAGCAGCTTCTTGTGTTAAAGCACCTTTGTCAACGCCAATTTGCAAATGTCTTTTATACATGATGCCTTTGTAAGAAAGCATGGCACGTACGGTGTCAGAAGGCTGAGCGCCCACCATTAACCAATGGAAAGCTCTTTCTTCGTTAATCAGGATAGATGCAGGGTTGGTTGCAGGATTGTAAGTACCTACTTTTTCAATGAATTTACCATCACGAGGCGCTCTTGCGTCAGCTACTACGATATCAAACATTGACAATTTTTTGCGGCCTCTGCGGGCCAATCTCATTTTTACCATTTTTTCTTACTTTTTTAATGTTGGAACACGTCCGTTTTTAAAAGGATCGCAAAGGTAAACGGATTTTGAATATATGCCAACCCTGGCCTTGAGAAAGTGTCAAAATCAAGCTATTTGGTGGAAATGGCTGGTAAAATATTGGCCATCAAGCCTTAATGAGTCAATAAACGGGCTCTGATACATTATATTTGTTTAACCGATTATTAAGTTTTTTAATCTTAATCAACCTCAATACATTTGATTGGATTTCAATTTCTAATTCATGGATAAGTACAGTTACCTATCAAACGCTGACACGACTTACATCGACCAGCTTTATCAAAATTATAAACAAGATCCGGCTTCGGTTGACGGCTCCTGGCAAAAGTTTTTTGAAGGTTATGACCTTTCTTCACAGCGCTACGGTGATAATGGTCATGCCAGTGCTGCCGATGCACCCAATATTAAGGAGACCTATGTGCGTACGCTCATTTTCGCATACCGTTCATTTGGACACTTAAAATCGAATACTAACCCGGTCCGTGAAAGACGCGACCATGGCGTGCAGTTAGATCATACCAAATTCGGCTTGACCGATGCTGATTTAGATACGGAGTTTGACGTAGCCTCCGAAATTGGCATGCCGAAGTCATCGCTGCGCAAAATAATCGAGCGTTTGAAGGTTCTTTATTTGGGAACGATCGGTTTTGAATACAACTTCATTCGTAATGACGAGGTGAGGAGCTGGTTCTTCGATAAAATTGAAAAGGAATATTTTAATTATAATCCCAATCAGGACGAAAAGAAACGAATCTTGGCTAAACTGAACGAGGCCGTAGTTTTCGAAAACTTTTTGCACACAAAGTTTTTGGGTCAAAAGCGCTTTTCATTAGAGGGTGGCGAAAACACCATTCCGGCTCTTCAGACTATTATTAATAAGAGTGCTGAATTGGGTGTGAAAGAGGTAGTGATAGGCATGGCCCACCGCGGTCGCTTGAATGTGTTGACGAACATCCTCGGAAAAATTTACGAACAGATTTTCACGGAGTTTGAAGGAAACATCAATCCAGATCTCACTATGGGTGATGGAGATGTGAAATACCACCTAGGTTACAGCAGCCATATCGACACCCCATCCGGAAATAAGATTTACTTGAAGTTAACACCAAACCCTTCGCATTTGGAAGCGGTAGATCCACTCGTAGTAGGCTACACCCGCGGGCAAATTGATGATGAGTACAAGGGAGATTTGAGCAAAGGCATGGCTATCCTTATTCATGGCGATGCGGCCGTTGCCGGACAAGGAATTGTGTATGAAGTAATTCAAATGTCGGGATTGCCAGGCTATACTACCGGAGGAACGATTCACTTTGTGATTAATAACCAGGTTGGATTTACCACAGATTATGATGATGCGCGTACCAGCATTTATTGCACAGATATTTCTAAGATTGTTGACGCACCGATTTTGCACGTAAATGGTGACGATGCGGAGGCAGTTACTTTCTGTGCGAATCTGGCCGTGGAGTATCGTCAAAAATTCGGGAAAGATATTTTCATTGACATGTTGTGCTATCGCAGACATGGACACAATGAAAGTGATGAGCCGAAGTTTACACAACCCAAGTTGTACAACCTGATTGCTAAGCACCCGAATCCACGCGAAGTATATGTGAAGAAATTGATTGAGCGCGGAGACGTAGATGCTTCTTTGGCCGATGAAATGGACAAGAGTTTCCGCAACCAATTACAAGATCGCCTGACGGAAGTAAAACAGAAACCCCTTCCTTATACGCCACAGAAAATAGAGAACGAGTGGGAGAAATTACGCAAGTCTACTCCGGCAGATTTTGATGAGTCACCTGATACGAGCATCAAACAAGCGGTGATTGATAAAGTGGCCAAAGCGCTTACGACTATTCCGGAAGGATTTAAGCCATTAAAACAAATTGAAAAGTTATTGAAAGATCGCAGCGCGGCTTTCTTTGAAACCAAGATGCTGGGATGGGCCGAAGCCGAATTGCTTGCATACGGTTCGCTACTCTCACAAGGCACACCTGTGCGCATGAGTGGACAAGATGTGAAGCGCGGAACATTCAGTCATCGTCACGCCTACTTCTTTGATGCCAATACCAATGAACCGTATTGCGGTTTAGACAACATCGAAAAAGGACAGCAGAAATTTAATATTTATAATTCGCTGCTTTCTGAATTTGGAGTGCTGGGTTTTGAGTATGGGTATGCCATGGCAACGCCACATGCATTGGTAATCTGGGAGGCCCAGTTTGGAGATTTTGCCAACGGTGCCCAAGTGATGATCGATCAATTTATTTCCAGCGCTGAATCCAAATGGCAACGCATGAACGGATTGGTGATGTTGTTGCCACACGGTTACGAAGGTCAGGGACCTGAGCACTCGAATGCGCGCCCCGAGAGATTCTTACAACTATCCGCGGAGTATAACATGATTGTTGCAAATCCTACAACGCCTGCTAACATTTTCCATTTGCTGCGCAGACAAGTAACATGGGAATTTAGAAAGCCGTGTATTGTATTTTCGCCAAAGTCACTGTTGCGACATCCAAGCGTGGTTTCGCCTGTGAAGGATTTTACGAAAGGTTCATTCCAAGAAGTGATTGATGATCCGAATGTAAATGCGAAGGATGTGAAGAAGGTGGTTTTGTGTACTGGTAAGGTGTATTACGATTTACTAGAAGCGCAATCCAAGAAAAAGAATAAAGATGTTGCCTTGGTACGTTTGGAGCAATTGCATCCATTCCCAGAAAAACAGTTGAATGTTGTGTTGAAGAAATACAAAGGTGCTAAATTAGTTTGGACGCAGGAAGAGCCTGCCAATATGGGCTACTGGTCTTTCATCTTACGCTACATGAGTGGACTTGAATTGATATCCCGTAAGGCAAGTGCATCGCCAGCCACTGGTTATTCGAAAGTGCACAAGGCAGAGCAAGAGAAAATTGTATCGCAGTCGCTGGAGGTGTAGTTTTAAAGGTTTTATGCTTATGTTAGTCATTGACGATAAGATATTAGAGCTATCAGATCTTTCAGAAAATCAAATGCTGGAGGATATTGCTATGATGCTTTATCAAAAGCGAAGATTAACATTCGGCCAAGCTGCTCAAATGGCGAAGTTAAGTTACGCTGAGTTTCAATTTTTGCTGGGGAAAAATCATGTGCCAGTGAATTACGATGTTTCTGATTTATTGGAAGACGTTGAAACAATAAAAAAGATAAAGGTGTAATGGTTATAGTGAGTGACACGACAGCAATCAGTAATTTGTATTTGATTGATAAGTTGTGGCTCCTTGAAAAGCTCTACAAGGAAGTAATAATTCCAAATAGCGTTTATCAGGAACTCAAGAGCTTGAAAAAAAATGTTGATGGTCGTGATATTCAGTTTGAAATCACGACTTGGATTAAAATAGGAGAGGTTCGTCAAAAAGATTTAGTGACAGTACTTTTACTTTCACTGGATAGAGGAGAGGCTGAAGCAATTGTTTTAGCGAAAGAGATGAATGCGGATCTCTTGATTATAGATGAATTGAAAGGTAGGAAATATGCCAAACAACTGAATATTACCGTGATAGGACTTGCCGGAATATTGTTGATGGCCAAGCAAAAGCAATTGATTATTAGTGTGAGACTAATCTTGAATGAATTAAAGGATAAAGCTGGGTTTTGGATAAGTAATAGACTTTTTGATACTATTCTTGAATTAGCAAACGAAAAATAGACTTAGATGACACAACAAGTAAAAGTGCCCACGGTAGGTGAATCAATCACCGAAGTGACCATAGCCAATTGGCTGAAAAAAGATGGTGATGTGGTGAAGATGGATGAAGTGATTGCCGAACTCGAATCGGACAAAGCGACATTCGAATTAACTGCGCCACAAGCCGGCACGTTGAAGATTACAAAATCAAAAGGAGAAGTAGTGCCTATCGGAACAGTGATTTGTGAAATTGCCGATGGTGGTGCGGCTGCCGCTGCAACACCTACTACAAGACCAACCAGTAAAGAGACAAAAACAGAAACCCCTTCGAATCAACCTATGAAAGCGACCGGAGCAATCAAAGAAATGAAAGTGCCTGCCGTGGGCGAATCCATTACGGAAGTAACGATTTCAACTTGGCTAAAAAAGGAAGGCGACTACGTAAAGTTAGATGAAGTAATTGCCGAAGTAGAATCGGACAAAGCAACCTTTGAATTGCCGGCAGAGGCCAACGGTATTTTGCGAATTGTAGCGAAAGAAAAAACTACTCTGCCCATTGGTGGATTGATTTGTAAGATTGAAGTGACGGAAGGCGGTGCTTCTGCAGCTGCACCTTCTACTGCCTCAGCTCCAACGGCACAAGTACCTGCAGCTGGTTCAGTTTCGTATGCAGCAGGTACACCTTCACCGGCAGCAGCAAAGATTTTAGATGAGAAAGGAATTCCTACTGGACAAGTAGCCGGCAGCGGTGTGGGAGGAAGAATCACCAAAGACGATGCCGTGAAAGCGCAAGCGGCTGCACCGGCTAAGGAAACAAAACCAACACCTGCCATGGCACCACCAGTAATTACTTCGGGTGGAACGCGTGGTGAGCGTAGAGAAAAAATGACTTCGCTTCGCAAAACCATTGCTAAGCGATTGGTGGCGGTGAAAAATGAAACCGCGATGCTGACTACTTTCAATGAAGTAGACATGAAGCCCGTGATGGATCTGCGTTCGAGATACAAGGATCAGTTCAAAGAAAAGTTTGGAGTCGGTTTAGGATTCATGTCGTTCTTCACCAAGGCGGTTTGCGTTGCGCTGAAGGATTTCCCAGCGGTAAATGCCTCAATTGATAAAGATGAAATAGTGTATCACGATTACTGCGATGTGTCAGTGGCAGTTTCTACGCCACGCGGACTAGTGGTTCCCGTGATTCGTAATGCGGAATCATTGAGCATGAATCAAGTGGAAGCAGAGATTGTTCGTTTAGCCACGCGTGCGCGTGATGGAAAACTTTCGATTGAAGAAATGACAGGTGGAACATTCACTATCACGAATGGCGGTGTGTTTGGTTCGATGTTATCCACTCCGATTATTAATGCACCACAATCAGCGATTTTAGGGATGCACAATATTGTAGAGCGCCCGGTGGTGAAGAACGGTGAGATTGTGATCCGCCCGATTATGTATGTTGCGCTGTCGTATGATCACCGCATCATTGACGGTCGCGAATCGGTGAGCTTTTTAGTGCGTGTGAAAGAACTGTTAGAAGATCCGGGAAGATTGATCTTAGGTGTATAATAATTTGATAGTCAGAATTTGAAATTGATATGAGTATGCAATACCAAGTTACAGTAATTGGTTCAGGCCCCGGAGGATATGTTGCGGCTATCCGTTGCGCACAGCTCGGCATGAAAACAGCCATCATCGAAAAGTATGATACGCTGGGAGGTACCTGTTTAAATGTAGGATGTATTCCTTCTAAAGCATTGTTGGATTCTTCCGAGCATTTTCACAATGCGGCTCATACATTCAAAGAACACGGTATCGACATCAGCGAGCCCAAAGTAAATCTGGCGCAAATGATTTCGCGCAAAGCCGGTGTAGTGAAAGCCAACGTAGATGGCATTGCATTTTTGATGAAGAAAAATAAAATCGATGTATTGAAAGGAGTAGGTTCGTTTGTTGATAAGAATACGGTGAAGATCACTTCATCCGATGGAAAAGAAACCACCATCACAACAGAGAAGGTAATTATCGCAACAGGATCGAAGCCCACGCCATTACCATTTGCGTCTTTTGATAAAAAGAGAATCATCTCGAGTACCGAAGCGCTCGAACTCAAAGAAGTGCCCAAGCATTTGATCATTATTGGAGGAGGTGTTATTGGAATGGAGCTCGGCTCTGTGTATGCACGCATTGGTGCGAAAGTTTCTGTCGTTGAATTTATGGACAGCCTGATCGCCACAATGGATGGAACCATGGGCAAGGAGTTGCAAAAAGCTACCAAGAAGTTGGGAATGGAGTTTTACCTCGGCCACAAAGTGACGGCCGTTGAAAACAAAGGAAAAGAGGTAGTTGTAAAGGCAGAACCCAAAGCAGGTGGTGCAGCTATTGAATTGACTGGTGATTATTGTTTGGTGAGTGTGGGAAGAAGACCTTATACCGATGGTCTTGGTTTAGATAAAGTGGGTATCGAATTGGATCGCGGAAAAATTCCGGTAGACGATCATCTAAAAACAAAAGTCGACAATATCTATGCAATTGGTGATGTAGTGCGAGGAGCGATGCTTGCACACAAGGCCGAAGAAGAAGGAGTGATGGTTGCCGAGCAACTCGCAGGGCAAAAGCCACACATTAATTATTTGCTGATTCCGGGTGTGGTATATACCTGGCCGGAAGTTGCAAGTGTGGGTTACACCGAAGAGCAATTGAAAGAACAAGGACGCGCGTACAAGTTGGGTAGTTTCCCTTACAAAGCATTGGGTAGAGCTCGCGCCAGTATGGACTTAGATGGCTTGGTGAAAATCCTTGCAGATAAAAACACAGACGAGATTTTAGGTGTACATATTATTGGAGCACGTGCTGCCGATATGATTGCTGCCGGAGTGGTAGCGATGGAATATCGCGCGTCTGCAGAAGATGTTTCACGCATGAGCCACGCCCACCCTACTTACATGGAGGCGGTGAAAGAAGCATGCTTGGCAGCAACAGATCGGAAGA
>PJQF01000078.1_pt1 | contig 62846 bp, 51 predicted proteins | sample 1503741 | NCBI WGS metagenome assembly PJQF01 (sample SAMN07775949, study PRJNA414020) | Biofilm metagenome, whole genome shotgun sequencing project. | isolation source: biomolecule (vanillin) treated reverse osmosis membrane biofilm | place: India: Nagpur | collected 2017-03-21
GTGTAAAGGGATATTGCAGGCCCGATTTACCCGCGCATTATAGGGAAAAATTCGGCTTTGTGTTGCGGCGGATGGTCACGACAGAGCGCCAAAATGGCGTGGTTTTCGGCTAAGGCGTGTGTTTGCAAGGCTTTGCTGGGCTAGGATTTTTTTGACGGGCGGTGGGATGTTTTTTGTAGGGCGGGGGAAGTGGCCTTCTGGGGCGTAAAAATGCCGGGACGGTGCAGGGTTTTGAGGCGGTGGTGTGGCGGGTAGCGCCTTCGCGAGCAAGCCCGCTCCCACAGGTGGACCCCGGTGTGCCAGCTGGCTCTTTGCCGCAAGAACGATTTCTTGCGGCGAATAAGATCAGGATTAACGTCTTTATAAAAAGTTGTTATCCGTTAGAGCAACCGTTGCCCATGACTTGATACTTGAGAATATGGCGCTGACCTTGTGAATCTTCATATTCCATTTGTACCGGTACAACTTGGCAGACGTCCGGAACAGCGCTCATGGACACTACTTTGGCCACATCCAAGTGCGTGCTGTAGGTGTAGTCCTCAACAATCGGGGTGTTCTGGCCAGCCAGCTCAGTCGGGGCTTCGTCGGCCAGGGCGGCGGTTGCGCACAAGCTACTGAGGGCCATCACTACTAAAGCTTTCATTTCTATTTTTACCTTCTTCAGGGCGAAAGGGGTCACGGGGCCTTTTTGAGGCCGCGTGTGTAACTTAGGGTGGGTGAGTTCGGATTAACGTTGCCTTCGTGGGGGCTGTTGCGTTGTTAATCACAGTGCCGTGTTGGCGGAGTTGATTTTAGGCGTGCGGGTTATATTCATATACCCGTACTTTTGATAAAGACTATTGGCGGTTTTTGTAACAATCCCATGGTTAAGGTTTTTTCACACAGCGCCAACGCCACGCAGGCCGCGGGCCAGAGCCATGAATGGGGATAGCTGGGCATTTTGTAGGGTCTTGTTACTACCATCGTCGAATGGTTCTATAGGCCCACCCCGGCTACAACAGGGGCCATACAACAACAACTATGTCACCGAGGTAAGAAAGATGAGTGCGGCTTCCCTGTACCCCGTTCGCCCCGAAGTAGCAGCCAACACGCTGACTGACGAGGCAACCTACAAGGCCATGTACCAGCAGTCGGTGGTCAACCCCGATGGCTTCTGGCGCGAGCAAGCCAAGCGCCTTGACTGGGTCAAGCCTTTCACCGCGGTGAAGCAGACCTCTTTCGACGACCATCACGTCGACATCAAATGGTTCGCCGATGGCACCCTGAACGTTTCCTACAACTGCCTGGACCGTCACCTCGCCGAGCGTGGCGATCAGGCTGCGATCATCTGGGAAGGCGACGACCCTTCCGAAAGCCGCACCATCACCTACCGCCAGCTGCATGAAGAAGTCTGCAAGTTCGCCAACGCCCTGCGCGGCCAGGATGTGCACCGCGGCGACGTGGTGACTATCTATATGCCGATGATCCCCGAAGCCGTGGTCGCCATGTTGGCCTGTACCCGCATCGGTGCGATTCACTCCGTGGTGTTCGGCGGTTTCTCGCCTGAGGCTCTGGCCGGTCGCATCATCGACTGTAAGTCGAAGGTAGTTATCACTGCCGACGAAGGTATTCGCGCCGGTAAGAAAATTCCGCTGAAGGCCAACGTCGACGACGCCCTGACCAACCCGGAAACCAGCAGCATCCAGAAGGTCATTGTGTGCAAGCGCACCAATGGCAACATCAAGTGGAACCAGCATCGCGACATCTGGTACGAAGATTTGATGAAAGTGGCGGGCACCGTGTGCGCGCCGAAAGAGATGGGCGCCGAAGAAGCGCTGTTCATCCTCTACACCTCCGGCTCCACCGGCAAGCCTAAAGGCGTGCAGCACACCACCGGCGGCTATTTGCTGTATGCCGCCCTGACCCACGAGCGCGTGTTCGACTACCGCCCGGGTGAAATCTACTGGTGCACCGCTGACGTCGGCTGGGTCACCGGCCACACCTATATCGTCTACGGCCCGCTGGCCAATGGCGCGACCACGCTGCTGTTCGAAGGTGTGCCGAACTACCCGGACATCACCCGGGTCGGCAAGATCGTCGACAAGCACAAGGTCAATATCCTCTACACCGCGCCCACCGCGATCCGCGCGATGATGGCTTCCGGCACCGCTGCCTGCGAAGGCGTGGATGGCAGCAGCCTGCGCTTGCTCGGTTCGGTGGGTGAGCCGATTAACCCGGAAGCGTGGGACTGGTATTACAAGAACGTCGGCCAATCCCGTTGCCCGATCGTCGACACCTGGTGGCAGACCGAAACCGGCGCCACGCTGATGAGCCCACTGCCGGGTGCTCACGCCCTCAAGCCAGGTTCCGCTGCACGCCCATTCTTTGGCGTGGTACCGGCGCTGGTCGACAACCTGGGCAACATCATCGAGGGGGCTGCCGAAGGCAACCTGGTGATCCTCGATTCGTGGCCAGGCCAGGCGCGTACGCTGTACGGCGACCATGACCGTTTCGTCGATACCTATTTCAAGACGTTCCGTGGCATGTACTTCACCGGTGACGGCGCCCGTCGCGATGAAGATGGCTACTGGTGGATCACCGGTCGTGTGGATGACGTGTTGAACGTGTCCGGTCACCGTATGGGCACCGCCGAAATTGAAAGTGCCATGGTTGCTCACCCTAAAGTCGCCGAAGCGGCGGTGGTGGGTGTACCGCATGACATCAAGGGGCAGGGCATCTATGTGTATGTCACCTTGAAGAACGGCGAAGAGCCAACGGAAGCGCTGCGCCTGGAGCTGAAAAACTGGGTGCGCAAAGAGATCGGGCCGATTGCTTCGCCGGATGTGATCCAGTGGGCGCCGGGCTTGCCGAAGACGCGCTCGGGGAAAATCATGCGCCGTATCCTGCGCAAGATTGCCACGGCCGAGTACGACGGGTTGGGGGATATCTCGACCCTGGCGGACCCGGGTGTGGTGGCGCATTTGATTGAAACGCACAAGACCATGAACGTCGCGTAAGGCGAGGTAGTGGGACCAAGCCCCATTCGGCGAGAGCTGGGTGGGGCTTTTTTGCAGGGTCTCGAAGCCGATGCAAATCCCCACATTTAGAGGGTATTTCAAGCCGGCTGAAGCGGTGGCCTGACAGACCTGCATCACCCTCAAGCCAATAAATATCGACTTCTCTCGTAGGGCGTTTCTGAATGTTACCGAGAAGCCTAAATGTGTAACCCCGCGCCCGAACCTGGGGCAAAGTGCTACGCCCGTGCCCCGAAAAACCGCGTTTTAGACACCCCAGGAAATAAGATTAAACGCCAGACTTGCCGTGCTAGAAGGGTTTGCGAATAATAGGCCCGCAACTTGCAGCATCAACAGGTTTAATATCTTTTGTCTCTGCATAAAATCCAGGGGCTGTCAATGTGCTGGAACCGCTTTCTCAGTGCTTCTGTAAATTGTTGTCGCATTGAGGAAATATCGGCTTCCGGCCTGTCGTTAGAATGCCGATCACTCGCTCGTCGTCGCCGATGTTGAATTGGTGTCGGACGCAGCACCGCTATTCGGTTTCACCTTCGCCGCATCGTGGGCCATGGCTCATACTGCTGTTTTGCCCTATACCGATGGAGTCCCAAGATGAAGAAACTCGTGCTGTTGGGCGCCCTGGCGCTGTCCGTGCTGTCCATGCAGGCCTTCGCTGAAGGCAAGCCTCTGAAAATTGGTATCGAAGCGGCTTACCCTCCGTTTGCCTCGAAGGCGCCGGATGGCAGCATCGTGGGTTTTGACTACGACATCGGCAACGCCCTGTGCGAAGAGATGAAAGTCAAATGTGTGTGGGTCGAGCAAGAGTTCGACGGCCTGATTCCTGCGCTCAAAGTGCGCAAGATCGACGCGATCCTGTCGTCCATGTCCATCACTGAAGACCGCAAGAAGTCCGTGGACTTCACCAACCGCTACTACCTGAGCCCAGCGCAGCTGGTGATGAAGGAAGGCACCACGGTCAGCGACAGCCTGGATGAATTGAAAGGCAAGAAAATCGGCGTGCAACGCGGTTCGATCCACGATCGCTTCGCCAAGGAAGTCCTGGCCCCTAAAGGCGTCACGGTGGTTCCTTACAGCTCGCAGAACGAAATCTACCTGGACGTGGAAGCCGGTCGCCTTGATGGCACCGTGGCTGACGCTACCTTGCTGCAAGACGGTTTCCTGAAAACCCCGGCCGGTAAAGGCTACGCGTTCGTGGGCCCACAGTTCACCGACGCCAAGTACTTCGGCGACGGCATCGGTATCGCCGTGCGTAAAGGCGATAAGGCCGAGCTGGACAAGATCAACGCGGCCATCGCAGCGATCCGTGCCAACGGCAAATACAAGCAAATCCAGGACAAATACTTCGACTTCGATATTTACGGCGCTGACCCTAAGTAACGCATCGCAGCTGTCTGTCCAGAATGGCGCAAGCAACAGAATTCCTGCGGTTTGCGCCTTTTTTTCATCCCCCTTTTCGAGGACCTGAATCATGTTGAAAGGCTACGGGGCCGTCATCCTCGATGGCGCATGGTTGACGCTTCAGCTCGCCTTGTCGTCCATGGCCTTGGCCATTGTTCTGGGTCTGATCGGGGTCGCGTTACGCCTGTCGCCGGTGCGCTGGTTGGCCTGGCTGGGTGACTTGTACTCCACGGTGATCCGCGGGATCCCCGACCTGGTACTGATCCTGCTGATTTTCTACGGTGGTCAGGACTTGCTGAACCGCGTCGCGCCACTGCTTGGCTATGACGACTATATCGACTTGAACCCCTTGGCCGCCGGTATCGGCACCCTGGGTTTCATCTTTGGCGCCTACCTGTCGGAAACCTTCCGTGGCGCCTTCATGGCTATTCCCAAGGGCCAGGCCGAGGCCGGCCTTGCGTATGGCATGAGCAGCTTCCAGGTGTTCTTCCGGGTGATGGTGCCGCAGATGATTCGGCTGGCGATCCCCGGTTTCACCAACAACTGGCTGGTATTGACCAAGGCCACTGCGTTGATTTCGGTGGTGGGCCTGCAAGACATGATGTTCAAGGCCAAGCAGGCGGCAGATGCCACCCGCGAGCCTTTTACCTTCTTCCTCGCAGTGGCGGCGATGTACCTGGTGATCACCAGCGTATCGTTGCTGGCGCTGCGCTATCTTGAGAAGCGCTACTCGGTAGGCGTAAGGGCGGCTGATCTATGATCTTCGACTACAACGTCATTTGGGAGGCCATGCCGCTGTACCTCGGCGGCTTGGTGACCACCCTGAAATTGCTCGCCATCTCCTTGTTCTTCGGCCTGCTCGCCGCCTTGCCGCTGGGCTTGATGCGCGTGTCCAAGCAGCCGATCGTCAATGGCGCTGCCTGGCTCTACACCTACGTGATTCGCGGCACACCGATGCTGGTGCAGCTGTTTTTGATCTACTACGGGTTGGCGCAGTTCGAGGCCGTACGCGAAAGCTTCCTGTGGCCGCTGTTGTCCAGCGCCACCTTCTGCGCGTGCCTGGCCTTTGCAATCAACACCAGTGCCTACACCGCCGAGATCATTGCCGGTAGCCTCAAGGCCACGCCCAATGGCGAGATCGAAGCGGCCAAGGCCATGGGCATGTCGCGTTACAAGCTGTACCGCCGCATCCTGCTGCCGTCGGCCCTGCGCCGCGCGCTGCCGCAGTACAGCAACGAAGTGATCATGATGCTGCAGACCACCAGTCTGGCCTCCATCGTCACCCTGATCGACATCACCGGTGCCGCACGCACGGTGAACGCCCAGTTCTACCTGCCGTTCGAAGCCTATATCACGGCCGGCGTGTTCTACCTGTGCCTGACCTTTATCCTGGTACGCCTGTTCAAGTTGGCCGAAGGCCGCTGGCTGAGCTACCTGGCTCCACGGAAGCATTGATATGGAGCGTATCGATCACCTGTTGCCCTGGGGCCACCTGGGCTGCGAACGCCAACTGAGCGTGTTTCGTTTTGGCAGTGGCGAGCGCAAGGCCTATATCCAGGCCAGCCTGCATGCCGATGAATTGCCGGGGATGCGTGCGGCGTGGGAGCTGAAAAAGCGCCTCACCGAACTGGAACAGCAAGGCGCGCTCAACGGCGTGATCGAGCTGGTGCCGGTGGCCAACCCGATGGGCCTGGGCCAGTTGCTGCAAGGCAGCCACCAGGGGCGTTTCGAGATCGGCAGCGGGAAGAATTTCAATCGCGATTTTGTCGAGCTGAGCGCGCCGGTTATCGCGTTGCTCAAGGGTGCGTTGGGCGATGATGCGCATGCCAACGTGCGCTTGATCCGCCAGGCGATGACCGATGCGCTCGGCGCATTGCCCGCGCCGAGCAGCCAGCTGCAAGGCATGCAACGGGTGCTGTTGAGCCACGCGTGCACGGCGGATGTGGTCCTCGACCTGCATTGCGATGCCGACGCCGCGCTGCACATGTACGCGCTGCCCCAGCATTGGCCACAGTGGCGTTCGCTGTCGGCGCACTTGAATGTAAAAGTCGGCTTGCTGGCGGAAGATTCCGGCGGCAGTTCGTTTGATGAAGCCTGCTCGTTGCCGTGGTTGCGTCTGTCGCGGGCGTTCCCCGAGGCGCAGATTCCGCTGGCGTGTTTGGCGACCACCCTGGAATTGGGCGGCCAGGCCGACACCGGGCGCGATGAAGCCATCTTCCACGCGGAAGGCATTCTCGCCTTCCTCGCAGAACAAGGCCTGATCAAAGGCGAATGGCCCGCGCCGCAGCACGAACCCTGCGAGGGGCTGCCCTTCGAAGGCACCGAGTTGTTGTTTGCGCCCCACGCTGGCGTGATCAGTTACCTGCGTAAAGCTGGCGACTGGGTAGAAGCCGGCGATGAGATTTTTGAAGTGATTGACCCCCTCACCGACCGCGTAAGCACTATTTGCGCGGGCACCTCGGGGGTGTTGTTTGCCGTTGAACGGCTACGTTATGCCCAAGCGGGTTTCTGGCTGGCCAAGGTGGCGGGGCGCGACGCGCTGCGACACGGGCGCTTGCTCAACGACTGACCACCTGTTTTTGTGAGAACCGACCGCATGTACAAACTTGAAGTCCAAGACCTGCATAAACGCTATGGCAGTCATGAAGTGCTCAAAGGCGTTTCCCTGGCCGCTGCTGCCGGTGATGTGATCAGCATCATCGGTTCCAGTGGTTCGGGCAAAAGTACCTTTTTGCGCTGCATCAACCTGCTGGAGCAACCCCACGCCGGCAAGATTCTGCTCAATAACGAAGAGCTGAAACTGGTGGCCAACAAGGACGGCGCCATGAAGGCCGCCGACCCCAAGCAACTGCAACGCATGCGTTCGCGCCTGTCGATGGTGTTCCAGCATTTCAACCTGTGGTCGCACATGACCGCGCTTGAAAACGTGATGGAAGCCCCGGTGCACGTGCTGGGTATGTCGAAAAAAGACGCGCGTGAAAAAGCCGAGCACTATTTGGCCAAAGTCGGCGTGGGCCATCGCAAGGATGCGTTCCCGGGCCACATGTCCGGCGGTGAGCAGCAGCGCGTGGCGATTGCCCGTGCCTTGGCGATGGAGCCTGAGGTGATGCTGTTCGACGAGCCCACTTCGGCCCTCGACCCGGAGCTGGTCGGCGAAGTGCTCAAGGTGATGCAGGACCTGGCCCAGGAAGGCCGCACCATGGTGGTGGTCACCCACGAAATGGGCTTTGCCCGTGAAGTGTCGAACCAACTGGTGTTCCTGCACAAAGGCATCGTCGAAGAGCGTGGCAACCCGCGCGAAGTGCTGGTGAACCCGCAGTCCGAGCGTTTGCAGCAGTTCCTGTCGGGCAGCTTGAAGTAATCAGGACTGCTTTTATGCACCGAGTTAGTGCATGCTTGCCAGTCTTGAGATCGGCTCAATCCCCTGTGGGAGCGGGCTTGCTCGCGAAAGCGGTGGATCAGTCAGCAGATGTCTAGCTGGCCCACCGCATTCGCAAGCAAGCCCGATCCCACATTGGATCTCCATATGTTTTGAGATTTGTGTTGGTTTCCGGGCTAGCATTGGCCCTTGTCTTCATTACCGTTCTTCGCTTCGGATAGCATTCCATGACCGCCCACAGAATTGGTTTCCTGATTTGGCCCAGCACAAAAGCCCTGACGCTTGCGCTGGCTGAGGAGGCTTTGCGCGTTGCTCAGCGGGTGCATCCGGACGTGGTGTACGAACTGTCTTTTTTACAGGCTGAACCGCGCAGCGACGGCGCGTGGCAACTACCCGGCGAGCCGTGGGCCGGCAAGCTTGAAGGCTTTCAGAAACTGTTTCTGCTGGCGGATGAGCCACCCACCGCGATTGCTTCGCAACTGAGCACCGCACTTAAGCAGCTGGTGCGCGCCGGGTGTGTGATCGGTGGTCTGTCGGCCGGTGTGTACCCCTTGGCGCAGCTCGGCCTGCTGGATGGTTATCGCGCCGCCGTGCACTGGCGTTGGCAGGACGATTTTGCCGAGCGTTTCCCCAAGGTCATCGCCACCAGCCACTTGTTCGACTGGGACCGTGATCGCCTGACCGCCTGCGGTGGCATGTCAGTGCTCGACCTGCTGCTGGCGGTGCTGGCCCGTGACCACGGCGCCGAACTGGCCGGTGCGGTCTCCGAAGAGTTGGTGGTGGAGCGCATCCGCGAAGGCGGCGAGCGCCAGCGTATCCCGCTGCAAAACCGCCTGGGCTCCAGCCATCCGAAGCTGACCCAGGCGGTGTTGTTGATGGAAGCCAACATTGAAGAGCCGCTGACCACCGACGAAATCGCCCAGCACGTGTGCGTGTCGCGACGACAATTGGAGCGGATCTTCAAGCAGTACCTCAATCGTGTTCCCAGCCAGTATTACCTGGAATTGCGCCTGAACAAGGCGCGCCAGATGCTCATGCAAACCAGCAAGTCGATCATCCAGATCGGCCTGTCGTGCGGCTTCTCCTCGGGGCCGCACTTCTCCAGCGCCTACCGCAACTTCTTTGGCGCCACCCCTCGCGAAGACCGCAACCAGCGACGCAGCAGCAGCCCGTTCGAGTTATCGTCGGTGCCATCCGAGCGCGGCTGAGAACACTGTTTACTCCTCCATCGGTACGGGGGTTGTTGGTGGCGGTACCAGCGGCTGTCCGCCGGCGTCGAGGGAGGCCGCTTCCACGCCCAGGTCATTCCCCGTCTGAAGATAATATTGTCTGAGCACATTTAAACTGGCGTCCGAGAGCGGGTTGCCGCCAAGGTCGGAGTCATAGTCCCAAGTGGGGCTCACTTCCAGAATGTGCGAAGGGATCTCTTCTATCAGGTTCTCGCTCAGGTCCACGGTTCGCAAGTTTGGCAGGGAGAAAACGCCGGCTGGGGGGTGGTTGATTCCAGTGTTTTCCAGGTGCAACGTGTTCAGGTTGTGCAGGTTGCTGACCGTCGGCGTGATGCCCAGTGGGTTTTCGCTCAAGTCCAGGTACTCCAAGGTGCGCATCCCGGAAAGCGCGTTGGCGCTGTGGGGCGTCAGGCGGATTGCGCACTCTGTGAGGCTCAGCGTGATCAAGTGGGGTTGATTCAGAATAGCCGCGGGAATGTCGCCCATCGTGTATCTGTGCAGCGAAAGAACTTTCAGTTTGGGGAATCCTTGGAGCAAGCCTTCGACGTTTGAGGTGGTCCCTTCGCCGCTCATTTCCAACAGCGAGATATGTTCAAACCGCGCATTTATGTCGGGCAGTGCTCCAATTATGGGCGTGTCGATCACCAGTTTGTGGGTGACCTCCTGCCCGCCATTCAGCTCATCCGCGTCGCTCTCGCGACGCCAGCCTTCTTCCAGTTGCGCTTTGATGGCCAAGCGATGGATCTGTTCTTCAGCGCGCGTGTGATCGTCGAGTGCGATGTCCAGGACTGGATGCCGTTGCGGCACATCCAGCGCCCACGTCGTCAGGTCGGCAATGAGCCTGGCGTATTCGGTTTCCAGGCGGGTCACTTCGGCAGTCACGCCCTCCATGTTCCCCGGTAGTGTAAAGATGAAGCGATCCACTTCGGCTGGCGTAAAGGTTGGATAAAGCCGCTTTACCCGACTGTGTTCCGCGGCCGGCGCATCAGCGTTGAAATGTTCGCCGGTGGCCTGGCAGTAGGTTTTTATCCGTTGCAGAGCGGTCAGTGACAGTGGATTACCCGACAGATCAAATGCGCTGGTGGCGTCGGCGGGCAGTTGAAACAGTTCAGCCGGGGTTTGCGTGATCGCGTTATGGCTTAAGTTGATGACTTGGCGGCGCGTGGGGCTGATGAGCGCCGCGGGTATTTCCTTCAGGCCAGTGTTGTTCAGCTTGATCCAGGACAGCAGGGGCATACGGCGGACGTCGGGTATAAGCTTGAGCGGGTTGTTGCTCAGGTCCAGGTACTCCAGAGTCGTCAGCTGTTCCAGTGCGCCAATCGAGGCGGGCGAAAGTTCAAGCGCGCAGTCTTGCAGGGTCAATGAGGAGAGCTTCGGTAGCTGGAAAATCGTCGAGGGTAGGTCTCCCAGTTCGGCGTCAGTGACCGACAGTCGTTCGAGGTTCGGGAAGCTTTGCAAAAACGCGTCCAACTGCAGCGGGGCCGCATCGCCGCGCAGTTTCAGCGAGGTCACGTCGGTAAAGCGCGTGGCGAGTGTTGGCAGTTTTTCACCGATAGGCGCTGCCAGGTCGAGTTCGTAGGTGGGGATTACGCTTTGACTGCGCTCATCCAGGGGGCTCTCTCTGCGCCAGCATGCTTGCAGCGTGTCCTGAACAGCCCGGCGGTTGGCCTGGGCCTGGGCGGTGAGACCGGGCGCCTGGGCCCAGGTGTCGAGGTCGCCGCTGAGCGTGAGGTAATCAAGCTCAAGGCGTACAAGTTCGATTTTGCCCATTTCCAGGTTGCCGGCGATGCCGAATATCAGTCGGTTGATGTCGTCCTTGCTGAAGTTCGGATAGAGCTTTTTGGCAAGGGCGACGTCCAGCGGTTCTGCATCTGCTTCAAAGTAGCTGCCGGTGCGCCGGTAGTAGTTTTTGACCAGCTCCAGGGTAGGGCGTGACAGCGGGTTGCCGGATAAGTCGAACCTATGGCTGACGCTGGCAGGCAGTTCGAAGAGGGCGGCAGGCAGCGTGTGAATCCGGTTGTCTTTCAACAGCGCGACTTCCAGGTGCGGGCACTGCACAAGTCCGTTGGGCAGTTCGGTAATACCGGTGTTGCTCAGGTCCAGAAAACGCAGGTTGGACAACTGCTCGACGTTGGGCGTCAGCCCGAGTGGGTTGTTGTATAAATCCACTGAGCGCAGCGCGGTCAATGAGGCGAGTATCGCCTGCTCTGGCGCGGTCAGGGTGATGTTGCAGTCGCTGAGTACCAGTTCATTGAGGCTTGGCATCGCGCCGAGGCCTTCGGGAAGCGCTCCCAGCGCGGCGTTGCGCACCGACAAAAAGCGCACGTTTGGAAACCTCGTCAGAAACCCATCAATGTGCAGGGCGCTGTGGTCGCCTTCCAGCGCCAGGTACGAGATGAAATTGAAGTACGGCGCCAGTGCCGGCGGGTTGCCGGAAATGGGGCCGTTCAGTACCAGTTTTTGCCCGTTGATCAACGGTGGCTCGTAGTACTGATCGGTTTCGGTTTCCAGGCGCCAGGCGCGTTTGATTTCTTCGGCCCACTGTTGGCGCGCACGTTTGGCCTGGCTCACGCTTTCTGCGCCGTGGGGCGTAGCGGTTTCGCGTGCCAAGGACGGCGTGGCGGTGATCCATGCCGACAGGTCGCGATCGAGCTGTTGGTATTCACTCTTGAGTGCCACCAGTGCGCGCAGTGCGCCGCCAGCGGTTTGGTCAAGGGAGTGCACGATGTGGTTGAGTTGCTCCGGTCGCAAGGCCGGGAATAAATCCTGCGCCCGTTCCAACAGGGTCGGCTCCTGGCCGGCTACGGAGGCAGGTGCGGGGCCATAACCGTCCATGCCACCGAGCAGGCGCATGGTTTTAGGGTCGTAGGTGGGTTTGCGCAGCGGGTCGCTGGCAAGCCTGGCCCGCAGCACCGCGCGGTCCAGGGCATGCAGGGCGATGCTTTGGCGCAGCAGCGGGCCTTGGGCAATGTGAATGTTCAGCGCATTGCGCGCCGAGTCGGGCAGGGCTTGAAGCAGGGCCGTGTAGAGGTCCGTTTTGGCCGATAAGGCGACGCCGTTGTCCAGCGGTGTGTAGCCGCCGCTGTCGGAGTAGACCAGCGTGCGACGGGTCGGCGCGCTCAATTCGCCGATGGCGTTGCGCAGCGTGCCGTCGGCGGAATCATTTCTAACCTCGATTCGCAGCCCTTCGGGCCAGTTGGGCAGGTTTTCCAGGGAGTCCAGGGCCAGACGGTCAGTGTCCAGGTTATCCACCGAGTTCAAGTACAAGCCTTCGTAGGCGCGTGCGACCCGGGTTTCCTGCCGGGCCCAAAGGGCCAGTTCTTTCAGGCGTTGGGGGATGCGCCCCAGGTCGATTTCCTGCAGCTCCTCGGCGGTCGCGATTTCCTGCAGCGCCTGGGCGGCACTCAAGGGCAGGCCGGGCACTGCGTCGATCAGCGTGGTCAGTTGCAGGTTGGTGGTGAGTTCCTGGCCTCGATAAGCCGAGTCGAACAGTGACAAGTGTTTTTCTTGCGCCACGCGCGCCAGCCGTTGTCGCAGGGTTCGCGAGCGCGCCTGTGCGGAGATCATGGGCTGGCCAAATTCCTCTTCCAGCAGGATTTTGCGCTCAGGCTCGTCCAGCACTTCAATGATGGTCTTGAGCAGGTCACCATTTTTGAGCTGCGCTTCGTGGATCTGCGCAACACTGGCGTCGGGTTTGCCCGGTACTTGCCAGACTGTCGCCCCGTCGTTGTTGATGACGCGCAGGGTCTTGGTTTCCGGCCACAAACCGTAGTTGCTCAGCAACAACAGTTGCGTTTGTGCGTCGGCCAAACCGTACACCGCCGGATCCTCGCTGCTTATCTGCTGGATGAAATCGTGCAGCGCGCGGTCGATCTTGAAGCGCTTGAGGGTGTCAGCCAGCAGGGGCGGTGGGCGTTTTTGAGCCAGATACACATGGCGCAGGGCGTTGTCATGGACGCCGCTGACATGGCGTATCTGTTCCAGCTGAGCATCACTGAAGAGGTCGGCTTGCGGGCCAAGGCGTCGTAGCAAGGTGGTGCTGTCCCAGGTTAACGGGCGGTCCAGTTCGGTCACCCACGCGCCTTGGCCGTTGCCAAACAGCTTGGGGCGATAGGCGTCCGCGCGTGACGGGTGCTTGAGCGCGTGGCGCCCGGCGCTCGGCTCGATGTCCACTGCGTAGTGCCGCTCGGGCAACGCCAGGAGGCTCTGGCCATTGTGATGGTACAGCCCCTGCGTATCGGGTTGTGATTGGCGCGGCAGAGGCTGGTCATGGGCATAAGGTGCCAGGTCCGGTTGCCACAGGCGGGTTTGGCCGTCCCGCGAAGTCACCGGAGTCAGGCGGTCGATGAATGCCCAGACGCCGGCCGGCAGGTGCTCGCGGGCCAGGTCGCTGGCGATCGGCAAGCCGACCGCGAACAGGCCCAGTTCCACGGCCTGCTCCAGTATCGACATCAGGTGCCCAAAGGCTTGCGACCTGAGGCCCATGGCCCAATCGAGAATGCCCTCAAAGGTCTCATCAAGCAGTTGATAGGCGGTGTAGCCCAGCATCGCCAGGCCCAGAGGTGGTATGAAAGGCGCGGCAACCAGTGCGGCAATCTGCAGCACCGCCGTGCCGATTTTTTCGATCAGGCGCCAACGTTCCCAGCGGGCCTTTTGATCGGCTCCGGCGGTGGAAACGGCGCGGGTTTGAGCGTCGTTGAACAGTTTGCTGAGCTTGATTTCATACAGATGATCGAACAGCGGCTGAGTGATGCGGGTGGTGCAAAACTGCAGCCTGGGGTTATCAATAGGCGCATCGCGCCAGCTGGGGCGCGGGTCTGTGGCCAGTCGTTGATGCCAGATAACGTGGGATAAGCGTTGGCTGAGGTCGGCGAAAAAGTAGCCGCGCTCCCCATGGTTCACAAAGCGGCTGAAGAACTGTTGGTACTCAGGTTCGCGCAGCGCGTCGCTCAGCGCCTGCATAAAGGCCTGTGTCGATGCATACGCCTTGAGTGGTTGCTGCGGGTCGTCTGGAATATAGGCGATCACCGGCACTGTGGTGCTGCTGCGCTCCAGGTCGGCGGCGGCAAACAGCACGATGCCGGTCAGTGCGCTCGACATGATGCTCAGGTCATAGCTGAGCAGCACTTTGCAATCCTGCGGGGTCGTCAACAGCGTCTGCAATTGCTGAAATTGCAGCTCGGACACATCACCACTCAGGCGGGCCATCTGCGCGGCGACTTTCAGCTGGGCAAACTCGCAGCGCTCCTGTTTACGTTTCAGGGTGGCCAGTGATACCGGGTTGTCCAGTGCCAGGTATTCGCGAAGATAGGTGTGGTACTGGCCTCCAATGTCCAGCTCGCGGCACAGTCGGGTGAATTGCGGCACGGTGAGGCGGGTGGCGACACTTGGCAGGGTTTCGAAATGCCCGCGGGCCGCAGGCTTGGTAATGAACGTTGAGTGGGGCTCATAGGCGCCGGCGGTTGTTTCGCTGGCCTCAAAGTTGTGCAGAGCAGCGTCGAGCAGTGAAACCGTCCAGGTGGTGGCGGCGCCAAGCGAGGTGGGCACGTAGAGTCGCAGGAAGGTGGTGCGCACATCGCGTTCCACGCCAAAGCGTTGCTTGAGCGCCGGTTGCAACACCTCGGCGGCGAAGTCCTCGGCAGACTTGAGCGGCATCATCACCCGGTCCAGTGCGTTTTGTGCGGTCCAGGCTTCGCTGACCAGTTGCCTGAGTTGAGCGTGCTGTTGGCGGTTGAGGCCTGTGTACCAGGCGGGCAGGCTCGGCGCCGTGTCCTTGAGCGCGGCGCGCCTGCTCGGCGAAGCCGTAACCAGCCACGCGGGAATGGCCTTGCGGACCAGGCTGAGGTGAACGTCCTGGTGAGGCGTAGGTGGGTTCGTGAGGGTGAGCTGTGTCATGGGATGAAGTCTCCTTGAGTTCAATGGCTGGTCAGCAGACCACTTGGCTCACACTCATCGGTGACAGATAAATAGCGTACGGCGGGCTTGGGCAGAAAACGGCGCTGCCGCTTGGCCTGCACACGGTTTAAACTGCGCGATTGCGACGCTATTTGTCGCATTGGCGTAAACCCTGGAAAATCACGGGTTGGCGCTATAAGAAGTTGTCGCTTGGCGGCAAGGCCGCACTGAAAACTGTCCTTACAATCCCTGCATCGCCTGCCAGTTCCAGGCAGGCGTTCCTCTTCAGGAGACTCCGATGTCCGTTGAGCAAGCCCCGGTGCAACGTGCCGATTTCGACCAGGTCATGGTTCCCAACTACGCACCTGCCGCCTTTATCCCTGTGCGTGGCGCAGGTTCGCGCGTATGGGACCAGGCCGGCCGCGAGCTGATCGACTTTGCCGGCGGCATCGCGGTTAACGTATTGGGCCACGCCCACCCGGCGCTGGTCGGTGCACTGACCGAGCAGGCCAACAAGCTGTGGCATGTCTCCAACGTCTTCACCAATGAGCCGGCCCTGCGCCTGGCGCATAAGCTGATCGACGCCACGTTTGCCGAGCGCGTGTTCTTCTGCAACTCCGGCGCCGAAGCCAACGAGGCCGCCTTCAAGCTGGCCCGTCGCGTCGCGTTCGACCGTTTCGGGACCGAGAAGTACGAGATCATCGCGGCGTTGAACAGCTTTCACGGCCGCACCCTGTTTACCGTTAACGTCGGTGGCCAGTCGAAGTACTCCGATGGTTTCGGGCCTAAAATCACCGGCATCACCCACGTCCCTTATAACGACCTGGCCGCGCTGAAAGCCGCCGTGTCGGACAAGACCTGCGCCGTGGTGCTGGAACCTGTCCAGGGCGAAGGCGGCGTATTGCCGGCCGAACTGGCGTACCTGCAAGGCGCCCGCGAACTGTGCGACGCGAACAACGCGCTGCTGGTATTTGACGAAGTACAAACCGGCATGGGCCGCAGCGGCCACCTGTTCGCTTACCAGCACTACGGCGTGGTGCCGGACATCCTCACCAGCGCCAAGAGCCTGGGCGGCGGTTTCCCGATTGCGGCGATGCTCACCCGTGAAGACCTGGCCAAGCACTTGGTGGTCGGCACTCACGGCACCACCTACGGCGGCAACCCGCTGGCGTGTGCGGTGGCGGAAGCGGTGATCGACGTGATCAACACCCCAGAAGTGCTGGCCGGTGTGAACGCCAAGCACGCCCTGTTCAAGGCGCGTCTGGAGCAGATCGGCAAGCAATACGGCATCTTCACCGAAGTGCGCGGCCTGGGCCTGCTGATAGGTTGTGTGCTCAGCGACGCCTTCAAAGGCAAGGCCAAGGACGTGTTCAACGCGGCCGAAAAGCAAAACCTGATGATCCTGCAAGCCGGCCCCGACGTGGTGCGTTTCGCCCCGAGCCTGGTGGTGGACGACGCAGACATCCAGGAAGGCCTGGACCGTTTTGAACGTGCTGTGAAGACGTTGACGCAAGCTTGATACGCCGTTCGGTGCTCAAACCATTGGGCATCGAACCTAAATTTTTGTGCCGGGCCTCTTGATTGGAGTCGTGAAGATCAAAATGTGGGAGCGGACTTGCTCGCGAACGCGGTGTGTCATTCAACCGTACAGGTGACTGAACCACCGCGTTCGCGAACAAGCCCGCTCCCACGCTTGACCTTCGCGGGTTTCAAATGCGTGCCTGGCATTTTTTCCTGTGAGTTTTTCGAGTTAAGGAGTGACACCATGCTGGTGATGCGCCCCGCGCAAATGGCTGATCTGGGCGAGGTACAGCGTCTGGCTGCGGACAGCCCGATTGGTGTCACCTCCTTGCCGGACGATGTGGAACGCCTGAGTGACAAGATCGCCGCCAGCGAAGCGTCCTTCGCGGCCGAGGTCAGTTTCAACGGCGAAGAGAGCTACTTCTTTGTGCTCGAAGACACCGAGACCGGCAAGCTCGCCGGCTGCTCGGCCATCGTCGCGTCGGCGGGTTACTCGGAGCCGTTCTACAGCTTCCGTAACGAAACCTTCGTGCACGCCTCCCGCGAGCTGAAGATCCACAACAAGATTCACGTGCTTTCCCAGTGCCACGACCTCACCGGCAACAGCCTGCTCACCAGTTTCTACGTGGTGCCGGAGCTGGTCGGGTCCGCGTGGTCGGAACTCAACTCCCGTGGCCGCCTGTTGTTCGTCGCCAGCCACCCCGAGCGCTTTGCCGACTCGGTGGTGACCGAAATTGTCGGCTACAGCGACGAGAACGGCGACTCGCCGTTCTGGGACGCCATTGGCCGCAACTTCTTCGACCTCAACTACGCCGCCGCCGAGCGCCTGTGCGGGCTGAAAAGCCGCACGTTCCTTGCCGAGCTGATGCCGCATTATCCGATCTATGTGCCGCTGCTGCCGGACGAAGCCCAGGAAGCCATGGGCCAGGTGCACCCGCGTGCGCAGATCACCTTCGACATCCTGATGCGCGAAGGCTTTGAGACCGACCATTACATCGACATCTTCGACGGCGGCCCGACGCTGCACGCGCGGGTCTCGGGCATTCGCTCGATCGCGCAGAGCCGCGTGGTGCCGGTGAAGATCGGCGAGATGCTCAAGGGTGTCGGCCGCCAGTACCTGGTGAGCAACGCGCAGTTGCAGGATTACCGCGCGGTGATGCTGGACCTGGACTACGCGCCCGGCAAACCGGTGACCCTGGACCTGCAGACCGCTGAAGCCCTGGGCGTCGGTGAAGGTGCCAGCGTGCGTCTGGTTGCGGTTTAAACACAGAGTTTCGCGGGTGGCTGGCAACAGCGGCCTGTTTGAGGAGATAGCATGATCGTTCGTCCCGTACGCAGCAGCGATTTACCGGCCCTGATTGATCTGGCGCGCAGCACCGGCACCGGCCTCACCACCTTGCCGGCCAACGAAGAGCGCCTGACCCACCGGGTTGGCTGGGCGGAAAAAACCTTTCGCGGCGAAGCCGGGCGGGGTGATGCCGACTACCTGTTCGTGCTGGAAAACGACGAAGGCCGCGTGGTGGGTATTTCTGCCATCGCCGGTGCCGTCGGCCTGCGTGAGCCTTGGTATAACTTCCGGGTGGGGCTGACCGTCAGCGCTTCCCAGGAGCTGAACATCTACCGTGAGATCCCGACGCTGTTTTTGGCCAACGACCTCACCGGCAATTCCGAGTTGTGCTCGTTGTTCCTGCATGCCGATTACCGCAACGGCCTCAACGGCCGCATGCTGGCCAAGGCGCGCATGCTGTTTATCGCTGAATTCCCGCAGCTGTTCGGCAACAAGATCATTGCCGAGATGCGTGGTGTGTCCAACGAAGCCGGGCGTTCGCCGTTCTGGGAAAGCCTGGGCCGGCACTTCTTCAAGATGGAATTCAGCCAGGCCGATTACCTGACTGGCGTGGGCAACAAGGCGTTTATCGCCGAGCTGATGCCGAAGTTTCCGCTGTACAGCTGCTTCCTTTCCGAGGACGCGCGCAACGTGATCGGCAAGGTCCACCCGGATACCGAACCCGCGCTGAGCATGCTCAAGAGCGAAGGTTTCAGCTACCAGGGCTACGTCGACATCTTTGACGCCGGCCCGGCGGTGGAATGTGAGACCAGTAAAATCCGTGCGGTGCGCGACAGCCAGTCGCTGGTGTTGGCCATCGGCACGCCGGGGGACGACGCCACGCCGTTCCTGATCCATAACCGCAAGCGCGAGGAGTGCCGCATTACCGCCGCACCGGCCCGTCTGGCGGCAGGCACGCTGGTGGTCGATCCGTTGACCGCCAAGCGCCTGCAACTGGTGGTGGGTGATCAAGTGCGTGCTGTTCCGTTGTCTGCTGCTCGGGAGTCGAAATAATGAATTCGCTGTACATCGCAGGTAGCTGGCTGGCCGGCCAGGGTGAGCTGTTTGAATCGCGCAACCCGGTGACCCAGCAGGTGCTGTGGGCCGGTAATGGCGCCACCGCCGAGCAGGTCGAGTCCGCCGTGCAGGCTGCACGCCAGGCATTCCCGGGCTGGGCGCGGCGCCCGTTGGAAGAGCGCATCAGCGTGCTGGAAGCCTTCGCCGCCACCTTGAAACGCCGCGCGGATGAGATCGCCCGTTGCATCGGTGAGGAAACCGGCAAGCCACTCTGGGAATCGGCCACTGAAGTCACCAGCATGGCCAACAAGATTGCCATTTCGGTGCAAAGCTACCGTGAACGTACCGGCGAAAAGAGCGGCCCCCTGGGCGACGCTACCGCTGTGTTGCGCCACAAACCCCACGGCGTGGTGGCGGTGTTCGGCCCGTACAACTTCCCTGGCCACTTGCCGAACGGGCATATCGTCCCGGCGTTGTTGGCGGGTAACACTGTGCTGTTCAAGCCGAGCGAGCTGACCCCAAAAGTCGCTGAGCTGACCGTGCAATGCTGGATCGAAGCCGGTTTGCCGGCGGGTGTGCTTAACCTGTTGCAAGGCGCGCGGGAAACCGGCATCGCGCTGGCGGCCAACCCGGGCATCGACGGGTTGTTCTTTACCGGTTCGAGCCGCACCGGCAACCACTTGCATCAGCAGTTCTCCGGGCGCCCGGACAAGATCCTGGCCCTGGAAATGGGCGGCAACAACCCGTTGGTCGTCGACGAAGTGGCCGACGTGGATGCGGCGGTCTACACCATCATCCAGTCGGCGTTTATTTCTGCCGGCCAGCGTTGCACCTGTGCACGCCGCTTGCTGGTGCCGCAAGGCGCCTGGGGCGATGCGTTGCTGGCGCGCCTGGTGGCGGTCAGCGCGACGATTGCAGTCGGCGCGTTCGATCAGCAGCCAGCGCCGTTCATGGGCTCGGTGATTTCCCTTGGCGCGGCCAAAGCCTTGATGGACGCCCAGGCGCAGATGCTGGCCAATGGCGCGGTGGCGCTGTTGGAAATGACCCAGCCGCAGGCTCAGGCCGCGCTGCTGACCCCTGGCATCATCGACGTGACCGGTGTGGCCGAGCGCGCAGATGAAGAGCTGTTTGGCCCACTGTTGCAGGTGGTCCGCTACGCTGATTTTGCCGGGGCGATTGCCGAGGCCAACAACACCCAGTACGGCCTGGCCGCGGGCTTGTTGTCGGATTCCGAAGCGCGCTACCAGCAGTTCTGGCTGGAAAGCCGTGCCGGTATCGTCAACTGGAACAAACAGTTGACCGGCGCCGCCAGCACGGCGCCGTTCGGCGGTGTGGGCGCCTCGGGCAACCATCGCGCCAGTGCCTATTACGCCGCGGATTATTGCGCGTACCCGGTGGCGTCCCTGGAAACGCCGAGCCTGGTGGTTCCAGCCACGCTGACGCCAGGTATAACGCTGAAGTGAAGCTGACACTGATCTAAATGTGGGAGCTGGCTTGCCTGCGATAGCCTCACCTCGGTTTTACTGAAAGACCGAGTCGCCTGGATCGCAGGCACGCCAGCTCCCACTGTTGAATGGGTTTACAGCTATAGATCTGCACCAGATGCCTATAAAAACAGATGTTCGTGGAGCCTCGCCGATGAAATCCTATGAAGTCAATTTTGACGGTCTAGTGGGGCCGACCCATAACTACGGCGGTTTGTCCTTCGGCAACGTCGCGTCCCAGAGCAACAGCCAGCAGCATTCCAACCCCAAGGAAGCAGCGTTGCAGGGCCTGCAAAAAATGAAAGCCCTGATGGACATGGGCTTTGTGCAAGGCGTGCTCGCGCCGCAGGAGCGACCTGACGTGGGCGCCTTGCGTAACCTCGGTTTCAGCGGGACCGACGCTCAGGTGATCCAGCAGGCAGCCAAGCACGCCATGCCGCTGCTGGTTGCCAGTTGCTCGGCATCGAGCATGTGGGTGGCCAACGCCGCCACCGTCAGCCCGAGCGCCGATACGGCAGATGGCCGCGTGCATTTCACCGCCGCCAACCTCAACTGCAAATACCACCGCAGCATCGAACACCCGACCACCAGCCGCGTGCTGGGGGCGATGTTCGCCGACCAGAAGCACTTTGCCCACCACGCCGCGTTGCCGGCGGTGGCGCAGTTCGGCGACGAAGGCGCGGCCAACCACACGCGTTTCTGCCGTGACTATGGCGAAGCCGGTGTCGAGTTCTTCGTGTTTGGCCGCAGTGCGTTCGACACCCGTTACCCGGCCCCGCAGAAATACCCGGCGCGCCAGACCCTTGAAGCCTCCCAGGCCGTCGCGCGCTTGCACGGCTTGAAGGACGACGGCGTGGTCTACGCCCAGCAGAACCCGGCGGTGATCGATGCTGGTGTGTTCCACAACGACGTGATTGCGGTGGGCAACGGCGAGGTGCTGTTCTATCACGAGGACGCCTTCCTCAACACCGAGCAGATGCTCGCCGAGTTGCACGGCAAGTTGGGCAAACTGGGCGGCAACTTCCAGTCGGTGTGCGTACCGCGCGCTCAAGTCAGTGTCGAAGATGCAGTGCGGTCCTACCTGTTCAACAGCCAGTTGCTGACCCGCGCCGACGGCTCGATGCTGCTGATCGTGCCGGAAGAGTGCCGCGCCAACGAGCGCGTCTGGCAGTACCTGCAAGGCCTGACGGCGTCCGGTGGGCTGATCCGCGAAGTAAACGTCTTCGACCTCAAGCAAAGCATGCAGAACGGCGGTGGCCCGGCGTGCCTGCGCTTGCGTGTGGCGTTGAACGAAACGGAACTGGCGGCGGTGAATCCAGGCGTTATCATGACGGCGCCGTTGTACGACACGCTGACCCAATGGGTCGACAAGCACTATCGCGACAGCCTGCGTGAAACCGACCTGGCTGACCCGCAGTTGCTGCTTGAGTGCCGGACGGCACTGGATGAACTGACGCAAATCCTTAAACTGGGCTCGGTTTACCCTTTCCAGATCAATTAACGCACCTCTTTTTACACCCTAGGGCTGAGAGCTATTTTATGACCACCGACACCCTGAAACTGATCCTTGAAGACACCGACGGCACCCAGCTGGAAACTTCCTGCACCCGCGTCGCCGTGGTGTGGCAGGGCAAGGAAATCTGGATCCAGCACGATGGCCGTGGCCAACTGTTGATCGGTGTGGATGTGGAAGAAGGCGATGCCGAGTACGCCAACCTGCTGATGCGCCCATTGGCGACCAACCTGATGAGCCTGCAACTGGAAATGGAACCGGCCGACGTCGAAGGTGACGACGACGATCACGTCCACGGCCCAGGCTGCAACCACTAAGGAAGCTGCTTATGCTCGCCCTCGGCAAATTGCTTGAACTGACCCTCGCCGGTCGTGAACCGGCGCAAAAAATTCAACTGACTGTCGACGGCGTGCAGATGCGCTGGCTCAGCGAGGGCGCACTTGAAGTGCGCCCGCCGCAGGCCTTGGACAACGGCAGCGACGTGCTGCTGTCATCCGGCATCCATGGCAACGAAACGGCGCCGATCGAACTGCTCGACCGCCTGTTGCATGGCATCGCCCGTGGGGAGATCAAACCCCGCGCCCGTATTCTGTTCCTGTTCGGTAACCCCGAGGCCATGCGCCGCGGCGAGCGTTACCTGGAATTGGACGTCAACCGGCTGTTCAACGGCCGTCATGAACAAAACATCGGCCCGGAGGCCATGCGCGCCGCCGAGCTTGAGCAACTGGCCCGCACCTTTTTCAGCCTGCCCGGCCGTTCGCGCCTGCATTACGACCTGCACACCGCCATTCGCGGTTCGAAGATCGAGCAGTTTGCGCTGTACCCGTGGAAAGACGGGCGACGCCATTCGCGCCACGAACTGGCGCGTCTGTGCGCTGCCGGCATGCAGGCTGTGCTGCTGCAGAGCAAGACCTCCATCACCTTTACGGCGTTTACCTACGAGCAGTTGGAGGCCGAAGCCTTCACGCTGGAACTGGGCAAGGCGCGGCCGTTCGGGCATAACCAGGGCGTGGATGTGTCCCGCCTGGAAACCCGGCTCAAGCAGATCATCGAGGGCACCGAGCCCGAGAGCGAGAGCCTGGATGGCTTGCAGCTGTTTGCCGTGTCCCGGGAAGTCATCAAGCACAGCGATGCATTCCTGCTGCATTTACCGGCGGACGTGGAAAACTTTTCGCCGTTGGCGAAGGGGTATCTGCTGGCCGAAGACGTGGCCAAGACCCGTTGGGTAATCGAGGAGGAGGGCGCCCGCATCATCTTCCCGAACCCGAAGGTGAAGAATGGTTTGCGCGCGGGGATATTGATCGTGCCGACCACGGATGCCGGGTTGGCGTAAATCTTCAGGCTTAACCGGAGCTACAGCTGGGAGCGGGCTTGTGTGGGAGCTGGCTTGCCTGCGATAGCATCACCGCGGTGTGGCTGACACACCGAGGTGACTGCATCGCGGGCAAGCCCGACTCCCACACAAGCCCCTCCCACATTCGTTTGCGGTGTTGCTTAAACGGCTACGGCCCGTGGCTCACTGCGACGGATCGCGCGGACCTTGTGCAGGGTGTCGGCGCAGGTGCGCGCAGCTTCCTGGCCCTTGTGCACGAAGTGCTCGTAGAAGAACGTGTGGTGTTCGCTGCCGGCGTGGAAATGGTGCGGGGTCAGGGACACCGAGAACACCGGCACTTCGGTTTCCAGCTGAACCTGCATCAGGCCGCTGACGACGGACTGGGCGACGAATTCGTGACGGTAGATGCCGCCGTCCACCACCAGCGCGGCGGCAACGATACCGGCGTAACGGCCGGTCTTGGCCAGCAGCTTGGCGTGCAGGGGCATTTCAAAGGCGCCGCCGACTTCGAAGAAATCGATGTCCGATTCCTGGTAGCCCTGGGCGATCATTTCGGCGAGGAAGCCTTTACGGGATTGGTCGACAATATCCTTGTGCCAGCAGGCTTGGATAAACGCGACGCGCTCGCCGTAGTGGTTTTTGCTTTTGCTGTCGATAGCGGTGGGTTGCATGTTCTGACTCCTGTTTAAGAAAAAAACAGGGCGTTATGAATCGAATGGGATTTAAGGGTACGAACAGCCGCGTCATGCAAGCATGAATACGGCGCGCGGCCCTTAGGTGCCAATCCCGTTCTCTCTTCATCCGGACTATGACCGTCGGCCCCGGGATCACACCGGGTCTGCTGACCTTGCCGCCGACCTGCGTGAGCAGTTCAAGGCGCCAAGCGCTCGCGGGCTATGCACGTTGCGTGCAATTACCGCCGGTGGGGAATTACACCCCGCCCTGAGAACGTTGCCGCCAGAACCCTGGCGGCGGAGAGTTTTTAACATGGTTTTTCAAAAACTGCACGATCGCCTTATCGATAACCTATATCGGTTTGTTTGGTTGGTATTCGATTGAAGCTGATGGGGGCTTGATATTCCGTGGCTTTACCCGCAGTAATCAGCCATAAAAGGAACTTACACACCCGTTAGAGGCTTGTTTCATGTCTGTGATCGACCTGCGTAGCGACACTGTGACCCAACCCACCCCCGGCATGCTCGACGCGATGGCCACTGCCGTCAGCGGCGACGATGTCTACGGCGAAGACCCCAGCGTCAACCATTTGGAGGCCGAGTTGGCCGAGCGCCTGGGCTTCGAGGCGGCGTTGTTCGTGCCCACCGGCACCATGAGCAACTTGCTGGCGTTGATGGCCCACTGTGAACGCGGCGAGGAATACATCGTCGGGCAACAAGCCCATACCTACAAATATGAAGGCGGCGGCGCGGCCGTCCTCGGTTCGATCCAGCCGCAGCCGCTGGAGGTGCAGGCAGACGGCTGTCTTGACCTGGACCAGGTGTTGGCGGCGATCAAACCCGATGACTTCCACTTCGCGCGCACCCGCCTGCTGGCGCTGGAAAACACCATGCAGGGCAAGGTACTGCCGCTGGAGTACCTGGCGAAAGCGCGTGCGTTCACGCAGGCACACGGCCTTGCGCTGCATCTGGATGGCGCGCGTATTTATAACGCGGCGGTCAAGCTTGGCGTGCCGGCGCGGGAGATTGCCCAGCATTTCGATTCCGTTTCGGTGTGCCTGTCCAAAGGCCTGGGTGCGCCGGTGGGTTCGGTGTTGTGCGGTTCCACGGCCTTGATCGCCAAGGCGCGCCGCTTGCGCAAGATGGTCGGCGGCGGTATGCGTCAGGCCGGTTCCCTGGCGGCAGCGGGGCTGTATGCGCTGGATCATCAGGTGCAGCGCCTGGCCGATGACCACGCCAATGCCCAATGGCTGGGGGATGCGTTGCGCCAGGCCGGTTACGCGGTGGAGCCGGTTCAGACCAACATGGTGTACGTGCAGATCGGCGACCAGGCTCAGGCCTTGAAGGCGTTTGCTGCCGAGCGCGGGATCAAGTTGAGCGCCGCGCCGCGCCTGCGCATGGTCACTCATCTGGACGTCAGCCGGGCGCAGATCGAGCAGGTCGTGCAGACATTTGTCGAGTTTTCCCGAAAATGACAGTGCAGACCGTCTAATTGACTGTTTCTATCACATAAACACGCTGTACCACTGGCAAAGGGCCGATATAATGCGGCCCTTTGCCGTCGCTCCGTCTGATGATGTTGCGCACTGGCCTTTGGCCTCAGACTCCGTGGAAGAACCTAATGAAAAGCGCAGAAATCCGTGAAGCCTTCCTTCGCTTCTTCGAAGAGCAAGGTCACACCCGTGTAGCCTCCAGCTCCTTGATCCCAGGCAACGACCCAACCCTGCTGTTCACTAACGCGGGGATGAACCAGTTCAAGGACTGCTTCCTGGGCCAGGAAAAGCGCGCCTACACCCGCGCCACCAGCAGCCAGAAGTGCGTACGCGCCGGCGGCAAGAACAGCGACCTGGAAAACGTCGGCTACACCGCTCGTCACCACACTTTTTTCGAGATGCTGGGTAACTTCAGCTTCGGCGACTATTTCAAGAAAGACGCGATTACGTTCGCCTGGACCTTCCTGACCGGCGTGTTGAAGCTGCCCAAGGAAAAGCTGTGGGTCACCGTCTACGCGACGGACGACGAAGCGTATGACATCTGGACCAAAGAAGTCGGCGTACCGGTCGAGCGCATGATCCGCATCGGCGATAACAAGGGCGCGCCCTACGCATCCGACAACTTCTGGACCATGGGCGATACCGGCCCGTGCGGCCCCTGCACCGAGATTTTCTACGATCACGGCGCCGACATCTGGGGCGGCCCACCCGGCTCGCCGGAAGAAGATGGCGACCGTTACATTGAAATCTGGAACAACGTGTTCATGCAGTTCAACCGCACCGCCGATGGCGTGTTGCACCCGCTGCCGGCGCCGTCGGTTGACACCGGCATGGGCCTGGAGCGGATCAGTGCGGTGATGCAGCACGTTCACTCCAACTACGAAATCGACCTGTTCACCAACCTGCTGAGCGCTTCGGCCGCAGCCATTGGTTGCGCCAACGACAACCAGTCTTCGCTCAAGGTCGTGTCGGACCATATCCGTTCCTGCAGCTTCCTGATCGCTGACGGTGTACTGCCGTCGAACGAAGGTCGCGGTTACGTGTTGCGCCGTATCATCCGTCGCGCCTGCCGCCACGGTAACAAGCTGGGTGCGACCGGTAGCTTCTTCTACAAAATCGTTGCCGCGCTGGTGGCCGAGATGGGCGATGCCTTCCCGGAACTCAAGCAGCAGCAGGCCAACATCGAGCGCGTGCTCAAGGCTGAAGAAGAGCAGTTCTCCAAGACCCTGGAGCACGGCTTGAAGATTCTGGAGCAGGACCTGGCCGAGCTCAAAGGCACCGTGGTGCCGGGCGACGTGGTGTTCAAGCTGTATGACACCTACGGTTTCCCGATGGACCTGACCGCCGACATCGCCCGTGAGCGGGAGCTGACCGTCGATGAGGCCGGTTTTGAGCGTGAGATGGAGGCCCAGCGTGTACGTGCCCGTTCCGCCAGCTCCTTTGGCCTGGACTACAACACCTTGGTCAAGGTCGATGTGCCCACCGAGTTTATCGGCTACCAGGCAACTGTGGGTTCGGCCAAGATCGTTGCCCTGTATAAAGACGGTAAGTCGGTCGACGTGTTGAATGAAGGCGAGGCAGCGGTGGTGGTGCTTGACCAGACGCCGTTCTACGCCGAGTCCGGTGGCCAGGTGGGTGATTGTGGTTTCCTGAGTTCGACGTCGGGTCGTTTTGAAGTGCGCGATACCACCAAGACCGGCGGTGCGTTCCTGCATCACGGCGTGCTGGTACTCGGTAACTTGACGGTCGGTGCGCCGGTCGATACGCAGGTCGATGCCGACGTACGGCATGCAACCGCCCTGAACCATTCGGCCACTCACTTGCTGCACGCCGCGCTGCGTCAGGTACTGGGTGAGCATGTGCAGCAGAAGGGGTCGTTGGTCGATAGCCAGCGCCTGCGTTTTGACTTCAGCCACTTTGAAGCGATCAAGCCTGAGCAGATCAAGGCGCTGGAAGACATCGTCAACGCTGAAATTCGCAAGAACACGCCGGTGGAAACCGAAGAAACCGATATCGAGACCGCCAAGAAAAAAGGCGCAATGGCGCTGTTTGGCGAGAAGTACGGCGACGATGTGCGCGTACTGAGCATGGGCGGCAGCTTCTCCGTGGAGCTGTGTGGCGGTATCCACGCCAGCCGCACCGGCGACATCGGCCTGCTGAAAATCCTCAGCGAAGGCGGTGTGGCGTCCGGCGTGCGTCGTATTGAGGCGGTGACCGGCGCTGCGGCCCTGGCCTACCTCAATGCGGCTGAAGAACAACTCAAGGAAGCGGCCGGCCTGGTCAAGGGCAGCCGCGACAACCTGATCGACAAACTGTCGGCCGTTCTGGAGCGCAACCGTGCGCTGGAGAAACAGCTGGAGCAGTTGCAGGCCAAGGCGGCCAGCGCGGCGGGCGACGATCTGTCGGCTGCGGCTCTGGACGTTAAAGGTGTGAAAGTCCTCGCGGTGCGCCTGGACGGTCAGGATGGCAAGGCGCTGTTGGCCTTGGTCGATCAGTTGAAGAACAAGCTCGGCCGCGCAGTGATCCTGCTCGGCGGTGTCCATGAGGAAAAGGTCGTTCTGGTTGCCGGTGTAACCAAAGACCTGACTGGCCAACTCAAGGCCGGTGATTTGATGAAGCAAGCCGCCGCGGCAGTGGGCGGGAAGGGCGGTGGTCGTCCGGACATGGCGCAAGGCGGTGGTGTAGACGCCGGTGCCCTGGACGCGGCCCTGGCTCTGACCGTGCCGTTCGTCGAGGCTGGCATTTAAGGCGCTGTTAACCGGCCCATGGTCTAGTCATGGGCTTGTTCGGTTGCTGGAAGATTGTTTATTGGGCGCCCCTTTACGGGCTGAGGCGGCTTAGAAATGGCTTTGATCGTACAGAAATTTGGAGGCACCTCGGTCGGCTCTGTCGAAAGAATCGAGCAGGTCGCCGACAAGGTTAAGAAATTCCGCGATGCCGGCGACGACCTGGTGGTGGTGCTGTCGGCCATGAGCGGCGAGACCAATCGCCTGATCGAACTGGCCAAGGCAATCAGTGGTGATCAACAGCCACTGCCGCGTGAGTTGGATGTGATTGTGTCCACCGGCGAGCAGGTGACCATCGCATTGCTGGCCATGGCGCTGAACAAGCGTGGTGTGCCGGCCGTGTCCTACACTGGCAGCCAGGTACGCATCCTGACCGACAGTGCGCATACCAAGGCGCGCATCCTGCAGATCGACGATCAGAAAATCCGCACAGATCTGAAAGCCGGGCGCGTGGTAGTTGTAGCGGGCTTCCAGGGTGTGGATGAGCAGGGCAACATCACCACCCTCGGTCGTGGTGGTTCGGACACTACCGGCGTGGCGCTGGCAGCGGCTCTCAAGGCGGATGAATGCCAGATCTATACCGATGTGGACGGTGTGTACACCACCGACCCGCGTGTGGTGTCCGTGGCCCAGCGTCTGGACAAGATCACCTTTGAAGAGATGCTGGAAATGGCCAGCCTCGGGTCCAAGGTGTTGCAGATCCGCGCGGTGGAGTTCGCCGGCAAGTACAACGTTCCGCTGCGCGTATTGCACAGCTTCAAAGAGGGTCCGGGCACCCTCATTACTATTGATGAAGAGGAATCCATGGAACAGCCGATCATTTCCGGCATCGCTTTCAACCGCGATGAAGCCAAGCTGACGATCCGTGGCGTGCCAGACACCCCGGGCGTGGCTTTCAAGATTCTCGGGCCTATCAGCGACGCGAATGTTGAAGTCGACATGATCGTGCAGAACGTTTCGCACGATAACACCACCGATTTCACCTTCACCGTGCACCGCAACGAGTACGATGCGGCCCACAAGATCCTGGAGAACACCGCGAGCCAGATTGGCGCGCGTGAAGTGATCGGGGATATCAAGATTGCCAAGGTGTCGATCGTGGGTGTCGGCATGCGTTCCCATGCCGGTGTTGCCAGCCGTATGTTCGGGGCGCTGGCCAAGGAAAGCATCAACATCCAGATGATCTCCACCTCGGAAATCAAAGTCTCGGTGGTGATCGAAGAGAAGTACCTGGAGCTGGCTGTGCGCGCGTTGCATACCGCTTTTGAGCTGGACGCTCCGGCCCGACCGGGCGAGTGAGGCGATACCAGGAAGGCGCGGTATACCGCGCCTTTCATTTTTTGTGGAGCGCATGGTCTTTTGCGTGCGCTCGACAATACTTAGGTCGTTAGGGCTATGGCCATCAGGTTGTAGGTCGAACGCCTTTTTTTTGCAGACTGTTGTTCCTGAACTGAAATGCGTGAGGTGAAAGCTATGCTGATTCTGACTCGTCGGTGCGCAGAAAGCCTGATTATCGGTGATGGCGAAATCACCGTGACCGTGCTCGGCGTCAAAGGCAATCAAGTACGTATCGGGGTTAACGCTCCGAAAGAGGTAGCTGTCCACCGCGAGGAAATCTACCTGCGGATCAAGAAAGAGAAGGACGAAGAACCAAGCCTTTAATTTTTATCGTTTTTTATGTTTGCAAACGGGGAGGAACGTGGTTAATATACGCCCCGTGTTGCGGAGAGCTGGCCGAGTGGCCGAAGGCGCTCCCCTGCTAAGGGAGTACACCTCAAAAGGGTGTCGGGGGTTCGAATCCCCCGTTCTCCGCCATTATTTGCTTAGTACGTTGCAATCTGGTTTTTTCGGTAAGTTGTTGAAAATACTCGAAAAAATAGCTTTACATAGAGATTGAACGGCCTATAATGCGCGGCAACAAATGCACTCGTAGCTCAGCTGGATAGAGTACTCGGCTACGAACCGAGCGGTCACAGGTTCGAATCCTGTCGAGTGCACCATTTAAGAGTCAATTGCAGCAATGCAGGTGACTCGGCTCCAACCAGTTGTGATCTGGTCTAAAAACACAATCTGCACTCGTAGCTCAGCTGGATAGAGTACTCGGCTACGAACCGAGCGGTCACAGGTTCGAATCCTGTCGAGTGCACCATACAAACAAAAAGCCCGCCTAGTGCGGGCTTTTTGCCGTCTGGGGTTTGTGTAGGATTGATCCTGGGCTTCATCTTTTCTTGCGTTCCATGTGTTTTCCCTTCGAGCTGTGTCGTCGCAGTTCATAAATCCAGCCGATGCTTAGCTTTGGCTCGCAAGCGCTTGTAATTTCCAGTTTTTTAACGTTAAAAGCGTGCGCAGCGTGTATCATTGCGCCCGTCAGCCCCGCCGGGGCTTGTGGAATACCTCCATGGACTTACCCAGTAGTTACTCAGTACCCCGCTTTACCAATCATGAATTGACTGATTGATCCTTCCGGCGTGCCCCGCTGCTGGGAGTGGAGTTCGCCTATGACCGAAGTAGAAGTAAAGAAAACACAAGAAAGCCTGCAGGATCGTCTGGCTCAAGTTATCGAGCTGCTGCAGCGCCAGCGCGTGGTCGAAGACCTCACGCACCGCCAGGAAGGTCCGAACCACGACCGCGTCGAAAACCTGGTTCACCGGCAAAACCTCGTCGAGTTGCAGCGCAAACTCGATGACCTGCACTCCGCCGACGTCGCCTATATCCTTGAAGCCTTGCCGTTGGATGATCGTCTGACCCTCTGGCAGTTGGTCAAGGCTGACCGTGACGGCGACATCCTCCTTGAAGTATCCGACTCGGTCCGTGAAACCCTGATCGCCGACATGGACGATCATGAGCTCCTGGCCGCCGCCAAGGAGATGGACGCCGACGAACTGGCTGACCTCGCCCCTGAGCTGCCTCGTGATGTTGTCCATGAGCTGATGGAAGCGCTCGACAGTCAGCAACGCGAGCGCGTGCGCTCTGCGCTGTCCTATGACGAGGACCAGGTCGGTGCGCTGATGGACTTCGAGATGGTCACCATCCGCGAAGATGTCAGCCTGGAAGTGGTACTGCGTTATCTGCGTCGCCTCAAAGAGCTGCCTGGCCATACTGACAAATTGTTTGTGGTCGACTACGAAGGCATTCTCAAGGGCGTGCTGCCGATCAAGCGCCTGCTGGTAAATGATCCCGACAAGAAAGTTGCGGATTTGATGGCCAGCGATACGGTGAGTTTTCACCCGGATGAAGACGCCTACGAGGCTGCGCAAGCGTTTGAGCGCTATGACTTGATCTCGGCACCGGTGGTCGACAAAAACGGTAAGTTGATAGGCCGTTTGACCATCGATGAAATGGTCGACCTGATTCGTGAAGAGAGTGAAACCGAAGTCCTCAACATGGCGGGTTTGCGTGAAGAGGAAGACATATTTGCCTCGGTCTGGCGTTCTCTGCATAACCGTTGGGCCTGGCTGGCAATCAACCTGATCACAGCCTTCATTGCCTCGCGCGTGATCGGGCTGTTCGAAGGCTCTATCGAGAAGCTGGTGGCCCTGGCGGCGCTGATGCCAATTGTGGCCGGTATCGGCGGCAACTCCGGTAATCAGACCATCACCATGATCGTGCGCGCGATGGCGTTGGACCAGGTGAGTACCGCCAATTCTTCGCGCCTGCTGCGCAAAGAGTTGGCTGTGGGCCTGATTAACGGCCTGGTATGGGGTGGCGTGATCGGTGTGGTGGCCTACTTGCTGTATGGCAGCTGGTCGCTGGGTGTCGTGATGACGGCTGCCATGACCCTTAACTTGCTGTTGGCTGCGCTGATGGGGGTGCTGATCCCCATGACCCTGGCTCGTCTTGGGCGTGACCCGGCCATGGGCGCCAGTGTGATGATTACGGCCATGACCGACAGTGGTGGGTTTTTCATCTTCCTGGGGTTGGCGACCATCTTCCTGCTCTGATCCATTCCTGCGGGAGCAGATCTGCTCCCGCTTTGCTGGCTATTCCTTACCTTCCTTTCCCAAATCGCAGGCAAAAAAAAGCCAGCACATGGCTGGCTTCGGCTTTCAGTTGCAGATCAATTGGCTTCTGCGGCCGCCTCAACGTCGTGCGCAATAAGCGAGACGAGGGCATTTTGCTGGCGGTGGGAGAGCTGACGAAAACGCTGCAGCAGTTCGCGTTCGTGCAGTGACAGCTCGGGGCTGTCCAGGCGCATGCTCAACTCTTCACCCAACGCACCTTCCTGAATAAGGCTCTGTTCCAGGCGCGCGATGATTTCGGAGTTCATGCTGCGGTGATGATTGCGAGCCACCTCGGCAATGCGTTCCCGCATTCCGTCTGGCAGACGTACGACGAACTTGTCAGCCGTACGGCTGGAATAAATTGCCTGTTTCAATGGGCGCATATATTTAACCGGTTAGTTCAGGGGAGCGGTTTTTGGAATTGGCCGCAAGCGATGAGAGTTAAGACAAGACTCACGACCAAAGTTCAACCCGAATTGCAAAGAGGCCGCATCATGCCTCAGATTTGACATTTCCTTGGCGTCAATTCTGTGACAAATATTGAACTGCCTAAAGGCTTAATGCCAGCATTCATTTGCATTTTTGCGGACTGGTTTGAAAACTTTCCAATGAGCCATTCTTGAACGGAACTTCCCGTAATTCCAAGGCTGCTCAGGGGTTGAGGCCGCACATCCTATCGCAAAGTGGCATTTTGCCCTCACCTTTAAGACTAGTGGCAATTTGCTGATTTACTAGGGCGGGGCGACGTAAGGTCGAACGAGGGGGAGGAGGTGGGGTCAGCGTAAAACCGGGTCGAATTTGATTTTGCGGCCGACGATGAGCGACAGCAGGAGGAGGCTTGCAAACACGCCAGCGGCAACAAACGCGGTAGTTTGGCCATCTTGCGAATGGGTATTCAGGCCCAGGATGCCTGCGAGAATAGTCAGGCTTAAAAATAGCCAGGCGGATTTGGTCACGAGCGATTTCCTCAGAAAACCCAATGTTCAGATGCGGGTGCGGCCTGGGTGCCTTGGGTCAGGCGTACCGGTGATTGGGCGTTGGGCGTCATCACCGCCAGTTGCGGGCGTTGTTGCAGATGGTGCGGCACTGCCTGGCTGAGCTGGGCTGGATCGTTGCTGCCAGTCGACTGAAAATGGAACATCACCAGTACAGCCAGGGCGATGGTGTTGAGGGCTAACAGAAGGGCACTGTTCATGGTCATGTTCTCCGCTTAACGCCGTGGCTGAATGGGGCTTGTAGGAGAAGTATTGCAGGTCCCGTGCCAATCTATTATTCCAATAAAATCAACGGCTTGAGTCTACTTCAGAGGCTCGATAGGTTGCAATTTGCAATGATGGCATTTTGGGGGAGTGCATTTTGCACGATAGCGCTCAGGGGCCCGTGGTTGCGGGACGAAACCGACATTCTCTGAACAAGGATCGGCCTACACTCAAAAAGCCTACGGACGACATGACAAAACCCACCTCGGCCGTTAACATGCACGCCGTCCGTCGCCGCGCCTTAGGCCTGATGGCTGACATTTGTCCCAGTAGCTCAATTGGATAGAGCATCCCCCTCCTAAGGGGAAGGTTGGCCGTTCGAACCGGCCCTGGGACACCATATAAACAAAGACCTCCAGCCGTTTCTGTTGTTGTCGTTGAGTGCTCGTGCACAGCGGGTGCAACAGAAATGGTACAGGCAGCAAAAAGCCCCGTTGAGCCACGTGCTCATGGGGCTTTTTTTTGTCAGCGTTTTAAGCAAGCCCCTTAAGCAGCCTCATCAACGCCTGCCGGTCGGTGGTCCGGAGGCGACGCAGCAAACGCCCCGTCACCCATCGTGACGGAGCTGCGTGCTCAGTCGTTGATGTCCAACTCGAAGGAGGAGTTGAGCGTGGTGCCGGTGATTGAGTAAGACGCGACAGAAGTATCGGCGCTTCTGTAGGTGAAGTTGTCGCCCGAGTCGTGGTTTGGCCCGCCCTGAACGTAGGCTCTCGCCCAGCAGGAGGCGCCCTCGGGAACATTTTGCTCACGAAGGTTGACCTTCGCAACGCCACCGGCGGTGGTCATCTCGGTTCTATCGGGAGGGCATTCGCCGCCGTCCCATTCGACCCTGAAGCTTGAGGCGAAACCTGCTCTGTTATGAAACTCGACGAGATAAGGCACGCTATTTTCCTTTCATAAGTTTGGGTGTTTCTTAATCGTCATATCTCGCCTCTTCCAAGACGAAATGACGACAGCATGAGCATTGCTGTAGGTGCACGAACCAGCACCCGCCCGGCGCATCACGCGGGGCTGGTTCTGAGTCGTTTTCTCATGGTCGCCAAGCAAAACGCAGGACAACGCTCATAATCTGAAACGTTGTGATCGCGGAGCCGTCCATGGGAGGTATTTCCTTTAGTCATTGCTAGCAGAACGAGTAGCGACATCCCTGCCATCGCTACTCGATTACGAGGCTAGCCGTCTTTCACGAATGCGCGCCTTGGTGACTAGACTCGTTGGCTATAAAGGGGTGACCAAGACAAGGAATCGAACCGGCCCTGGGACGCCAGATTCGTGGCTCCTCTAAAAAGCCCCGTACGGATTGCTCTGGCGGGGCTTTTTTGTGCGTGCTTGACGAACACCGGTCGAACCTTGCCGGTGATCAGCGTTCACAGCAGGTGCGTGGTTATTTATCGCAACCTTTGTACCTTGCAACCGGCCAGGCAGCGTCTGAGCTATTAAGCAAAATATTCCCGGAAAACAGCCTTTATCGCCTGTCCGGGCCTGGTAACACCGGACTATCATTCCGATAGCCCTGTCCCTCACTGCAAGGAGCCGCTCGGAACGCCGATGCGCCAAATCTGGAAATCTTTTCGAGCCCTTTATTTCGCCTCCTTGATGATGTTGATCGGGTCCGGCCTGCTCAGTACTTACCTCGCCTTGCGCCTGGCGGCCGACCATGTCGACAGCTTATGGGTGGGTGCGCTTATGGCAGCCAACTACTTTGGCCTGGTGCTGGGTGGCAAGATCGGTCACCGCCTGATCGCCCGGGTCGGGCACATTCGTGCATATGCCACCTGCGCCGGGATTGTCGGTGCGGCGGTGCTCGGGCATGGCCTGATCAACTGGCTGCCGGCCTGGATCGTGCTGCGGATGATTGTGGGTCTAGGCATGATGTGCCAATACATGGTCATCGAAAGCTGGCTCAACGAGCAGGCGGATGCCAAGCAGCGAGGCGTGGTGTTCAGCGGCTATATGATCGCGTCCTACCTGGGGTTGGTGTTGGGTCAGTTGATCCTGGTGATGCACCCCGAGCTCGGTCTTGAATTGCTGATGCTGGTCGCTTTGTGCTTTGCGTTGTGCCTGGTGCCCGTGGCCATGACGCGACGGATTCACCCAGCGCCCCTGCATCCCGCCCCGATGGAGCCGCGCTTCTTTATCAAGCGGGTGCCACAGTCGCTCAGTACGGTTTTGGGCGCGGGGTTGATCGTGGGTTCGTTCTACGGTTTGGCGCCGCTCTACGCCTCACAGCAGGGGCTGACCACTGAGCAGGTCGGTCTGTTTATGGGTAGCTGCATTTTCGCCGGTCTGCTGGTGCAATGGCCGTTGGGCTGGTTGTCGGACCGTTATGACCGGGCCTTGTTGATTCGCTGCTTTGCCTTGTGTCTGGCGGTGGCGGCGTTGCCGTTGGCGGTGATGACCCACGTGCCTTTGGAAGTGCTGTTCGTGGCTGGGTTCTTGTGTTCGCTGGTGCAATTCTGCCTGTACCCGCTGGCGGTAGCGTTTTCCAACGACCATGTTGAGGGTGATCGCCGAGTGTCGCTGACGGCCATGTTGCTGGTGACTTACGGGGTTGGTGCGAGTGTCGGGCCACTCTTGGCCGGTGTGGTCATGAAGCTGTTCGGCAGCCACATGCTGTATGCGTTTTTCAGCCTGTGTGCGTTGATTCTGGTCTGGCGTATCCGGCCAAAAGCGGTGACCAACCTGCATCAGGTGGATGATGCGCCGCTGCACCACGTGGCGATGCCCGACAGCATGTCCAGCTCGCCGCTGGTCGCGTGCCTGGACCCCCGCGTTGACGAGGCGGTGGTGCAGGAGCAGATGCAGACCGTGGTGCCTGACCCCGAACCGGAGGCTGAAGCGGATCCGCAGTCGCCAGCCGATGAACCGGCGTTCGAAGGTCCGCCGGAGCCGCTCGGCCCAGACGACCATCCTCACGATCTGAGCAGGGCGCGCCCCTGATAGCAAAAACGGGCAGATCCCATCAGGATCTGCCCGTTTTTTTTGCCGCGATCGTTAAGGCTTAAAAATCGTCGTCCTTGTCGAACCGCCGCGCTTCGCGCTGTAGCTGGTACACAAAACGTTCCACCTGGCGCTGCACCAGCCCGCTCATGTTGTGGAAGCGCACGCCGGCGAAGGTGGTGTTGATCTTGTCTTCGAAGTGCAGGTAACGCAGTTCGACGGAAGTGGTCATGCTGCCGAAGGGCAGGGCGGCGATAAAGCGGTCATAGACCTGGCCCAGCTGCAGGCGTTCGGAAATATCCCCTTCAAAGCGCAACTTGCAGCCAGTGGCGGATATATCCAGCAACTTGCCGCTGATGGGCGCCTTGAGTTTTTCGCCACCCAGTTCGATGTTGACCAGTTGCGCCAGCTTCAACGCGGCCCGGAAGGCATTGCGGCGCTGATGGTAGACCACCTCGGCAGGCATGCTGCCGGTGTAGATGCGATGGCCGTCTTTTTCGCTGATGGTCAGCGTGCCATTGCTTTCCCAAGCGACGCGCACACCTTCATGGAAGCCTTCGATACGGAACGGCTCACCATTCTCGAGATAACGTTCACCGTCACGGGGGATCATTTCGTCCAGCGCCAGTGTCTTGCTGTCCCGGTCAACGGCCACCAGGTAGCTCTGGAAGCGCTGACTGCGTTCGTGGAAGGTGATGATCAGCGGATCATGACTCTCTTGCAGCATCCGTAATGTGCTGGCGATTTCCAGAGGCGTGGTGAGCACCTTGGGTGGCTGCGGAGCATCTTCCGCATTAAGGGCGTTGAACACGGTTCTTCCATCTCCAGACAAAATACGACTACACGCAAGAACCGGCATTTTGCCAGCATGTTGCGCGCCTTGGATAGGGCGCGCTGTAAACCGGCGTCAGGCTTGGCTGCGGGTGCTTGGCTTGACCAGACGTGAGGTGGAACCTTGGGCGTTATAAAGCGCCGGAGGTTCTCCACCGTGAAGTATACGCAGCTGGTTGGCGGTCGTAGCTTGCTGAAGCTGGATCGACTGGCCATTGAGCAGGTTGGCTTCCTGGCACTGGGCGAGTAACTGATTGAGTGCGGTGCTCTGCGCCAGCAACTGATCGCCAACCGAAGAATGGCTGGCCAGTTGTGCGAGGCCGTCGTGATCAGCCGGCAGGCCAAGGCTGATGAGAATTTCGCTGCGCTTCTTGCCATGCTGCTCCAGCAGCACGATCAGCGACTGCTTGCGCGCCAGAATTTCTTCCAGCAAGCGCATGTCCCGGCCGTACAGGGCCAGGGATTCTTCTTTGAGCAGCTCGAGCAACTGTTGCGTCGGCGCCAGATCATCAATGATCAGTTGGAGCAAATGTTCGTCGTGGTGCATGGCTGGCCTTGGGTTTTAAGCGTCCAAAAGCCCTGCGCAGGCCTTTGCCTAGCGCTCGGCTTCGAAATTAAGCAGCTTGCTGGCTACACGGTTGCTGTCGACTTTATAGCTGCCATCGGCGATTGCCTGTTTCAATTCGGCCACACGGGCTTTATTGACCACGGGTTGATCGCGCAGCGAGTCAGTGACCTTCTGCAACTGTTGAGCCTCATTGCTCAGGTGTACCGATTCCCCACTCTGGCTGGCGCCGGCCTGTTCTGCCTTGGCGGGCAGGGGCTGGGCTTTGGCCTCTACGCTGTCCTTGGCACCACTGGTGCGCGTATTGCCGGGCAAAGCCGGGGTGTTATTCAAACGACTGAAATCAATGACCATGATAAAAAAACCTCTGGGTATTTGGACGCTTGCCATGTTTTCGGCCATACCCGAACAAACTTTAGGTTCGATTGACAATAAACCTGCACAGGCCGACATCCAACGCACAGTGTAGGAAAAGCTGGCGTTTGATACCAGTGATCTATAACGCCACCTCAACTTGGCCTGGTGCAGTCACCTGCGCCTTGATGACACGGTTGGAATTGAGGTTCTTGACTCGAATCTGTTCGCTCATGCCGCCGTTGGACAGCGCCTCGCCCGGCATCTTGACGGTCAGCCCGCCACTGCTGGCGGAAATCACCACCTGGTCGCCCTTGCGAATCACTTCAGCCTGTTCCAGGTGGACCAATGTGATGACCTGATCGGTCACCATTGGTCGGGTCAGTTTTTGCCCGACCGCCTGATCCAGCGAGGTGAGGTAGCCCTGATTGATCAGGCTGATATCCCGTTCGCGCAGGGCGACGTCTTCAAAACCGATGATACCCGTGCGTTTGAGCGGGCGAGTGACCACCACGACATCGCGAAACAGTTTGACCTGTGCCGGCACGAACACGGTCCAGGGCGATGCACCTTCGCAGCGCACCTTTACCGTCACGCGGCCGATGGGCTGGGCGGGGCTTTCCAGTGAGGCCGTCAATTCCTTGTCGCACATTGGCATGCGCAGGCGTGGGTCTAACTGGTTGACTTGGATTTCATAACGCCCAGGTGTCTGTGTGGTCGCCAGATAATCTTCTACAGTGAACTCAAGAAAGCCTTGAGTGACGCCGATAAGGAGATCAGGCAAGGTGACGTTATCTGCACGTGCCGTGACGCCCGAGCCCAAGGCGAGCAGTGCCATCGAGACGCAGAGCAATCTGCTATACCGTGGGAGGCGAAGGCGTCGGGAAACTGTCGTTATAAGGTTCATAAATCAATAAATAGCAAAGCTCGTGCCGTTTAGTGTTGGGTACGCGTCGTACCCCCAAAGGTTTTAGCGTAGGAGTCTGGGCATGGCAGGAGTAATGGATTCAGTAAACCAGCGCACACAGCTGGTAGGGCAGAATCGCCTGGAGTTGTTGCTTTTCCGCCTGGATGGCAAACAGCTGTACGGCATCAATGTGTTTAAAGTGCGGGAAGTGTTGCAGTGCCCCAAGCTCACCATAATGCCCAAATCCAGCCCTGTGGTCTGCGGCGTGGCCAACATTCGTGGCGCCACCATACCGATTCTTGACTTGGCCCTGGCCACGAGTTCCGCCGGTCTGCAGGACCGCGAGAACCCGTTCGTGATCATCACCGAGTACAACACCAAGACCCAGGGTTTCCTGGTGCGCTCGGTGGAGCGCATCGTCAACATGAACTGGGAGGAGATCCATCCGCCACCCAAGGGCACCGGGCGCGATCACTACCTCACGGCGGTGACGCGGGTCGATAACCAGTTGGTGGAAATTATCGACGTGGAGAAGATCCTCGCCGAAGTGGCCCCTACCTCGGAATCGATCTCGGTGGGTGTCGTGGACGCCGAGACCGCGCACAAGGCGATTTCCCTGCGTGTGCTCACGGTGGATGACTCCTCGGTGGCACGCAAACAGGTGAGCCGCTGCCTGCAAACCGTCGGTGTTGAAGTGGTGGCGCTCAACGATGGTCGCCAGGCCCTGGATTACCTGCGCAAGCTGGTGGATGAAGGCAAGAAGCCGGAAGAAGAATTCTTGATGATGATTTCCGACATCGAGATGCCAGAAATGGACGGCTATACCCTGACGGCCGAGATACGTAACGATCCACGCATGCAAAAATTGCATATCATCCTGCATACTTCGTTGTCGGGCGTATTCAATCAGGCGATGGTCAAGAAAGTCGGTGCCGATGACTTTTTGGCCAAATTCCGTCCTGATGACCTGGCATCCCGGGTTGTCGACCGGATCAAGGCAGCAGATCACAGCTAGGAGGATTTCCTCCTGGCGGTCACACGATTTAAGAGGCGGTATCATTGTCTACGGGTAATTTGGATTTCGAACAGTTCCGGGTCTTCCTGGAAAAAGCCTGTGGCATATTGCTTGGTGAAAACAAGCAATACCTGGTATCCAGCCGTCTCAACAAGCTGATGGAGCAGCAGGGCATCAAGTCCCTGGGTGAGTTGGTTCAGCGTATTCAGGGGCAGCCACGCAGCGGGCTCAAAGAAATGGTGGTCGATGCGATGACCACCAATGAAACCTTATGGTTTCGCGACACCTACCCTTTCGAAGTGCTCAAGAGCAAGGTGCTGCCGGAGGCCATCAAGGCCAGCCCGGGCCAGCGGCTGCGAATCTGGTCGGCTGCCTGCTCTTCGGGGCAGGAACCGTATTCGATTTCGATGTCCATCGACGAGTTCGAGCGGACCAACATGGGGCAACTGAAGGCCGGCGCGCAAATTGTCGCCACCGATCTGTCCGGCACAATGCTCACCAATTGCAAGACGGGTGAGTACGACAGCCTGGCCCTGGGCCGTGGTTTGTCCCAGGAACGCCTGCAGCGTTACTTCGACTCCAAAGGCGCTGGGCGTTGGGCCGTCAAGGCGCCCATCAAGAGCCGGGTGGAGTTTCGTTCGTTCAACTTGCTCGACAGCTACGCCAGCCTGGGCAAGTTCGACATGGTGTTCTGCCGCAACGTGCTGATCTACTTTTCGGCGGAAGTGAAGAAGGACATCCTGTTGCGCATTCACGGCACGCTCAAGCGCGGCGGTTACCTGTTCCTCGGGGCGTCCGAGGCGTTGAACGGCCTGCCGGATCATTACCAGATGGTGCAGTGCAGCCCTGGCATCATTTACCAGGCGAAGTGATGGGGGGGGTGAGTCAAAACAAACGGGAGGCCCGCAAGGGCCTCCCGTTTTTCATGGGCTCAAAGTAGGGGTGCCGACGGCTCGGACTGACTCAGGGCCTGGCGGTCATTCGGATATTGCCCAGGGAAAGACGATGAATCCCGTTGGGTACCTTCGCATTGAAAATGCCTAGACGGACGTCGCCCGTCAGGGGCGCCGTGAATGTCCCTGTCCCGGTTTGCCGCTGTGCGCTGGTAATGTTCTGTACGTCGGTGCCGATCCGGCTGCCATTTATCGTCATGTACAGGGTCGAGCCGTCACTGGTGGCCATACCGCCAATGACCTCGAAGCTGCAATCGTACGTGCGCCCTGCAATCACCGGCACTGCGCGGGAAATGATGTGGGCACTGGTTGCTTGGCTGTTGGGGATGTCGGCCACCACGCTGCCATTGCTAATACGCAGCAACCCGCCGACGTAAGGCCCCTGAGGTACCCAGCCTTGGAAAGTGCCATCGCTGAAATCCCATACGGTGGTTGGGGTGGGGGGGACGACGACGGGGCCTTTATTAATGCTCACCGTCGCGGTCGGCGCGGAAGAAATGACCCTGTTACGGCTGATGCGCAACAGTAGTTGTACGTAGTTGCCTATGTTGGCTTCAACAAACACCCGGGGTATCGAAATGTTGAGAGAGGGCGCATCTGCCCCTACCTCAAAGCTTTGGTTGTACACGCCGCCGGTGATGCTGCTGCTCATGTTTACATTGATGAAATCGGCTCGCAGCACGGGAATAGCGGAGGTCAATTCTGCGTAGTTACCCACCAGCAGGTTGGTGTTCAGGTTCGGGATCGGCTGGGCTGTGTCTTGTAACTTGAAGCCGAGGGTCGGGATGGTCAGCATGTAGAGCCTCTGCGCTATTCAGGAAAGGGTGTCCGCGCAATCAAGCATCCGGGGCGGCAGGCTCCGCAACTGTCAGAAATGACAGTGCGGACCAACGGTCAGGCCTGCCGGTACCCTCGATGTCCTCCTCTGCACCATTGCCGCCAATGTGTAAAAGCGGCAACCGCGGTTGCCGCTTTCCTGGCGCCACGCGGAAGTTCGTTGCCGCTTTTCTGGCATTGCCGCCGGCATTCCCCTCGCAAACCCTTGAATTACGGGCCTTGAACGAATTGGCATGCGCCTTGCTATAACCCAGATACGAAAAGCAGGTCAGCCTAAAGGTTTCCGCCATGAGCATCAGCTTCGATAAAGCGCTCGGTATCCACGAACAAGCCCTGGGCTTCCGCGCCCAGCGTGCTGAAGTCCTGGCCAACAACATTGCCAACGCCGATACCCCGAACTACAAGGCTCGGGACCTGGACTTCTCCGCTGTGCTCGCGGCGCAGCAGGACAAGACCAAGAACGGCACCTTTGCCTTGAACATGACCAACAGCCGTCATATTGAAGCGCAAGGCCTGGGCAGTGGTGACGAGTCGCTGCTGTATCGCACGCCGATGCAACCATCGATCGATCAGAACACCGTGGATGCCCAACTTGAGCAATCGGCCTACGCCGAGAACTCGGTGAACTTCCAGGCCAGCTTCACCCTGCTCAACAGCAAATTCAAAGGGCTGATGTCAGCCCTGCGTGGAGAATAAGCCATGTCCCTAGCCAGTGTTTTCAATATTGCCGGCAGTGGCATGAGCGCGCAGACCACGCGTTTGAACACCGTCGCCAGTAACATCGCCAACGCCGAGACCGTGTCTTCGAGCATTGACCAGACTTACCGCGCCCGTCACCCGGTGTTCGCCACCATGTTCCAGGGCGGCCAGGCCGGCCAGAGCGGTAGCGGCGATTCGCTGTTCCAGAATCAGGATGCCGCAGGCCAAGGCGTGCAGGTACTCGGTGTGGTCGAAGACCAGAGCAACCTGGAGGCCCGTTACGAGCCTAACCACCCCGCCGCGAACGAAAAGGGTTACGTGTACTACCCCAACGTCAACGTGGTCGAGGAAATGGCCGACATGATTTCCGCCAGCCGCTCGTTCCAGACCAATGCGGAAATGATGAACACCGCCAAAACCATGATGCAGAAGGTCCTGACCCTGGGTCAGTGATAAGGGGCGCCAAATAATGGCCATCGTTGATACCACTTCTACACCCAACACGGCGGTTCAGGACCTGTTCAACACCAAGGTCAAGACCGCGACGGACAACAGCGGCCTCAACTCGGCTGCCAAGGCGGCCACGGGTAACCAGGCGCTGGGCAAAGATGCGTTCCTGCAGCTGCTGGTGACCCAACTGAAAAACCAGAACCCACTGTCGCCTCAGGACAACGGCGCGTTCGTGGCGCAGTTGGCGCAGTTCAGTAGCCTGGAAGGCATCAACACGCTGAACGACTCGGTGAATTCGATCTCCAGCAACTTCAGCTCCTCGCAGGCGCTGCAGGCGTCGTCGCTGGTTGGGCGTTCGATCATCACCCAGACCGATAAGGCGATGGTTGATACCAGCAAGAGCATGACCGGTTCGGTGGCGGTAACGTCGGCGACGGGCAACGTCTCCGTCAAGGTCACCGACAAGGACGGTAATGTGGTGCGCACCATCGATATGGGCACCCAGAGCGCCGGCGATTCCAGTTTTATCTGGGACGGCAAGAACGACAAAGGTGAGGTCGCGCCAGCCGGGACTTACACCTTCGCGGCCAGCACCAAGAATGACAAGGGCGACTCGGTTGCTCTGCTGACGTCGCTGCCGGCAACGGTGACCAGCGTGACGTTGAGCAAGACCGGCGGCGAAATGCTGCTGAACCTGGCTGGCGGCATGGGCAGCGTCAAGCTGTCGCAAATTCAGACTATCGGTACATAGAGCCGGCTCAATACGGCAGAGGGAGAGAAACATGTCTTTTAATATCGGCCTTAGCGGTCTCTATGCGGCCAACAAACAACTGGACGTCACTGGCAACAACATTGCCAACGTTGCGACCACCGGTTTCAAATCGTCCCGCGCGGAGTTTTCGGACATTTACGCGGCGTCCAAGCTCGGCACCGGCCAGAACAGTGTCGGCAGCGGTGTGAACCTGGCGGCAGTGTCACAGCAATTCACCCAGGGCGACGTCAACAACACCGGCGGTCTGCTGGACATGGCGATCCAGGGTGGCGGGTTCTTTGTGCAGAAGGGCAGCGACGGCTCGCTGGAATACACGCGCAACGGTTCGTTCCACTCGGATAAAGACGGCTATATCACCAACAATACCGGCACCTCGCGCCTGCAAGGCTACGCGGCGGACGCCGATGGCAATATCGTCAAAGGTGCACTGACCGACCTGCAATTGAACCTGTCGAACCTGCCGCCGAAGGCTTCCAGCAAGGTGGATTCCACCAGTAACCTGAACTCCTCGTCGCCGGTGATCGACCAAACGCTCAAGCCGTTCGATCCGACCGATTCCACCACCTTCAGCACCCAATACAACACCACGTTGTATGACACCCAGGGTAACGCCCACCCAATGGTGCAATACGTGGTGAAAACGGATTCCAACACCTGGAAGTCCTACACCCTGATCGATGGCCGTAACCCTGACGGTTCGGCACCTACCGGCACGGGTTCGACGCCTCCGGTCGCCTCGACATTGAGCTTCGACGGTTCCGGCAAACTCACCGGGATTATCACCGGTACAACCTCCAGCACCACCTTGCAGCTGACCGGTTGGGTGCCGGGCACCGTGACCAACGGTGTGTGGACCAAAAACGGTGCGAACGCCAACCCTGGCGGGATTGCCATTAACATGGCCAATATTACCCAGTACAACTCGGCCACTTACCGCAACCCGCCGGTCACCGATGGCTACGCCACCGGCCAGATCACCGGCCTGAGCATTGACGGTAACGGTGTGATGTTCGCCACCTTCAGCAACCAGCAGAGCAAGGCCATCGGCCAGCTTTCCCTGGCCAGCTTTAACAACGAGCAGGGCCTGCAGCCGGCTGGCGGCACGGCCTGGAAAGAAACCTTCGCATCGGGCCAGCCGGGTTACGACACCCCGCAATCCGGTACGCTGGGTTCGATCGTGTCCAAATCCCTGGAGAACTCCAACGTCAACCTGACCAACGAGCTGGTGGACCTGATCAAGGCCCAGAGCAACTACCAGGCGAACGCCAAGACGATCTCCACCCAGAGCACCATCATGCAGACCATCATTCAGATGACCTGATGCGGCTGCGAACAAGAGCCCCTCCTGCGAGGGGCTTTTTTTTGCGTGTTATTTGACCGGAAACAATTCCGACTTTGCGCGAGATTGCCAACTGACAGGCTTTTGTTGGAACCGACCACGCCGCTTTTTCCACTTATCGGGCTTAAAGGTATGGGTTCTTACGGGGGTTGGATATGTGGGATCTGTCGGTGTCTGGCCATGGGGCTGGAGGTGTGCGTTATGACGTGGGCGGTGCGGGGCAAAATCTGTGGGGCGTAAGCCGTGCAGAGGAAAAAAAGGATGACGTAGAGGTCGATAAAAAAGCCGTCGCCCAGATGCTCAAACAGCTGGATGAGGCCGAAAAGGGCAATAAAAACCAAACTGCCCAGGACCTGCGCGACAAGCTCAATGAAAAGCGCAAGGAGTTGGGTGAGGAGAAGTTCAAGGAGATCCTTGAGGCGTTGAAGAAGGACGCCTCCAGCGATTTGCTCGCGTTGTTGAAGAAGCTGTTTCCGGATTTTTTCCCGGATGAGCCGTCACCGTCACCGTCTCCTTCGCCGCAGCCATCACCAGGCAAAGGCGGCGGTGGTGGGGGAGGCGGCGGTGGCGGATCAAATTCGGCGAATATTGGCCCCAGGGAAAGCATGAGCAATCTGCCGTTTACCCAGGGTGCTCAATTTCATCATTACAAACCAGACAAGAGCAATCCCGGGAAAAAGCCTGGCGTGGGAACGGAGAGTGGCAATATCTGGAGTAGTTTTAGCCAGAGCCCAGGCACTGGAAACTGCACCACGATTGCAGCGATTAAAGCTTCGATGATGCAGTTTGGCCAGAAGCCTACCGACGTGTTTAAAGATGTAAAGCAGGCGGGTGACGGCTTCGACGTTCAAATGCGAGATGGGTACCAGGTCCATATATCCCAAAGCGAGTTGAAGCAAGCGGCGGAGCAGGCTCGTTTCCAAGGTGATAATCCGGAGGTAATGACCAATGCCAACTTTATGTATGCCGTTAGCGCAAAGCGGGCACAGAAGGAAGATAACGACGATTATGCCGGGCAAAGTTATGCTGCTGCGTTAAAGAGCCTGAATGATGGTGAGGTTCTTCAGGAAGGGTTGGACCGTCTTGGTTTGCGAGGTCTATACCGAAGATCTTCGAGCGATGAACTGGCGAGTGGCAAGTTGGGCGTCGTTGCTTTTAGTGGGCATGCGATGGCAGTGATTGGCGGTCAAGTCGAACTGAACGGAGGGCGAGGAGGTAGTCCTAAACCGGACGATGGTGCATATACGTTCGTATAACTGACATGGACGCGCATAAACGCCAGCCATAAAAAAACCGACAAGCCCTTTGCAGGGTTTGTCGGTTTATAAATCCTGGGCGTTCAAGCCCAGGACGCACTCAGCTTATTGGCAAGCTTCGCAATCCGGCTCGTCAATCGCGCAAGCCTTTGGTACTGGCGCAGGACCGGCTGGAGCAGCCAGAACCGAATCATCACCGTGGTTGCCGCTGGAAACAGCGTTCAGCTTGCCGGTGTTGATGGTCGACTTCTCGGTGCTGGTCGCGGCCAGGGCACGGAGGTAGTAAGTGGTTTTCAGGCCACGGTACCACGCCATGCGGTAGGTCACGTCGAGCTTCTTGCCCGATGCGCCGGCGATGTACAGGTTCAGCGACTGAGCCTGGTCGATCCACTTCTGACGGCGGCTGGCGGCGTCAACGATCCACTTGGTGTCCACTTCGAAAGCGGTCGCGTAGAGCTCTTTGAGTTCTTGCGGGATGCGTTCGATCTGCTGCACGGAACCGTCGTAGTACTTCAGGTCGTTGATCATGACCGAGTCCCACAGGCCGCGGGCTTTAAGGTCGCGAACCAGGTACGGGTTGATCACGGTGAATTCGCCCGACAGGTTCGATTTCACATACAGGTTCTGGTAGGTCGGTTCGATCGACTGCGACACGCCAGTGATGTTGGCGATGGTGGCGGTCGGCGCGATGGCCATGATGTTGGAGTTACGAATACCTTTCTGCACACGGGCACGTACCGGTGCCCAGTCCAGGGATTCGTTCAGGTCAACGTCGATGTACTTCTGGCCACGTTGCTCGATCAGGATCTGTTGCGAATCCAGCGGCAGAATGCCTTTGGACCACAGCGAGCCCTGGAACGTCTCGTAGGCACCACGCTCATCGGCCAGGTCGCAGGAAGCCTGGATCGCGTAGTAGCTGACCGCTTCCATCGACTTGTCGGCAAACTCGACGGCTGCAATGGAACCGTAAGGAATGTGCTGCAGGTACAGCGCGTCCTGGAAGCCCATGATGCCCAGGCCGACCGGACGGTGCTTGAAGTTGGAGTTCTTCGCTTGTGGCACCGAGTAGTAGTTGATGTCGATAACGTTATCGAGCATGCGAACGGCGGTGTTCACAGTGCGTTCCAGCTTGGCGGTGTCCAGCTTGCCGTTGGTGATGTGGTTCGGCAGGTTGATCGAGCCCAGGTTGCAAACGGCGATCTCGTCCTTGTTGGTGTTCAAGGTGATCTCGGTGCACAGGTTCGAGCTATGGACCACGCCCACGTGCTGCTGCGGGCTGCGCAGGTTGCACGGGTCTTTAAAGGTCAGCCATGGGTGGCCGGTTTCAAACAGCATGGAGAGCATTTTGCGCCACAGGTCTTTGGCCTGGATGGTCTTGAACAGCTTGATCTTGCCCGGGTACTGGGACAGGGCTTCGTAGTACTCGTAACGCTCTTCGAAGGCCTTGCCGGTCAGGTCGTGCAGGTCCGGCACTTCGGATGGCGAGAACAGAGTCCACTTGCCGTCATCGAAGACGCGCTTCATGAACAGGTCAGGGATCCAGTTGGCGGTGTTCATGTCGTGGGTACGACGACGGTCATCACCGGTGTTCTTGCGCAGCTCGATGAACTCTTCAATGTCCATGTGCCAGGTTTCCAGGTAGGCACACACAGCGCCTTTGCGCTTGCCGCCCTGGTTGACCGCTACCGCGGTGTCGTTCACGACTTTCAGGAACGGTACGACGCCCTGGGACTTGCCATTGGTGCCCTTGATGTACGAACCCAAGGCCCGCACCGGAGTCCAGTCGTTGCCCAGGCCGCCTGCGAATTTGGACAACATGGCGTTGTCGTGGATCGCGTGGTAGATGCCCGACAGGTCATCCGGCACGGTGGTCAGGTAGCAGCTCGACAGCTGTGGACGCAGGGTGCCGGCGTTGAACAGCGTCGGGGTCGACGACATGTAGTCGAAGGACGACAGCAGGTTGTAGAACTCGATCGCACGGTCTTCTTTGTGCTTCTCTTCAATCGCCAGGCCCATGGCTACGCGCATGAAGAACACTTGCGGCAGTTCGAAGCGGATACCGTCCTTGTGGATGAAGTAACGGTCGTACAGGGTTTGCAGGCCCAGGTACGTGAACTGCTGGTCGCGCTCGTGGTTGATCGCCTTGCCGAGTTTTTCCAGGTCGAAGGTGGCCAGGATCGGGTTCAGCAATTCGAATTCGATACCCTTGGCGATGTAGGCAGGCAGGGCCTTGGCGTACAGGTCGGCCATTTCGTGGTGGGTGGCGCTGTCGGCGACGCCGAGGAAGCCCAGGCCTTCGGCACGCAGGGTGTCCATCAGCAGGCGCGCGGTCACGAACGAGTAGTTTGGCTCACGTTCAACCAGGGTGCGGGCAGTCATCACCAGCGCTGTGTTGACGTCGGTCAGGGCTACGCCGTCGTACAGGTTTTTCAGGGTTTCGCGCTGGATCAGGTCACCGTCGACTTCTTCCAGGCCTTCGCAGGCCTCGGTGATGATGGTGTTCAGGCGGCCCAGGTCCAGCGGCGCAAACGTGCCGTCAGCCAGGGTGATACGGATCGAGGGGTGAGCTTGCACGGCCGCTTCTTCAGCCGGGGTGCGTACGGCGCGTTCCTTGGAACGGGCGTCACGGTAGATCACGTAGTCGCGCGCCACTTTCTGCTCGCCGGCACGCATCAGGGCCAGTTCAACCTGGTCCTGGATTTCTTCGATGTGGATGGTGCCGCCCGAGGGCATGCGACGCTTGAAGGTTGCGGTGACTTGTTCGGTCAGGCGGGCAACGGTGTCGTGGATGCGCGACGAGGCAGCAGCGGTGCCGCCTTCAACTGCAAGAAACGCTTTGGTGATGGCGACGGTGATTTTGTCATCGGTGTAAGGAACGACAGTGCCGTTACGCTTGATCACGCGCAGTTGCCCTGGTGCAGTGGCGGACAGATCCATATTCGAATCTGCTGCCAGCGGCACGGAGCCCTGCGGGTTCTCGCGAGTTGTGTCGGTTTGCATGGGGGTTTGTCTCCACATTCTATATTTATTTGGGCACCATCACGGTGCCCACCGTTCCGTCCTGAAGCACTTACAGCAGGCCTGGGCCTGGCATAACAACTTCGGGACAGGAGGAAGGGAGCTCATCGCGCCGCTTCCATGCCGAAGTCTTCGGCTCGGGCCATTAAAGAACCCTGCGCCGTATTCCTGTTGGGTGACAGTTGCTCGCTCCAAGCACTGCAACACCCGTACCGTTTTTCGCCCTTGTGGCGGGAAAACGGCTGCCATCCGCGTGCGCGGTTTGGGCTTTCAAAAAATGCGTTGGTTCAACCAAACGGGAGCAAGAAAGCACTTGAGTTTCTTGTCTGATCTGTGTTTGGTTTTTCGCTTGAAACCCTACATGTAGGGTTTTTTTAGCGCCGAGGTACAAGATAATGCGTTTTGGGGGTCTTAGCAACGCACTACCTGTGGATAACGCTGTGGGTAAAATGTGTATGAAACATGGAACGCCCGTGTAGGCCGCAGTGCGGCTGGATTGCGCCGTTTGTCACTGAATATTCCAAGGTAAAAACAGCCGATTGGAATTTTGGGGGCGCGAACCCTATCACAAAAAAACGCGATCACCGAATGGATTTCCCGGCTTGTGCTGGAGGGCTGGCCCGTGGCTACAATCGGCCTACTGACAGTCAGTGTTATGCCCGCACAACATTACAAACAGGCTATGACCGGTGAACATCAAACTGGGCGAACAGGCAAGCCAGCCCACCATTTGATCGCCGTGTCATGACCACTCTCTAGAGCGCGACGAGGATCACCCGTGGAGCAAGAAGCCTGGCAAATATTGATTGTCGAGGACGACGAGCGATTGGCCGAGTTGACCCGTGAATACCTGGAGAGCAACGGCTTGCAGGTGTCGGTGGAGAGCGATGGCGCCCAGGTCGCGGCGCGCATCATCGCCGAACAGCCTGATCTGGTGATCCTCGACCTGATGCTGCCGGGGGAAGATGGCCTGAGCATCTGCCGCAACGTCCGCGAGCGCTATGACGGTGTGATTCTGATGCTCACTGCGCGCACCGACGACATGGACCAGGTGCTTGGCCTGGACATGGGCGCCGACGACTATGTGTGTAAGCCCGTGCGCCCGCGCTTGTTGCTGGCACGTATCCAGGCCTTGCTGCGGCGCAGCGAGCCCGCGGAACCTGCTGCCGTGGAAAACCAGCGCCGCCTGCAATTCGGCCCATTGGTGGTGGACAACGCCCTGCGCGAAGCCTGGCTGCATGAGGGCGGCATCGAGTTGACCAGCGCCGAATTCGACCTGTTGTGGCTGCTGGTCGCCAATGCCGGGCGCATTCTGTCGCGCGAAGAAATCTTTATCGCCTTGCGCGGTATTGGCTACGACGGCCAGGACCGCTCCATTGACGTGCGTATCTCACGCATTCGTCCGAAGATCGGCGACGACCCGATCCACCCACGGCTGATCAAGACCATCCGCAGCAAAGGCTACCTGTTCGTCCCCGAAGCCGCTGCCGATATGCCGCTTTGAACTCGATCTTTCTGCGCATCTACGGCGGCATGTGCGCGGCCCTGGTGTTAGTGGCGTTACTGGGCGTGCTGGCCTTGCACCTGCTCAACGAAGTGCGCAGCGGCCAGTACCGTGAGCGCCTGGCCCACGGCACTTTCGCGTTGATGGGCGACAACCTGCAGCCCATGAGCCCGATCGAGCGCCAGCGTGCCCTGGCGGTGTGGGAACGCTTGTTGGGCATTCCCCTGGAATTGCGCCCGCTGGCCGACGCGCAGTTGGACCTGGGCCAGCGCACTCGCCTGCAACGCGGCCAGGTGCTGGTGGAGCAGACCGGGCCGCACGCGGCGCGCGTGCTGCGCCTGGTCAGTGAGCAGTCGCAACTGGTACTCAGCGGCGAAGTCCAGCAGATCAGCGAACAACTGGCCCGCGCGACGATTTACCTGCTGGCGGACGAACTGGTGCGCTTCCCGGTCGCCGAGCAGCCGCAGAAACTGGCCGATATCAAGGAAGCCAAGGGTTTTGGTTTTGACATGCACCTCATGACCCTGGACGCGGCCGACATGGACGACGACCAGCGCCGTCGGGTGGCGGAAGGCGATACGGTGATGGCGTTGGGCAAGGGCGGCGATTCAATCCGCGTGTTTGCCGGCATGGTCGGTACGCCGTGGGTACTGGAAATCGGCCCGCTGTATCAAATGAGCCCTTACCCGCCGCAATGGCTGATCCTGATCGCGCTGATCAGCCTGACCCTGATCGGCCTGATCGTCTATTTATTGGTGCGTCAGCTTGAGCGACGCCTTAAAGGCCTGGAAGCGGCGGCCACCCGCATCGCCAAAGGCAACCTTGAGGTGCGTGTCCCGGCTCGGGGTGCCGACTCGGTGGGGCGCTTGGCCGCGGCCTTTAATGGCATGGCCGAGCACTTGCAGCAATTGCTGGCGATCCAGCGCGAGTTGGTGCGTGCGGTGTCCCACGAGCTGCGCACCCCGGTGGCACGCCTGCGCTTTGGTCTGGAGATGATCGGCGATGCCGCCACTTCCGAGGCGCGGCGCAAATATCTGGAAGGCATGGACAGCGATATCCAGGACTTGGATGGCCTGGTCGACGAAATGCTCACCTATGCCCGCCTGGAGCAAGGCGCACCGGCGCTGAATTTCCAGCGGGTCGACCTCAATGCGTTACTGGATCAGGTGATCGGCGAATTATCGCCACTGCGCCCGCAGGTCAACGTCGCCCGGGGCATCTGCCTGTCTTCGGCACATTGGGATGACGCCTGGGTCGACGCCGAGCCGCGCTACTTGCACCGGGCCCTGCAAAACCTGGTGAGCAATGCCATGCGCCATGCCCAGGGCCAGGTGTTGATCAGCTATCAGGTGGGCCAGGTGCGTTGTCGCATCGATGTGGAAGACGACGGCCCCGGTGTGCCGGAAAGCGCCTGGGAGCGGATCTTTACGCCTTTCCTGCGTCTGGACGACAGCCGCACCCGTGCATCGGGCGGGCATGGCCTGGGTTTGTCGATTGTGCGACGGATTATCTATTGGCACGGCGGACGGGCTTTGATCAGTAAGAGCAACAATTTGGGCGGGGCGTGCTTTAGCCTGAGTTGGCCGCGGGATCAGGATAAACCCTGACACTGCTGTCGCGGGCAAGCCCACGCCCACCGTTGGAATGCATTCTCCTGCGGGCGCTGGCTTGCCTGCGATAACGCTGGATCAGGCGCGGACAGCCACCAGGCTCAACAACTGCTCCCCATCCACCACAAACTGCGCCTCCAACTCCGTGCCATGGCACCACTGTGCAGACAAATCCGTCAGCAACCGCAGCCGCACATACCCGGCCGCCGACCACTCCAGCACCTCGGCATGCTCGAAGTAAAAGCGCTTCTGCACGATCGGGTAGAGCGCCTTGAACAGGCTTTCCTTGACCGAAAAGGTCAGCGTTACCAGTAAGGCGATCTGCTCACGCGGCAGCGCGGCCATGCGCTGCAATTCATCGGTGGTGAGAATTTCCCCGGCCAGGCGCTCCGCGCGTTCCAGTGTCAGCAGATTCTCCAGGTCCATGCCCAGCCCGCGCCATTGTGCCTTGTGCCCGACTATCGCTGCCGCATGCCCAGTGCTGTGGGTGATCGAGCCGCTGATATGCCCGGGCCACACCGGCGCGCGGTCTTCGCCGATGGCCGGTACGCAATCGAGCTGATCAAGCTGTTGCAATGCCGCGCGGGCGCACAGGCGGCCGGCGAGGAATTCTGCCTGGCGCTTGGCCACCGAGCGCTGGATGCTGGGCGGCGGCGGCACGGCACTGCGCTGAAAATCGTCGGCGATCAATAAGGCCGGGTCGAATCGCGTGCTGAGGAACACCGTGCCTGGTAATGGAACGGGCAGCGGCCAGTGGGCATCGAGTGGGGTGCAGCAAGCGGGTAAGGGCGTCATGTGCGGTATTTTGCCGAGTTGGCACGCCAGTGGATAGCCCGCAACGGTTCAGGCCAGGTTCAGAGCCTGTTCAGGGGGAGTTCAGGGGCGCCTGCGTAGTCTGGCTTCAACAGCCAAACGCGTAGAGGTAAGCACCATGACTGTGATCAAAAAGCTGATGTTGGCGTTAACCATGCTCAGTGCTACAGCCGGGGTCCAGGCTTCGGACGGCGCATTTGCGGCATTTGGTGGCGAAAAAACCAAAAAATCCAGCAACCTGATCCATCGTGTCAGCTTCGACGACGCGGGCAGTCAGGCCGCGCCGTGGGGGCAGTTTCTGGGGCAAGTCACGCCGCAGCCCGCTTATCGCACCGGCTACACACACCTGACGGGCCAATACAATGGCATTAAACTGCGCCCGCAAGACTTGCAGGGCCGCTATGATATTCCCCTGTCGGACAGTTGAATCGCCTTGGAGAGCCTTATGAAATTGCTGGTCGTGGAAGATGAGGCGCTGCTGCGTCATCACCTGTTCACTCGCCTGACTGACAGCGGTCACGTGGTCGAAGCCGTGGCCAATGCCGAGGAAGCCCTGTACCAGACCGGGCAATTCAACCACGACCTGGCGATTATCGACCTGGGCCTGCCCGGCATGGGCGGCCTGGACCTGATCCGCCAACTGCGCAGCCAGGCGAAGACCTTCCCGATCTTGATCCTCACCGCGCGCGGCAACTGGCAGGACAAGGTCGAAGGCCTGGCCGCCGGCGCCGACGATTATGTGGTCAAGCCGTTCCAGTTCGAAGAACTGGAAGCGCGGATGAACGCCTTGCTGCGCCGCTCCAGCGGGTTTACCCAGTCGACCATCGTCGCCGGGCCGCTGCTGCTGGACCTGAATCGCAAGCAAGCCTCCCTGGATGAGCAACCGCTGGCGTTGACTGCCTACGAGTATCGGATTCTCGAATACTTGATGCGTCACCATCAGCAGGTGGTGGCCAAGGACCGCTTGATGGAACAGCTCTACCCCGATGACGACGAGCGTGATCCGAACGTGATCGAAGTGCTGGTCGGGCGCCTGCGCCGCAAGCTGGAAGGCCCGGCCGGGTTCAAGCCGATCGACACCGTGCGTGGCCTGGGCTACCTGTTCAATGAGCGCTGCCGTTGATTCGCTCGCTACGTGTGCGCTTGATGCTCGCGGCCACCACCCTGGCCGTGCTGTTTATGCTGGGCTTGTTGCCGGCCATGCAAGGCGCGTTCAGCCTGGCGCTGCAGGATTCCATCGAGCAGCGCCTGGCGTCGGACGTCACCACCCTGATTTCCGCCGCGCGGGTCGAAAACAACCGCCTGCTGATGCCGGCGCAGTTGCCGGACGAGCGTTTCAACCTCACGGACAGCCGTCTGCTCGGTTATATCTACGACCGAGAAGGCCATCTGGTGTGGCGCTCACGGGCGACCCAGGAAGAGAACATCAACTACAAGCCGCGCTATGACGGGCGTGGCAACGAGTTTGCGCGTATCCGCGAAGCCAGTGGCCAGGAGTTCTTCGTGTATGACGTGGAGGTCAAGCTGTTGGGCGGCAAGAGTGCGGCGTTCAGTATCGTGGCGTTGCAACCGGTGCGCGAATACCAATTGACCCTTGAAGGCCTGCAGGAAAACCTCTACCTCGGGTTTGGCGCGGCCTTGCTCGTATTGCTGACCCTGCTGTGGCTGGGCCTGACCTGGGGCTTGCAAGCCCTGCGGCGCCTGAGCCAGGAACTTGACCAGATCGAAGGCGGCACCCGCGAAAGCCTGACCGAAGAACACCCCCGCGAACTGCTGCGCCTGACCGGCTCCCTCAACCGTTTGCTGCACAGCGAGCGTGAGCAACGTGCGCGTTACCGCGATTCCCTCGACGATCTGGCCCACAGCCTGAAAACCCCGCTGGCCGTGCTGCAGGGGGTGAGTGAAGACATGGCCCAGCGGCCGGAGGAGCGTGGTCAAGCCTGGGTCTTGCAATCGCAGATCGAACGCATGAGCCAGCAGATCGGCTATCAATTGCAGCGCGCCAGCTTGCGCAAAAGTGGCCTGGTGCGTCACCAGGTACGTCTTGAGCCAGTGTTGCAAAGCCTGTGTGACACCCTCGATAAGGTTTACCGCGACAAACGCGTCACCGTGTCTTTTGACTTACCGCCGGAATGCGATGTGCCGATCGAGAAAGGCGCCTTGCTCGAAATGCTCGGCAACCTGCTGGAAAACGCTTATCGCCTGTGCCTGAGCGAAGTGCGCATCAGCCTGGTGGAAAACCTCGAAGGCACCGAGTTGTGCATTGAAGATGACGGCCCAGGCGTGCCGGCCGATCAGCGTGCGCGGATTCTGCAACGGGGCGAGCGGCTGGATCGCCAGCACCCGGGGCAGGGCATCGGCCTGGCAGTGGTCAAGGACATCATCGAAAGCTATGGCGCGCGCCTGACGCTTGGCGATTCACCGCTGGGTGGCGCGGCGTTCCGGATTCACTTCCCGGGTATTTGATGTGCAGCGGCTCTACCAGCCTCATCGCTGGCAAGCCAGCGCCCACATTTTGAAGGTATTCACCCATTAAAGGTGGGAGCCGGGCTTGTCCGCGATGAGCCCCGCCCCGCCCAGCTAACACCCCGCTAGCTCTCCTGTGCCCGATACGCCCCTGGCGTCAGCCCCGTCCACTTCTTGAACGCCCGATGAAACGCTGACGGTTCGGAAAAACCCAGCTGCTCGGCGATCGCCTGCAAAGACAAATTTGCGCGGCCCAAATGGTAGATGGCGATGTCTCGGCGCAACTCATCCTTGAGCGCCTGAAAGCTGGTGCCTTCTTCACGCAAATGCCGGCGCAGGGTTTGCGCGCTGATGTGCAGGTGCTGCGCGACAGCTTCAAGGTCAGGCCAAGGGCTGCGGTCGCGGCTGAGCAAACGGCGTAACTGGCTGCTCAAGCTGTCGCCTTCATCCGGCCGGGACAGCAGGTCGGCGGGGGAGCGCTCCAGAAAGTGCTTGAGGGTCCGCTCGTCCTGCAGCAACGGCAGGCTCAGGTAGCGACTGGGAAACACCAGGCTGCTGCGCGGCGCACCGAAGACCTGAGGGCAGGGGAAGAGCAGGTCGTATTCGCCGGCATGGGTCGGCATTGAGTAGCTGAACGTTGCCTGATGGAGCCGGATGCGCTGGCCGATCAACCAACTGCCCAGGCGATGCCAGATCACCAGGAGGCATTCGCTGAGGAAGTGGTCCGGGTCCCACAGTTGCGAATCGTCCAGGCTCAAGCGAGCCATCTCGCCTTCTTTTGTCAGCTGCCAGCGCGGACCCTGTGGGAATAGGCTATAAAATAATAAGCCGCGTTCCAGAGCCTTCTCCAGGGTGCGGCAATGAATCAGCGCGTGGCACATCATGGCGAAGGTGCCGCGCTTACTCGGGCCTTCGGCAAACCCCAGGTATTCGTCGTCCAGCGCCAGCCAGAGCATTTGCAGGAGCCGGGTGAATTGTTCCGGGGCGATGCGGGCGCGGGGTTCGGTGAGCAGCTCCGGCGTGATGCCCACCTGCAGCAACAAACCCGAATAGTCGTAACCCGCCCGGCGCGCACCGCCGAGGGCGGCTCGGGCGTAGTGGCTGGCGATGGTACGTTCACGCATGTGAGGGCCTCGTCCATGGAGTGACGGATGTTAGTCATCACCGAGCGGGGCGACAAGGCGGATATCCGCCAAATTGTAGGACGGGATTGGGTGAGTGGGCGGATTTCCGCCACGTTATGCGCGGCCCTGGCGAGGCCATGAAAACCCCCAGCCCTGATGTCTAAAGGCCTTCAGGGATTTTAAGCAAAGTGGCACGGCGTTTGCGATAAGGATTACAGCGCAGGCTTGTTCCTACAGACCCGGCCTCGCAAACAACAAATCCCTCCAGTGCAGGAGGGTTCGCAATTCAAGTGTCGTTGGCAATGGCGGATCTTTGCCACACGGTGCGATTGAGGAACTTTGCAATGACGACTCGTCAGCCAATCTACAAATCCCTGTATTTCCAGGTGATCGTTGCAATCGTTATCGGTATTTTGCTCGGTCACTTCTACCCGCAGACCGGCGTGGCCCTCAAGCCACTGGGTGACGGCTTTATCAAGCTGATCAAAATGGTCATTGCCCCGATCATCTTCTGCACCGTTGTCAGCGGCATCGCCGGCATGCAAAGCATGAAATCGGTGGGCAAAACCGGCGGCTACGCGCTGCTCTACTTCGAAGTAGTTTCCACCATCGCCCTGCTGATCGGCCTGGTCGTCGTCAACGTTGTGCAACCGGGCGCCGGCATGCACATCGACGTAGCGACCCTGGACGCCTCTAAAGTCGCGGCCTACGTGACCGCTGGTGCAGACCAGAGCGTGGTTGGCTTTATCCTCAATGTGATCCCGAACACCATCGTCGGTGCCTTCGCCAACGGCGACATCCTGCAAGTGCTGATGTTCTCGGTGATCTTCGGTTTCGCCCTGCATCGCCTGGGTGCCTACGGCAAGCCGGTGCTGGACTTCATCGATCGCTTCGCCCACGTGATGTTCAACATCATCAACATGATCATGAAGCTCGCCCCCATCGGTGCCCTGGGCGCCATGGCGTTCACCATCGGTGCCTACGGTGTAGGTTCCCTGGTGCAGCTGGGCCAGCTGATGATCTGCTTCTACATCACCTGCATCCTGTTTGTGGTGGTGGTGCTGGGCGCCATCTGCCGCGCGCACGGTTTCAGCGTGTTGAAGCTGGTTCGCTACATCCGTGAAGAGCTGTTGATCGTACTGGGTACTTCCTCCTCCGAATCCGCACTGCCACGCATGCTGATCAAGATGGAGCGTCTGGGCGCGAAGAAATCCGTAGTAGGCCTGGTGATTCCGACGGGCTACTCCTTCAACCTCGACGGTACTTCGATCTACCTGACCATGGCTGCCGTGTTCATCGCCCAGGCGACCGACACCCACATGGACATCACCCACCAGATCACCCTGTTGCTGGTGCTGCTGCTGTCCTCCAAAGGCGCTGCAGGCGTGACCGGCTCGGGCTTCATCGTGCTGGCCGCGACGCTGTCGGCCGTTGGTCACCTGCCGGTTGCCGGCCTGGCGCTGATCCTGGGTATCGACCGCTTCATGTCCGAAGCCCGCGCACTGACCAACCTGGTGGGTAACGCCGTTGCCACCATCGTTGTGGCCAAGTGGGTCAACGAACTGGACACCGACAAGCTGCAGAGCGAGTTGGCATCCGGCGGTACCGGCATCTCCGACACCCGTCCGGAAGATGACCTGGGTGTGGCCGAAGGTCCTGCGCCTGCTGCAGTGAAGTAACAGGTAGATGGCGTGAACTGACGCCGAAGCCACTCACAAACGCCCCGACTTGTTCGGGGCGTTTGCGTTTGTACCCGATCACTTTTGGAATCTTTTGCTTTACAGTCAATCAATAGCTCTTCAATAACGCGGCGGAGGTTGGATGGATAGCGTGGATCTGAATGTCCTGCGCAGCGTGCTCCAATGGCGCCGCGCCGGGCAGCGAGTGCTGTTGTACAGCGTGGTTCAGACCTGGGGCAGTGCACCGCGTCCACCGGGGGCGATGTTGGCCTTGCGCGGCGATGGTGTGGTGATCGGATCGGTGTCCGGCGGTTGCATCGAGGATGACTTGATTGCGCGGTTGCAGGACGGCCGCTGGGTGGATGACGGCCCGCCGGTGCAGTTGGTGACCTACGGCGTTACCCGCGATGAAGCGGCGCGTTTTGGCCTGCCGTGTGGCGGCACGTTGCGCTTGACGGAAGAGCGGGTGGACGACTGGCGTTGGGTCGCTGAGCTGCTGCAGCGTTGCGAAGCGCATGAAATCGTCGCCCGCGAGCTGGACCTGGCCACCGGCCACGTGAGCCTGGGTGCGGCGAGCAAGACCGACACGGTGACGTTCGATGGCGAACGCTTACGCGCTATCTACGGCCCACGCTGGCGCCTGTTGTTGATCGGTGCCGGGCAACTGTCGCGTTACGTGGCCGAGATGGCGCGCTTGCTGGATTTCGAAGTGCTGATCTGTGACCCGCGCGAAGAGTTCGTCTACGGCTGGGAAGAACAACATGGCCGCTTTGTGCCCGGCATGCCGGATGAGGCGGTATTGAATATCCAGACGGATGAGCGCACGGCCATCGTCTGCCTGACTCACGACCCTCGATTGGACGATATGGCGCTGCTGACGGCGCTGAACTCATCGGCGTTCTACATTGGCGCCCTCGGTTCGCGGGTTAATACGCAGAAACGTCGGGAAACCCTGGCCGCGCTGGGTTTGTCGGCGGAGGCGATTGCACGTCTGCATGGGCCGATCGGTCTGCATATCGGTAGCCACACACCGGCCGAAATTGCCTTGTCACTGATGGCGGAAATTGTCGCGATCAAAAATGGCGTGGCGCCGGTGCAGAAGAAACCGCTGCCGGTGGTGGCTGAGTAATGATTACGGCGATTGTGCTGGCAGCGGGGCAGGGCAGCCGCTTTCGTGCTGAAGCCGGCGTTGATCAGGATAAGTTACTGGCCCGTTGCGTGGGGCGCGATGGCGTGACGCGGCCGGTCATCGAGCAAGTGCTGATGACCTTGCCTGAGCGTGTCGTAGCGCGGTGGGTGGTGACCACGCCAGAGCGGCTTGAAGTGATTCGCCTGGCGCAGCTCTACGGGTGTGAGGTGTTGTTGCTGCATTCATCCGGCATGGGCGACAGTATTGCGGCAGCTGTCGCGGCCAGCGCTACGGCTGAGGGGTGGCTGATAGTGCTGGGAGACATGCCGTTTATCTTGCCTTCCAGTATTGAGCAAGTGATTGCCGCGCTGGAGGAGACTGACATCAGCGTGCCTGTGCATTGCGGTCAGTATGGGCATCCCGTCGCGTTTGGACGTTCGTTCGGCCCTGCTTTGATGGCGCTGACCGGAGACCGTGGGGCCAAGCCGCTGTTTGCCAGTGCGGGCCTGCGAGAAGTTGCCGTCGATGACCCAGGGATCCTGTGGGATGTAGATGTACCCACGTTGTTGCACTACGGGATGTGATCGACAGTGGCGTTTGTTTTTTCCTCTTCTAGACTTCCAGGTGACTAATGAAGCGGGCCGCTGGCAAGCTCAGTTATTAGTCATACTTCCTGCCGTCAGTTCAGAGGCGGAAAGCTTTTATTGTCTGACTGTCCAGGGTCTGAAGTGGCAGTATTTCCCCGTTTAGGCTGAGGCGTAATTAATTTACGGTGAGTGCCTTTATGACAAAAATTAAAGTAGCTATCGCAACCCTCATGCTCTCTACGGCGGCATGGGCTTATATACCGCCCCCGGAACCGAACGACCCTATTTCTGAGCCCGTCTCTGCTCTTGTGTGGAAGGAGGTTCCGGGTAGCCAGGGGATTTATTATGCCAATGTGAAAGGCGATCTGTTGGGCAATGGGCCTTATGAGGCCTTCGTAAGGTTTCCCGGTGGCAGAGATAATCCTTACCATCGTCACACGCAAGCGCTGCCGACAGTGGTGCTTCAGGGGACGTTCTACGCAATTATCGACGGCAAAACAGTTGACTATCCCCCAGGCTCTTATTACTGGCTGCCTGCGGGGCTAAAGCACTTCAGTGGGTGTAGAGCGGGGCCGGATTGTTTGCTTTTTCAATACCAGATCAATCGTTTCGACTTGGTGCCTGTGAATAAGTAGTGCCTGTCGCTCAGTCGCGTGATCAACCCTTGCGTGCATTAGAGCAGTAGCCAAAAAAAAAGCCCCGCCAGGGTTACCTGACGGGGCTTTTTAGTAGCGCTGGCGATCAGACGAGAGGTTTAGGCTCGTGCTCTGCTTCCAGTGCCTGTGGGGCATGTTCAACCACTGTTTCTGCGGCAGGGGCTGGCGCCTCGACCACTTCGGCAGCCGGTGCGGCAGCGGCTGCAGCAGCGGCAGCTTCAGCTGCCTTGCGACGACGACGCACTTCACGTGGGTCGTTCGGCGCACGGCCATTTTCGGTCAGGGCGCTAACGGGAGCCGCTTCAATCACCGGCGCTGCGACTTCGGCAACCACTGGCGCTTCAACCACGGGTGCAGGCTCGACCGCTGGGGCTGGTTCGGCAACCACTTCGGCAACCGGTGCAGGCGCATCTTCTACCACGGGGGCAGGTGCTGGCGCTTCAACCGGTGCAGCGGGTTCGGCCGTCCACTGGAAGGCGGTCTGTTCTTCGCGAACTTCACGCACTGCCGGGGCAGCTTCTTCGACAGCCGGGGCTTCAACAGCGGCTTCAACCACTGGCTGAGCTTCAACCACGGGTGCAGGCTCAACAGCAGCCACTTCCACTTCGGGTTGGGCTTCGCGAACCGGCGCAACTTCCACTTCTGGAACCACTGGGGCTTCGATCGGGGTGGTTGCTTCGACGACAGGGGCTTCAACCGCCGGGGCTTCAGCAACTGGCGCTTCAACAACCGGCGCTTCTACAGCCGCAGTCTCTTCGACAGCAGCGGTAGCGCGTTCAGCTTGCTCATGCGCCTGGGCTTCAGCCGGTGCGCTGATTACGCTGCTGGCAACTGCGGCGGTCACAGCCAGGCCAGCAGCCAGTTCGGCGCCCGTCGGCTCTGTGGTTGCAGCTTCGCCGTTTTCGCCGGTCTCTTCCGAGCCTTCGATCACATTGCCGTTGGCATCACGCTGACGCTCACGACGGTTGCTGCGACGACGCTGGCCACGGGAGCGGCGGCGTGGACGATCGCCTTCGGCGTTGTCCTGGCCATCTTCCTGCGACTGCTCTTCGCCAGTCAGCACTTCTTCTTCGCTGACGGCAGCGGCTTGCTCGGCACGTGGTTGACGCTCTTCACGCGGTGGGCGCGGTTGGCGCTCTTCACGTGGGGCGCGTTCTTCACGCGGCTGGCGAGCCGGACGCTCTTCGCTGGCAGCTTCGGCAGCAACGGCCGGTGCGGCGTCCAGCGGCTCGCGCAGTTCACGCACACGTTCTTCGCGCTCGCCACGTGGCTTGCGATCTTCACGCGGGGCGCGCGGAGTACGTGGTGCGCGCTCTTCACGCGGTGCACGTTCTTCGCGGGCTACGGTCGGGGTTTCTTCACGGGCTTCGCGAGGTGCACGCTCTTCACGTGGCGCGCGTTCTTCACGCGGTGCACGTTCTTCACGAGGCTTGCGCTCTTCGTCACGGCGACCGTTGCGGTTACGGCTCTGCTGGCGACCGTTGCGACGCTCTTCGTTACGGGCCGGACGCTCGGCGGCGGGTTTTTCAACCACAACCGGAGCGACAGGCTCTTCTTTGGTGGCGAACAGGCTCACCAGCGACTTCACCAGACCTTTGAACAGGCTTGGCTCAGGCATGGCGGCAGGGGCGGCAACCGGTGCAGCCACTTCGGCCGGAACCGGTGCGTTGGCACGCGCCGGTGCAGTCTTCACGGCAGCTTCCTGGCGAACCAGTGTGCGGGTTGCGGCGGCCGGCTGGACTTCTTCGACTTCCGCAGCGGCAGCAGCGATTTCATAGCTGGACTGGCCGCTGTGGGCTTCCGGGCTGTCATCGCGCAGGCGCTGCACTTCGAAGTGCGGCGTTTCGAGGTGATCGTTCGGCAGGATGACGATACGGGCGCGGGTGCGCAGTTCGATCTTGGTGATCGAGTTGCGTTTTTCGTTGAGCAGGAAGGCTGCAACCGGGATCGGCACTTGCGCGCGGACTTCGGCGGTGCGGTCTTTCAGGGCTTCTTCTTCGATCAGGCGCAGGATCGCCA
>PJQF01000079.1_pt1 | contig 62521 bp, 53 predicted proteins | sample 1503741 | NCBI WGS metagenome assembly PJQF01 (sample SAMN07775949, study PRJNA414020) | Biofilm metagenome, whole genome shotgun sequencing project. | isolation source: biomolecule (vanillin) treated reverse osmosis membrane biofilm | place: India: Nagpur | collected 2017-03-21
AGAGCAACCGCGGTACAGATGGCACGAAGACGAGTCATCGAGTTTCCTTTCTAGCAGGCGAGGTAAGACCCCAAGGGCGACCATTCTGCGCCTAAAAAACCTCGCGGCTCAACCCCAGGCCTTGTTCGGCCGGGATTTGCGGGGCTTGCACCCGATGAAAAGTCTTTTATGGAACCCCACAGGCCCATCACGGCCTAAACTGCGCAAACGAACCTGAAGGAGTGTGCCCGATGAGCCGTATCGAAACCGACAGCCTGGGAGACGTACAAGTCCCGGATGACGCTTACTGGGGCGCGCAGACCCAACGTTCACTGGTGAATTTCGCCATCGGCGAGCAACGCATGCCCCTGGCGGTGCTGCACGCCCTGGCGCTGATCAAGAAAGCCGCCGCCCGGGTCAACGACCGCAATGGCGACCTGCCCGCCGACATCGCCCGCCTGATCGAACAAGCCGCCGATGAAGTGCTCGACGGTCAACATGACGACCAGTTTCCGCTGGTGGTCTGGCAGACCGGCAGTGGCACCCAGAGCAATATGAACGCCAATGAAGTCATCGCCGGCCGCGCCAACGAACTGTCGGGCAAACCCCGTGGCGGCAAGAGCCCGGTGCACCCCAACGATCACGTCAACCGCTCCCAGAGTTCCAACGACTGCTTCCCCACCGCCATGAGCATCGCGACCGTGCAAGCCGTGACCCAGCAACTGCTGCCGGCGATCACTCATCTGTCCGGCGGGCTGGCGGAACTGTCGGCACGCCATATGAAGCTGGTGAAGACCGGCCGCACCCACATGATGGACGCCACACCCATCACGTTCGGCCAGGAGGTCTCGGCGTTTATCGCCCAGCTGGATTACGCCGAGCGCGCGATCCGCAGCGCCCTGCCCCCGGTGTGCGAACTGGCCCAGGGCGGCACGGCCGTCGGCACCGGGCTCAATTCGCCGCATGGCTTTGGCGAGGCAATTGCTGCTGAATTGGCCGCCTTGTCGGGCTTGCCGTTCGTCACCGCGCCGAATAAATTTGCCGCCCTCTCGGGCCATGAGCCGCTGGTGACCCTGCATGGCGCACTGAAAACCCTGGCCGTGGCCTTAATGAAAATCGCCAATGACCTGCGCCTGCTGGGCTCCGGCCCACGTGCCGGGCTCGCGGAAGTCAAATTGCCGGCCAACGAGCCAGGCAGCTCGATCATGCCCGGCAAGGTCAACCCTACCCAATGTGAAGCGTTGTCGATGCTGGCCTGCCAGGTATTGGGCAACGACGTGACCATCGGCATTGCGGCCAGCCAGGGCCACTTGCAGCTGAACGTGTACAAACCCGTGATCATCCACAACGTGCTGGAGTCGATCCGCCTGTTGGCCGATGGCTGCAATAATTTCCAAGAGCATTGCGTGGCAGGCCTGGAGCCCGACGCCGGGAAAATGGCCGAGCACCTGGAGCGCGGGCTGATGCTGGTGACGGCGCTCAACCCGCATATCGGCTACGACAAGTCGGCGCAGATCGCCAAGAAGGCTTATGCCGAAGGGCTGACGCTAAGGGAAGCCGCGCTGGACCTGGGCTACCTGACCGACGCGGAGTTCGATCAGTGGGTTCGCCCGGAAAACATGCTCGAAGCCGGGCACTGACGCGTCGTCGAAACCACCCGCGTCTACTGTCAGTTGTCACAGTTACGTAAGCCCGTCCTCCAGAGGTTCAATGCCCAATAAACCTCTGGACGGACGATCATCGCATGAAGCGAAGCAGCCTGATTATCCTCTTCATGCTGACAGGGCTTTGGGGGCTGGCAGCCTGGTACCCGGCCGACAGCTCCGCGCTGCGGGCGTTTCCGGTTGTTCTGCCGCCGCCCTCGACAGCACCCGCCATGAACGAGCTTGTCATCTTCTACTCCGGTGACGGCGGCTGGGCACCCTTGGAGCAGGCCATCAGCCACAACCTTAACCAGCGTGGCTACGGCGTGTTGGGCATCAGTACCCTGGCGTATTTCTGGCATGAACAACCCGTGGCAGACTCGGCCGCACAGTTGGACGCGCTTATCACGGTGTACCGCAAGCAATGGAGTTCGCCCAGGGTCTGGTTGATTGGCTTTTCTTTCGGGGCCAATGTCCTGCCATCACTTATCAACCAGCTTAAGCCCGAGAACCGTGCGCGCATTTCGCAACTGACATTGCTGGAGCCGACCCAGGATGTGTTCCTGGAGATCGAACTGGAACACTACATCAGCGTGGGCTGGCTCAACCGGATCACCCAGGCCTACCGGCATCTGCGCGAACCAGTTACCCACCACGATCCATTACCGGCACTGCTTCAGTTGAAAGGGCGGGTCCCTGTCACCTGCTTGCATACTGACGAAAATAGCACTGGTTTATGCCGTCAGCCCTCGCTTCCCGAGTGGATAAGCGCAGTAGAAATCCCCGGCACTCACTATTTCAATGGGGACTTCGCCAACGTGACTCAGTACCTTATAGAGCGCCACCCAAGCGCACCCGCCGGGCCTTGAGCCCGGCGAGCAACGACGGCGCCAGGGCCACCATGGCCGAGCCGAGCACCACCACCAACGCCCCGGCATAGCCGATGGCGTTGATCTCTTCGGCCTGCACAAAGTCCGGCCATAGCCACGCCGCCAACGCCACGGCCGCAAAGGTCACCAACGGCGTCAACGCCAGGGTGGCACTGACCCGCGAGGCTTCCCAGTGCGCCAGCGCTTCGGCAAACGCCCCATACGCCACCAGCGTATTCATGCAACACGCCAGCAGCAGCCAGCCTTGCAGCGGGCTCAGTTGCAGCGCCTCCAGTGGATGCGCCCACGGCGTGAGCAACACAGCGCACGACAGGTAGATCACCATCATCACTTGCAGCGAATTCCACACCGTCAGCAACTGCTTCTGACCCAGGGCATAAAACACCCAGATGGTGGTGGCGAGCAGGATCGTCAGCACACCGGCCGTGTAAGTGCCCAGCGAGGTCAGCAGTTCGACCAGACGCTGATTGAAGAACAGGCCGAAGCCGATGATCAACACCACCAAGCCCAAGCCCTGCCCCAGGCTGAAGCGCTCCTTGAACACAAAGACACTGGCGACCATCAGAAAGATCGGGCCCATCTGCACGACCAATTGTGCGGTGCCGGGGCTGAGCAGTTTCAGGCCCACCAGGTACAGCACATAGTTGCCCACCAGGCCACACACCGCCATGGCTACCAGCCAGCCGCCCTTAGGCCCGAGCACCTTGCGGCTGGGCAGGCGCTGGGTCGCGGCGAGGTAGAGGAACAGGCAGCCGCCGGCAACGGTCAGGCGAAACCAGGTGACGGTAATCGGGTCCATCACCTGCAGCACTTGCTTGAGTTTGATCGGCAGAATGCCCCAAAGAAACGCGGTCAGCAGGGTCAAGCCAAAGCCATAGACCCAGCGACCGGAAGAGATGTGCATGAGTGCCCCGAATGCCTGAGGAAGTGGAACCGGCATTCTAGGGGGACCAAGGGGTGGCTTGGCGAGCGATATTTTCCAGCCCACATAAATCAACGCTGGGGCGTGTGTGGAAGCCGGGCTTGCCCGCGATGCAGGCACCGCAGGCAAGCCAGCGCCCCAATGGACCCAGTGTGCCCAATAAGAACCTAACGTACGGCTTCGAATAATCCGCTAGCGCCCATACCACCACCCACGCACATGGTGACGATGCCGTAACGCAGGTTGCGCCGCTGCAGCTCCCGCACCAGATGCCCGACTTGCCGCGAGCCGGTCATGCCAAACGGGTGCCCGATGGAAATCGAGCCGCCGTTGACGTTGTACCGGGCATTGTCGATTTCCAGGCGGTTACGCGCATACAGGCACTGTGAGGCGAACGCCTCGTTGAGTTCCCACAGGTCGATATCCGCCACCTGCAAGCCCTTGGCCTTGAGCAGCCTGGGCACCGAAAACACCGGGCCGATGCCCATTTCGTCAGGTTCGCAACCGGCCACGGTAAAGCCACGGAAAAACGCCTTGGGCTTGAGCCCCAGTTCGAGGGCTTTTTCCAGGCTCATCACCAACGTCATAGAGGCGCCATCGGAGAGCTGCGAGGAGTTGCCCGCCGTCACCGAACCGTCTTCGGCAAACACCGGTTTGAGCCCGCTGAGGCTGGCCAGGGTGGTGTCGGGGCGGTTGCAGTCGTCGCGATCGACCACCCCGTCCAGCACCTGCACCTCGCCGCTGTTCTTGTCCTCGACCCGGTACTGGACTGCCATCGGCACAATTTCATCATCGAACAAACCGTCGGCCTGAGCCTGGGCCGTGCGCTGCTGGCTTTGCAAGGCATACAGGTCCTGGTCTTCGCGGCTCACGTGATAGCGGCGGGCAACGATTTCGGCGGTCTGGCCCATGGGGAAGTAGAGGCCTGGCACCTGCTCTTTGAGCAACGGGTTGATCAGGTTGTCGGTATTGACGCTTTTCATGGTCAGGCTGATGGACTCGACGCCACCGGCGACGATGATGTCGCTGCAGCCCGAAGCGATCTGGTTGGCCGCAATCGCAATCGCCTGCAAGCCCGAGGAGCAGAAGCGGTTGAGGGTCATGCCGGCCGTACCGGTGCCCAGTTGCGAGAGCACCGCCACATTGCGCCCGATGTTGTAACCCTGGGCGCCTTCATTGGAGCCGGCACCAACAATACAGTCCTCGACTGTCGCCGGGTCGATACCATTGCGGGTCAGCAGTGCATTCACGCAATGGGCCGCCATGTCATCGGGGCGGGTCTGGTTGAACTTGCCACGAAAGGATTTGGCCAGGCCGGTTCGCACGCTGTCGACGATCACTACTTCACGCATGGGCTACCTCGATCTTGTCGTTGTTGGGAGATGGATCGAGCATAGATCCAGGCCCTCCCAACCGCGACGATCATTCACCCCATAGATAGGCCTACTTCTTCTTGCCTTTCTTGTCGTGCTTGTCGGACTTGGCGAACGCCTCTTCGAGCGCGAGGTTGATGGTGCGCAGCACCTTGACCCGCGCCCAGCGTTTGTCATTGGCTTCCACCAGGGTCCATGGCGCAACTTCGGTACTGGTGCGGTCGACCATGTCGCCCACAGCGGCGCGGTAGTCATCCCACTTGTCGCGGTTACGCCAGTCGTCTTCGGTAATCTTGAAACGCTTGAACGGGATTTCCTCACGGGCCTGGAAACGCTCCAACTGGGTCTGCTTGTCGATGGCCAGCCAGAACTTGACCACGATCACCCCCGCATCGCGCAGTTGCTCCTCAAAGTCGTTGATCTCGCCGTAGGCACGCATCCAGTCCGCCGGGGTGCAGAAGCCTTCAATGCGTTCCACCAGGACGCGGCCGTACCACGAGCGGTCAAACACCGTGAACATGCCGCGCGCCGGGATTTTTTGCCAGAACCGCCACAGGTACGGCTGGGCGCGTTCGTCTTCACTCGGCGCGGCAATCGGCACGATATGGTACTGGCGCGGGTCCAGCGCCGCTGCGACACGCCGGATCGCCCCGCCCTTGCCCGCTGCGTCATTGCCTTCGAACACAGTGACCAACGCGTGCTTGCGCATGCGTTTGTCGCGCATCAGCCCGGAGAAACGCGCCTGCTCAGTGATCAGCTGTTCCTCGTAATCGTCCTTCTCCAGGCGCAAGGTCATGTCGAGGCTGTCGAGCAGGCTCTTCTGGTCCACCGACGCCAACAACGGTGCCGGGTTCATGCCGCTGGCCTTGCCCTTGGGCAGCTTCAAGGCATTTTGCAGGCCTTCGAGCAGAATCTTGCCCACCGTGAGGCTACGGTAATTGCTGTCGACCCCTTCGATCACATGCCACGGCGCGTAATCGCGACTGGTTCGGCGCAGGATGCGCTCACCAAAATGCACAAACTTGTCGTAGGTCTGGGACTGCTGCCAGTCCAGCGGGCTGATGCGCCAGCTATGCAGCGGGTCGTCGGCCAGCGCCTTGAGCCGCGCCTTCATTTGCTTCTTGGACAGGTGGAACCAGAACTTGAAGATCAGCGCGCCTTCGTCGCAGAACATCTTCTCCAGGCGCTCGGCACCGGCGATGGCCTGGTCCAGGCGCGCATCCTTGATGTCACCGTGCACCCGGCCTTGCAACATCTGGCTGTACCAGTTACCGAAAAACACCCCCATACGGCCTTTGGCGGGCAGTTGCCGCCAGTAGCGCCAGGCCGGTGGGCGCGCCAGTTCTTCGTCAGTCTGCTGGTCGAAGGTGCGCACCTCGATCAAGCGCGGGTCCATCCATTCATTGAGCAGCTTGACGGTTTCGCCCTTGCCGGCCCCCTCAATGCCGTTGATCAGGATGATCACCGGGAAGCGCTTCTGCTGTTGCAGCTCATACTGCACTTCCAGCAAGGCTTCGCGCAGCGCCGGCACCTCGGCGTCATAGGTGTCTTTGTCGATGGCGTGACCGATTTCGGCGGATTCGAACATGGGCAGCTCCGTTTCAAGATGGCTCAAGACTAGCGGATTGGGCAGCACGCCGGTCAAGGAATTCCAACCGGCTTGCCGTGGATCAATCCGCGCGGCCAAAGACTAATTCCCGGGCACGTGGCAAATGCCCAGATCCTGACGCATCAACATCTGCTGTGTCAGGCGCTCAACCACCTCGGTGATGGCTTGCCGGCGAGGCGCGCGCAGGGCTTCCATTTGCTTGAGATACTCCGCGTCGGTGAGGTTCTGGCTGTTTTCAAAGAGTGTTTGTTGCTGCGTATCAAAGGACGCCGTCGCCGACTGGAAAGCACTCGGAAACTGCTGTTTCAGGTGGGTTTTCCAAAACGCCAATTGGGTCATGAAGCGCAAGAATGCGGGGGACAGCTCTGCCGTGCGCACCTGGGACTGTGCGACCTCCAGCCCGTCGCTGGTCACATTGGCAAACAGTGCAAAATTCATCTGCTTGGGCTGCCCCGGGAGCTCCAGGGCCTGGGCCAATCCAACCCGGAACGCCAGGCTGACTTCCAGTGGGTCCGCGCTCAAGTGTTCGACAGCGTAGGTCGCGGCAATTTTTTCCAGTTCACTGAGGCGAAACAAACCGCGACTCAACTTCAACAACGCGCTGGAATCGCTGCGCGCGCGACCGGCCTGAAGGGTCGCCTTCTCGACCTCCTTCAAGACTTCTATCTGGCTGAAAATCTGCGCCGTTCCATCCGAGCAATTCGCCGGATGAGCAGCTAATTGAAAGACCCGCTCGCGCAGCCCGACGCTGTCATGGGTGGCTTGCAGTACCTCCCAAACGCGCTGGGTCAAGTCTTCGCGCACATAACGACTGTCCGCAGTGCCGGACAGTTGCGCCAGCAATTCGAACAACGGCGGTGATTCCGGATCATCCCGAAGGTTGGCCCACACGGTACGCTTGTGCACATCCCGACTGGCCGTTTCCTGCGGCAACCATAACGCCCTGGCCCTCAACTCGGTCATGCGCGGTTGATCGTCGCGCACATAGCCCATGCCAATACCGGCGTCGTCGCGATAACGCAGGAGTGCCGTTACCGTCGAACTGGATAACGGGTTACCGCCTACATTAATCGCCTGACTGAAACTGCGCGGCGTCGTGAACAACCACTCGGGCAACACGGTCATCGCGTTGTCGCGCAAATCCGCCTGCTCAAGCCGGGCCAGCCGCCCCAGCCCCAAGGGCAGGTCGGTGATTTTTGTGTCCTGTAATAACAGGGTGTGCAAGTCGCGCATCTTGCTGACATCCACCAGTTTCTCCAGCGGATTGTGGCTCAGGTCCAGCCGGCGCAACGCACTCAGGTCAGCCAGTTTCAGCCGCGTGTAGTCAGTCAGCGCCAAGCGGTTACGCGGCATCGATACACTTTCAAGGTCAAACATGCGCGAGAGGACTTCCGGTAACCGGGTCAGGTGGTTTCGGTCCAGCTCCAGACGCCTCAGCCCCTTAAAACATTTTAGAAAATAAGCGACGTCATCCCCCAGGCGCATGTTCTTGAGTGACAGTTGCCGGACATGGTCGAAACGAATCTCGCCCGGCAGCGTTGGCAGCGAGCCCACGCGCATTCCGTCCAGGCTTAAACTGGCGACGGAGGTCTGGTGCTCATCCAGAGCAAAGCTTTGACGCCGCCAACAGGCTTCAATGCGCTGTGCCACCTGCTGGCGGCTGTTGCGAATGTCACTCAGGCCCGGTTGTTTCTCCAGGTCCTGGGTAGCGCTCTTCCAATGCTTGAGCAGCGCTCGCAAATGCCCCAGTTCGGCCTGCAGACGCTTTACCGCCCTGGCCCGTGAAAGCGCATCGGCGCCCAGCGCCATCAGCAGCGAAGCGACTTGTGCATCGCTGAACAACGGGTACAAACGCTTCACTTTGCGTACCAGTGCGAGTGGATGCACCAACGGCCCCGTCGGCGAATCGGCCATTTCACAGGGAACCCCCTCCACCAGAGGTTCACTGACTCCGCTGGAAAACGCCTCGCCAGCCAGCTCCCGTTCCCCCTTGGCCTGCGAGGCGCTCATGTAGCGCAGGCGCCAAATGTTACTGGGCGCGTTCAGCGGTAATCCGAGTGTCACGCGCTGGCTGTCCGTGAGCGCTGAATCGAGCGCCTCGAACAGTCCGTCGGGGCCGGCATACGGTCCACCGATGCTCAGGCCCGTGTCATCAAACGTCTCAAACCCGGCGCTCGACCTGACCACTACGCGGCGCACGGTGGCCTCCACGAACGCGCCCAGGGCCAATATGTCGCCCTGGGCTGAATCCTGGCGCAATTCGAGTCGCAACGCCCTGCCCCACCCCGCCACGCGCGGCGTTGAGCGAACCGCAACCAGCGCGGTATCCAGGCCGGCCAACTCTGGCAGGTCAAACCCCATCAAGGCGCGGTCCAGGCGTTGCGCCGCCAGGGCACGTTGCACAGACTCCGCCAGGGCCATGGGAACCCGTTGATTGTCGCGCAACGATTCGCGTTGCAGCGTCGATGCCTCGGCCATCAATTCGCGCATCGAGGTACAGGGCAGCTGCGGATAAGTGCGCCTGAGCAACGCCCACTCGGGCGGGACGGGGGCGTCATAGGCCTGATATAACCGCTCGAACAGCGGCTTGCGATCGGCCTTGAGGTGCGCGAGCAACTGGCGCACCAGTACGGCGTGCTCCTGATCGGCCGTGACCCCGTCGCCCAGCAGGCGGGTCTTTTGTGCCTCATCCAGCCCGGACAACAGCACGTCAACCACTTTTCCCTCACGGAGCATCGGCTCGGTGACCGTCAAACGCCGGCCCACGTCGTGAGCCGTCAGGCTGGCCGGGTAGCGTGCCTTGACGCTGCGCTGCGCATCCAGCACCTCAAAATAGCGCCCCACCGGCCACCCCTTTAACAGGGGCAAGGCGTGCAGCAGCAAGGTCGAATTGGCGAGGCTGGGGGCCGCGCCGTTCTCCAGCTGCCAGATCAGATCGCGAATGGACTGATCCAGCCTGAAACGTTCGTACAAGTCGCGAAAGCGTGCGGGAAAGGGCAAGCACTCCTGCGCCTGATGAAGCCCCCAATCATGGGGTTTATCCATGATGGCCTTGATCTGTAGCAGTTTCCTTGGCGGCAGCGAGGAACCGGAATCTGTCGGCTTCAACCGCGAAAAGAGATACTCCTGATCCTCCCACTCGTCAGGCTGTTCGAACGCAAAACGCCAACAGCCCTCCCCGTTATGCAGCAATGGCGGGCGATAAGCCGTGTGCCGCGCGAGGTGACTGGCCCGCCATTGCTCCAGTTTCGTGTCGAACACAACCCGGTGCACACGCTCATTGACCTTAACGTATGAATGACCGTCCACCTTGTAGATCCCCGAAGCGTCGGCGACCTCATCATCGACAACGTTCTGAGCATGGACGTACGGCGTGATATCCGGGCGCCACAACCGCAGGTTGCCCTCCGTGGGGCGTACCACGTCAACGTTGCGAAAAAAGCTGTCCAGGTTAAGGCCGCTGCGCTTCATTGCCGAACCAACAACCTTGCTGCCTGCCGCGAACAACACCATCGAGGTGATATTTTCAGCGACGGCCACCATCTGCTTGAAGGCCTCCTCCCTGTCACCACGGCGCCAGTCTTCAATGCCCTCATAGAGCTCGCCGAGCATCTGCCCGATGGCCACGCCTGTCATCAACACCCCCAGTTCCGGGGCAACCAGGCCGGCGAGGTTGAGTACCGTCAACCCAGCGTCCAGGTAGGCCTGCAAGCGCCGCTCACGTGCCTCCTCATCGACGTCGGCCACCGGCACCGCCAGGGCCCGCGCGTCGGCTTGCAGCTTTGCGGCGTACGTATCAAAAAAATACCTGGGCAGGCTGACCGTCAGGAGGTTGGCCTCCAGCGCCCCGAACATGCTGGCCTGATCCAAACGGCTGAAGAACCCGACCCGGTCGCCCTGGCTCAAGTAGCGAGCAAAAAAAGCACGATACGCAGCCACGCCAAGCTTGCGCTTGAGGTAGGCCTGCAGGTCATCCAGCGAGGAATACTCGAAGAGGGGCCGTTCCGGTTCGTTGGGCATGTACACCACACAGGGCTCCTGCGGGTATTGCGCAATCGACCGGCCGGAAAACACCAGGATGCTCCACAGACAACCGCCCTCGGTATTCAGCCCTTGCCAGGTGACCGGCCGTCCTTGGAACAGCACCCCGGCGGCCTGCGCCTGCGACGGTGTCAGTTGGCGGTCCAGCAATGTGCACAACATCCTGTAGGTGTCGGCTGAAATATCGGCGCGCATCACGGCAATATGGGCGTCGATCTTCATGTCCAGGACTTTCATCCGGCCGATATCGGTCGCGACAGCATTGACGTAGGGCTTGTCACGGGTCTGCTCATCACTCAGGTTGAGCACGTCACTGATGTGCCGCTGATACAAGCGGCCAAGGTCCAGGGCACGGCAGCCTTGGGCAAACTCGAGCGGTGTAATACCCATCACCCCACGCGCGGCGGACCCCGACTGCAACAGCGAGCCGGCCGGAAAGTATTCTGCTCGAGCTTCATCCGCCGAGAAATTCTGCATCGCCACATGCAGCAGGCTGTCCTGCACCAGCCTCACCGTTTTCACATACTTGAGTGGCAAGAGCTCTTTTTCGTATTCGTTGACCGCACGAATAAAAACATCTTTTTTCGGTTCCACGCTCAGTTGCCAGCGTGTCAGGCAATAGTCCTTGAGCCGCTCATTGCAAAACTCATCCAGCCCCCGCAATGGCTTCATGCACTCGTTGACGACTGCCTGGGCCTCTGCAACCCGCACGGCATCTCTGGTCAATGCATCGAGCACGCCCGGTGGTGCGTTGACCATCCAGCCCGGCAGCTTCTTTTGCAGGACCTGGGCCTTGTCCAGATCCCCGGTCATTTCCAGTAAGGCCGCTTGCAGCTGGCTTTGGGTCAACTGGTTCAGCTTGTTGTTCAAATCATCCTGTGTGCGCATCAGCAATATCCTTTATTGCCTATAAATCAAAGCATTACGATAGCGCAGCGGCCCACGCAGCATTAACGCTGATTGTTGATGGGTGGATAGGTGCCCGCAGCAGTTTTTTCCATGTAAAAACTATCGGGCTACCCCCTTCGGCTAGAATGGCGACCTTGCCTTTGCCCGCTGTTATTTTATGAGCCGCCCATGAACCCCGTAACCCACGCCCAGCTCGACTGGGATGACCAAGGTCGCCCGCACTCGCGGGTCTTCGACGATGTGTATTTCTCCGACAAGTCGGGCCTTGAAGAAACCCGCTACGTGTTCCTTGAGCAGAACCGCTTGCAGGCGCGGTTTGCCGCCCTGCCGGCGGGTGGCCGGCTGGTGATCGGAGAAACCGGGTTCGGCACTGGCTTGAACTTCCTCTGCGCCTGGCAGCTGTTCGAGCAACACGCGGCGGCCGGTGCGCACCTGCATTTTGTGAGCGTGGAAAAGTACCCACTGAGCCACAACGACCTGCAACGCGCCCTGGCCCTCTGGCCGGAACTCAGTGCCTACGCCGAGCAACTGTTGGCGCAGTACATCGCGATCCATCAAGGCTTCCAACGCCTGGTATTGGCTAATGGCCGGGTCACCCTGACCCTGCTGGTCGGCGACGCGCTGGAGCAATTGCCGCAACTGGATGCGCAGGTTGACGCCTGGTTTCTCGACGGCTTCGCCCCGGCTAAAAACCCTGACATGTGGACCGCCGAGCTGTTTGCCGAACTGGCGCGCCTGGCGGCGCCGGGCTCGACCATCAGCACCTTCACCAGCACCGGTTGGGTACGCCGCCTGATCAATGCCGCCGGGTTCAAGATGAAACGCACACCGGGCATCGGCCACAAGTGGGAGATCCTGCGCGGTGAGTTCCTCGGCTGGCCCGAAGGCACGCCGCCGCCCGCCAAAGCCAAACCCTGGTTCGCCCGCCCGGCGGCCATCGAGGGCGAACGCCACGCGATGGTCATCGGTGGCGGCCTGGCCGGTTGCGCGACCGCCGCGAGCCTGGCCGCACGTGGCTGGCGCGTCAGCCTGCTGGAGCGCCACACCGCCCTGGCCCAGGAAGCGTCGGGCAACCCACAGGGCGTGTTGTACCTCAAGCTTTCGGCGCATGGAACGGCACTGTCGCAGCTGATCCTCAGTGGTTTCGGCCACACTCGACGCCTGTTGGAACATCTGCACCGCGGCATTGATTGGGATGGCTGCGGCGTGCTGCAACTGGCGTTTGATGCCAAGGAAGCTCAGCGCCAGGCGCAACTGGCCGAGGCCTTTGCACCAGACCTGTTGCACCTGTTAGACCGTGAGCAGGCGCAACAACGCGCCGGGATCGACCTCGCACAGGGCGGCCTGTTTTTTCCGCAAGGCGGCTGGGTACATCCACCGGCACTGTGCCAATGGCAGGCGGCGCATCCGTTGATTGACGTGCTCACCCATCACGACGCCCTTGAGCTGCACCGGGTCAATGACCAGTGGCAGGCCCGCGATGCCGACCGCGTGCTGGCCAGCGCTCGCGTGGTAGTGCTCGCCGGGGCCGCCGAGATCAAGCGATTCGCCCCCAGCGCCGACTTGCCGCTCAAGCGCATACGCGGGCAAATCACCCGGCTGACGCAAACGGCAGCGAGTGAGGCGCTGGCCACTGTGGTTTGCGCCGAGGGTTACGTCGCCCCCGCCCGGCTGGGTGAACACACCCTGGGCGCGAGTTTTGATTTCACCAACGAAGACCTCACGCCCACCGCCACCGAACATGCCGGCAACCTGGCAATGCTGCGGGAAATCTCTGAAGACTTGTCGCAACGCCTCGGCGCCGAGCACTTGGCACCCGAGCAACTGGAGGGTCGGGCGGCGTTTCGTTGCACCAGCCCTGACTACCTGCCGATCGTCGGGCCGTTGGCCGACCACGAAGCCTTCCAACAGGCGTATGCGGTGCTCGGCAAAGACGCCCGGCAAGTACCGGATACGCCCTGCCCCTGGCTGCCGGGTCTGTATATCAACAGCGGCCACGGCTCACGCGGATTGATCACAGCGCCCCTGTGCGGCGAGCTGATTGCGGCCTGGCTGACGGATGAGCCGTTGCCGGTTCCGGCCAGTGTGGCCGAGGCCTGCCACCCGAATCGGTTTGCCCTGCGTGCACTGGTGAAAGGCAAGTCAGCGGCAGGCAAAGAGCGGCTTTAAAGCCATCACGGCTATTTGCCTTATAACTTATCGGTCTAAAACTCCACGGATAGCACTGGGTCAGTTTCTGGGTACGCGCCCTGTTGGCGCACTGGATATTGACCCCTCCCCAACGGAAAAACCGGTAAGGAATTTATGTGCGGATTAGCTGGAGAATTACGTTTCGATGCCCAACCTGCCGACCTCGCGGCCATTGAGCGCATCACCCATCACCTGGCCCCTCGCGGCCCCGACGCCTGGGGCTTCCACGCCCAAGGGCCGATTGCCCTGGGCCACCGGCGCCTGAAGATCATGGACCTGTCGGACGGCTCGGCCCAACCGATGGTCGATGCGCAGCTTGGGCTGTCGCTGGCGTTCAACGGCGCCATCTACAACTTCCCGGAATTGCGCCAAGAGCTGGAAGCCCTCGGCTACGCTTTCTATTCCGGTGGCGACACCGAAGTGCTGCTCAAGGGCTACCACGCTTGGGGCGAAGCCCTGCTGCCCAAACTCAACGGCATGTTTGCCTTTGCGATCTGGGAACGTGACGCCCAGCGCCTGTTTATCGCGCGTGACCGTCTGGGCGTGAAGCCGTTGTACCTGTCGCGCACCGGCCAGCGCCTGCGCTTCGCCTCGGCGTTGCCGGCACTGCTCAAGGGCGGCGATATCAACCCGATCCTCGATCCGGTGGCGCTCAATCACTACCTGAATTTCCACGCCGTGGTGCCTGCACCGCGCACCTTGCTGGCAGGCATCGAAAAGCTGCCGCCCGCGAGCTGGATGCGCATCGACGCCAACGGCAAGACCGAACAGCAAACCTGGTGGACCTTGCCCTACGGCCCTCGTGAGGATGAGCAAAATCTCACCTTGGAAGACTGGACCGACCGCGTACTCGACAGCACCCGTGAAGCCGTGGCCATCCGCCAACGCGCCGCCGTGGATGTTGGCGTGCTGCTTTCCGGCGGCGTCGATTCGAGCATGCTCGTCGGCCTGTTGCGGGAAGTCGGCGTGCAGGATCTGTCGACGTTCTCGATCGGTTTTGAAGATGCCGGTGGCGAGCGCGGCGACGAGTTCCAGTATTCGGACCTGATTGCCAAGCACTACGGCACCCGTCACCACCAACTGCGCATCGCCGAAAGCGAGATTATCGAGCAACTGCCTGCCGCGTTCCGCGCCATGAGTGAGCCGATGGTCAGCCACGACTGCATCGCCTTCTACTTGCTGTCACGGGAAGTGGCCAAGCATTGCAAGGTCGTGCAAAGCGGCCAGGGTGCCGACGAGTTGTTCGCCGGTTACCACTGGTACCCGCAAGTCGACGGCGCCAGCGACCCGTATGCTGCGTACCGCGCTGCATTTTTCGACCGCAGTTACGACGACTACGCCGCCACCGTCGCACCGAAATGGCTGACGGCCAATGACGCTGCCGGTGACTTTGTGCGTGAGCATTTTGCAATGCCAGGCGCAGACGCCGCCGTCGATAAGGCGTTGCGCCTGGACAGCACGGTGATGCTGGTCGATGACCCGGTCAAACGCGTGGACAACATGACCATGGCCTGGGGCCTGGAAGCGCGCACACCGTTTCTCGATTACCGCCTCGTCGAACTGTCGGCACGCGTGCCGGGTAAATTCAAATTGCCCGACGGCGGCAAGCAGGTGTTGAAAGAGGCCGCGCGCCGGGTCATCCCCAGCGAAGTCATTGACCGCAAAAAGGGCTACTTCCCGGTGCCGGGCCTCAAGCATTTGCAGGGCGACACTTTGAACTGGGTGCGCGAGCTGCTGCTGGACCCGAGCCAGGATCGCGGCCTGTTCAACCCCGCCATGCTTGATCGCTTGCTGACCGACCCGCAAGGCCAACTGACCCCGCTGCGCGGCTCCAAGCTGTGGCAACTGGCGGCGCTGAACCTGTGGCTCAGCGAACAAGGAATCTGATTGATGAAACCTCTTGCAGCGGCTTACAGCCAACGCTTGCTGAAGGGCCAGGCGCCGACCTACGAACGCCTGCAAGCCCGCCTGGCTGAAGACGGCAGCCCGCTGGGCGCCGAGCCGATTGCCGTGCATTGCGGCTGGGGCCGGCTGTTGATCGGCCACACCTTCCCCGACCCTGCGAGCCTGGCCGAGGAGTTGCTGAACGAGCAGCCCGGCGAGCGTGATATCGCACTGTACGTGGCCGCGCCCCAGCAGATCCTGGGGATTGACCCGCAACAGTTGTTCCTCGACCCGTCCGATACGCTGCGCCTGTGGTTCAGTGACTACCGGCCGGCGACGCGGGTGTTTCGCGGGTTTCGTATCCGGCGCGTGCAGACCGAAGCCGATTGGGCCGCAGTCAATGTGCTCTATCAAGGACGCGGCATGCTGCCGGTCGACGCTGAACGCCTGACGCCCCGCCATCAAGGCGGCCCGGTGTATTGGCTGGCAGAGGATGAAGACAGCGGCGCGGTAATCGGCAGTGTGATGGGCCTCAATCATCAGAAAGCCTTTCACGACCCGGAAAATGGTTGCAGCCTCTGGTGCCTGGCCGTCGACCCGCAGTGCACGCGCCCCGGGGTGGGTGAAGTGCTGGTGCGCCACCTGGTGGAGCACTTTATGAGCCGTGGCCTGAGCTACCTTGACCTGTCGGTGTTGCACGACAACCGCCAGGCCAAGAGCCTCTACGCCAAGCTGGGTTTCCGCGCGCTGACCACTTTTGCGATCAAGCGCAAGAACGGCATTAACCAGCCACTGTTTCTTGGCCCTGGGCCCCAGGCGGGGTTCAATCCGTATGCGCGGATCATTGTCGAAGAAGCCCATCGACGCGGTATTGATGTGCACGTAGACGACGCGGCTGCCGGCCTGTTCACCCTCAGCCATGGTGGGCGTCGCGTGCGTTGCCGTGAATCCTTGAGCGACCTGACCAGCGCCATCAGCATGACCCTGTGCCAGGACAAGAGCCTGACCCACAAAGTGCTCAAGGCCGCCGGCTTGAAACTGCCACACCAACAATTGGCCGGCAGCGCCGATGACAACCTGGAGTTTCTCGACGAACACCAGCGCATCGTGGTCAAGCCGCTGGACGGCGAGCAAGGCCAGGGCGTGGCGGTGGATTTGCAGACGATCGAAGACGTGCAGAAAGCCATCGAAGCGGCCCGCCAGTTCGACAGCCGTGTGCTGCTCGAAAGCTTTCACACCGGCCTCGACCTGCGCATCCTGGTGATCGGCTTTGAGGTGGTCGCCGCCGCGATTCGCCGCCCTGCCGAGGTGACCGGGGACGGCCAGCACTCCATCGGCGCGTTGATTGAAGCGCAAAGCCGTCGCCGCCAAGCCGCTACCGACGGCGAAAGCAAAATCCCGCTGGACGCCGAAACCCAACGCACCCTGCACGCCGCCGGTTATGACTACAGCAGTATCCTGCCGCGCGGTGAAACCCTGGCCGTGCGCCGCACCGCCAACCTGCACACCGGCGGTTGCCTGGAGGACGTCACAGCGATCCTGCACCCAACGCTGGTGGACGCCGCCGTGCGTGCCGCGCGCGCACTCGATATTCCCATGGTGGGCCTGGACCTGATGGTGCCCGCCGCCGACCAACCCGAGTACGTCTTTATCGAAGCCAACGAACGGGCCGGGCTGGCCAATCACGAGCCGCAACCGACGGCTGAGAAGTTCGTGGACTTGTTGTTTCCGCATAGCCAGCCGACCGCTCAATAACCCTGTGGCGAGCGGTGTTCTGTGGTGAGCGGGCTTGCCCCGCATTGGGCTGCGCAGCAGCCCTGACCGTGTGCGGCCGCTTCGCGACCCGACGCTGGGCACCCGCTCACCACAGCAAGCCCGCTCGCCACACTTCATCAGGAGTCTTTATGAGCCGAACCATCCCCGAACCGGATCTCAACTACCTGCAAAAAGTGCTGCTGGAAATGCTCGCCATTCCCAGCCCCACCGGGTTTACCGACACCATCGTGCGCTACGTCGCCGAGCGCCTGGAAGAACTCGGCATCCCCTTTGAAATGACCCGGCGCGGCACCATTCGCGCGACCCTCAAGGGCCAGAAAAACAGCCCCGACCGCGCCGTGTCTGCACACTTGGACACCATCGGCGCCGCCGTGCGTGCGATCAAGGACAACGGCCGCCTGACCCTGGCCCCGGTGGGTTGCTGGTCCAGCCGCTTTGCCGAAGGCAGCCGCGTCAGCCTGTTCACCGATAACGGCGTGATCCGTGGCAGCGTGTTGCCGTTGATGGCTTCCGGGCACGCGTTCAACACCGCCGTGGATGAAATGCCGGTGAGTTGGGACCATGTGGAATTGCGCCTGGATGCCTACTGCGCGACCCGTGCCGATTGCGACTCCCTGGGCATCAGCATCGGTGACTACGTTGCTTTTGACCCGCTGCCCGAGTTCACCGAAAGCGGGCATATCAGCGCTCGGCACCTGGACGATAAAGCCGGTGTCGCGGCCCTGCTTGCCGCACTGAAGGCCATCATCGACAGCGGCGAACCCTTGCTGATCGACTGCCACCCGTTGTTCACCATCACCGAAGAGACCGGCAGTGGCGCCGCTGCCGCCCTGCCCTGGGATGTCAGCGAATTTGTCGGCATCGACATCGCCCCGGTCGCTCCCGGCCAGCACTCCAGCGAGCATGCCGTGAGCGTGGCGATGCAGGACTCCGGCGGGCCGTATGACTATCACCTGTCCCGTCACCTGCTGCGCCTGGCTGCGGATAACGACCTGCCCGTGCGTCGCGACCTGTTTCGCTATTACTTCAGCGACGCCCACTCTGCCGTCACCGCCGGCCACGACATTCGCACAGCCCTGCTGGCGTTTGGCTGCGACGCCACCCATGGCTACGAGCGCACGCACATCGACAGCCTGGCGGCGCTGAGTCGCTTGTTGAGTGCCTACATTCTCAGCCCGCCGGTATTCGCCAGCGACGCGCAACCGGCGCAGGGTTCACTGGACCGCTTCAGCCATCAGATCGAGCATGAGACGCAGATGGAGAGCGACACACGCGTGCCATCGGTGGACAGCCTGGTCGGCCAGAAGTCCTGACACTGGCAACTACGGTCCCGGCGCAGTAGGATCGCCGGGTTCCTACCTCTGAGGCTTGTATGCTGATTCCCTACGACGCACTTGAAGTCGACACCCTGACCCGCCTCATCGAAGACTTCGTTACCCGCGACGGCACCGACAATGGCGACGAAACACCGCTGGAAACCCGCGTATTGCGCGTGCGTCAGGCGCTGACCAAGGGCCAGGCGCTGATCGTGTTCGACCCCGACAGCGAGCAATGCCAGTTGATGCTCAAGCACGACGTGCCCAAGCATCTGTTCGACTGAGCCGGGTTCACGGATTGGGGGTTGCCAGCGCAGGGGCGGCGGCGCCCTGGCGGTCGCGAATCTTCTGGTAAACCTCGGAACGATGGACGTGCACCCCGGCCGGCGCGTCTATGCCAAATTTCACGTGGGAACCGTTCAACTCGAGAATGTGCAACGTAATGTCATCGCCGATGGAGATGACTTCGCCCAGGGCGCGGCTTAAGACCAGCATGGCGGGGTATCCTTGTGGAGTGACAGGACCTTGACCATGCGTGATTGAGCGGGGAGCAGCAATGGCTCGCATCTAAATCAGGCGAGACCTACATAAACGGGTAACTTGCCTGACAGACCACATAAAAATCCCAAGCCAAATACGCTTAAACAGGTCGGAGGGGCTGGCTGCCGCCAGCGGTGGGTCAACCCTTGACAGGTTGACGATCACGGCGCCAGCGGGCGCAATCCGCCTCTTACCTTGGTACCGGCGTCAGCCCTTGACCGCCTGCGCCTTGGCTCGCATCTTGTCGGCCATCAGGGTCATCTCGTCATACAGCAACTGCGGGTTCTTCTGCTTCAACGCCCACGCCATACGTCCCTGCTCATGGGGCAAGATCATGAACTCGCCTTGCGCCACGCGCTGGTAGATGTAATCGGCGATATCCGCCGCCGAAATCGGCGAGCTTTCCAGCAACTTGCCCACCTGCGCCTTCATCGCCGGGGTAGGCCCGCGAAACGAATCCAACAGGTTGGTCTGGAAAAACGACGGGCACACCACATGCACGCCCACTTCCTGCTGCTTGAGCTCCACCAGCAAGCTCTCCGACAATGCCACGACACCGGCCTTGGCCACGTTGTAGTTGCTCATCGCCGGCCCCTGCATCAATGCGGCCATCGAGGCAATATTGATGATCCGCCCTTTGCTTTTTTCCAGCAGTGGCAGAAACGCTTTGCAGCCCTTGACCACGCCCATCAGGTTGATCGCGATCTGCCAGTCCCAGTCTTCCAGGGACAACTCAGCAAAGAAGCCACCCGAGGCGACGCCGGCATTGTTGACGATCACATCAATGCCACCCAGCTTCACCTCACAGGCCTGGGCGAAGGCGGTGAGCTGGCTGTAGTCGCGCACGTCGCAGCGTTGGACAAACCCATCGCCACCCGCCTCGCGCACCTGCTTGAGGGTTTCAAGCAAGCCCGGCTCGCTGACATCCGACAAGGCCAATTGCCAACCCTCGCGGGCCCAGCGCAGAGCGATTTCGCGACCCAGGCCGGACCCGGCGCCGGTGATCATCATGCGATTTTGCATAGGAAAGCTGCCTTGTGGTTCACGGAAGAAGTGATCGGCAGTGTAGCGAAGGTTTTTGCGCGACCCACGCACCATCCAATTGATGAATGCCTCGGGCAAACTTGAGGCCGGGTCACAGAGCGGCCTAGCGCGTAAGTTCAATCTTTTTTAACTAATACGCTGCAGAAGTGAGCGCATTAAAAGAAATAAGCGAGTTTGCAAAATGCTTTAAAAAAACACGGAATCTTTTACCCAACGGCACAGTCGGAGTTTATAAGGCGTCTGTCCTTAAACTGACAGGCCTATTGTTTAATCACCGGTCTTTTCAGAAGGCCTATAAGGAAAAAAACCATGAGCCTCATTCTGATCATTATCCTGATCCTGCTGTTGGTTGGCGGCCTTCCGGTATTCCCGCACTCGCGTAACTGGGGCTACGGCCCGTCGGGCATCCTGGGTGTGGTGCTGGTGGTATTGCTGGTGCTGCTGTTGCTCGGCCGGATATAAACTCCGGACAAAAAAAGAGGCCTCATTGAGGCCTCTTTTTTTATCGCCGGATTATTAGTCCGGCTTGCCGTCGATCACACCGGCGGTGTTATCCAACAGGCTCTTGGTCGCTGTTTGCAGGAACGACTCAAGCTTCTGTTTCAGGGCCGCTTCGTCCGGTGACTCGGCGATCACTTTACCCGTTGGCTCAGCGCCCAATTGGTATTCCCACAGCTTCGGTGGCATTTCCTTGGGCAGTACCAGAATGCGGTCTGCGGTGACCAGTGCCACGGTCTGATCGCTGCCCGACGGCTTGATCACGCCAAAGCCCTTGTCGCCTTCCGGCAGGTTCAGCAGGTCACGGCCCCAGCACTGGTGCAGGGTATCGCCACCCAAGCGGCCCATGATGGTCGGCACGATGTCGATCTGGGTACCCACAGTGTGGTCACGCTCGCCGAACTTCTCCTGCATGCCCGGTGCAATCATCAGCATCGGCACGTTGAAGCGGCCCAAGTCCATCTCGGTGATCTGCTGTTCGTTGCCGAAGCCGTGGTCGCCCACGATTACAAACAGGGTTTCCTTGAAGTACGGCTCCTTGCGGGCCTTTTCAAAGAACTGGCCCAGGGCCCAGTCGGAGTAACGCATGGCCGTCAAATGCTCGTTGAGGCTGCCACGGTCAGTGACTTTCTCGACGGGCAATGGCGTCGGCAATGCGTACGGCGTGTGGTTGGACAGGGTTTGCAGCAGTGCGTAGAACGGCTTGCCGCCTTCGCGGGCTTTCAGTTCTTCCAGGCCACGGTTGAACATGTCCTGGTCGGACACGCCCCACGTCGGGTCGGAGAACACCGGGTTGACGAAGTCATTGCGACCGATGAAGTTGGTCATGCCCTGGTTGCTGAAGAAGCCCGACTGGTTGTCCCAGGCGAAATCGCCGTTGTAGACATACACATCGTCGAAATCACGCGCACTGAGCAACTGCGGCAGGCCCGACAGCTTGTGGCTGCCTTCCGGGGTCTGCATCAGGTATTCGAAGCCCGGCAGGTTCGGGAAGCACGCCATGGTCGCGAACATGCCCTGGTGGGTGTGAGTGCCGTTGGAGAAGAAACGGTCGAACAGCAGGCCTTCCTTGGACAACTTGTCGAAGTACGGCGTGATGTTGCCCGGGCGGCCCAGTGCACCGACCGAGTGACCGGCGAAGCTTTCCATCAGGATCACGACGACGTTCTTGATCGGCAGGTTTTTTTCCGCCGGTGGCGTGTAGTCACGGCGCACGGCAGCCGACGCCGTATCCACCAGTTTCTCTTGTGGCAGCAGCAGCATGTCACGCACGGTCTGGGTCGCCAGCGGCTGGTCCAGGGTGGCTTTCCAGATATTCGAACGCTCTTCGGAGAAGCGCGCCTTGGCGGCGGCGATCAGCGATAGAGTGCCGTTCAAGCCCAACTGGTTGGCGAAGTTCGAATCGGTGGTGTAGACATCACCCCAACGCAGCGGTGGGCCCTGGCGCAGGGTGCCACGGATGGCGACCACGGCGATCAGCAGGCAGACCACGAATACGGCGATGCGCGTGTACCACGGTGCCACCTGGCGTGTGCCGATGGTGCCGCCGCTGAACGGGCCACGTGGGCGCGTCGCACGGTCGGCGCCTTTAAAAGCCATGCTCAGGATCAGCGTGCCCACGGCCCAGGACAGCAGGTAACGCACCACCGGGAAACCGTACCAGAGCATGCTCATCACGGTTTTCGGGTCTTCCTTTACATACTGAAAGACCAGACCGTTAAGGCGCTGGTGGAATTCGCGGTAGAAGTCCATCTCCATCAAGCCCAGGAACAGCGCAATGCTCGACGCGACCGTCAGCCACAAACGGAAAAAACCGCGCGCCGCCATGGCCCGAACGCTGAACAACGCCAGCAGCATCGGAACCAGCGCATACATCACAAAGCGTATGTCGAAGCGCGTGCCGTTGACGAACGCTTCGAGGAAGGTCGAGGCCGGCGTATCGAGGATCATCTCGCGGTTGTAGACCAGCAGCGCCAGGCGCAGCAGGGAAAACATCACCATCATGACCAGCGCGCAAAGCAGCGTGTATGCCAGATGGGATTTGACGGTCGGTTGCAGCAAGCGATTAGAAGCTCGCTGCTGACTCAGGGCGTCCGGGTTAGCCATGTCGTTTCAGGACCCATTGGAAGTTTAAGTTTAGAAGTCATGCAGTGGCGCCCGTCCCTCGCCCAGGCTGGCTGGGGTAGGCGGTTAGCGCGGTGGCGCAAATGGTGCCCGATCAACGGCAGCAACGCCATTAATTACTGAACATATGCCACGGCCGTGCGGTTAACGGCACTGGATATAGAGCCTTGGCAGCGCCTAAAACCGGCGGATTGTCTTGGACGAGGTGTGAAAATTTCGTGCAGCGAATAGTTTCGACACACAAAATCCTGAACAGGCTGGAAACCAATGTGGGAGCGGGCTTGCCCGCGATTGCAGTGTGTCAGTCAAAACTTCTGATACTGATACATCGCAATCGCGGGCAAGCCCGCTCCCACAGGGATTGTGCTCACTTCAAATCAAGTGATCGATCAGATCCGCACGTTACCGCGCGGCCCGGCAATCGCCCAGATGATCAGGCCTAATACCGGCAGCAACAGGATCAGCAGGATCCACAGCACTTTGGCGCCAGTGCTGGCGCCACTTTTGAACACGTTGATGATCGCCCAGATATCCAGCGCCAGAATGATCAGGCCGATAAGACCGTTGAAAGTGGAACCCATGGTGTCGCTCCTAAGTGAGGGCATGCACTTGTAGGATAGTCAGCCCTGGCAGGGGTTCCGTTTTATTTCAGACATGAACGGCGACTTTCAGGGCTTCCAGCGACGGCTCGGCCTTGATCCCTACTTCGGCGCACAGTTGCAACACGCGCGGCAGGTCGTTGCCATACACCAATACGGCCTGAATCTCGTCATCGAGCAATTGGCTGAAGTTGAGCAGCACATAGCCGCCATCTTCCGGGCTCAGGGCGCTCATCTGGATCTGGATACGATTGAGTGCGGTAAGGTCTTCGGTCTTGGCCAACTGCTTGGGCTTGAGATTGAACGCCACGCCCGGGCCGAAGGACGCGACGATCTGCGCAAACAGATCGCCATAGGTGTCGGCCTGGAACAAGACGGTGTCCGGCAGGCTGCCCACCACCACCCACTCACCCAATGGGATAGGGAACGAGTCGTCGTAGTTGATATCCGGATTGGCCGCCAGAAAGGCCGCAGGGTCCGCGTAGGCCTGGGCCGCTTCTTCGGCGATGCGTGCCACTTCGTCCTCCCCCATGACGCCGGCGCTGATTTTGCTGATGAGTTCGACGAGGGCGGTTTGCATGGGAAGGTCCTGTGGCGGGCGGGTTTTTAAGGGCGCGTAGCCTACACCAGTTTTTGCAACTGCGCCGCCGTATCCGCCGCCCCCATGGTTTGCGCCGCCGCCAACGCAGTCGCGCCCTGGGCGTCAGTGGCCTTGGGGTTGGCGCCTTTGCCAAGCAGGTAGTCGACCATTTCCACGCGGTTGAACATCGCGGCCATCATCAGCGCGGTGCGCCCATCCGCGGATGATGCATCAACCGGCGCACCCCCTTCGATCAGTGCGGTGACCACGGGCAGGTTGCCCTTGAATGCAGCACCGGCGATCGGCAGCTGGTTTTTGTCATTGGCGATCTGCGGGTCGGCCTTGAACTCCAGCAGCACTTTGACCGCATCGGCGTGGCCGTGATAGGCCGCAAGCATAAGCAAGGTATCGCCATTATGGTTGCGCAGGTTCGGCGGCAAGCCTTTGGCCAGCAGCGCAGCGAGCATGGCGGCGTCGCCTCGGCGCGCCACGTCAAAGACCTGTTCGGCAAATTCGGCAGCTTCGTCTTCGGTCATTTGTTTGGGCTGGTCTGACATGTGGGGGCTCCTTGTCTGGTGTGCTTTATAGGCGCCCAGTGTCGCGACGGAGTTCCCCACTGTCATGCCTTTTTTGCCAAAAGCGGCCATAGCCAGAATCAATAACGAAACTGCCCGCCCTGGATCTGCGCCAACAGCTGCCCGGTGACCGGCACATAGCTGTCCGAGCCTGGAAGCCAGGCGTAGACCGGGTCATTACCGGCTTTATCCGGGTCAAACGCTTCCTCCTTGAGCTTCACTTTCTGGTATTTGAAGGTGCCGGTGGTTTCCATCTTGACTTTAATGCGCAGAAATAACGGCACCGCATAGTGCGGCAACTGGCCGTGGGCGAACTGGAGCAATTCACGCATGTCCAGGGACGCCAGGGATTCGCTCGGGGTGATGGCGACCATCCCCGCCCGGCCGTTGGTGTTTTCGATCTCGACGCCGTACGCCACCACTTCGGCGATCTGCGGATGTTGCAGCAGGACGTTTTCCACTTCGGTGGTCGAAACGTTCTCACCCTTCCAGCGATACGTATCCCCCAGGCGGTCGACGAACTGAGCATGGCCGAAGCCGATACTGCGCAACAAGTCGCCGGTATTGAAGTAGCGGTCGCCCTTCTCGAACACATCCGTGAGCACCACCTTGCGGTTCTTTTCCGGGTCGGTGTACCCGTCGAAGGGTGACTTTTCATCAATCCTGGCCAGCAGCAGCCCCTGCCCGCCCGTTTGCACCTTGCGCATCAAACCATCACTGCCACGAATCGGTTCACCCGTGTCGGGGGCATACGCCACCAGTGCCCAGTGCTGCAGGCAAAAGCCGATGGTGTTATCGAAATTCAACACATTGGTGAAGCCGATATTGCCGTCGCTGGCAGCGTACAGCTCGCAGATATGCTCAACGCCATAGCGCTGCTTGAACTGTGCCCAGACGCCGGGGCGCAAGCCATTGCCGACCATCTTGGTCACACGGTTATCACCGTCCTGCGCGCTGGGCGGCTGATCGAGCAGGTAGCGGCACAACTCGCCGACATAACCCAGGGTCGTCGCGTTGAATTTGCGCGCATCATCCCAAAACTGACTGGCACTGAATTTACGCCGGATGGCGAACCCCGACGCGCCGACAATCGCCGAGCCCCAGCACACACACAGGCCGGTGGCGTGGTACAGCGGCAACGTGCAATACAGGACATCCTGCGGCCCCATGTCCAGGGCGATACTGCCAAAGCTCACAGCGGTTTTGGTCCAGCGGCCGTGTTTCATGATCCCGGCCTTGGGCAAGCCCGTGGTGCCGGAGGTGTAGATATAGAAACACGGGTCGTTGAAAAAGACTTGCTCGGTGCTGGCGGGGTTGCTCATCGCGCAGCCGGCGCTGGCCACCATCAGGTCGATGTAGCCATCAGGCACAGCAGCGGATGGTTGATCGGCGACAAACCAGGTGCGCTCGGCCTTGATCGCGACTTGATCGCGCACCGCAGTAAAGGCGGGCACCAACTCCGCCCCCACGACAATTGCCACCGGGGTCACCAGGTTGAGGCTGTGCACCAGCGCCGCCTGGGTTTGCGCGGTATTGAGCATGGCGCAGATACCCCCCAGTTTCGCCACGGCCAGCACAGTGAGCAGTAATTCCGGCCGATTCTCGATGAACAGCGCGACCACATCACCCTTGCCGATGCCCTGCTCGTGCAGATGATGAGCGATACGATTGGCGCGCTGGTTGGCTTCGCTGTAGCTGAGCACGCTGTCGCCGTACAACAACGCCGCACCGTCGGGATTACGCAGCACCGCCTGCTCGAACTGCCACCCGAGGCCGCAAGGTTGCCCTGGGTCAGTGACATTCGCGGCACGCATCCCGCGTACCACGCGCGGCAGGGCGCGAACAATTGCCGGCACCTTTCGCAGCATTTTGCGCCAAGTGATCATGTCGTCTTGCGGATGGCTCATGGCGGAACGTCCTTTGTTGTTGTTCTTCGTATGATCCAGGAACAGCGGTAACCCAGTAGGCGGCACGCCGAATACCTTGCAGGAAAATACGCCCGCCATTCTTTGGCTGTACATGCAGGATTTGAAAAGTTTTGTATCCCGTGCCGAAGGCCACACCCAGGGAATTTTACGCAGCCATCACAGTCATTATCAGCAGTGGCGGGCTGAAACGGGTGGCCCGAACAACGCAAAATGCAGGATGCACGATGGCCATTCATGCATTTTGCACGAAACTGGAAATCCTATAAATTTTCAACTTATTGATTTATAACGATTTTTTACAAATCACAATACTGGCACAATCACTGCACCTATCTCTCCATGCTTGCCAACTTGAGCCAACGGAGCTGATAGACATGAGCCTGATCCAAGATAAATTCGCTTCTGTATTCTCCCAATACGACGTCACCACTCAGCCACGTCCTGACGGCGGTATCCTGCTGACCTTGCGCAACAGTGAAGGCAAACAGGTCAAGCGCTCGATCTCGTACCAGCAGTTGCACACTGCTGACCAACTGACTTGGGTGATCAGCGCCATTCGCCGCGACTTGGCCGAACAGGCCAGCGATTTGCCACAGATTTCGATGCTGCAAAGCCAGAACCGCTTTGCCCTGCCGACTTACCATTCGGCCTAAGCAACACCGATAACAACCGATAAAAAAGGGCCGCGACGCCGTTAAGCGTCGCGGCCCTTTTTTTATAGCGTCAGCACAGGCCCTGGCGTGCCGCTTCATTCATCGCCTGCACGCGATTGGTGACGTCCAGCTTGGCGTAGATGTTACGCAGATGGAATTTCACTGCGGCTTCAGAGGTGGCGCGAATCTGGCTGATCTCCCACACCGTCTTGCCTTCAGCGGCCCACCGCAAGATTTCCAGCTCGGTCGGCGTGAGGGGTTTGCCGCCTTGGCTCAGACGCCTTCTAACGCCCACAGGCTCGGTCACCGGCGTACGACACGACTCCTCTCGGCCACTCATTGAACGCTCTCCTGTAGTAGTGAATGCCCTACCACCTTTCGTATTCCTGCTATTGACAGGTGATATAAACATCGAGTCAGGAGAGAGTTACATAACGAATGGAATCAAGGCATAAGTCGCCGCATAAACAGCGATGCCTTACAAATAATTAGGTTTATTCCCACAGCAACTTCCAAATTGTCGGGGTTGCATATTCAAATACGTGTAATTAGTCGTCCAACCCTGGAATACGAGCGGCAATATCGCTGCCGGTGAATTCAGGCACTGCGCCGTCAGCGCTGTTGAACAGGCGCAGTGTCACACAGTGGGGGTTCTCACCCATGTCGAACCAATGCGGCGTTCCAGCCGGAATCACCAGCAGGTCATTTTTCTCACAGCGTACGGCGTAGATGTACTCGCCCACATGCACGGCAAACAGGCCAACGCCGGCGATGAAGAAGCGCACTTCGTCGTCGCTGTAACGACGCTCGTCAAGGTACTGGGCACGCAGTTCGGCTTTCTGCGGGTGGTCGTTCGTCACGCTGAGCACTTGCACAGCACCATAACCCAGCGAATCGATCTGACCTTGGTAGGCCGCGATCATTTCAGCGTCGCTGGCCCCCTTCTCGACAGGGCTGGGCTGCCAGCGTTCGAACCGCACACCCTGCTCGGCCAAGGCCGCAGCGATATCGTCAAAATGGGTCAGGACTTTGTTTGGGGTGTCCGGTGTGGCCACGTGATAAACAGCTACATAACTCATTGCACGGTTCCTCGGTTCGGCTCTTGCAATCGAAGGCCAATGATAACGGCGGCGGCCAGGGCCGCGACGCTGGCGATGCTGAACGTCAGGGTCGGCCCCATCAGGTTCCAGCTATACCCGGAATACAGCGCCCCCAGGGCGCCCCCGGTTCCGGCCAAAGCAGCATAGAGCGCCTGGCCCTGGCCTTGTTGTTTAGCGCCGAAACTGCGTTGCACAAAAGCAATGGCGGCCGCATGAAAGCTGCCGAAGGTGGCGGCATGCATCACCTGCGCCAGCAGCAGCACCCACAAGAACTCAGCAAACGAGCCCAGCAGCAACCAGCGTACCGACGCCAACAGGAAGCTGGCCAGCAGCACCCGTCGCACCGAAAAGCGTGTGAGGATACGGCTCATGGCCAGGAACATCAGCACTTCCGCAACAACGCCGACAGCCCACAGCATACCAATCAGGCCACGGCTGTAGCCCAAATGCTCCAGGTGCAGGGTAAGGAAGGTGTAATACGGGCCGTGGCTCATTTGCATCAACGCCACGCAGGCATAAAACGCCAGGACGCCGGGGCTGCGCAACTGCTTGAGAAAACCATCGCCGGGCGAACGATTGCCCTGGCTGGCGGGCTGCGCATTCGGCACCCACAGGCTGGCGCCGATGATGCCGGCCATGATCACCACGACCACCACCGGGTAAATGTCCAGGCTCAGCCAGTCGAACAAGCGGCCCATAATCACCACGGTGAGGATGAAGCCGATCGAGCCCCACAGGCGGATCTGACTGTAGCGCGATGTCTGCTTTTGCAGGTGCGCCAGGGTAATGACTTCAAACTGCGGCAACACCGCATGCCAAAAAAATGCGTGCAACGCCATGACCAACGCCAGCCAGGCGTAGGTTTTGCTCACAAATATCAGCGCAAAGCTTGCCAGGGTGCACACCGCGCCAAATCGCACGATGGCCAGGCGTCGGCCGGTGTAGTCGCCCAACCAACCCCACAGGTTCGGCGCCACGCAGCGCATCAGCATGGGGATGGCCACCAGCTCGCCGATACGCGCGCTGGAGAACCCCAGGTGATCAAAGTACAGCGCCAGGAAAGGTGCCGTCGCCCCCAGCAGGGCGAAGTAGAACAGGTAGAAGCTGGAGAGTCGCCAGTACGGGAGGGCTGTCACGGTCAAGCCGTCACAGCTGGCCCAGTATCGGCGTACTCACGCGCACCTCGGCATTTTGCCCACGGTTGCGCAGCAGGTGGTCCATCAACACGATAGCCATCATCGCCTCGGCAATCGGCGTGGCACGGATGCCGACGCACGGGTCGTGGCGGCCCTTGGTGATGACGTCGACCGGGTTGCCGTTGACATCAATCGAACGGCCCGGCGTGGTGATGCTCGACGTAGCCTTGAGGGCCAGGTGCGCCACAATCGGCTGACCGGAGGAAATACCGCCGAGGATGCCACCCGCGTTGTTGCTGAGAAAACCTTGCGGTGTCAGCTCATCGCGATGCTCGGTGCCACGCTGGGCGACACAGGCAAAACCAGCGCCGATTTCCACGCCCTTGACCGCGTTGATGCTCATCAACGCGTGGGCCAGTTCGGCATCCAGGCGGTCGAAGATCGGCTCGCCCAGGCCTGGCTTCACGCCTTCGGCGACCACGGTGATCCTGGCGCCGACGGAGTCCTGATCGCGCCGCAACTGGTCCATGTAGGCTTCCAGCTCCGGTACCTTGTCCGGGTCAGGGCTGAAGAATGCGTTGTCATCGACACTGTCCCAGGTCTTGAACGGGATCTCGATCGGGCCCAATTGGCTCATGTAGCCACGCACGACAATGCCCTGGGTGGCCAGGTACTTCTTGGCGATCGCACCGGCGGCCACTCGCATGGCGGTTTCGCGGGCCGAGCTGCGGCCACCGCCACGGTAGTCGCGTTCGCCGTATTTGTGGTGGTAGGTGTAGTCGGCGTGGGCCGGGCGGAACAGATCCTTGATTGCCGAGTAGTCCTTGGACTTCTGGTCGGTATTGCGGATCAGCAAGCCAATGGCGCAGCCGGTGGTGCGGCCTTCGAACACGCCGGAGAGAATCTCGACTTCGTCGGGCTCCTGGCGCTGGGTCGTGTGGCGGCTGGTGCCGGGCTTGCGGCGATCGAGGTCGCGCTGCAGGTCTTCCAGAGACAGCTCGAGGCCGGGCGGGCAGCCGTCGACAATGGCGACCAACGCCGGGCCATGGCTTTCGCCCGCGGTGGTGACAGTGAACAGCTTGCCGAAGGTATTGCCGGACATGCAGGGCGCTCCGTGAAATCAGTTGAATCAAGTCAACCGTAATAACTTAAGGCCGCCAGTATACGCAGGCTAACCGACTAGTTCATCCTCGAAACCTTACCGGTAGACGTTGGTCCAACCGGCACCTCCCCAATGATGGCGCGATGATGCTGCGAGTTTTGCTTTTGACCCTTACCCTGTTTTCCAGTCTTGGCTTCGCCGCCTCCCCTGTCGTGCTGCAACGGCCTATCAGCCTGGACACCGGCAGCGGCGAGCTGTTTGGCTCGCTCCTGTTGCCCAAATCCGACAAACCCGTGCCCGTGGTGTTGATCATTGCCGGCTCCGGCCCGACCGACCGTAACGGCAACAGTGCAGACGGCGCGCGTAACGACAGCCTCAAGCGCCTGGCCTGGGTACTGGCGCGCAATAACATCGCCAGCGTGCGCTATGACAAACGCGGCGTGGCCGCCAGCCTTGCCGCCACCCCCGATGAGCGCAACCTGACCCTGGAGGCCTACGTGGCCGACGCCGTCGCCTGGGGCAAACTGCTCAAGGCGGATACCCGCATGGGCCCGCTGATCGTGCTGGGCCATAGCGAGGGCGCTCTGGTAGCAGCGCTCGCCGCACCGCAACTCGACCCGGCCGGCGTTATTTCCCTGTCCGGCAGCGCCCGGCCGGTGGACCAGGTGATTCGCCAGCAACTGGCCGATCACCTGCCCCCTGCCCTGTTGCTGCGCAGCAATGAAATTCTCGACCACCTCAAGGCCGGCCAGGTGGATGCCGATGTACCGCGCCCGCTGGAAGGTATTTTCCGCCCCAGCGTGCAGCCTTATCTGATCAGCCTGTTTCGCGCCGACCCGTCGGCTGCCTTCGCCAAACTGAGCATGCCGGCCCTGATTATCCAGGGTACCAACGATATTCAAGTCGGCGTGGCGGATGCCCGACAACTGAAAAATGCCAAGCCGGACGCACAACTGACGGTAATCGAAGGCATGAACCACGTCATGCGCATCGTGCCCAAGGATGTGAAGGAGCAACTGGAGTCCTACAACGATCCGAAACTGCCCCTCGCCGCTGAGCTGGGGCAACGCATCGTGCGCTTTATCGACGGACTTCAACCCCGTTAAGCGGCTATTTGCCTCCAGTCCTGAAGAAAACGGCCGATAAGTCCAGGGTCGACAGTAAAAAGACTGTCGACTCGCAGGGCTTGGACAGGATCGCGCCGCATGACAACCACCGAAGCAACACCCGAATCTAACGCCGACACCCCGGCTGAAAAAACCGAGGCCGTCGAGGCGGCGCCACTGCCGTGGGCAGACGTTCAGGCGGAACATTTCAAAATGCTGCGCCTGGCGCCCCTGGCCACGGATCGCGCCACCGGCGTAAGGCCGTTGCGGTTTGTGCAATTCGGTTACGCCGAGCGCAATGATCAACACCACAGCCTGTTGCGCATGGTCATCCAACTGCCGGGCCAGCGCGTGCGTCGCGAGCAAAACCACCTGGATATCTGGGTCGATCACGATACGCACCGCGTGCACTTCGGCCCGGGCAACAGCCTGGAAATCGAACCGGCCAACCGGGGTATCGGTCGCTTCCTCGTCGCACAAGGCGCCGCCTGGGCCAAAAAGAAGTGGTCACATTACCGCGTCGACGGTGTGGACCTGGCTAACAAGGATGCACTGAACGAAGCCACGCGCCTGCGCCGCGATCACTTCCTGCGTATCCAGGGCTTTGATGTGGCTTACGCCGACGTGCAACACCTCAAAGGCACTGTGCAGCCGGGTAAGGTCAGCGGCGTGCTGGACAGCTGGAACACCGAGAAGGTGCAGTTTGTGGAAATCCTCGAAGCCGCGCAGATGCTGCAACAGGCCGAGCAAAACCTGGCTGAACAGGAAGTGAAGCTGCGCAAGGAAGAGGAAAAAGTCACCAAGTTCAAGCGTGAGGACAGCGGGTTGCGCTTTACCATCACCTGCCTGGTGGCGTTTACGGTGTTTCAGGCCGGGTTGTTGATCTGGATCGCGACACACCGCTGATAGCAGGGTGAAAGGCATTCAAGCATGTGCGAGCGGGCTTGCGCGCGAAGGTGCAGAGTCAGGCATTCCACCTGCTACTGACACACCGTTTTCGCGAGCAAGCCCGCTCCCACATTTAGATCCAGTTTCCTCAGCTGAATCGGGTTAAACCCGTGCAGCAAACACTGCCTGATGTTCCCGGCACTGTTCTGCCGTCAGCATGAACACGCCGTGCCCACCGCGCTGGAAGTCCAGCCAGGCAAAGTCGACTTCCGGGTACAGCGCCTCGACGTGTACCTGGCTGTTGCCGACTTCGACAATCAGCAAGCCTTTCTCGGTCAGGTGGTCCGCGGCCTCGGCCAACATGCGGCGCACCAGGTTCAAGCCATCATCGCCGCAAGCCAGGCCCAGTTCCGGCTCGTGCTGGTATTCATCCGGCATGTCGGCGAAGTCTTCGGCATCCACATACGGCGGGTTGGACACGATCAGATCAAAACGCTGACCCGGCAGCCCCTCAAAGCCATCGCCTTGCACGGTGTACACCCGCTCATCAACGCCATGGCGCTCGATGTTCTGGTTCGCCACTTCCAGCGCTTCGAAGGACAAGTCGCCCAGTACCACTTCAGCGTCCTGGAACTCATAGGCACACGCGATGCCGATGCAACCGGAGCCGGTGCACAAGTCGAGGATACGCGCCGGCGGCTGGGCCAACCAAGGCTCGAAGCGATTTTCGATCAGTTCGCCAATCGGCGAGCGCGGGATCAACACACGCTCATCGACAATAAACGACATGCCGCAGAACCAGGCTTCTTTCAACAGGTAAGCCGTCGGCACGCGCTCATGGATGCGGCGATGCAGCAAACGCTGCACGTGGGAGATTTCTTCTTCCTCAAGGTTGCAGTCCAGGTAGCTATCGGCGATTTCCCAAGGCAGGTGCAAGGCGCCGAGCACCAATTGCCGGGCTTCGTCCCAGGCGTTGTCGGTGCCATGCCCGAAAAACAGGTCTTCCCCATGGAAACGGCTGACAGCCCAACGGATGTGGTCGCGCAACGTGCGCAGGCGGGATGTGATCACGGGGGCAAGCTCCTGGAAAAAACGACTGGCGATTCTAACAGCCTTCGCCTGCACCGACGATGGATGAAAACCCTTCGCCACCGGTCGGAATTCATCCAATTTGCCATCATCGCACGCAACAAGCCGCCCACTTGACATGGCTGCGAGCCAACAACGGCGTACCTTACGATGGTAGCGATTCACAGAACCGCTCAGCCAGTGGACAATGTCACAAAAGCCCCCCTCACAGGAGCCCCAGAATGTCCGTTCCAAAGACGATGTTTCAACTCAGCGGTCGCGGTTATGCAGCAGCCAACCTGAACCATGCGACCCTCGTGATCATCGACGCCCAGAAGGAGTACCTCAGCGGCCCACTCGCCCTCTCGGGCATGGACGCAGCGGTCGCCAATATCCAGCAACTGGTCGCCGCAGCGCGCAACGCCGGGCGCCCGATTGTGCACGTACGTCACCTGGGCACCGTTGGTGGCCTGTTTGACCCGCAGGGCGAGCGTGGCGAATTCATTCGCGGCCTGGAGCCACTCGGTGACGAAACCATTATCGGCAAGCTGCTGCCGAGCGCTTTCCACGGCACCGGCCTGGAAAAGCACTTGCAAGACCTGGGCTCGCTGGACTTGATCGTTTGCGGCTTCATGAGCCACTCCAGCGTCAGCACCACCGTGCGCGCCGCCAAGAACCTGGGCTTTCGCTGCACCCTGGTCGAAGACGCCTGCGCCACCCGCGACCTGCCCTACAAAGGCGGCATCCTGAGTGCCGAGCACGTACAGCAGACTGAAATGGCCATCATGGCTGACAACTTCGCTACCCTCGCGTCAACCAAAGATCTGATCTGATCGTCCCTCGGATGAGCGGCGCGGCGTGTTTATTGCCCCGCTCATCTGCAAATGCCTGTCATTTGCTGCAATTGCCTCTGGTACAGGAACAACCTGTGTATCTTCCGGTCGAAGGGCCGATACCCTGGAGGAAAGGTCGGAATGAAGATATCCGATGGTTTTGACGCTCGTCGCTTGCGCCCAAAGGGGCCGAGCAACTGGCGTCTGCGCCTGGTGGCCGGCTTTGCCGCGCTGCTGGCAATTGTAGGTCTGCTGCTGGCGGGTGCCGGTGGTGCCGGTTTGTTTGGTCATTCGCCGGCCCTCGGCGAGCTGAATGCCAGCCCGGGTGGCTCGGCTATTTTGTTGGTCATCGGGTTGCTGGTGCTGTGGTTGGGCGTCTGGCTGTGGCGTCGCAGCCGTCGGCGCATGCGCCAGCCGTTGTCGCTGAACATCGCTTCGCACCTGATGAAAAAGCACGACTGATGGCGCTTGGATAGCGTTTCCTGCGCCCTGGCCGCCGCGATTTAGGTAAACTGCCCGCCCTTCGCGGAGGCTGACATGCAAGACGACGATTTTTCCCTGTTCAAAAACGAGCTGCGCGGCGTCAAGCCGATCAAGCACGACCGCGCCGACACCGGCAAACCCAAGACTGACCGGGCGCAGATCGCCAAGCTGCGCCAGGCTGCGACCGTGCGCACCGACGCCACTACCGTGGACGGCCTGTCAGACCAGTTCGTGATCGACGTAGGCCCCGAAGATGAACTGATGTGGGCCCGCGACGGCGTGCAGGAAAGCCAGATGCGCAAGCTCAAGATCGGTCAGATCCCGTTCGAAGGCAGCCTCGACCTGCACGGTATGACCGTGGAAAAAGCCCGGGAAACCCTCTGGGCCTTCCTCGCCGAAGCGACCAAATTCGAAATCCGCTGTGTACGCGTTACCCACGGCAAAGCCGTGCGGCTGGATGGCAAGCGGCCGATGATCAAGAGCCACGTCAACACCTGGCTGCGTCAACACGCCCAAGTGCTGGGTTTTACCTCATGCCAGGCCCGCCACGGCGGTGCCGGTGCGGTGTACGTGATGCTCAAGCGCACCATGATGGAAGGGCGTGACGAGTAACAAGTGCCATCGTCAGGCTTGCAGCGATGTGTCCGCCACCGTAACCTTGCGCTTTGCGAAAATCCCACAGGTAGTTTCATGTCCCTGGAACAGAATTACACCGCGATCCTCGGCCAGCTCGGCGAGGACGTTTCCCGCGAGGGCCTGCTCGACACGCCAAAGCGTGCCGCCAAGGCGATGCAGTACCTTTGCCGCGGCTATGAGCAGACACTGGAAGAAGTCACCAACGGTGCCTTGTTCAGCTCCGATAACAGCGAAATGGTGCTGGTAAAGGACATCGAGCTGTACTCGCTGTGCGAACATCACCTGCTGCCGTTTATCGGCAAGGCTCACGTCGCGTATATTCCGAGCGGCAAAGTGCTGGGCCTGTCGAAGGTTGCACGTATCGTCGACATGTACGCCCGCCGTCTGCAGATCCAGGAAAACCTCAGCCGCCAGATTGCCGACGCAGTCCAGCAGGTCACCGGCGCCTTGGGCGTTGCCGTGGTGATTGAGGCCAAGCACATGTGCATGATGATGCGCGGTGTGGAAAAACAGAATTCGTCGATGATCACCTCGGTGATGCTGGGTGAGTTCCGCGAAAACGCGGCAACCCGCAGCGAATTCCTCAGCCTGATCAAGTAACAGGCGGCGCAGGAAAAAGCCGGCGTTCATCGCCGGTTTTTTTTCGCCTGCAGAATTAAGGTAAGCTGCGGCCCCTTCTGTCATGGGCAAGAGGTTTCAGCCATGTTCGTCAAAGCACTTCGAGTGGGCCTCGGCCACGTCATCATCGCGGGCGACTTCCTTACCCGTCCACGCAAAAAGCAGCGCCCGGCCGAACAACAGGCGCACGTCAACGCAGCCGCCAAGGACCTGACCCTGTATCAGTTCCACGCCTGCCCGTTCTGCGTGAAGACCCGCCGTACGCTGCACCGCTTGAATGTGCCGGTGGCGTTGAAGGACGCGAAGAACAACGCGCAGGACCGCCAGACCCTGCTGGACCAAGGCGGCAAGATCAAAGTGCCGTGCCTGCGCATCGAAGAAAATGGCCAGACCACCTGGATGTATGACTCCAAGGTGATCATCGACTACCTGGACAAGCGGTTCGCTGCAATCTGACCGCCGCAGGAAATCCAAGGTGGGAGCGGGCTTGCTCGCGAACGCGGTGGATCAGTCAATTAATCTATCGACTGACACTACGCCTTCGCGAGCAAGCCCGCTCCCACATGAGTGATGTATTGCCAGGTCGAGATCCAATAAAGCCGAGCCCAGGCACTTGCCGTGGGCGTCCAGCGCCAACGAGCGAGTCACTCCGCCACGCAAGATCCCCGGTAGCACGAAGTTCAGCGCCTGCACGTTGGGCAACTCGTAGCGCCGCACTGGCGCCGCGCCGGGTTCACGCAAGCCGGCAAAAAACTCGGCGACGCGCTCGGCCGTCAGCTGTTCATACAGCAACGGGTAGTCTTCGGCGCGGTAGGCAATGATCGAGATGTTCGAGGTGTCGCCCTTATCGCCGGTACGCGAATGGGCCAGTGTGTGCAGCTTCATGCCTGGATCCTCGGGTTGACCGCAGTTCGCGCCAGCAATAACGACGCCACCGCCACCACCTGCCGTACGCTTTTACTGGCGCCACCGCCGCCCGACGGGCCGTTGGTGTAGAGGGTTTCCACTTCATTGCCGACCCGCACCGCCTCGCTGCGTGCTTCACAGCGCGCGGCCACGCGCAGGCGTACTTCCCAGGGTTCGACGTGACTGCGTGGGCCGTGGAGCGAATCCATGCCGATCAACTCGGCGCGTACGTCCTGCATCTCTACGCCCATCAACGCCAGGCGCTTGAGTACGATGTCCCGCGCCAGTTGCGCCCGTGCGACAGCACCCGGTCCGCCGTAAGACATCTGCCCTTCGCCGATCCAACCGTCCAGATAACCGACACTGACTTTCAACTGTTCGGGCCGCGCACGACCGCCCGCACCTTGGGCGCGCACGCGATCAACGCCGGCCTCGACAAACGCCACTTGGGAAAAATCGGCGGTGACGTCTGGCGTCAGGTACGCCGCAGGATCGTGAACTTCATAGATCAGTTGCTCAGTACAGGTCGCGCGGCTGACGCGCCCGCCCGAACCGGCCACCTTGGTGATCAAGGCTGCGCCGTCGGCATTCACCTCAGCCAAGGGAAAGCCCAGCCGCGCCAAATCGTCCACATCCTTGAAACCAGGGTCTGCAAAATAGCCACCGCTGACTTGACCTGCGCACTCAAGCAAATGCCCAACCAACGTCCCCCGGCCCAGGCGCTGCCAATCATCTGCCGCCCAGCCGAACTCAAACATCTGCGGCGCCAGAAACAACGAGGGGTCGGCCACCCGCCCGGTGATAACCACATCGGCTTCGGCGCGCAGGGCCTCAAGAATGCCGTCGACACCCAGGTAGGCGTTCGCAGAAATCAGCCGCTCGCCCAGGGAACCCAGGGTCTGACCGTTATCCAGCAACTGCTCGGGCTGCAAGCTGGCCAACACGTCATCACCCACCACGGCCACCACCTTGAGGTTCAGGCCCAACTCACGGGCAATCCGCCGCGTTTCAATGGCCGCCGACACCGGGTTGGCCGCGCCCATGTTGGTGATGACGCGCAAGCGACGTCGACCATCAGGCCGCCCGACAAAGGGCAACACCCGGCGCATGCGCTCACTCAGCAGTGGGTCGTAACCGCCCTGTGGATCACTGATACGCGCCTGTTGCGCCAAGGCAATGGTGCGTTCGGCCAGGCATTCAAACACCAGGTAATCCAGCTCGCCCTGCTCGGCCAGTTCCACAGCAGGTTCGATACGGTCGCCGGAGTAGCCGGCGCCGGAACCGATGCGTAGGGTTTTCATCTCAAATCACTCCCAGGAGCAACGCGGTCAGGGTCATCAACACCGACGCGGCAAACAGAAAAGGAATCGTGAAGCGCTGATGATCGGCCAGTTCGATCTTGCACAAACCCACCAGCAGGAAGGTCGCGGGGGTCAGCGGGCTGACCGGAAACCCGGTGGTGTGCACCCCCAGCAATGAGGCCTGGGCCACTTGCAGCGGGTCGACACCCAGGGCCTTGCCGACTTCGGCAATCACCGGCATCACGCCAAAATAGTAAGAGTCAGGGTCGAACAGCAGGCTCAGCGGCATGGAGATGAACCCGACCACCGCCGGGATCAACTGGCCATGGCCGGCCGGAATCTGCGCCACCGCCACTTCGGCCATGGCCTTGAGCATGCCGGTGCCTTGCATGATGCCGGTGAATACCCCGGCGGCGAGGAGGATGCTGGCCATGGTCAGCGCCGTCTTGGCATGGGCATCGATACGTGCGCGCTGTGCGTCCACATTGGGGTAGTTGATGCACAGTGCGACCACGGTGCCGAGCATGAACATCACCACCGGGTCGACCCAGCCGGCAATCATCACCACCATCACCAGGACGGTCAGCAGCAGGTTGACCCAGAACAAGCGTGGGCGACGCAGCTTGATGTCGTCGGCGCTGAGCACCCGTTGCGGCACCGCATCGACCGTGGAGCCGGCGCCCAGGCCCAGGCGTTTTTCTTCGCGATGGCCCAGCCACCAGGCACAGGCGAACACGAAGACCAAACCGACGATTTGCACCGGAATCAGCGGTTGGAACAGCTCGGCCACCGGCACATGCAACGCCGCCGACGAACGCAGCACCGGGCCGGTCCACGGCAGGAAGTTGACCCCGGCAGCCATCGCACAAACGCAGGCCAGAATGCGTTTGTCGATGCCCAGCCGCGTGTACAACGGCAGCATCGCCGGCACCGTCACCAGAAAGGTCACCGCGCCCGAGCCGTCCAGGTGCACCAGCAACGCCAGGGTCGCAGTACCCACGACAATCCGTGTAGGACGCGTCCCTACCGTACGCAGGATGCGATCAATGATGGGGTCAAGCATGCCAGCGTCCGTCATGATCCCGAAGAACAGAATCGCGAACACAAACATGCCCACCACAGGGGCGACGTTTTTGATCCCGGTAATGATGAAGGCGCTGGTTTGCAGGCCAAACCCGCCGAGCAACGCGGCGATGATCGGCAAGGCGATCAGGGCCACCAGTGGCGAGAGGCGCTTGCTCATGACGGCAGCGAGCAGGCACAGGATGGTAATGACACCCAGGGTAGCGAGCATGGGTTACTCCAGAGCGGCCTTTTTGGCCGGTTATTGTTTTCCCTGGAGTATTGGAAGCGGGTTAGTCTTTGTAAATTGGAATATTCGGCCGCTCACGTTCGCAAAAACAAAATGATCGGAACACACCATGAAAAACTCGATCCAGCATATTCAAGCGTTCCTGGCGGTTGCCCGCACTGGCAGCTTTACCAAGGCGGCCAACGAACTGCACCTGTCGCCGTCGGCACTCACCGTACAAGTCCAGCAACTCGAAGACTGGCTGGGCGTCGCCCTGCTTGATCGCAGCCCGCGTCATGTGAGCATCACGGCTGCCGGCGAAGCCGCCCGCGCGCCCATGGAAAAACTGCTGCTGGACCTGGACAACATCGTCACCGGCTCACGCGACCTGGCCGCGCTGCGCCGAGGCGTGGTCACCATCGCCGCACTTCCCTCGGTGTGCGCCGGCGCCCTGCCCCCGGCCCTGCGCCTGTTTCGCGAGCGTTATGCCGGGATCGAAGTCCGCCTGCATGACGTGGTGGCCCACCGCATTCACGCGCAGGTGCGGTCCGGCGAGGTGGACTTCGGCCTCGGGGTGCGGGCGCGGCTGAGCCATGGCCTGGATTTCGTGCCGGTGTTGAATGATCGGCTGTGCGCGTTTGTCCCCCTGGAGCATCCCCTCGCCCGCCATCGGCAACTGACCCTTGAGCAATTGGCGGCGCAGCCGATCATCCTCACCGGGCGCGACAGCAGTGTGCGAGAGCACGTGGACGCACTGTTTGATCAGACGCGGCTGACGATGAATGCGGGCATGGAAGCCAACTATATGTCGACCGTCTTGGCGTTGGTGCGCCAGGGCTTGGGGATCAGTGTATTGCCGGAGTCGGCGGCGGACAGCCTGGAAGGCTTGAAGCGCATCAACATCGACCATCCCGGCGTGAACCGGGAGATCGGGTTGATCCGTCGCAGCGGGATGGGCTTGAGCCCGGCGGCGCAGCAGTGTTTCGAGTTACTGAACACAGAACTACCAAGCAGGCCACCCAGCTGAAGCCTGACACTGCCCGTGTGCCCAGGTGTTGCGCGGTGATGCTGTCGCCGGCAAGCCGGCGTCCATCTCTGATCGGTACGAATCAGTCCAGCATCGCCACATGCCCGGGATGGCTGGCCACGCGCTTCAACCATGCCTGCACGGCCGGATAAGGCGTGAGGTCAAACCCACCCTCATGAGCCACGTGGGTGTAGGCATACAGTGCAATATCGGCAATCGAATATTGCTCGCCCACCAGGTACGGCGTGGCTTGTAACTGACGCTCCATCACCTTCAACGCCTTGTAACCGCCCTTATGCGTGGTTTTGTATTCTTCAAGACGATCTTCCGGCATGTTCAGGTAGAACTGGATAAACCGCGCCACGGCGATATACGGTTCGTGGCTGTATTGCTCGAAGAACTGCCACTGCAACACCTGAGTGCGCAGGCGCGGCTCGGTTGGCAAAAATTCGCTGCCATCGGCCAGGAAGTTGAGGATCGCGTTGGATTCCCACAGGCAGGTGCCATCTTCCAGTTCCAGCACCGGGATCTTGCCGTTAGGGTTCTTGGCCAGGAATTCAGCGGTCTGGGTGTCGCCGTTGAGGATGTCGACATCGATCCACTGGTACGCAATGCCCAATAGATTGAGCATCAGTTTGACCTTGTAGCAGTTGCCCGACCTGTAATCGCCATAAACCTTGTACATGGGGCTCCCCTTATGCCGCTTGCGCGTGCTGTGCTTGACGGACCACCGCGGCCAGGCGCTTGAGACCTTCGTCCAAACGGGCCGGGTCGATATGGCTGAAATTGAGGCGCAACGAGCCAGGGTGCTGATCGGGCTCGGAAAAGAACGGTTCACCGGGCATGAACGCGACGTTCTGATCTAATGCTTGCGCCAACAAGGTGCGGGTGTCGAGCGGTTGTTTCAAGGTCAGCCAGAAGAATAATCCGCCCTGAGGCGTTTGCCAGTCCGCCAAATCACCGAAATGGCGCTCGAGTGCGGCCTGGAATGCATCGCGGCGTTCGCGGTAAAAGCTGCGCAGTTCCAGCAGATGCTGCTGGTAACGCTCGGTGCCGATCCACTGCATCGCCTGCCACTGGCCGACGCGGTTGGTGTGCAGGTCCGCCGATTGCTTGAGTTTGAGCAGGTGCGGGAACAGGTCCGGGCTGGCGATCAGGTAACCGACGCGCAAGCCCGGCAACAAGGTCTTGGAGACCGTGCCGGTGTAGATCCAGCTGGCTTTCTGCAGGCGGCCGGCAATCGGCTGCGCACTGCCGCCATCGAAGGTCAGCTCGCGGTAGGGCTCGTCTTCGATCAGGGTCACGCCGAACTCATCAAGCAACGCGGCGACAGCCTCGCGCTTGGCCTCGCTGTAGCGCACGGCCGACGGGTTCTGGAACGTCGGAATCAGGTAGATGAACGCCGGGCGCTGGCGTTCAAGCGTGGTACGCAGCGCCGCCAGGTCCGGACCGTCGGCCTCCAGTTGCACGGTGAGGCAATCGGCGCCGAACAGCTGGAAAATCTGTAACGCGGCCAGGTAGGTCGGGCCTTCCAGCAGGATCGGCGTGCCTTTGTCGATGTACAACTTGGCGGCCAGGTCCAGGGTTTGCTGGGAACCGCTGACCACCAGCACCTGGCTGGCCTGGCAGGGCACGCCCAGTGCGCGCGCCTCGGCGGCGAGCAATTCGCGCAAGTGCGGCTCGCCTTCGCTCATGCCGTATTGGCCAATATTGACGGGCATGCCGTCCCAGTTCAACGCGGGCAACATGGCTTCGGCCGGCAAGCCGCCGGCGAACGACATCACTTCCGGGCGCTGGGCCGCGGCGAGGATTTCACGAATCAAGGAGCTTTTGAGGCGCGTAACACGTTCAGAGAAGGCCATAAGGTCACCGGTGGCAAAGCGCGTAGGAAATACGTCAAACTGCTTGACCGAAATTACGACGACCCGGGTAGATACGTCAATATGCTTGACCTTAAAAATCAGAGCAGCCAGCAGCAAGCCATGGAAGCCTTCTTCTTCGGCTATCAGGCGTTCACCGCCAAGGCCGATGAAATGCTGGAGCGCCGTGGCCTGAGCCGTGTGCATCAGCGCATCGTGTTTTTCATCGCGCGTTATCCCGCGTTGAACGTGACACAACTGCTGGAATTGCTCGGCGTGAGTAAACAGGCGCTGAACATGCCATTGCGCCAATTGCAGGAAATGCACTTGGTCAGCAGCGTCGCGTCCGAGACCGACAAGCGCAAACGCCTGCTGGAATTGAGCGAAGAAGGCCTGCGTTTCGAGCAGTCATTGCGCCGCGAACAAGTCAAATTGTTGCAACGCGCCTTCAGCGAAGCCGGCGAAGAAGCGGTGGCGGGATGGCTGGCGGTCAACCAGGCGCTGAGTGGCGCAAATTAGCCTTTCATCCCCTTTTGCGCACATAACAGAAAACATTATTTGCTTTATTTGTATACAAAAGCATAATTCGCTTCGTGCGAGTTCCTGACCTTATAGTCAACAAAACCCGCCAGTACCTCAAAGCGCCGTTGCCCACTCATGTGACCGGCGCTGGAAATAACAATAAAACTCTTGAGGAGTACTCGCTGTGGAAAGCCGCAAATCCGAAGCCCCAACGCTGGACATCGCCGCACCGCAAGGCGGCTGGCTGGAACGCCTGTTCAAACTGAGCGTGCATGGCACCACAGTGAAGACCGAGCTGATTGCCGGCCTCACTACCTTCATCACCATGGCCTACATCATCTTCGTCAACCCCAACATCATGGCCGACGCCGGTATCGATCACGGCGCAGCGTTTGTCGCCACCTGTATCGCCGCCGCCCTCGGTTGCCTGTTGATGGGCCTGTACGCCAACTGGCCGGTCGGCCTGGCGCCGGGCATGGGCCTGAACGCGTTCTTCACCTACACCGTGGTCGGCACCATGGGCTACCACTGGGAAACAGCGCTGGGTGCGGTGTTTATCTCGGGCGTGCTGTTCATGGGCCTGACCCTGTCCCGGGTGCGTGAATGGCTGCTCAACAGCATTCCAGTCAGCCTGCGCCACGCCATGGGCGCGGGTGTCGGGTTGTTTCTAGGCGTGATTGGCCTGAAAACCGCCGGCATCATCGTCGACAGCCCGGCCACGTTGATCAAGCTCGGCTCACTGCACGAGCCCGCCCCACTGCTGGCGGCGGTGTGCTTTTTGCTGATTGCGATCCTCAGCTACCACCGGGTATTCGGCGCCATCCTGATCAGCATTATCGCCGTGACCCTGGCCGGATGGGGCCTGGGCCTGGTGCACTACAACGGCATTCTCTCCACCCCACCAAGCCTGGCACCGACCTGGATGGCCATGGACGTGAAAGGTGTATTCAATGTCAGCATGATCAGCGTGGTATTTGCCTTTTTGTTTGTGCACATGTTTGATACCGCTGGGACCTTGATGGGCGTTGCACAACGCGCCGGCCTGGTCGGTGCGGATGGCAAGATTCAAAACCTGTCCCGCGCGTTGAAGGCCGACAGTGCTTCCAGCGTGTTCGGTGCAATGGTCGGCGTGCCGCCTGTGACCAGCTATGTGGAAAGTGCTGCCGGTGTAGCCGCCGGCGGTCGCACCGGGCTGACTGCCGTGACCGTCGGCGTGCTGTTTGTGGCGGCGATGTTCTTTGCGCCGTTGGCCGGCATGATCCCTGCGTATGCCACGGCGGGCGCGCTGATTTATGTGGCAATGCTGATGATGGCGAGCATGGCCCATATCAATTGGGATGAAGCCACCGATAGCATTCCGGCGATTGTCACGGCAATCATGATGCCGCTGACCTTCTCGGTCGCCGACGGTATCGCCCTGGGCTTTATCACTTACGTAGCGCTCAAGGCCGGCACCGGCAAGTACCGCGAGATTTCCATCAGCCTGTGGGTGTTGTGCGCGATTTTTATCGCGAAATTTATCTTCCTGTAGTTCGGGAATGGCTGAAAACCGCCTCACCTTCGGGTGGGGCTTTTGCACGAGTGGAGGACTGTAAATGACCCTGGAAACCTGGCTGCTGTACAGCGGCGCTGCTTTGATCGTGATCCTGATTCCCGGCCCGCTGTCGCTGCTGATGATCAGCAACAGCCTCAACTACGGCCTGCGCCGCTCGTACCCGGCGTTTCTGGGTGGGGTGTTTGCCTCGATTTGCTTGTTGAGTGCTTCGGCGCTCGGCTTGGGCGCTTTGTTACTGGCCTCGGAGCAGTTGTTCAGTGCCTTGAAGATCGTCGGTGCGCTTTACCTGTTTTATCTCGCCTGGCAAAGCTGGCAGCAATCACGGCAACCGGCCCGCGCTGCCGACGTCCCGCAAGCACCGGCAGTGCCACGTTTCAGCGCACTGTTTGGCCGTGCCTTTGTGCTGGGCGCCAGCAACCCCAAGGACATCCTGTTTTTTGCGGCCTTCCTGCCGCAATTTCTCAACAGCCAGCAGGCGTTTTTGCCCCAGTTGCTGATCATGATCGCCACTTGGGCCGTGCTCGACCTGCTCTGCAAGCTGACCTACGGCCTGGGCGCCCATGGTGCTGCGCGGTATTTGCGCAGCGGCTCGGGCCAGAGTGCGTTCAACCGGGTCAGCGCCGCCTTGTTCAGTTGCGCCGGCGCGGTGTCGTTACTCAACGCGAGGGTTTAATTTAATGAAGTAAACGGAGGGCGCTTTGTCCTTCCAGTCCGGCCACTGAATACCCGCCATGATCCGAACCAGGCGCTGCTCACGCAGCGCACTGCTGACCTCGGCTGACAACCTCACGCTGGTCGCGCCGGGCCTGAGTGCGTTGAACCAACGGTGTTTAAAGCGGGTGCCCATATAAATCCCCCCTTTCTCAACCCACTGGTAAGCCACGTAATAGAGCCGGTTTGGCGCAGTGGGATGAATGGCCACCAATTCCTCTGTGGCTCTTGCGTAACGTACGCCTTCAAGTACCCGGAGCGTGAAGCCCTGCTGTTCCAGCACGCTTTTGACGGCCGCTCGCTGCACGGCCTGGCGGTCTCGCGCAACGGATCTGCCCCCGCGCTGCAGCCTTGATTCCAAAGGGACGGGCGGTGTGAAGTCGACACGCGTGAAGCCTGGCGCTGCGCCCTCGTAACCGACATGCAGGTAATCGGTCCGTGTCTCACTGGACCGTAGCATCCTGAGCAGATCATCCGTCTGGCCCGCTCGTGCGGGCGCCGCGGGTAGCCAATCGTCCAGCGTCGCGCGCATGTTGAGCAGGTGACTGGCCGTTGCAGGGCGCTCCGGGCCTGATAACTCAAGTATCCTCGCAACGGTAAATTCTCGGCTTTTGCTGGTCATGGTTGGGAACGCCTGCGCCACATACATTGGCAACGGCCTGTCGAACAGGGGGGCATGCACCTGCCAGCGCCCCGCTGAGGTACGTGACACAGGCAGGGGCTGCTCAGCCAGTGCCGTGCTGGTCCAACGCTCAATATCGACGCGGGCCAGTGAAACCAGTTGCTCATTGCGGTGAATAAACACGATACGGTTCAACGGCGCCTGCCCGCCCTCGGGGAGCAACCTGTAATAAACACTGAGCGGATCGGTCAGTTGGGTATTCGGCGGGGCCACGCGCAGCACATTGTAGGCAAACTCCCGAGCATCCCTGGGGATATGAAACACGCCTGGCGCCGGGGAGCTCAATTGCGGATTGACCTCAATGTCCATCCGCCAACTGACCCAATGGGTCGCGGTCGCGGATGAGTGAAGAATCCTGCTTTCCGTCGCCGAACGCACAATCGGGGGGCGCCAGTCCGGCGCCGCCGACACCGGCGCATGCCACGGGTTGAGCAGCGCTGAACGGGTTCCCGCGACCGGCTGCGGCCTATCGGCACCGAGCAGCCATTCCCGCGGCTGGTGGATGTTCAAGATCAGTTCGTCCTGACCCGGCGCCTGCGTGTTTTTCAGACGAAACACCTGTTCGTCGCCACGCCGGTAGAGCGGGTAATGGTGGGTGCCATCTGCGACAAAGATCTCGCCATTTTTCACCTGGACTGCGCTCTCCCCCACCCCTTTCAACGCTACGGCGCCCTGCGGGATACCCTTGGTTCTAAATGGCGCGATGGCTTGGAGTTGAGGCACCGTTGACGGCGCAGAGCGCGAAATCTCGTGTGTGGTCATACGCAATCGGTGTATCCGCCCCAGGGCCGGGCGCAGTGCCGGCCGCGTCATGCGCGTCGCACTACCGCCCGCAGGCTTGGGGCCGGGTATAAAGTTCGCTAACACGTCGATCGCCAGAAAGGCACTCATAAAGCCCACATCGATGGCATCGTGCGGGTCGCCGAAACGGTGATAACGCCGCGCGGCCAACAGCAACTCATAGAAGTCATTGAACATCCCGACTAATGGGTTGAAAAAAGCCACCAACCTGCGCTGGGTCGCATCGCTTTGCTCGCCAAGACGACGGGCTCGATAGGCGTCAAGGGCTTTACCGGAATGACTCGCAGCCTGGGTCCGACGCTGCAGTTCAAGCACGCTGGCGTGGTACAGCAATGCCTGGGCGTTGAAGTGCGAGGTGGCAACCAGTGCCAAGCCGTGCTGCGGATCACTGGCAAGCTGCTCAAGGGTTTGCTTTTCGATCTCATCAGCCAACGCCGTCGGCTCCAGATGCTTGACGCTGAATGAACGAATAAACTCGCGCCCGTGCCAAACCCCTTTGAGCATGAAAGCAGTGGGTGACAGCTCCAGGCTGTTAAGGGCCTGATCGAGCCTGTCGACGCGCCCCGGATGGTGGGTGATGGCCTCAAACGCCCAGCCAGGGGCGACCTGCCGCGCCAGTGCCTTGGCGTTATCGGGCAATGCGCCGATACGGTTCAACGCATCATGGGCCTGTTGCAGGCTGCTGTATTCAGTGAGGATCAACGCTGGCGTGGTGGCCTGGGGCCAATAGCTAACGCACCGCCCGGAGCGCTTGTCGTGCACCAGCACTATCCCGGCGATGTAGCGATCGTGCTGCATCGTGTGCCCCACCAGATGAACCACGTACAGTTGCAACTCATGCTGGTTTTTCAGCAGGTCCTGCGCTGTTCGAGCCGCCATCGCCGTGCTGAACACCCGTTGTGCCGGTGCCGTGAGCCCCGCGTGTGTTGCGCAGCGCAGATGGTGCGCAAAGCCCGCGTGCAACGCGCGATTCAATAACGCGGGGATGCGCCCCTGACTGAGCGTGTCGTCGATGCCAAGCCGCGGGTAAAACGTCTGCTTGATCAAGGCGTCGTATTGGCCACCGATATCCAGCGAGGACACCATGCGGATCAGGTAATCGGCACCCAGCGGTTGTTTGCGCTCAGGTTGCAGAAAACGCGCGCGACTCAATCGCCACCGTGTCCAGGGCGCCAGTGGGTCCAGGTTGTGCAGCACCAGTTGCAGCAGACTAAAGGTTGTACGCGTCGCGCTTGGGGTCAATATTATGTTGCGATCGCCCACGGGGCAGGCGCTTGTGCCCCCACAATAGCTGCCGTGAACATCATCGGGCATATCAATAAAGGGCTGGTCGATATCCAGCGGCGGGGAGATGGCGTCCTCGCTCAACCGGGCGTTCAAGGCGCAGCGTGCAAACGTTTCCAGGCCAGGCAGATGCTGTTCAAGCCGGGCTTGATAGGCGAAGGCACCGCTCAGGTAACGGCGCTGCGAACGTTTGAAGTGCCTACGTTGGGTGCGCGTTGCGCCCGCCAGCCCTGTCGGCAGCTTTTTCGCTTCAGAGGCGGTCTTGAGCAGCAGCTCAATATTGGCGAGGGCGTGTGCCAAAGCGCTATTGGCAGGCACCTTCAGCTGTTCTTTCAGCTCGACCAACAGCAGCGCGCGACTCAGTTCGGCATCCTTCACCTCACTGAAAAGCCGCATGATGTCCTCGGTGCTTTGGTACAAGCGATCAAAGGACCCCAGCATTTTCTGCAGCGCTGCCAGCGCAGGCTTGCCATTGATGGGGACGTAGCGCACCGACAAGCTGTCCCGCAGCGCATGGGCGCGTAAGTCGTTACGCTTATCGCGCTCGACACCGCCCCACAACACCGAGTCGTCACGACTGCTCAGGCTCGCCTTGACGCTACGGGTCAAGGCCTCCAATCCGGAAAACCCCAGCACCCCGCCCTCTGCGCCGAACGCATACAACACCACCGGATGCTGGCGGGTCGGAACCCGCACTGCTGCGGCGGTGGTCACCACCCACACGTTATGGAGTGGGTAGAAGGCGTCGGGATCGCTGCCCACCGCGATCGACAACACCTGGGTTTGGCTGCCCAGGCGTTTCGCCGCTAACGGCTGCTCCAGCACTTCGATTATCAGGTCGCGATGAGCGGTGCTGAGCAACTTGAGCCGATGCTGCAACTGGACCTCACAACGCAGTGCCTCGGTCTGCGCCGTCATGAACAGGGTGCCACGCCTGGGTGTCCCGGCCCCACCGGGGCGCTCCGTCCAGAACGCCACCTCCAGCAGTCGCTGCTGTGCACCCTGCGTCAACGTCTTCAACGCCTGGGCCTGCACCTTGAGGTGGCTTAGCAGCGCCATGAGTTGCTGATACGCGGGCGTTTCAGCGCTGGGGTCCTGCGGATCGAGCAGTGCAACCAGCGCTTTTTCGTACCGTTTGATCTGCTGCTCTGCAGTCCGCAGCGGCAAGCCGGACGCGGTACTGGCAAAGATAATTTCTGCGCGTCGTCGCTGCTGGTCCCACGTGAGCATTTGATTACCCAGCACACCGAGCCGAGCGCTGCCGACCAACCGCTTCCTGGTGCTCTCTACGTGCGCGAGAAAAGGGCCCGCCGTGAGCGGTGGTGGCCGAGGCCGTTGTGTCGAAAACACATGGTCGTGATTGATCATTACGGCGCAGGCCAATTCGTTTCCCCATTGCTCACTGAGCAGCGCCTGCGCGCTGAGTGCCAACGCATCGCCGGTGACCGTCAGGCCACGCAAAACACTGGACGCCGGGGACAAGTCGGCAGGCTGGCACAAGGCATTGCGGCGACTTAACGGCAAGCAAAGCCAGAGGTCATGGAACAGCGACCGGTTCAGCTCCAGTACGCCACATTGAAGCGCGACGAACGAGGGGTATTCATAGAAGTTGCGCGCGACACCCGGCAGGTAAATCACGTGCGGTGCATCGTCGGGGTTGCCCTCGCGAAAAAAATGTAATGCGCCGGGGATCGCAACCGCAGGCGTGCCAGGCCACATCATCTGGCCCACGCGCACGCAGGCCCAGCTGCCACCTGCACGTTGGCGCGCCTCAGCGGTCGGGGCATCGATCACAGCCTGGACCATGGCCATGCCGCGACTCGATAACTCATCCAGTTGCCGCGCGATAAAGGCCCGGTCAGCAAAGAGTTGAGCGTGCAACTCAACCCAACGCTCACGGCGCGTGAGCCAGCCACCCTGCACCAGGGTGGCCCAGTAGTCAGTGTGCGCACGGGCCAGCCGATCAAACAGGCGCAACGCGATAACGCGCTCCAGTACGTCCAGCGGTGTATAGGGCAACCGACGATTCGGCTCGCCTTTGACGCTCAGGCCGGTGAACTGATTGACGTTGATCGGCACCGAAGGCAGCACCAGCAACAACAATGCCCGATCAGTCAAGCTGTCGACATGCTCGGGCACACTCGGTGACGCTGGCAACTTGGGCACGGTAAACAGCAGACTGTCCGGGTCAATCTCGAAGGCGTTGCGCAGCTCGGTGCGGATTACCGTCAAGATTTTTGGCGAGTGCCCCAGCAGGCGTGTAAGTGCCCGTGTCGACGCACGGCAACGCCAATCGGCAAGAGCGATTTGATTGATCAGCCGGCTGGGATGGGCATCAGCATTAATCCGCCGTCTCAACTGCTCGCGAATAACCTGCCACGCCGTTTCAGCAGTGTCAGCAGTATCGGCAAGGTCAGGAGTGGGGATTACGCCCAGGTGGTCGGGAGACGAGGTCATGGGTTTTCTTCTCTAAGAGGAAAAGACCCAGCCTAGGGATCACCGGCATTCAAAAGGCACTAGATAATTGAACGCGCAACGCGCAAAAAAAAGCCCGCAGTGTGGGCGGGCGAAAAACCAACGAAGAGCTTTGGGGGTGTGAAGCGAGGTGACGCTCAACTACCGCGATAGGTGGAGTAGCTGTAAGGCGAAATCAGCAGTGGCACGTGGTAGTGGTCCTGTTCGGCACTGATGCCGAAGCGCAGCACCACCACGTCGAGGAACGCGGGGTCAGGCAATTGCACGCCACGGGCGCGGTAGTAATCGCCGGCGTTGAATTGCAGCTGGTAGACACCGCTGACGTAATTGTCGCCTTGCAGCAACGGTGCATCACAACGGCCGTCGCTGTTAGTCGTGGCGGTGGCGACCAGTTCCAGCTGCGCGCCTTGGACGCGGTACAGCTCGACCTTGATGTGATTGCCGGGGCAGCCGTGTGCGGCGTCCAAAACGTGTGTGGTCAAACGTCCCATGGCGTCTACGTGCCTCCTGAAGTCAGTTGAAGAGAAACCTGCACTTTTTCAGGGCATCGAAAAAGCCGGCGATGGCTGATTAAGACACTTTTTAAAAAAATTGTACACAATAAAAATCACAAACCCTGCGATCCTCCCGGCTGGCTTAATCGGCAAGGCAATTGATGGGTAATCCTTGCTTTCAAACGACCTTTTGTCCATTAGCTGACCAGTTAGGCAAGTTTCTTGCTAAGCCCTATTCACCGCACGCTGCAGAAAAAATGCAGAAATGCGGGCTTACAAAGTTCGCGATAAGTTGTATACAATCACTCATCGCTGTGACGCCACCCAGTCTTTTCACTGCCCGGCCGCCACACACACCGCTACCACGCACAAGAAGGAAGACTGCAGTGAGCGCTGACTACCCACGCGACCTGATCGGTTACGGCAGTAACCCTCCTCACCCACACTGGCCGGGCAAGGCGCGCATCGCGTTGTCTTTTGTACTGAACTACGAAGAAGGCGGCGAGCGCAATATTTTGCACGGTGACAAAGAGTCCGAAGCCTTCCTCTCGGAAATGGTCTCGGCCCAACCGCTGCAAGGCGAGCGCAACATGAGCATGGAGTCGCTGTACGAGTACGGCAGCCGTGCCGGTGTGTGGCGCATCCTCAAGTTGTTCAAAGCCTTCGATATCCCGCTGACCATCTTCGCCGTGGCCATGGCCGCCCAGCGCCACCCGGACGTGATTCGCGCCATGGTCGAGGCCGGCCATGAGATCTGCAGCCACGGCTACCGCTGGATCGACTACCAGTACATGGACGAGGCCCAGGAGCGCGAGCACATGCTCGAAGCCATCCGCATCCTCACCGAACTGACCGGCGAACGCCCACTGGGCTGGTACACCGGCCGCACCGGCCCGAACACACGGCGGCTGGTGATGGAGGAAGGCGGTTTCCTCTATGACTGCGACACCTATGACGACGACCTGCCCTACTGGGAACCGAACAACCCCACCGGCAAGCCGCACCTGGTGATTCCCTACACCCTGGACACCAATGACATGCGCTTCACCCAGGTCCAGGGTTTCAACAAGGGCGACGACTTTTTCGAGTACCTCAAAGACGCCTTCGACGTGCTCTATGCCGAAGGCGCCGAAGCGCCGAAAATGCTTTCCATCGGCCTGCATTGCCGCCTGATCGGCCGCCCTGCCCGCCTGGCCGCTCTGCAGCGGTTTATCGAGTACGCCAAAAGTCACGAACAGGTGTGGTTCACTCGCCGAGTCGACATTGCCCGTCACTGGCACGCCACCCATCCGTATACGGGAGCGGCGAAATGACTGCGTTCCAAACCTTGAAGCCGGCGACCCTGAGCCGCGATGAATTCATCAACGCCTTCGCCGACATCTACGAACATTCGCCATGGGTAGCCGAGAAGGCTTTCGACCTGGGCCAGGACGCCTCGATCAATGAGATCGAAACCCTGCACCAGCGCATGAGCGACATCCTGTTGAGTGCCGATCATGCCCGCCAACTGGCGCTGATCAACGCTCACCCGGACCTGGCCGGCAAAGCCGCCGTCCAGGGCGAGTTGACCGAAGCCAGCACGAATGAACAAGCTGGCGCCGGTATTCACCAATGCTCGAGCGACGAGTTTTCGCGCTTCACCGAGCTGAACGAGGCTTACAAAGCCAAGTTCAAGTTTCCCTTCATCATGGCGGTAAAAGGCAGCAACCGGCATCAGATCCTGGCTGCGTTCGAAACGCGCATTCACAACACGGCAGACACCGAGTTCCAATGCGCGCTGGCCGAGATCAATAAAATCGCGTTGTTCCGATTACTGACCCTTTAGCAGACCTGGCCCGAGCGCTCATGACGCCCAGGGCCTGGCGAGCATCCCAAGCCACTTAACTCAAGGCAGACAAGAAGAATGAAAGCTTACGCCGTACCTTTCGAGAAGTTCGTCAACCTGGCCGACGCCCGTCTGGGCACCAAGATTCTGTCGGTGACCGATGACTGGTTCGCTGACGCCAACCGCCTGTTCCAGCCGACTCCGGCCGTGTGGAAGGAGGGCGTTTTCGATGACAACGGCAAGTGGATGGACGGCTGGGAGTCGCGCCGCAAGCGCTTTGAAGGCTACGACAGCGCGGTGATCCGCCTGGGCGTTGCGGGCTCGATCAAAGGCGTGGACATCGACACTTCATTCTTCACCGGCAACTTCCCGCCATCGGCCTCCCTGGAAGCCTGCTTCCTGGCCTCGGGCGATCCTGACGAAAATACCCAGTGGGTGGAAGTGCTCTCGGCCGTCGAGCTGCAAGGCAACAGCCACCACTACCACGAGATCAACAACGACCAGGCCTTCAGCCACCTGCGCTTCAACATCTACCCGGATGGCGGCGTGGCCCGCCTGCGTGTGTACGGTGTGCCGTTCCGCGACTGGTCGTCGGTGGGTGACAACGAGCAAGTCGACCTGGCCGCCGCCTTGAACGGCGGTCGTGCGCTGGCCTGTTCCGACGAACACTTCGGGCGCATGAGCAACATCCTCAACCCGGGCCGCGGCATCAACATGGGCGACGGCTGGGAAACCGCGCGTCGGCGTACACCGGGCAATGACTGGGTGATCGTCGCCCTGGGCCATCCGGGTGAAATCGAGAAGATCATCGTCGACACCCTGCATTTCAAGGGCAACTACCCCGACACCTGCTCGATCCAGGGCGCATTCGTGAAGGGCGGCACCGACAGCCAGATCGAAACCCAATCGCTGTTCTGGCGCGAACTGCTGCCGGCGCAGAAACTGGAGATGCACGCTGAACACACCTTCGCCGAGCAGATCAAGGCATTGGGCCCGATCACCCACATTCGTTTGAATGTGTTCCCGGATGGGGGTGTGAGCCGCCTGCGGGTTTTGGGCAAGGTTTCGAAGTAAGCGGTGATGCCATTCGCGAGCAAGCCCGCTCCCACAGGGGAATGCATTCCAAATGTGGGGGCGGGCCTGCTCGCAAAGGCGCCAGAACAAACAACACAGAATCCGGATAAGAAGACAGCCATGCGCACACTGATGATCGAACCCCTGACCAAAGAAGCCTTCGCCCCTTTCGGAGACGTTATCGAAACCGATGGCAGCGATCACTTCATGATCAACAACGGGTCGACCATGCGCTTTCATAAACTGGCGACGGTGCAAACCGCGACGCCGGAAGATAACGCCATCATCAGCATCTTCCGCGCCGACGCGCAGGACATGCCATTGACCGTGTGCATGCTGGAGAGACACCCGCTGGGCAGCCAGGCTTTTATACCGCTGCTCGGCAACCCCTTTCTGATCGTGGTCGCGCCACTTGGCGATGAACCTGTATCGGGCTTGGTCCGCGCCTTCGTTACCAACGGCAGGCAGGGCATTAATTACCATCGCGGCGTCTGGCACCACCCGGTGCTGACGATCGAAAAGCGGGATGACTTCCTGGTGGTTGATCGCAGTGGCACAGGCAATAACTGCGATGAGCATTTTTTCAAAGAGGATGAGCGTTTGATCCTCGCCCCCCACCAATAAGAGAAGGTCTGATCACTCGACAACAGAGTGACAGGCGAGAGGTAAAGACTGTGGAAGCACATTTGATGGAATGGCTGAACCTGAGCGTGCGCTGGGTTCACATGATCACCGGCGTCGCGTGGATCGGCGCTTCTTTCTACTTCGTCTGGCTGGAAAACAACCTCAATCGCGTCAACCCCAAGGACGGCCTGGCCGGCGACTTGTGGGCGATCCACGGTGGCGGTATCTACCACCTGGAGAAATACAAACTGGCCCCGCCGACCATGCCGGACAACCTGCACTGGTTCAAATGGGAAGCCTATTTCACCTGGATGTCCGGCATCGCGCTGCTGTGCGTGGTGTTTTACGCCAACCCGACCTTGTACCTGCTGGCCCCGGGCAGCAGCCTCAGCGGTCCGGAAGGTGTATTGCTGGGCCTCGGCTCGCTGCTGGCCGGTTGGTTCATCTACTCCTTTCTCTGCGATTCGGCACTGGGCAAGCGCCCCGCCCTGCTCGGCCTGATCCTGTTCGTGCTGTTGATTGCCGCCGCATACGGCTTCAGCAAAGTGTTCAGCGGCCGTGGTGCGTACCTGCATGTGGGCGCCGTGATCGGCACCATCATGGTCGGTAACGTGTTCCGCATCATCATGCCCGCGCAGCGCGCACTGGTGGCGGCGATAGCGGAGAACCGCACACCCGATCCGGCGCTGCCGGCCAAGGGCCTGTTGCGTTCGCGTCACAACAATTACTTCACCTTGCCGGTGCTGTTCATCATGATCAGCAACCACTTCCCGAGCACCTATGGCAGCCAATACAACTGGCTGATCCTCGCCGGTATCGCCGTGGCGGCCGTGTTGGTGCGTCACTACTTCAACACCCGTCACAACAGCCAGAAATATGCCTGGACCTTGCCGGTTGGCGCGTTGGCGATGATTTGCCTGGCGTACGTGACCGGCCCGAAACCCGTGGCGACTGCACCGGATGTGGCCAAGGCGCCTGCCGCGATCGAATACCAGCCATTGCCGGAAACCGCCTTGGGTGGCGGCTTGAAACCTGCCGCACCGGCAGCCCCCGCAGCGCCTGCCGCTGCACCTGCGCCCGCGCAGGCATCGGTTGATTTCGACAAGGTGCATGGGGTGATTCAGGAACGCTGCGCGGTGTGCCATTCGGCCAAGCCCACCAGCCCGTTGTTCAGCACCGCACCGGCTGGGGTGATGTTCGACACCCCGGCGCAGATCCAGCAGCAGGCGGCGCGTATTCAAGCGCAGGCCGTGGCGAGCCAGATCATGCCGCTGGGCAACATCACCCAGATGACCCAGCAGGAACGGGATTTGATCGGCACCTGGATCAACCAGGGGGCGCGCACCAATTAACTGATGCACAGCGCTCCAATGTGGGAAGGGGCTTGCCCCCTCCCACAGGGGATTTGTGGTGCTTTGAAGATTGCGTTCCACCCGGCAATTGAATGCCGAACAACACAACAATAAAAAGATTCGAGGTGTTGCATGACCGAGTTAGTCGAACCGCAGATTCCCGCCGCACCCGCCATGGTGCGGCTGCCCCTCTTGCAACTGATTCTGGTAGGCCTGCAACACGTCTTGCTGATGTACGGCGGCGCCGTCGCCGTCCCCCTGATCATTGGCCAGGCCGCCGGCCTGAGCCGTGAAGAAATCGCCTTTCTGATCAACGCCGACCTGCTCGTCGCCGGTATCGCCACCCTGGTGCAGTCGTTCGGCATCGGCCCTGTAGGCATTCGCATGCCGGTGATGATGGGCGCCAGTTTCGCCGCCGTCGGCAGCATGGTCGCCATGGCCGGCATGCCGGGGATCGGCTTGCAGGGCATCTTCGGCGCGACCATCGCCGCCGGGTTCTTCGGCCTTGTCATCGCGCCGTTCATGTCGAAGGTTGTGCGCTTTTTTCCACCGTTGGTCACCGGCACCGTCATCACTGCGATCGGTCTGTCGCTGTTTCCAGTGGCGGTGAACTGGGCCGGCGGCGGCAGCGCTGCCGCCTCCTATGGCTCGCCGATTTATCTGGCGATTGCCGCGTTGGTGCTGGCGACCATCCTGCTGATCAACCGCTTCATGCGCGGCTTCTGGGTGAATATTTCGGTGCTGATCGGCATGGCCCTCGGCTACGGCCTGTGCGGCATGATCGGCATGGTCGACCTCAGCGGCCTGGCCCAGGCACCGTGGGTGCAAGTGGTGACGCCGCTGCATTTCGGCCTGCCCAAATTCGAGTTGGCGCCGATCCTGTCGATGTGCCTGGTGGTGGTGATCATCTTTGTCGAATCCACCGGCATGTTCCTCGCCCTGGGCAAGATTACCGGCCAGGACGTCACGCCGAAGATGCTGCGCCGTGGCTTGTTGTGTGATGCCGGCGCGTCGTTCTTCGCCGGGTTCTTCAACACCTTTACCCACTCCTCGTTCGCCCAGAATATCGGCCTGGTGCAAATGACCGGCGTGCGCTGCCGCTCAGTGACGATCATGGCCGGGGCCTTTCTGATTGTGCTCAGCCTGCTGCCCAAAGCCGCGTTTCTGGTGGCGTCGATTCCACCGGCGGTATTGGGGGGTGCGGCGATTGCCATGTTCGGCATGGTCGCGGCGACCGGCATCAAGATCCTGCAGGAAGCCGACATCGCCGACCGCCGCAACCAGTTGCTGGTGGCGGTGAGTATCGGCATGGGCCTGATCCCGGTGGTGCGCCCGGATTTCTTCGCGCAACTGCCGCTGTGGATGAACCCGATAACCCACAGCGGGATTGCCATGGCCACCCTCAGCGCGTTGTCGCTGAATGTACTGTTCAACATTCTCGGCGGCGCTGAACGACCTGTGGTCGCCGCTACGCATTGATTCCTGCCTGCTCTTAATAAGAACAACAAAAACCATCACGCACAGGGAACACCGCATGCACACCCTTCACCAGGGGCCGGCCACACGCCGCGCCCCATTCTTGCCCCACGCGCTCTTTTACAGCGCACTTGAGCCAAGGCTTGTGAGCCAGTATTCTCCGCGCCCGCTCGAATCGACTCAAAAAAAAACAGCCAATGTAAAAGCTGACTTAAAGGCCAACTTATCCCGGCCCCGCAGCAGCTGCCAATGTGTGCAAAAACCCTCTGAATTCGACTGCACCCGATGCAGCCGACGGGGATTTTTTGGCTTTTTAAACACCTTGGCGCAGCTCTTGCTAAAAGCATTAAAGCTGACCGAACAGACGATTTTTGCAGCGAACCAAAAGGCGCCACACCAGAGCGTCTGCGTAGAAGAAAAAACCATAAAACTTTAACTCGGGAGCAACCGAATGAAACCTATGTTCAAAGGCCTGATGCTGGCGGGATCCCTGCTGGCCGGCAGCCAGGCAGTGGCCGGTGATTTGTTGCAGTGGCAGAACAACAGCCTGACTTACCTATGGGGCAAGAACTTCACCGTCAACCCGCAGATCCAGCAAACCGTTACCTTCGAACATGCCGATGCCTGGAAGTACGGCGACAACTTCCTGTTTGTCGACCGCATCTTTTACAACGGCAAGGAAGATGGCAACGTCGGCCCTAGCACTTACTACGGTGAGTTCAGCCCGCGCTTGTCATTCGGCAAGATTTTCGACAAGGACCTGTCATTCGGCCCGATCAAAGATGTGTTGCTGGCCTTCACTTACGAGTTCGGCGAAGGCGATAACGAGTCGTACCTGCTAGGCCCGGCTTTTGACTTGAACATTCCCGGCTTCGACTACTTCCAGTTGAACTTCTACCAACGCCAGACCGAAGGCAATCGCCCAGGTGACGGCGTATGGCAGATCACACCCGTCTGGTCGTACACCCTCCCGGTCGGCAACTCCGACGTGCTGATCGACGGCTTCATGGACTGGGTCGTGGATAACGACAAAAACGCCCGTGGCACTTACCACGCCAACCTGCACTTCAACCCACAGGTCAAATACGACCTGGGCAAGGCATTGCATTGGGGCGAGAAGCAACTGTATGTCGGTTTCGAATACGACTACTGGAAGAACAAGTACGGGATTGAAGACAGCGGCGCGTTCAAGACGAACCAGGACACCGCGAGCTTTTTGGTCAAGTACCACTTCTAAACAACATCGTAGCCAAACGGTGGGAGCGGGCTTGCGCGCTCCCACCTTCAGTTCAGCGTCAAGCCAAGGAACTTCGACAGGTCCTCGCGCTTGGCCAACGCATCTTTGCGCCCCAACTCAATCAACTCGCTGCAATACCCGGCCTCGAACAGCAAGTAACTCAACACCCCTGCCCCACTGGTCTTGGTCGCCCCAGGCCCGCGCAAGAACAGGCGCAACGCCGCCGGCAGCTCTTGCCGATGCCGCGCCGCAATTTCATCGATCGGCTGGCTCGGCGCAATGACCAACACCTCCACCGCGGCCAACTCAGGCGCGGCATGGCTGAACTGATTCAGACGCTCAAGCAGTTCGATATCACCTTCCAGGCTGTCAATGAACGTGCTGTTGAGCATGTGCCCACCGATCTGCGCCAGGGTGGGTTGCTGGCCGGTGTAAGTGCGCTGGGTCGACGGTTCATTACCCCTTGGGTTGCCACTCACCCCCACCACCAGCACGCGGTTTGCGCCCAAATGCAGCGCTGGACTGATGGGCGCCGGCTGCCGCACGGCGCCATCGCCGAAAAACTCCTGGTCGAGTTTGACCGGCGCAAACAGCAAGGGTATCGCCGAGCTGGCCAGCAGGTGCTCGATTGTCAGCTGGGTTGGCAAACCGATACGCCGATGACGCAGCCAGGCATTGATGGTGCCGCCACCTTGGTAAAAGGTCACCGCTTGCCCGGATTCGTAACCAAACGCCGTGACCGCCACCGCATGCAGTTGTTTTTGGCGGATGGCTTCGTCAATGCCCTGCAGGTTCAACCGGTCGTTGAGCAAATGCCGCAACGGCGCACTGTTGAGCAGTGCGACCGGGACTGGGGCGCCCAGGCCCAGCAGGCTGTGGATGAGGAAGCGACTGGCTTGGTGGATGACGCCTGGCCAGTCGCTGCGCAACACCAAGTGGCTGCGAAAGCCCTGCCAGAAGGCGGTGAGGCGCTGGACAGCGGCGGTGAAATCCATGGCCCCGCTGGCCAGGCTCACCGCATTGATCGCACCGGCCGAGGTGCCGACAATCACCGGGAACGGATTCGCTGCCCCCGGTGGCAACAGTTCGGCGATTGCCGCCAGTACCCCTACCTGATACGCCGCTCGCGCCCCACCGCCGGAAAGAATCAACCCTGTGACCGGTTCGGCTGGGCGCATTGCGTCACTCCATGTGGGAAAAAGGTAGCGTTATCGACGGCGCTTTTCGTACAGCTTAGCCTCACCCGGTGGCCGGCTTTTGAAGCGCCGGTGGGTCCACAGGTATTGCTCGGGGCACTCGCGTACCGACGCTTCGACCCACTGGTTGATACGCAGGCAGTCGATCTCATCGGTCTCGCCAGGGAAGTCGCTCAACGGCGGGTGGATCACCAGGCGGTAACCACTGCCATCGGCCAGGCGCTCCTGGGTAAACGGCATCACCAGCGCCTTGCCCAGGCGCGCAAACTTGCTGGTGGCGGTCACGGTAGCGGCCTGGATCCCGAACAACGGCACGAAGATACTTTGCTTGGCACCGTAGTCCTGGTCCGGCGCGTACCAGATGGCCCGGCCCGAGCGCAGCAACTTGAGCATGCCGCGCACGTCGTCACGCTCGACCGCCAGGGAATCGAGGTTATGCCGTTCACGGCCACGGCGCTGGATAAAGTCGAACAGCGGGTTGCCATGCTCGCGGTACATGCCATCAATGGTGTGCTTCTGCCCGAGCAGGGCTGCGCCGATTTCCAGGGTGGTGAAATGCAGGGCCATCAGGATCACACCCTTGCCGTCCAGATGCGCCTGCTTCAGATGCTCAAGCCCTTCGACATGGGCCAGGCGTGCCAGACGCGACTTGGGCCACCACCAGCTCATGGCCATCTCAAAAAACGCGATGCCGGTGGACGCAAAGTTTGCCTTGAGCAACTGCTTGCGCGCCTTGGCGGACTTTTCCGGGAAGCACAACTCAAGGTTGCGCGCGGCGATGCGGCGGCGATCGCCGGCGACGTGGTACATGCCGGCGCCCAGTAAACGACCAATGGTCAACAGCACCCGGTAGGGCAACTGAGTGATCAGCCACAACAGGCCGAGTCCCAGCCATAACAGCCAAAAACGCGGGTGAAGAAATACAGCTCGAAAACGCGGGCGATCCATTACAGATTCCGGTAAAGACAAGGGCCGCGCATTCTACAACGGTTCGACTCGGCTTGCGGCCCGTGGATGTTCTCGTTATAAGTCTCGACACTTTTCGTGACAAGCCGCTTTTGCCGACCATGAGCCAAACCGAACCGCTAGACCAAGATCCCGTGTTCCAGCTGAAAGGCAGCATGCTCGCCATCACCGTGCTGGAGCTGGCCCGCAATGACCTCGACGCCCTCGACCGCCAACTGGCCGCCAAGGTCGCCCTGGCACCGAATTTTTTCAACAATGCCCCACTGGTGCTGGCCCTGGACAAACTCCCGGCAGGCCAAGGCGCGATTGATTTGCCCGGCCTGATGCGCGTGTGCCGCTCCCATGGCTTGCGCACCCTGGCGATTCGCGCCAGCCGTATCGAAGACATTGCCGCAGCAATCGCCATTGAACTGCCAGTACTGCCACCCTCCGGTGCCCGCGAGCGTCCGCTCGACCCGACGGAAGGTGAAGTGAAGAAAAAACCGGAAAAACCGCCGGAGCCCACGGTCAAGCCGACAAAGATCATCACCTCCCCCGTACGCGGCGGGCAGCAAATTTACGCCCAGGGCGGCGACCTCGTGGTGATTGCGCCGGTGAGTCCGGGGGCGGAACTTCTGGCCGATGGCAACATCCATGTATACGGCCCGATGCGCGGACGTGCCCTCGCCGGCATCAAGGGTGATACCAAGGCCCGTATTTTTTGCCAGCAGTTGACCGCTGAGCTAGTGTCCATCGCAGGCCAGTACAAGGTTTCCGAAGATTTGCGCCGTGATCCGCTGTGGGGGGCCGGGGTGCAGGTCAGCCTGTCGGGCGATGTGTTGAACATCATCCGTCTTTAACGGATACTGCCGCATTTTCCAAGCATCTCTAGACTCTGATAGCACAGCGAAACCGGCAAGACTTGTGTAGGAATAATTAGAAGTTGGCTTTCCTTTTGGCGAACAACATATTTTTCCTACAAAGGCTGTCCGCCTGCAGCGAGTTTCAAGAGATGTTTTTCAGGGACCGAAAAGTCCTTTTTCCTTAGGGGTGAAACACCTTGGCCAAGATTCTCGTGGTTACATCCGGCAAGGGTGGTGTGGGTAAGACCACCACCAGCGCCGCTATCGGTACCGGCCTCGCTCTGCGCGGCCACAAGACAGTCATCGTCGACTTCGACGTCGGTTTGCGTAACCTCGACCTGATCATGGGCTGCGAACGCCGTGTGGTGTACGACTTCGTCAACGTGGTGAACGGCGAAGCCAACCTGCAACAGGCCCTGATCAAGGACAAGCGCCTTGAGAACCTGTACGTGCTGGCTGCCAGCCAGACCCGCGACAAAGACGCGCTGACCAAAGAAGGCGTAGGCAAAGTCCTCGCCGAACTGAAAGAAACCTTCGAATACGTGGTGTGCGACTCCCCGGCCGGTATCGAAACCGGTGCTCACCTGGCGATGTACTTCGCCGATGAAGCCATCGTGGTCACCAACCCGGAAGTCTCCTCGGTACGTGACTCGGACCGCATGCTCGGCCTGCTGGCCAGCAAGTCCCAGCGCGCCGAGAAAGGCGAAGACCCGATCAAGGAACACCTGCTCCTCACCCGTTACAACCCGGAGCGCGTCAGCAACGGCGAAATGCTCGGTGTTGAAGACGTGAAGGAAATCCTCGCCGTCACCCTGCTGGGCGTGATCCCGGAATCCCAAGCCGTGCTGAAAGCCTCCAACCAGGGCGTGCCGGTGATTCTTGACGACCAGAGCGACGCCGGCCAGGCGTACAGCGATGCCGTAGATCGCTTGCTGGGCAAGACCGTGGAACATCGCTTCCTCGATGTTAAGAAGAAGG
>PJQF01000080.1_pt1 | contig 62336 bp, 57 predicted proteins | sample 1503741 | NCBI WGS metagenome assembly PJQF01 (sample SAMN07775949, study PRJNA414020) | Biofilm metagenome, whole genome shotgun sequencing project. | isolation source: biomolecule (vanillin) treated reverse osmosis membrane biofilm | place: India: Nagpur | collected 2017-03-21
CCTGACACTCCGCTTTCGCGAGCAAGCCCGCTCCCACAGGTTGATCGCGTTCAGGCCGTTGTGGCGCTGCATGCCCTGATCTAAAACACAGCTCCCACCGAGCTCGACTTGAAATACAGTCAAACTGTGGGAGCGGGCTTGCTCGCGAAGACGGTCTGCCAGTCACCTGATGCATCGCCTGACACTCCGCTTTCGCGAGCAAGCCCGCTCCTCCAGGTTGATCGCGTTCAGGCCGTTGCGGCGCTACATGGCTTGATCTGAAACACAGCCAGCCCCCACAATTTCTACAGCGGCGGTGTGCGCGGCGGAATCAGGCGTTTGCTGCCGGTGGCTTCATACGCGCTGGCAAAGCTCAGCAGCGCCGAGTCATCGTACGCCCGCCCGGCAAAGGTCAGGCCGACCGGCATGCCGATATCGGCCATCACGCCCATCGGTACGGTGACGGTGGGCACGCCCAGGTGGCGGATGGCGAGGTTGCCGTTGGCGACCCAGACGCCATTGCTCCAGGCGATGTCGGCACTGGCTTCATTCACGTCGGCATCGGCCGGGCCCACATCGGCCACGGTCGGGAACAGCACGGCGTCGAGGCCCAGGTTGTCCATCCAGTCTTCCAGGTCCAGGCGCCGGGTCTGCTCCAGGCCACGCAGGCCATCCGGCACGGTGCTGATCTCGTTCCATGGCGTAATGCCGCGTTCGGCCATGCGCACGTATTCGTCCATGCCGGCGGCCAGGTCATCTTCACGGTTGGGCAAGGTGCCCGGGTCATGGGGGAAGATCTGCGGCCCATCGACGTCCGCCAGGCGGTTCAGCGCGGGGTCGCCGTTGGCGCGCAGGAAGTCATCGAAGGCCCAGGCCGACAGTTCCCACAATTCATCGTGCAGGAATGCCTTGGACACCAGGCCGCGGGTAAACACCGTCGGCGCGCCGGGGCGGTCGCCTTCGCAATTGGACACCAGCGGGAAGTCCACCTCGATGACTTCGGCACCGGCGGCTTCCAGTGCCTGGCGTGCGGCATGCCACAGGTCGATGACGCTGGCCCGGGTGTTGATCTTTTGCCCGGTCGGCCCGCCGATTCCGGGTTTTTCGCTGGTGCCGGCCTCCGGGTCAGCGTTGATGTACATGCGCGGCACACCGAAACGTTTACCGGCCAGGGCCTCGCTATTGACGGCCAGTTCGGCGTACGACGCCGGGCGCACCGAGGCCACGCTCGGGATCGGCACCCAGGGTTGCAGGCGCCACAGGTCGCCACGGGTGTCGGGGTCTTCGGCGACCACCACGTCGAGCACTTCCAGCAGGTCGGCCATGGTGCGCGCATACGGCACCACGACGTCCATGGTCGGGGTCAACGGCCAGTTGCCGCGCACCGAAATCACCCCACGAGAAGGGGTGTAGGCGCACAGGCCATTGTTGGACGCCGGGCCACGCCCGCTTGACCAGGTTTCTTCCGCCACGCCGAATGCCGCGAAGCTGGCCGCCGTGGCGGTGCCGGCGCCGTTGGACGAGCCGGAAGCGAATGGCGCGGTGAGGTAGTCGGCGTTATACGGGCTTTCGGCGCGCCCATAGACCCCACGTTGCATTCCACCATTGGCCATCGGCGGCATATTGGTCTTGCCCAGGCAGATGGCGCCACCGGCGCGCAGGCGTTCGATCGTGAACGCATCGCGCTGCGCGACGAGCTTGGCGAAGGCCGGGCTGCCCGAAGCCGCCGTCAGGCCCTTGACCAGGTAGCTGTCTTTGGCGGTGTAGGGAATGCCGTCCAATGGCCCCAGGGTTTTGCCCTGCGCCCGGCGTGCGTCGGACGCCTCGGCTTCTTTAAGGGCCTCGGGGTTGCGCACGACGACGGCGTTCAACGCGGTGGCGGTCTGCGGGCCGTCATAGGCATCAATCCGCGCCAGGTAGGCGTTTACCAGTTCAACGGCAGTGGTCTGGCCGGCTTCAAGCGCCGCGCGCAATTGGGCAATGGAGACTTCGGTAACTTGCATCACGTTTTTTTCGCCGCCTTCAAGTGGGAGGTATGGCGGCAGTCTACGGACAGATATTTCACAAAACCAGCGCCGTATAGTCCGCGTAGGCGGCGCGCATCACTTGCCACGTGGACGCGTCAGCCGGAATCAGGTGCTCGATACGCAGTGAGGTGAGGGTGATGTCCTGAGGCATGCCGAAGGTGGTGAAGGTCGACAGAAAGTTCAGCTCGCCGTGGGGTGAGCGGATACGCGTCAGCACCAATGGCGGCATGTGTTCGGGCGGTGCGGTGTTGGCGGGCGTCGGCAGACTCGCTAATAACCGCGCCAATTCAGGATTGCCCAGCGCCTCACGGCTGGCGCGTTGCCAGGCGAGCGTGCGGATCTCTTCGGCGTTGATCAGGTGGTCGCCCAAGCCGCCGGTTTGCAGCAGCGTGGTCAGCAGGTTCAGCCCGTCTGCCGCATCCGGTTCAAGCCCCACCCGTTCAAACAGAACGCCGGTACTGGCATTCGCCGCCAGCACTTGCCACTCGCTGCCCAGCAGAATCGCCGGGGCCGGGTTATTGGCGTGCAACACATGGCTGACGGCTTCGCGAATCGCGGCCATGGCCGGTGAGGCGAGTGGGGTGGCGGTGTAGCGCGGCGCGTAACCGGCGGCGAGGAACACGCGATTGCACTGCTCAAGCGGCACATCCAGCGCGGTCAATAAATTGTGCAGCGTGCCCGGGCTCGGCTTGGCGCGGCCGGTTTCGAGGTAACTGAGGTGGCGTTGCGAAACCCCGGTGATCAAGGCCAGGTCCAGTTGGCTCAGCTTGGCGTGGCGACGCAGTTGGCGCAGCTGTTCGCCGGCAGTGGTGTCCATGGCGGGTTCATAACCTGTGAGGTCATTGCGAGGGCCAAGACCTTATCACTATCGTGCGCTTCATTCACTTCAAGGACGAGACCATGCACAGACCCTCTATTGCCCTGGTTGGGTTAGTTGGATTTTCACTCTATACGCTGGCGACGATGCTCACCGCCGAGCAATCACTGCTGGCCTTTGGACGGCAATTGATGTCGCGGCCGGACACCGCGCAGGTGGTGATCGACCTGTACCTGATGGCAGTGCTGGCGTGTGTGTGGATGTATCGGGATGCGCGTGGGCGCGGGCGGTCAGTGGTGTCTGTGCTGCCGTATTTCGCGCTGACGGCAGTCTTTGTTTCGGTGGGGCCGTTGCTTTATATCGTCGTTAATGGGGCCCGCGATGAATGACCTGCTGGCTATCTACGCAGGCTGCGTGCTGGTGTTGTGCCTGAAGATGTTTGCAATTTCCTGCTACCAGGGTTTTTGGCGGATTCGGCGGCGGGCGTTCACTCATCGTGAAGATGCGGCGTTCTTCGGGCGCAGGGTGCAGCCCCGGGAATTGTCGCAAGTCGCCAGGGCGCAACGGGCATGGGCCAATGACCTGGAAAACATCCCGCTGTTTTTTGTGTTGGGTGGATTGTGCGTGGCGCTGGGCAGTTCCCCGGGTGTCACGGGCTGGCTATTTGGCCTGTTTACCCTGGCCCGATTGGCGCACACGGTGACGTATCTGGCAGGGCTGCAGCCCTGGCGCACGCTGGCGTATGCAGTGGGTGTTGCCTGCCTCTTCGGGCTCGCTGCCCAGGTGGTCTTGAGGTTGGGATGAAATCCCTTTGGCTGAGCGAGCTTAGGGTGGCGAGCAGGCTTGCCACACAAACAACCTGCCATAGGCAAGGGCTCAAGGGTTTAGCTGCGCCTGGTCATTGTCTTTGGCGATCAGCTGATAAGGCGTGGTCGGCGCAGTGTGGCGGTGCATTACGACCTCTCGCCGAAAGCGCCGGTGCGGTCCACCAGCCGCATGCTGTCCCGCCCGCCGCGCTTGGTTTCGTAGAGTGTGGCGTCACTTTGTTCGATCAGGGCCGATAAGTTCAGCGGCGGCTGGTCGAACAGGTCCGCGCCTATGCTCAAGGTCACCGGTACCGGCGTACTGAAGGTCTGCGCGGCGAGTTGCTGGAACTGTTCGCGCAGTCGGCTGCCGAGGTCGACGATCTGCGCAGCCGAGGCCTGATTCAGCAGGATCACAAACTCATCGCCACCCAGGCGTGCCGCCAACGCGCCCTGGGGCACCACGGCGCGAATCATTTCGCTCAGGGCGACCAACAAGCGGTCACCGGCGGTATGCCCATAGAGGTCGTTGACCAGCTTGAAATTGTCGATGTCGATCAACAATACGGCGCCCGGCTGGGCGCGTGAGACCTGGGCCAGCAGGCGCGGTGCCTGCAAGTCCAGGGCGCGCCGGTTGAACAGTGCCGTCAGTGGGTCGCGGGCTGCAAGGCGGGCAATCTGCTGCTCGCGGCGGTAGCGTTCGGAGCCGGTCATCGACAGCGCGATCAGCATGATCGCCATCGCACCTTCCACCAGGGACACCTGGATGATTTCGCCCTTGAAGGCGGTCAGGTCAATCAGTGTGCCTGGGATCAGTACCGACAACGCTTTGGCCACATAAAACGTGCCATGGATCAGCAGCACATAGCGCAACTGCACCGCGCCGATGCTGAGTGATTTGCCGTGCGGGCGCAGCAGAAAGCTGGCGCGCAGGGTCGGCACTGCCACCAGCAGCGACTGCACCGCCAGCATGGCTTTGGACCATGGCAGCTCGACCGGCAGCATCAGCATCCCCAGCCACACCAGCAACATCAACAGCCATAGAGGTGAAAGGCGCGCCTGGGTAAAACGCGCCACGCCGAGCAGGAACAAAAAGTGCGCGGTTACCAGCAAGCCGTTGGCGAACCAGATGCCGATCATCAACAGGCCACTGCCGCGTAGCAACGCCAGGGTAGAGCCGACGCTGATGGTCGCAAAACCTGCAGCCCAGAACAGCAGCGAAGATTCGCGCACGCTGCGCCATTCAATGGCCAGGTACAACGCGGCAGCGGCGGCCAACGCGATGGTCAGAGTCAGAATCGTAGGAGGGTCTAGCGTCATGTCGTGCCGGGCTGCCTGGGTGTGCGCTTAAAAATCGGGATTGTAAGCGCACACGCAGGTTTTTCAGAGCATTCTGGGTAATGGCACACAGCCAGCCGATGATCGGCCGGTCAGACGCCTTTGGTCGAGGGCAGCAAGATCGTGAGGATGCCCGCCAGTGGCAGAAACGAGCAGATCTTGTAGACGTACTCGATGCCGTGGTTATCGGCGAGCAAGCCCAGCAATGCGGCGCCAATCCCGCTGAAACCGAACATCAGGCCGAAGAAGATCCCGGCGATCATCCCGACATTGCCCGGCACCAGTTCCTGGGCGAAGACCACGATGGCGGAGAAGGCCGAGGCGATGATAAAGCCGATCACCACGCTGAGCACGGCGGTCCAGAACAGGTCGACATAAGGCAGCGCCAGGGTGAAGGGCGCGGCGCCGAGGATCGAGAACCAGATGACTTTCTTGCGGCCGATCTTGTCGCCGATAGGGCCACCGGCAAAGGTGCCGACCGCTACCGCGCCAAGGAACAGGAACAGGTACATCTGCGAACTGGCCACCGACAGCTGGAACTTCTCGATCAGGTAGAAGGTGAAGTAGCTGGTCAGGCTGGTCATGTAGAAGTACTTGGAGAACACCAGCAGCGCCAGCACCACCAGGGCAAACGTCACGCGGCCTTTGGACAAGCCGTGTGTGGCTTTACCGCCTTGCTTGAGCTTGAACAGGTTGAGGTGGTGGCGGTACCAGCGGCTCAAGCCATACAGCACCAGAATCGCAAACACCGCGAACAGCCCGAACCAGGCGATGTGGCTTTGGCCGTAGGGAATGATGATCGCCGCGGCGAGCAACGGGCCGAAAGCGCTGCCGGTGTTGCCGCCGACCTGGAAGGTCGATTGCGCCAGGCCGTAGCGGCCGCCGGAGGCCAGACGGGCCACGCGGGAGGTTTCCGGGTGAAAGGTCGACGAGCCGACGCCGACCAGCGCCGCCGCCAGCAATATCGCCGGGAACGTGCCGACAAACGCCAGCATCAGAATGCCGATCAGGGTGCACACCATGCCCGCCGGCAGCAGCCAGGGTTTGGGATGGCGGTCGGTGTGGTAGCCGATCCAGGGTTGCAGCAGGGAGGCGGTCAGTTGGAAGGTGAGGGTAATCAGGCCCACCTGGGTGAAGCTCAGCCCGTAATTGGCCTTGAGCATCGGGTAAATCGACGGCAGCACGGCCTGGATCAGGTCATTGATCATGTGCGCCAGGGCGCAGGCGCCGAGAACGCGCATGACCAGCGGGCTTATTTGGGGCGCAGTGGTTGCAGCGGCGGGTGACGCGGTCAGGGTCGACATGCAGGCATTCCATACAAGGCAGCGAACAGGGGCAGCCAGTACGATGCCGGCTGTCCATTTCTAATTGTTTCGGCGTTTATGCTAGATTCGACAAAAATGCCTGTCTCACGAAATTCGGGAGGCAACTGTCGCAAAAAGGGCGAAATGATCAAACCACTGGATTTATTTCTGCAGGAGATCGACGAGGGCGACTGGGCTGTCATCAGTTCCGCCACTGATTATCCCGAGAATTGGGTGATACCCGAGCATCGCCACGAAAAGCATCAACTGCTGTACGCCATCGAGGGCGTGATGGTGGTGCATTCGGCGCAGAACCAGTGGACCGTGCCGTCCAGTCGCGGCTTCTGGATGCCCAGCGGGCAAGTTCACTCTTTGCGCTGCGTGGGCACACTGAAAATGCGCAGTGTGTTTGTGCGGCCCGATGCCTTCCCGAACCTGCCGACCGAGACCAAGGCGGTGAGTATCTCACCGTTGCTGAGCGAGCTGATCAAGGCGTCGGTGAGTTTGAAGCCACCGTATGCCGAGGATTCGCGTGACGCGAGGATCATGCACCTGATTCTCGATGAGCTGGCGATTCTTCCGGCGTTGCCCCTGTCGCTGCCACAGCCCGCCGACCCACGGATCAACCGCGTTTGCCAGGCGCTGCAACACGACCCTGGCGATGCGTCCACGGTCGCTGATTGGGGTGAGCGCCTCGACCTGGACCAGAAGACCATCCAGCGCCTGTTCCGCAAGGAAACCGGCCTGACCTTCGGCCAGTGGCGCCAACAGGCCAGGTTGCTGCTGGCGCTGGAGCGCATTGCGGTGGGGGAGAAGATTATTGATGTCGCCATCGAGTTGGGCTACGAAAGCCCGAGCGCCTTTACCAGCATGTTCAAGAAACAGTTTGGCAAGACGCCGAGTCAGTTTTTCAGGTAGTGCGCGTTGCCACACGTGCCACCGTAAGCCGCCGTGAACTCAGGTAAGCCAGCAGGCCGGCGACACCCAGCAACCCCGCGCTCAGTTCAAAGGTCGCCCGGTAGCCACTCAGGTCGAACACCACACCGCCGAGCGTGGCGCCGCAGGCAATCGCCAACTGGATAATCGCCACCATCAGTCCGCCTCCGGCCTCGGCATCGTCAGGCAGGACCCGCGACAGCCAAGTCCACCAGCCCACCGGCGCGGCGGTGGCAACCAGGCCCCAGACGCCGAGCAACAGCATGGTCGCCGCCGGCGAACTGCCCCATGCCACCAGCGCCAGGGCAATCGCTGCCATCAATAATGGAATGGCCGTCAGCGCCTGGTACAGGCGGTTGTTCAGAAAGCGCTCAATCAGGAACGTCCCGGCAAGCCCGGCCAGGCCGAGCACCAGCAACATCAGCGAGAGCATGGGAAGACTGACCTGAGTCACCGTTTCCAGGAACGGGCGCAGGTAAGTGAACAGCATGAACTGGCCCATAAAAAACACACTGGCGGCCAGCATGCCCAGGGCTACGCGGGCATTCTTCATCAGGCGAAACACATTGCGGGTCGTGCGCCTGTCATCGTTCTTCAGCGAAGGCAGGCTCACCAGCAGCCAGGCGCCGGCCACAACGGCGACCGGGATGACGCAAAAGAACGCGCCACGCCAGCCGATCAGCCCGCCCAGAAAGCTGCCCAATGGTGCCGCAATCACCGTCGCCAGCGCGTTACCGCCGTTGACGATCGCCAGCGCGCGCGGCACCTGTGTCAATGGCACCAGGCGCATCGCGGTAGCGGCCGATAATGACCAGAAGCCGCCAATGGCCACGCCGATCAGCGCGCGACCGAGCATGAATGTCAGGTAGTTCGGCGCTAACGCCACCACGGTGCCGGACACAATCATCAGCGCGGTCAGCGCCAGCAGCAGGCGTTTGCGTTCAACCTTCGCCGCAACGGCAGCGATGATCAGGCTGGTGAGCAAGGCGAACAGCCCGGAAACCGAAATGCCCTGGCCAGCCTGGCCTTCCGAGATGTGCAAGTCGCTCGCCAGCGGCGTGAGCAGGCTTACGGGCATGAATTCAGAGGCCACCAGCGCGAATGCCGCCAGTGACATCGCGAACACGGCACCCCAGCTGTGCGTATGAGTGTTAGCGGACATTACTTCAAGTTGCCTTTGAAAAAGCGGGTGAGCGTCGCGAATGGGATCAGGTCGACGCGGTCGTACAGATCCACATGGCCGGCACCCGGGATAATCACCAATTCCTTGGGCTCGGCCGCACGCCGGTAGGCGTCTTCGCTGAACTCGCGGGAGTGGGCGTCAGCGCCGGTAATCAACAGCAGCGGGCGCGGGGAGAGCGTCTCGATGTCGTTGAACGGGTAGAAATTCATGAACTTCACGTTGCTGGTCAGCGTCGGCCGGGTGGTCGTTTGGGGCGACGCACCGGCCGGGGTAAATTCGCCGCGCGGGGTGCGGTAGAAGTCGAAGAACTCATCACCCACCGCATCGCCGGTGAGGGTCAACGGGGTACCGCCGGTGTAGGCGGTGTCACCGCCCTGGAATTCCACATAGCGCTGGTTGGCCGCCTGCAGAAGCAGTTGTTGGCGTTGCGCCAGCGTTACCCCATGCTTGAGGCCGTTGCGATTGGCCGCCCCCATGTCATACATGCTGACCGTGGCGATCGCCTTGAGGCGTGGGTCGATCTTGGCGGCGGCGATGGCGAAGCTGCCACTGCCACAGATGCCGAGAATGCCGATGCGTTCACGGTCCACTAGTGGGCGAGTACCGAGGTAATCCACGGCAGCGCTGAAGGCTTCGGTGTAGAGGTCGGGCAGCACCGCGTTGCGCGGCTGGCCTGCGCTTTCACCCCAGAACGGCAGGTCGAGTGACAGGGTGACGAAGCCTTGTTCGGCCATTTTCGTCGCGTAAAGGTTGGCGCTCTGTTCTTTAACGGCGCCCATCGGGTGGCCGACGATGATTGCGGCGTGTTTTGAGCCCGAGGCAAGGCCCTTGGGGGTGAACAGATTGCCCGCAACGAGCATGCCGTATTGGTTGTTGAAGGTGACTTTTTGTACCGTCACCTTGTCGCTTGTGTAGAAGTTGTCAGCACCGTTGGACATATCGGCTCCCAATGAAGAAAAAGACGTGACCAGCACACACAGGGCAAGCAAGAGGCGTTTCATGCAGTGATCCTTGAGGAGGTTGGTGCACTCATTTTCCCGCTGGGGGTGGGGCTTCTGTAGTGCGTTCCACTGGATTACTTGCCTGATCCTCTGAGTATTGCCACCTGCCGGGGACGCTCAGGTGCGACCCGAGGTAAAGTTCACTGAAGACCGGACAGAGCCCGTTATGAACATCACTCCATCGCCCCTGGACGCGCTGATCCAGGCCATTGGTTCGCGGGTTTCAACGCCCGGCGACTACCCCATGCCCATTGCCGGCCTGGGTTTTTATCGGCGTGAGCAGCCGGCGACGCCGGTGGTGTGCATGGTCGAGCCCTGCGTCGTGTTGGTCGCTCAGGGCGAGAAGCAGCTGTGGGTCGGTGGCGAGGGTTACCCGTACGACCCGTCGCGATTTCTGCTGACCTCGCTGGACATTCCCGCCAATTCAGAGGTGCTCGCCGCCAGCCCAGGGAAACCTTGCCTGGGGCTGACCTTCAAGCTGGACCTGCGCATCCTGGCCGAGTTGATCGCCCAGCGTGAGGTGCCGCCGACCCGTCAACGGGCGGTGATGAAAGGGGTTGGCATCGGAACTGTCACCGAAGGCATGCTGGCGGCGTTTGCACGCCTAGTTGCGTTGCTGGATGAGCCTGAGGCGATAGCGGTGCTCGCGCCCTTGATTCAGCGCGAGATCCACTACCGGCTGTTGCAGAGCGATCAAGCCGGTCGACTGCGCCAGATCTGCGCCGTGGACGGGCAGGGCTATCGGATTGCCAAGGCGATCGATTGGCTGAAGCTCAATTACGACGCGCCGTTGCGCGTGGAGGATTTGGCGGCACGCGTGCAAATGAGCGCGGCGACCTTTCACCATCACTTTCGCCAGCTGACGGCGATGAGCCCGTTGCAGTATCAGAAGTGGTTACGCCTGAACGAGGCGCGGCGCTTGATGTTGAATGAGCATCAGGATGTCTCCAGCGCCGCGTTCAAGGTCGGTTATGAAAGCCCGTCACAGTTCAGTCGCGAGTACAGCCGACTGTTCGGTGCGCCGCCCAAGCGTGACATGGCCACGCTGCGCGGCAAAATCACTGATCAGCCGCGGTCAAGTTAGCGAAGAAAATACAGCCAATCAGCCGCGCAAACAGGCTGAGCGTTTCCGGCAGGTTGGGGTCGTCGAATAGCATCGACTGCGAATCCAGCGCACACAGCGCGCCGAACAGCCGGCCGTCGGGCAGGAAGATCGGCGCGCCGGCGTAGCTCTCGATGGCGTATTGCTTGACCACCGGGCGCGTGGCAAAGCGTCCGTTCTGGCTGACTTTGGGGATGAACAGTGTTTGCGGGTTGATGCAGAACTCACTGCACAAGGTGGTTTCCAGGTCGAGTACGTCATCGACATGAATGCCCATGTGCAGCGGGTCATGGGCCGCACACACCACCCATTCCAGGTCGGTGAATTTGGCGATCCCGGCGAAGCGCATGCCGGTCAGGCGGGTGACCAGTTGCAGAATGCTGGTGGTGGCTTCGATTTCGGCGATGGCCGCGCGTTCAGCGGCGCTGAGTAACGAGTGTGCTGCGGTGACGCTTGGAATCATGCTGAGCACTCCAATGGCGTGGTGGCGCGAGCCACCACGCACGGTCCGGTTTAGTTAATGCGCGGATGCTGCTGCACCAGGTTCTGGCGCTTGGCTTCGAGTGCGGCAATTTCGGCGTCGATGTCTTCGATCTTCTGCTCGATATTGTCGTGGTGCTCTTGCAGTATCTCCTTGGCTTCTTCCATGTCCGAGGCTGCCGGCGCCGCGCCGCGCAACGGCTTGTTGGCGGTTTCCTTCATGGTCAGGCCGGTGATCAGGCCGACCACGGCAAACACCATCAGGTAGTAAGCCGGCATGAACAGGTCGTTGGTGCTCTCCACCAGCCAGGCCACTGCGGTCGGGGTCAGGCCGGCGATCAATACCGAAACGTTGAACGCACTCGCCAATGCACTGTAGCGCAAGTGAGTGGGAAACATCGCCGGCAGGGTCGAGGCCATGACGCCGATGTAGAAGTTCAGCACCACGGCCAGGATCAGCAAGCCGGCGAAGATCAAGCCGATCTTGCCGCTGGTAATCAGCATGAACGCCGGGATGGCCAGCAATAGCAGGCCGATGCTGCCGGCGATGATGAAGGGCTTGCGGCCGATCTTGTCGCTGACAAAACCAATGAACGGTTGCACGAAGAGCATGCCGACCATGATCGCGATGATGATCAGTACGCCGCTGTTTTCTTTGTAATGCAGGTTATGCGAGAGGTAGCTCGGCATATACGTGAGCAGCATGTAATACGTCACGTTGGTGGCCGCGACGATACCGATGCAGGTCAGCAGGCTGCGCCAGTGCTGGGTGGCGACTTCTTTGAACGATACTTTGGGGCCATGTGTCAGGCCTTCGCGGTCGCCTTGTTCAAGTTTGTCCATGTGCTGCTGGAAGGCCGGGGTTTCTTCCAGTGCATGACGCAGGTACAGGCCGATCATGCCCAGGGGCAGGGCGAGGAAGAACGGCAGACGCCAGCCCCAGGCCTCGAAATCGGCTTCACCGACTATCGTCGAGATCAGCACAACCACACCGGCGCCGAGCACAAAGCCTGCGATGGAACCGAAGTCCAGCCAACTGCCGAGGAACCCGCGTTTACGGTCCGGCGCGTATTCGGCGACAAAGATCGAGGCACCGGTGTATTCACCGCCCACCGAGAAACCCTGGGCCATTTTGCACAGCAACAACAGGATCGGCGCCCAGATGCCAATCGACGCGTAACTCGGAATCAGGCCGATGGCGAAGGTGCTCAGGGACATGATCACGATGGTGGCGGCGAGCACTTTCTGCCGTCCGTATTTATCGCCCAGGGCGCCGAAGAACAGGCCGCCCAGGGGGCGAATCAGGAAGGGCACGGAGAAGGTGCCCAAGGCCGCGATCATTTGTACGCTGGGCGATGCGTCCGGGAAGAACACCTTGCCGAGCACATAGGCGACAAAGCCGTAGACGCCGAAGTCGAACCACTCCATGGCGTTGCCCAGTGCGGCGGCGGTGATCGCCTTGCGCACCTTGGCATCGTCGACAATCGTGATGTCTTTTAATCCAATCGGTTTGACGCTTTTCTTACGTAATTTCATGCGGGCCACTCTAAAACTGAACAGGGGAGGTGCCATCGTTGCAATGGCACCGCTCTGTCAGTTCAGATACAAGTCGACACCAAATAATTCACCACTCATTGCGTTTTTTTGCAGATGCATTGAACTTCATGCTTCAAACCAGGAATTATCAGAATGCCCGACAGCGCCCCGAGGCTGGTCTACCGTCAACCATTGCCGAGCGACGTGCAGCGATTGTTCGCGATCTTCGGCGATCCGCAGACCAACCTGTTCAATCCCGCCGGCCCTATGGCCAGCCTTGAGGATGCCCAGCGCTTACTCAACCACTGGCTGCAACAGTGGGCCGCCGAGGGGTACGGCTGGTGGGCGATTGCGCGCATCGAAGCACCGCACCACCTGATTGGCTTTGGCGGTGTAGCGCCGCTCCATTACCTGACCGAGCGGCGCATCAACCTCGGTTATCGTTTTGCCGTCGAGGCCTGGGGGCAGGGCTACGCCACCGAACTGGGGCGTGATGCGCTGGTGCTGGCGTTCGAAACCCTGAATTTTCCCGCGGTGTTCGGGCTGGTGCGACCGGATCACGCAGCCTCGGTTCGGGTGCTGGAGAAGCTTGGGCTGAAGCCTTTCGGCCTGCTTGATGACGTACCGGGCAAAGCGCCGAGCCGGGTGTTTCGTATTTGTCATCCTACAACCGTGCCTGGTTGAGTCTCTGCGTATACGCCTGATGCCTCAATAAACCGCAATCTTTCAGATTGACAGCGCGTAGGGAGCCCGCTATAAAAGTTGTAGTTGTACGACGACATATGACACTGCGTATGTCCTATCTAACAAAAATAAAAAGTGATGCCATGAATTTGAATGAGCCCCTCAACGCCCATCGCGTCGGCCAGGCCGTCGGCAACTATCGCTGGACCATCTGCGCGATGTTGTTCTTTGCCACCACCGTCAACTACCTCGACCGCCAGGTGCTTAGCCTGTTGGCACCGCAACTGTCGACGCAATTTGGCTGGAGCAATACCGATTACGCCAACATCGCGGCGGTGTTCCAGTTTGTCTATGCGATTTCCATGCTGTTTGCCGGACGGTTTGTCGACAAAATCGGCACCAAGGCGGCCTACGTGGTGGCGATTGCCATTTGGTCCACCGGCGCGATTATGCATGCGTTTTCGGTGCCGATGGGCCAGGGGATCGCGGCGCTCAGCGGCGCAATCGGCCTGGCGGTGATTCCGGTGTCGATTGCCGGCTTTATGCTGTCTCGCGCCATATTGGCAATTGGCGAGGCGGGCAACTTCCCCATCGCGATCAAGGCCACCGCTGAATACTTCCCCAAGAAAGAACGCTCGCTGGCCACCGGTATCTTCAACTCCGGCGCTAACGTCGGCGCAATCCTGGCGCCGATCTGCGTGCCGTTGATTGCCGGCCTGTGGGGCTGGGAAGCCGCCTTTATCGTGATTGGCATGTTGGGGTTTGTCTGGGTGGCGGTGTGGTCGGCGCTTTATCAGAAGCCGGAGCAGCAAAAACGCTTGTCGGCGGCAGAACTGGCCTATATCCGTAGCGACCAGACGGTGCAACCGTTCACCCCGGAGCCTGCGGGGGCCACGGCGAAAAAAGTCTCCTGGTTCAAATTGCTCACTTACCGCCAGACCTGGGCGTTCGCCTTCGGCAAGTTCATGACGGACGGCGTGTGGTGGTTCTTCCTGTTCTGGCTGCCCACCTACCTGGCGGCGCAGTACGGCATGAAAGGCGCGGATATCGTGATGCCGCTCGCCGTGCTGTACAGCATGACCATGGTCGGCAGTATCGGCGGTGGTTGGTTCCCCAGCTACTTTATGGCCCGTGGCGATGCGCCGTATGACGGCCGCATGAAAGCCATGCTGGTGATTGCGCTGTTCCCGTTGGTGGTGCTGCTGGCGCAACCGTTCGGTTACCTCGGCTTCTGGGTGCCGGTGCTGCTGATCGGCGTTGGCGCCTCGGCGCACCAGGCGTGGTCGTGCAACATCTTCACCACCGTGTCGGATATGTTCCCGCAAAAAACCGTGGCCTCCGTGGTCGGTATCGGCGGCATGGCGGGTGGCTTGGGCGGTGTGGTGATGACCAAGATCGGTGGCTGGGTGTTCGACTACTACAAGTCGATCAACGACATTCACACCGGCTACATGATCATGTTTGCGATCTGTGCGCTGGCGTACCTGGTGGCGTGGAGCGTGATGAAAGCGCTGGTGCCACGCCACAAGGAAATCACCGATCTGTAAGCGCTGCCTTCCCGCGCCGGTGACGGCGCGGGAAGGCATTACAGGTCACGGGCCCAGGTTTCGCTGATCAATGCCTTGCCGAAACTCACCGTGGGCTCTTCTTCCTCCAAGGTAAATCCGGCTTTCTGATAGAGCTTGCGTGCGTCGATCAGGGTGTTAACCGTCCACAGCATCATGCGTTGGTAACCGGCGTGGCGGGCAAAACGCAGGCATTCGTCGACCAGGCGCTGACCAATGCCCATGCCCCGCGCACTGGCATCCACGTAGAGCATGCGCAGCTTGGCGGTGGTCGCGTCATGACGCACCACGAACACCGAGCCGACCACGTCGCCGTCTTTTTCCGCGATCCAGCAGCGCTCGGAGGCCGGATCAAACTCGCGCAGATACTTGGCGACGATCTCCGCCACCAAGGCTTCAAATTCCCAATTCCAGTTGTACTCGCGGGCATACAGTGCGGATTGTTGCTGCACCACCAGGCCCATGTCGCCCGGTTGCGGGTCGCGCAGCAAATAGCTTGGCGCGGTGCCTTGCAGCAGTGACTGGATGCGTTGCATGGCACCGGTGAGTTGGCGTTGTTGTTGCTCGGGCAAGGCTTCGAGTAACGCGATGACTTCCTGCTGGGTTTTCTGCTCCAGCGGCGCCAGCACCGTTCGGCCGAGGTCGCTTAAGTGCAGTTGCACCGCGCGCGCATCGGTGACGGAGCGGACCTTCTGGATCAGGCCTTGCTTTTCGAACCCGCTGATCAGCCGACTCAGGTAGCCCGGGTCCAGACCCAGCATCTGGCACAGGTCGGCACTGGTCAGGTCACCACGGGAGGACAGCTCGTACATCACGCGGATTTCGGTGAGCGAGTAGTCGCTTTGCAGCAGGTGTTCCTGCAGCACGCCGATCTGGTGGGTGTAAAAACGGTTGAAACCGCGAATGATCGCGGCGCGTTCTACAAGGGGCGTGGCCATGAGGATGCTCGGTTGGTTGCCTGGGGCAATTATATTGTTGCCTCAGGCAACCAAGTCAAAGCCTTTGTTCAGCGGTTGCGCGTCACCCGCCAAACGGTATTGGCCAAGTCATCCGCGATGATCAACGCGCCTTTGGGGTCTACCGTGACGCCCACGGGGCGCCCGCGTGTTTTGCCGTCATCACCACGGAAACCGGTGGCGAAATCGATGGGCTCACCGGCTGGTTTGCCATTGCTGAACGGCACGAAAATCACCTTGTAGCCCACCGGGTTTTCGCGGTTCCAGCTGCCGTGCTCGCCAACAAATACACCTTCGGCGAATTTCTCACCCATTTCTGCCATCGAGAAATCCACCCCAAGTGCCGCAACGTGGGAACCCAGGCTGTAATCCGGCTTGATCGCGGCGGCGACTTTCGCCGGGTTCTGCGGTTGTGCGCGTGGGTCGACGTTCTGGCCCCAGTAGCTGTAGGGCCAGCCGTAGAAGGCGCCCTCACGCACCGAGGTCAGGTAGTCCGGCACGAGGTCCGGGCCGAGTTCATCGCGTTCGTTGACCACCGTCCATAATTGCCCGGAACCCGGCTGAATGGTCAGCGCGGTCGGGTTGCGGATGCCGGTGGCGTAGGGCTTGTGTGCGCCTGTCGCTGCGTCGATCTGCCAGATCATCGCCCGGTCGATTTCCACTTCCATGCCACGCTCGGTGATGTTGCTGTTGGAGCCAATGCCCACATAGAGCTGGCGCCCGTCAGCACTCACCGCCAGGGATTTGGTCCAGTGGTGGTTGATCTGCGCCGGCAGGTCGGTGATTGTGGTGGGCGGGCCACTTGCCTTGGTCTGGCCGTCGGCATAGTCGAAGCGCACCAGCGCGTCCTGGTTGGCAACGTAGAGTTTGCCGTCGGCGAAGGCCAGGCCGTAGGGCGCGTTGAGGTTATCGGCGAACACCGTCTTCAGTTCGTAAGTACCGTCACCATCGGCATCGCGCAGCAGGGTCAGGCGGTTGCCACCCTTGACCTTGGTGTTGCCCTGGGCCTTGATCACGCTGGCGATCACATCCTTGGGCTTGAGCTTGGCCGCGCTGCCGCCACGGCCTTCGGCGACGAGAATGTCGCCGTTGGGCAATACCAGGGTTTGCCGCGGGATGGCCAGGTCAGTGGCAATGGCGGTGACGCTGTAGCCTTCGGGCACTGTGGGTTTTTGCGTGCCCCACGGCGTGGGCTCGGCGATTTTCATGCTCGGCAACAGGCTGCTTTGCTGTTCCGGCAATTTAGGATCGGGGCCACGGGCCTGGGTCTTGTCGCCTTCGCCGCCACAGGCGGTCAATAACAGGGCAGCGCTGAGTAAGGTCAGTGTGTGGGCGGTTTTCATTTGGCGGCTCCTGTGCGCAGTCCGGTCCAGGTCGCGGCAATCGTCAGCACGGTGACGACCACCGATAACACCAGGCCGGTCGGCATGGCGGCGTAGGCGTCCTTGGCATGCTGGAACGCATTGACCAGGCCCAGTACCCATGTCGCCAATAGCAGCAGGGCATACACCACCGGTTGACCCGACTTGCGCTCGGCACGCACCAGATTGACCAGCGCAAACAACAGTGCGAGCCCGCAGAACACCAGCGCACCGGCGATCAGCCAGGAGGCAAAGTTGGCCCATTGAATCTGGTAGGTCTGGGTGTAGGTGATGTCGCTGAGCAGGGCGCCCAGAAACAACGGCACGGTGCCGGCCAGCAGGGTCGCGTGCAGCGGTCCCGGGATTGAGTGGCGGTAGACGGGAAGGGTAGTCATGGTGAGGGCGGCTCCTTGTTGTACAACGCCCCTGGGGTCGGGGCAGCGCATAGGAAAGGAGCCTCGCGTTCGTCAGATAGTTCAGGGTATTTCGTGTCCAAATATTATGAGCACACGGTTCAGGCGCAGTCCCCGCGTGTGATTCCACCCAGGCCATCAGCAACCCAACCTGGCACCGCTGGCACTTTATGCGCACTGGTGAGGTCGCTCAGGCCGAAAAAATGCCATGCTTGCGTGCCAGACATAAGGAACCGACGCATGCCCACCCTGCATCTGCTTTGCGGCAAGATCGCCTCCGGAAAATCCACCCTGGCTACAACCCTTGCTGCCGAGCACGCGGCCATCGTCCTCAGCGAGGACCACTGGCTTGCACAGCTTTACCCCGGCGAGATCCACACGATTACCGATTACGTAAGCCGTGCCCAGCGCGTTCGCGCAGTACTCGGCCCGTTGGTGATTAACCTGTTGCAGGCCGGGGTCAATGTGGTGCTGGATTTTCCCGCCAATACACTGGCCAATCGCGAATGGCTGCTGGGCCTGGCACAGGCGGCGCAGGTGCCCCATCGCCTGCATTACCTCGAACTGGATGACGCCACCTGCCGTGCTCGCCTGCATGCGCGCAATGCCCGGGGCGAGCATGATTTTGCCGCCACCGATGCCGAGTTTGATCTGATCACCCGCCACTTCTGTGCGCCGAGTGAGGCGGAAGGCTTGCTGATTGAGGTGCATCGCCCATGAGTACGGTGACCGGTGTTGATGCCCAGGGCTTTGTGCAAACCGTTGGCGATGCGGCCCTTCAGCCTGAATTCCAGCCCGTGCTGACGGATGTGTGTGCGACCCTTTCGCAGGCCGGGTTGGGGCTGGAGGCGATTTTTGTGTATGGCAGTGTGGCCAGGGGCAACGCCCACCCGGGTGAGTCGGACCTTGACCTCACGCTGGTAGCCGGCGAGCGGCCGGATGCGCAGGTGCTTGAGTCGTTGGAAGCGCTGCGCCAGGTGCTGGAACAGCGACATCCGATCGTCAGCAAAATCGACTTCGACCTGGGGTATCGCGCCGAAGTGCTGGCGCCTGAGAACACCAACCAATGGGGCTTCTGGCTCAAGCATCATTGCCGTTGTGTGTGGGGCGATGACCTCTCTGTGCAGTTCGAACGATTCAGGCCTTCGCGGGAAATTGCCCTGGCCTTGAATGCTGACTTCGAACCCGTGTTGAGCACTTATCTTGCGCGCATCACGCGCGCCGCGACTGAGGCAGAGCGTCTTCGCTTGCAGCGAGAGGCGGCACGCCGGGTGATTCGGGCCACTCACACGTTGCGCGCCGATGACGCCTCAGGCTGGCCGCATACCCTAGAAGAACATGTTGCGTTGTTCGTGCAACATTACCCGAGCATGCGCATCCAGATCGCGTACTTCCTGTTTGAGGCGCGCAACCCCAGTGCCGAGCGCGAAGCGTTTACCACGCGCCTGCAAGCCTTGGTCACCTGGATGGTTTCACAGCAGGCTTAGGTCGCTTGGTGGGCATGCAACGCCCTGTTCGATGCGCCACGCCGATGATCGTCCTTGATCAACGGGTGCATGACGTCAGGACTTGAACCGCCCCACCAAGCCATTCAACTCTTCCGACAATTTGGCCAACTGCCCCGAATCATCCTGGGCGGAATTGGCCAGGCTTTCCACCAGCCGCGCCTCGTCATAAATCTGCTGGATATGCCGGTTGATTTCCTCGGCGACGCTGTGTTGTTCCTCGGCGGCGGCGGAAATCTGCAAGTTCTGGTCGCGGATTTCATTCACCGACAACTGGATGCCCTCAAAACTGTCCCGCGCGTTTTCGATGGACGACACACTGGCCCGCGACAGGTCCATGCAGCTGTTCATCTTCTGCGTGACTTCCTCGGTCTTGCTGCCGAGGGTGCCGAGCAGTTGTTCGATTTCGCCGGTGGAGTCGGAGGTGCGCTTGGCCAGCGCCCGCACTTCATCCGCCACCACGGCGAACCCACGGCCTTGATCGCCGGCCCGGGCGGCTTCAATGGCGGCGTTGAGCGCCAGCAGGTTGGTCTGTTCGGCGATCGCGCGAATCGTGCCGAGGATCTGGTTGATGCTGCGGCTGCCGGCTTCCAGTTCGACCATGGCCTGGGACGACTCGGTCAACCGCCGGCCCAGGCGATTAACGTTGTCGGTGGTGACTTCGATTTGCTGCTTGCCCTCGGCCACGCGGCGATGGCCGTTCTCGGCCGATTCCGCCGCACCGCTGCACGAACGCGCCACTTCGTTGGCGGTGGCGACCATCTCGTTGAAGGCCGTGGACACCAACTCCACCGCCTCACGCTGACGCCCGGCGGCTTCGTTCATGTTGTGCGCCACTTGGCTGTTGACCCGTGACGCGTCCTGCAAGTTGGTGGAGGCCGCACCGATGTGCTGGATCAGCTGACGGATCGCGGTGAGAAACTTGTTGAACCAGCCGGCCAGCTCGGCGGTTTCATCCTTGCCTTGTACGTGCAGCTCATGGCGCAAGTCGCCTTCACCCTCGGCGATGGACTGCAAGCCGGTACTGACCTGGCCGATCGGTTTAACGATCACCTTGGAAAACGCCGCGGCGATCAAGCCGAAAATCAGCACCAGTACCGCCACGATCACCGTGGTCAGGTAGGTCATGCGCGTGGCTGTGGCCATCACTTCGTTGTATTCGATCAACCCGACATACCGCCAGCCGAGGCCCGGCGAGGTCCACACGTTGGCCATATAGCGCACGCCATCGATCACCACGTCGGTCGAGCCCTGGGGTGTGTCCGCCAACTGCGCATAGGGCACGCCGAGGTCTTTGAGCGGCTTGAAGTTGTGCGCGGCGTTACGCGGGTCGACCAGCACCACGCCATCCTCGATCAACATCACGTAGCCGCTCTCGCCGAGCTTGATGCTTTTGAGCAATTCGGTGAGGTTTTTTAATGACACGCTGACCACGAACACGCCTTTGGCTTTGCCGGCAGCGTCGAGAAGCGCCCGCGCAGTACCGACCAGCGCCACGTCATCTTTGTCGTAATAGTAAGCGGGCGTACGCACGGTCTTGCCGGGGGAGGCCATCGCGGCCTTGTACCACGGGCGGGCGCGCGGGTCGTACTTGGCCAGCTGTGGGTCGTCGGGCCATTTGGCGTAGGTGCCGTCTTCCAGGCCAATCGACAGAATCGCCGCCGACGGGTGCGTGGCGCCGAACCGGGCAAACTGGTCGATCACCTGTTGCGCCTGCGCCGGCATCGGTTGGCTGGCAGCATTGGCCGGTTGGTAATCCTTCAGCGTGTTCACGGAAGTGTATACAGGATCAGCGGACATTTGATCGACGTTCTGCATCGTGCCATCGAAAAACTGGCGGATGTTGCCATCGATCTGGCGTATTTCGCGGGTGCTGCCATCAATGAACTGCTCAACGGCCTCGGTCCGTGTGTTCACCACAGAGATCACTGCAACCACGCTGACGGGGATAAAAGCAACGGATACAAACGCGAGCACCAGCTTATTTTTTATTTTCATCGAGACGACCATCAGCGGGGAGGGCGGCCAAATCGTCGACTCGCGGGCGAGGTACGGCGATTTGCTATCACTGCTGTTTCGGCGCGTGCCCGGAAAATCTTTAGCGATATTTTGTGTACAACAAAAATTGTTTTTGTTGTGTAAGTTCACTAGGTCATTCAGCGCGGTTTCGCTGTGCTGGAGCGCAACAGAGGCGGCCCGTAACAGCGGTTATCAACGCCAGGCTCATGTAAGCTCGGCGTGCAAGCGCCGGCAGGAAGATTGCCCAGCGACTGAGTTAACCCGCAATGGAAGCAGGTCCATGATGAAGAGAAATAAACTGGTCCCGGAGTTGATGGTGACCGATCTGAACAAGAGCCTGGCGTTCTGGGTCACGTACCTGGGGTTCAAGGTTGCCTATCAACGTCTGGAAGACGGCTTCGCCTATCTCGACCTGGATGGCGCCCAGGTGATGCTTGAGCAGGTCGACCCCCAGGCCAATCAATGGCTGACCGCTGCGTTGGATCGCCCGTTTGGGCGCGGTATCAACTTGCAGATTGATGTCACGGCGGTACGCCCGGTGATTCAACGGCTTGAGACCGCTGGCTATGCGTTGTTCAAGGCCAGCCAGGACGTGTGGTACCGGGCGGGCGAGGTCGAAGTGGGGCAGCGCGAGTTTCTGGTGCAGGACCCGGACGGCTATTTGGTCAGGCTGGTGGAGCGGCTTGGCGAGCGCGTATGTCAGGTTGTTGAAGCCGGAACTGCAGCCCATGCGTGAGCGAAAAGCCGCTCGGCTGCTGGTTATCAGCCCTTCGCGAAAGGTGCTTCTTTTCAGGTTCGTGCATAAAGAGGGGGCGCTGGCCGGCAGAAATTACTGGGCGACACCCGGCGGCGGCGTTGAAGCGGGAGAGACCTTCCAGGCGGCTGCACTCCGCGAGTTGCGTGAAGAGACCGGCATTGTGGTCAGCGCTGTGCAAGCGCCGGTGGCAGACCGCCGGTTTTCGCTGATGTTACCCAGTGGCGAAACCGTGTTAGCCATTGAGCAGTATTTTGTTGTTCATGCGCAAAACGAAGTCCTTTCCCGAGACGAATGGACGGTGCAAGAAGCCCAGGTCATGGCGGATCATCACTGGTGGTCCGCTGACGAGTTGCAATCGACGACGGATACGGTATGGCCGCAGGCACTTGTCGAGATGCTGGTCACCGCTGGCGTGTTCTGAGCGTTGGGCACTCAAACGACGCTTCGCTTGCCAGCAACCTTGCTCATTTCCCTCTCCCGGCTTGACAGCGGGCCAACAGATCGCCTGTCTCGACAACCGTGGCGTAATCCATCGCCAGGTTACTCAGCGACAGCGCATGCACGTCCTCGGCGGGCCAAAGGCGGCCGGACAAGTCGGTTTGATCAAACGTGTAGCAGGCATCCGCCGCGACTATCACCTCAAAGCCCAGGTTGCCGCCGGAGCGTGCCGTAGACTCGACAGAATTATTGGTGATCACCCCAACGACCACCAATTGTTTGATCGCACGGACCTGCAGCCAGCGCTCCAGGCCTGTGGCCGTGAACGCATCCGGAACGTTTTTTTCCAGCACGTGCTCCTGCTTGAGCGGTGCGAGTGCGGGCTGGAATTCACAGCCCGGCTGGCCGGGCCAAAAGACCGAACCCGGCGAGCGAGACATATGCCGGACATGCACGATGGGGCGTTGCGCCTGCCGCCACGCGTGCAGCAGCTGCTGAATCTGCAACTCGGCCTGCGGATTGTTGCGTCGCCCCAGCTTGGGATCGCGCATGCCCTGTTGCATGTCGATGATGATCAGCGCGGCGTTGCTGTCTAACGGTTCCATGGCGCATTCCTGGGCTGGCGAGGAGCGAAACATAGCAGCGATTGCCGGTGCGATGGAATGCGCCGTGTGTCAGCGCAGCTTTTCCAACATCTGGTAGTACCACATGCCCACCGCCAGCATCGGGTTGCCGAACACATCGCCGAGCGGCACCTTGATGTGCTTGCACCCGGCAAAGGTGTCGAACGCTGACAGCGTGCCGGTCAGCGCTTCAGCCATGATCTCGCCCATGATGTGGCTGGTGGCGATGCCGTGTCCGGAGTAGCCCTGGCAGTACCAGACGTTGTCGGAGAGTTTGCCCAACTGCGGGATGCGGTTCATCACAATGCCCATCGCGCAGCTCCACTGGAACTCGATGGCCACGCCTTTGAGTGCCGGGAACGTGCGCTCGATGCACGGGCGCAACTCGGCTGCGATGTCGCGTGAGTCTCGCCCGGAATAATGGGCGCCGCCCCCGAACAGCAGCCGCCCATCACCCGTCAGGCGGTAGTAATCGAGGACGAACCGACAATCGTACACCGCCAAATCCTGCGGGTTGATCTGCTGTGCCAGTTCGCCCAGTGGCGCCGTGGTGACAATCCCGCCCATCGCCGGGAATATCTTGCCTTTGAGTTGCCTGGGTTCCAGTCGGTGGTACACATCGCCGGCCAGCAGCACTTGGCGTGCGTCGATCCGGCCGTGTGCCGTCAGCACGGCGGGGCGCTCGCCATGCACGATTTGCAGTACCTCGGAGTTCTCGAAAATCAACGCGCCGAGGCTGTGTGCCGCGCGTGCTTCGCCCAGGCACAGATTGAGTGGGTGCAGGTGCAGGTTGCGCGTGTTTTTCAGCGCGCCCAGGTACAGCGTGCTGTCCAGGTGCTGCCGCACCGCCGTCTGATCGAGCAGGCTGACGTGCTCGCCCATGCCGCGCCGTTGTGCTTCAGCGTGAAAGGCGCGCAGTTCGGTCAGGTGCGAGGGTTTCATCGCCGCATGCAGGTGACCGTGCTTGAGGTCGCAGGCAATCGCGTATCTGTTGACCCGCTGCTCGATGATTTCATGGCCGCGCCAGCGCAGGTGCCAGATGAAATCGTCGACCTCATCGCCCAGGCGCTTGCGCATTTGTGCGCGCATGGCTTCGTCACCCGACAGGCTGCCGGTGACTTGCCCGCCATTGCGGCCACTGGCGCCCCAGCCGATACGGTGGGTGTCGACAATCGCCACTTTGAGCCCGCGCTCGGCGAGTTCCACCGCGCTGGCGACACCGGTGAAGCCGCCGCCGATAATCACCACGTCGACGCTGACCTGGCCTTGCAAGGTCGGGTATTGAGTGGTGTCGTTGAGGCTGGCGGTGTAATACGAGGCATTGCGCTGGGCAGCGCAGATGACGGGGCGCATGGCTGCGGTCATGGGGGTGATCCTTCTGATAAATGAATGCCGGCGAGGCGTATTCGACTTGAATCAGAGGCGGGTGTCGGGCGGGCGCGCATGGCGGCAATGCCACAGCGCCCAGAAGGCCAGGATGATATGGACCAGAGGGTTTTCGCAGGGGCGCGCCTGCACCTTCGGGAAGGAAGGCAGCAGGTGACCACGGATCAAGCGCAGGAGCGAAATCATGGGCACCGATGCTCCCATCGTGTATCGGTGCGTTCAATCGTCGTTTGTGAACCTTCAGTTATAAATGGGTTAAACAATCAGGGTGGATTGAGCGACTTCACGTAGGCGCAAAACATCGCCGCCATGCCGTCGGCGTAAACCTCAATCTCGGCGGCGCTGCGTGGGCTGCCGGAATATTCCTTACCCACGCAAGTGAGGGTGCCGAGGATCAGCTCGCACGCCAGTGCGCGGCTCGCCGGTGGTGCGTCGGGCAGCAATTGCAGCATGAAGTCTTCAAAGGCGCGCTGGCCGGCTGCACGCACTTGCGCGGCTTCGGGCGCGTCGCGGTACAGCGGCGCGGCGTCATTCAGCGCCACGCGCATCAGCGCTTCCTCGCACTCCGAATGGATAAAGGCGTGCACCAGGGTGCGCAGGCGCGTCAGCGCTGGCACCTCGGTTTCATCGAGAATGTCGCGCAGCATCTGTGTGGTCTGCTGCCACTCATCACTCTGCAGCCGGAACAGGATTGCGGCCTTGTTGGGGAAGTATTGGTACACCGAACCGACACTCACACCGGCCTTTTCCGCCACCCGTGCGGTGGTGAAACGGGAGGCACCTTCCTTGGCCAAAACCTGAATAGCCGCTTCAAGGATCGCCGCTACCAGCTCGGTGGAGCGCGCCTGTTGTGGCTGTTTGCGTGAGGAAATACGCGGTGTCTGGCGGGTTGTCATGCTGGGCTCCGGCAGCGGGGCGAACGCGAATAGCGAAGGCGATGAATCACTCGCATACTTTTAATGCGACGAATTAATCGCATTTTAGTCCCAGCCATATGGAAATTCATCATGACCACCCTGACTACTGCGCCCTTGGCGCCCTTGATCGAACGCCTCTACCAACAGGCGGGCGCTGCCACCAGCCCGAGCCTGAACAGCGTCAGTGACGAAGAACGCGACCGCCTGATGCACAGCAAAACCGACTACGTGGCGCTCTACACGATGCTTAAGGATTTGTGGCTGCCGGTTTCCCGCGACACCGGCAACCTGCTCTACCTGCTCGCGCGCAGCACCCAAGCAAAGGCTATCGTCGAGTTCGGCACGTCGTTCGGCCTGTCCACGTTGTTCCTGGCCGCCGCCCTGCGTGACAACGGCGGTGGAGTGTTGATCGGCAGCGAGTTTGAGCCGTCGAAGATTGCCCTGGCCCGTGAGCATTTCATCGCAGGCGGCGTGAGTGATCTGATCGAAATCCGAGAAGGGGATGCGCTGGTCACGTTGGCCACGCACCTGCCGGAAGTGGTCGACCTGCTGCTGCTCGACGGTGCCAAGGCGCTGTATGGCGAGGTGCTGAACTGCGTGGAAAAACACTTGCGGCCCGGTGCGCTGGTGGTGGCTGACAACACCAACTACTGCCCGGAATACCTGGCCCATGTGCGCTCGCCGCAGAACGGCTACCTGTCGGTGCCGTTTGCCGATGACCTCGAGCTGTCGATCCGCCTGTGCTGACGGCCCGCCGCGCTCAGCGTTTGCTGAACGCCAAGCGCGCGGCAAACAACACAAAGACCATGCCAGTGGTGCGGTCCAGCCACTGGATGACGTTCTCCCGACGCAGCAAACCCGACAGGGGCCGGGTGGCCGCAATCAACGCCAGCGACCACGCCAGGCCGAGCACCACGTGAATGCTCACCAGACCGAAGGTCCAGGCAATCAACGCATGCCCTTGGGGGATGAATTGCGGCAGGAACGACACGTAGAAAATCCCCACCTTGGGGTTCAACACATTGCCCAGCATGCCCTTCAGAAACCAGCTGCCACCGGGCTTGCCGTCGGCCTCGGCGGGTGACAGTGAACGGCGCGGGCGCAGCAGCATGTTCAACCCCAGCCACGCCAGGTACGCCGCGCCGCAATACTTGAGCAGGTTGTACGCCAGCTCCGACACCGCGATCAACGCGCCCAGCCCAAAGGCCACGGCCGCGCCCCACAACAAACAGCCGGCGTTGATGCCCAGCGTGGCATGCAGCGCCTGGCGTTTGCCTTCGACCGTGGCGGTGCGTAATACCAATGCGGTATCAAGCCCGGGTGTCAGTGTGAGCACGGTGGCGGCGAAGGTGAAGGCGAGGAGGTTATCGGCGATGGACATGGGCGAATGTCTTTAATCAGAGGTGGATGGACGTTAGCACCGATCGGCAGGCAATTCTGAAAACCCTGAGACTTCCCGCTGAAAATCCTCATAATAGCGGCCAATTTGTTTAGCTCGTTATTCTGGTGTGCCCGCATGGAAATTAAGGTCAACTTTCTCGACAACCTTCGGCTTGAAGCCAAGTTCGATGACTTCACGGTGATTGCCGACCAGCCGATCCGCTACAAAGGCGACGGTTCGGCCCCGGGTCCGTTCGATTACTTCCTGGCTTCGTCGGCGTTGTGTGCGGCGTACTTTGTGAAGCTGTACTGCGAAACGCGCAATATCCCCACGGACAATATTCGTCTGTCGCAAAACAACATCGTTGATCCGGAAAACCGCTACAACCAGATCTTCAAAATTCAGGTCGAGTTGCCGGCGGACATCTCCGACAAGGATCGCCAGGGCATCCTGCGTTCCATCGACCGTTGCACGGTAAAGAAAGTCGTGCAGGCCGGGCCGGAATTTGTCATCGAAGAGGTGGAAAACCTCGACGCCGATGCCCAGGCGCTGTTGATGCCCGGCTCGACCTCCGACGCGGGCACCTACATCGCGGGCAAGGACCTGCCGCTGGAGCAGACCATCGCCAACATGTCCGGCATCCTGGCTGGCCTGGGCATGAAAATTGAAATCGCCTCGTGGCGCAACATCGTGCCTAACGTGTGGTCGCTGCATATCCGCGATGCGCACTCGCCGATGTGCTTTACCAACGGCAAGGGCGCGACCAAGGAAGGCGCACTGGCGTCGGCGTTGGGCGAGTTTATCGAGCGGCTCAATTGCAACTTCTTCTACAACGATCAGTTCTGGGGTGAAGAACTGGCCAACGCGCCGTTCGTGCATTACCCGGATGAGCGCTGGTTCCAGCCGGGCCGTAACGATGAGCTGCCAACGGAGATCCTCGACGCCTACTGCCTGAAGATCTACAACCGCGACGGCGAACTGCGTGGCTCGCACCTGTTCGACACCAACTCCGGCAACGAAGCGCGCGGCATTGTCTCGCTGCCGTTTGTACGCCAGTCCGATGGCGAGGTGGTGTACTTCCCGTCCAACCTGATCGAAAACCTCTACCTCAGCAACGGCATGAGCGCGGGCAATACCCTGGCCGAAGCCCAGGTGCAGTGCCTGTCGGAAATTTTCGAACGCGCGGTAAAACGCGAAATCATCGAAGGCGAATTCGCGCTGCCGGACGTGCCTGCCGAGGTACTGGCCAAGTACCCGGGAATTCTGGCCGGCATTCAAGGCCTGGAAGCCCAGGGCTTCCCGGTATTGGTCAAGGACGCGTCCCTGGGCGGTGAATTCCCGGTGATGTGCGTGACCCTGATGAACCCGCGCACCGGCGGCGTATTCGCTTCGTTTGGCGCGCACCCGAGCCTGGAAGTGGCGCTGGAGCGCAGCCTCACCGAATTGCTCCAGGGGCGCAGTTTCGAAGGCTTGAACGACTTGCCGCAACCGACCTTTGAAGGCCACGCGGTCACCGAGCCGAACAACTTCGTCGAGCACTTTATCGACTCCAGCGGTGTGGTGTCGTGGCGCTTCTTCAGTGCCCAGTCCGATTACGCGTTCGTCGAGTGGGACTTCTCGGGCCAGGGTGAGAACTCGAATGCCGAAGAAGCTGCGACCCTGTTCGGTATTCTCGAAGGCATGGGCAAAGAATCCTACATGGCCGTGTACGAGCACCTTGGCGCTACCGCCTGCCGTATTCTGGTGCCGGACTACTCGGAAATTTACCCGGTGGACGACCTGATCTGGGACAACACCAACAAGGCGCTGTTTTTCCGCGAAGACATCCTCAACCTGCACCGCCTCGACGAGGAAGAGTTGCAGGCGTTGGTCGAACGCCTGATAGAAAGCGAGCTGGACGACTACACCGACATCACCACCCTGATCGGCATCGAGTTCGACGACAACACTGCATGGGGTCAACTGACCATCCTGGAGTTGAAGCTGCTGATCTACCTCGCCTTGCAGCAGTATGACGAGGCCAAAGAGTGCGTGGAAATGTTCCTGCAGTACAACGACAACACTGCCGATCGCGGCCTGTTCTACCAGGCAGTGAATGCGGTGCTGGAGATGCACCTGGACGAGGACCTGGTGCTGGCAGACTACGAAGCCAACTTCCGCCGCATGTTTGGTAACGAGCGGATGGACGCGGTAATCGGCTCGGTGAATGGCACGGTGCGCTTCCATGGCTTGACGCCGACCAGCCTGAAGCTGGAAGGGCTGGACCGGCATTTGCGCTTAATCGAGAGCTACAAAAAACTGCACGCCGCACGCGCCACCATCACCTCGGCCTGACGCTAAACCAACGGTGGGAGCGGGGCTTGCCCGCGAAGGCGTTGGGTCAGTTGATACATCAGTTGACTGACACGGCGCTTTCGCGAGCAAGCCCGCTCCCACACTTGACCGAGTGTTGCCGTTGGATCACGCCAACACCAAACTCGCAGCTGCCACCGTCACCTCGGCCTGACGCTAAGCCAACGGTGGGAGCGGGGCTTGCCCGCGAAGGCGTTGGGTCAGTTGATACATCAGTTGACTGACACGGCGCTTTCGCGAGCAAGCCCGCTCCCACACTTGACCGAGTGTTGCCGTTGGATCACGCCAACACCAAACTCGCAGCTGCCACCGTCACCTCGGCCTGACGCTAAGCCAACGGTGGGAGCGGGGCTTGCCCGCGAAGGCGTTGGGTCAGTTGATACATCAGTTGACTGACACGGCGCTTTCGCGAGCAAGCCCGCTCCCACACTTGACCGAGTGTTGCCGTTGGATCAGCGCCAACGCCAAACCGGCAGTTGCCATCATCACCTCAGCCTGATGCTAAACCAACGGTGGGAGCGGGCTTGCTCGCGAAGGCGTTGGGTCAGTTGATACACCAGTTGACTGACACGGCGCTTTCGCGAGCAAGCCCGCTCCCACACTTGACCGAGTGTTGCCGTTGGATCAGCGCCAACGCCAAACCGGCAGTTGCCATCATCACTCCAGCCTGACGCTAAACCAACGGTGGGAGCGGGCTATTCATGGTTCGACGATCGGGTTAGATACGCGCCAACGCCTGGGCCAGGTCGGCCCTTAGATCCTCCACATCCTCAACCCCCACCGACAATCGCACCAACCCATCACCAATGCCCAACTGCGCCCGCGTCGCTGCGGGGATGCTGGCATGGGTCATGATCGCCGGGTGTTCGATCAGGCTTTCCACGCCGCCGAGGCTCTCGGCCAGGGCGAAGATCGTGACATTCTCCAGAAAGCGCGTAGCGCCAGCCAGGTCTGTGTTCAAGTCCACTGAAATCATCCCGCCAAACCCGCGCATTTGCCGACGCGCCAGCGCGTGTTGCGGGTGCGACGCCAGGCCCGGGTAGTACACCCGTGACACTTGCGGCTGTTGTTCCAGCCAGGTCGCCAGGTCCAGGGCGTTGCTGCAATGGCGCTCCATGCGCAGTGCCAGGGTTTTCACGCCGCGCAGGGTTAAAAAGGCATCGAACGGGCCCGCGATGGCGCCGACCGAGTTTTGCAGGAAGCCCAGGCGCTCGGCCAGGGCCGGGTTGTGGCCGACGATGGCGATGCCGCCGATCACGTCGGAGTGGCCGTTGAGGTATTTGGTGGTCGAGTGCACCACGATGTCGACCCCCAATTCCAGCGGGCGTTGAATCCACGGGCTGGCGAACGTGTTGTCAGCCACGCAGAGGATGCCACGCTCACGGCAGATCCGCGCGATGGCGCTGAGGTCGGTGAGGCTCAGCAGCGGGTTGCTCGGGGTTTCGACCCAGACCATGCGCGTGTCGTCCTGCAACGCCGCTTCGAACGCCGCCAGGTCTGTCAGGTCGACAAAGCTGAAACGGTGCCCGGCGCTGCGTTGGCGCACCTTGTCGAACAGGCGGAAGGTGCCACCGTACAGGTCGTTGCCGGACACCACATGCGCACCGGCATCCAGCAGTTCCAGCACGGTGGAAATCGCGGCCAGCCCGGACGCGAAGGCGAACGCCTGGCTGCCGCCCTCAAGGTTGGCGACGCAGCGCTCCAGGGCAAAACGCGTCGGGTTGTGCGAGCGACCGTAATCAAAGCCCTTGTGCACGCCGGGGCTGTCTTGCAGGTAGGTGGAGTTGGCATAGATCGGCGGCATCAGCGCTCCCGTGGTCGGGTCGGGTGATTGCCCGGCGTGGATCACGCGGGTGGCAAAGGCGCTTTTATCGGGCTGACTCATGCAAGGGATCTCCGTAGGTGATTGAGCAAGTCGACGCGGGTTATCAGGCCGTGGAAGCCCGCCGCGTCGGCGATGATGGCGACCAGGCCGCGATCGAGTTCCGCCTGCAATTGGGCGAGGCTGGCGCCGGGGGCGAGGGTGTGCACGGTGGCGGTCATGGCGCTGGCGACGGTCATGGAGAAGTCCGCGGCGTCATTGTGCAGGCCCAGCAGGATGTCGGACTCATCGATCACCCCCACCAGTTGCTGGCCGTCCACCAGCACCGGCAGCTGTGAAACGTCCGCCAGGCGCATGCGCTGGAAGGCGGTGAGCAAGGTGTCGTCGGGGCTGACGCTGATCACCCGGCCGTCTTCGAAACGGCGTGCGATCAGGTCGCGCAAGTCGCCGTAGTGTTTGTATTGGAGCAGGCCCGCGTCCTTCATCCATTGGTCGTTGTAGACCTTCGACAAGTAGCGCGTGCCGGTGTCACAGACGAAGGTGACCACCCGTTTCGGTGTGGTTTGTTCGCGGCAATAGCGCAGGGCGGCGGCCAGCAGGGTGCCGGTGGACGAGCCGCCCAGGATACCTTCGGCCTTGAGTAACTGGCGGGCGTGGTCGAAGCTTTCTTCATCGCTGATGGAATAGGCGTGACGCACGCTGGAAAGGTCGGCTATCGATGGAATGAAGTCTTCGCCGATGCCTTCCACCGCCCACGACCCTGGCGTGTCCAGCTGGCCGCTGCGGCTGTATTCAGCCATGACCGAGCCCACCGGGTCGGCCAGCACCATGGCCAGGTCCGGTTGCACCCGCTTGAAGAAGCGTGTCAGGCCGGTGAGGGTGCCGGCCGAACCGACACCCACCACAATCGCGTCCACATCATGCTGGGTTTGCGCCCAGATCTCCGGGGCGGTGCTGGTTTCGTGGGCGAGCGGGTTGGCCGGGTTGTTGAACTGGTCGGCGAAGAATGCATCGGGAATGTCCTTGGCCAGGCGCGCGGCAACATCCTGGTAATACTCGGGGTGGCCCTTGCCGACGTCGGAGCGGGTGATATGCACTTCGGCGCCCATCGCCTTCAAGTGCAGCACTTTTTCAGTGGACATCTTGTCGGGCACCACCAGCACCACGCGGTAGCCTTTGGCCCGGCCCACCAGCGCCAGGCCCAACCCGGTGTTGCCGGCAGTGGCTTCAATGAGGGTGCCGCCGGGGCGCAAACGGCCGTCGCGTTCGGCGGCGTCGATCATGGCCAGGCCGATACGGTCCTTGATCGAGCCGCCAGGGTTTTGCGATTCAAGTTTGAGAAACAGCGTGCACAGGCCAGTATCAAAACGGCTGACCTTGACCAACGGCGTGTTGCCGATCAGTTCCAGTACGGCGGGGCGGGAAAGCGTGGGCATGTCATCACCTGGGCACGGATTAGGTGTAAGGGAGGCACAGCAGAAATGCACAGCATGGCTTGGAACATAGGCCGGGATCGCGCCGGTCGCAACCGGGCGGTCCGCTGGATGTCTTTTTTTGGCGCATGAGCCGGGTCGGCTCTTTACAGCAGCTGGCGTAATGCCTGCTGTACCCGTGCACTGGCGGCTTGCATCGGCGCCCGCAGCTCACTGCCGATTAACCCTTCAAGGGCCAGCGCAGCCTTGACCGGCGCCGGGTTGGGCTCCATAAACAGAGTGTTGATCAGTGGCAGTAACGTGAAAAAAGTCGCCCGGGCCTCGACGAGTTGGTTATCCCGCACCTGCTGGCACAGCGCCACAAAGTCTGCGGTCTGCACATGCGCCGAGGCCGCAATCGCACCGCTGGCACCCAGGCACAACGCGTTGAAAATCTGCATGTCTTCGCCACACAACACCGCCACCTCGCCACTGGCGATCAGCGCCAGGGTATTGGCCAGGTTACCGCCACAATCCTTGATAGCGACGATTCGCGGGTGCTTGATGATGCTCAGCAACGTAGCCTGTTCGAAGGTCACGCCCGTGCGGTAGGGAATGTCGTAGAGAATGATCGGCACGCCGGACGCATCGGCCACGGTGTGGAAAAACGCTTCAAGGCCCGCCTGCGAAGGGCGGATGTAGCTCGGCGCCGGCACCAGCAGGCCGGCCACCGGGCGCGTGAGGATCTCGCGCTGAAACTGCAGCAGTTCTATCTGGTTGTTGCCCGACAGGCCCATCACCACGCGGTGCGCCGGGACCTGCTGCAACACGGCATCCAGCACCGCCAGCTGTTCGGAACGACTCAACGAGGCGGCTTCCCCGGTCGTGGTGCAGACCATGATCCCGGCCACGTGCTTGTCGAGCAAATGGCTGATCAGTCGGCGCAGGCCGATAAAGTCGATGGCGCCGTCATGAAACGGCGTGACCACGGGAACCCAGATACCTTGAAACGATGACATGCACTTTCTCCTGATAGTTGACCGCTGGAGTCACCGTCAGAAGGGCCTAGGCAATTGTGCAAAGAGGAGGGAGGTCCGTCGCGCTCAATGTCCAGTCAGCTCATCTGACGGGACAGCGCGCCCCGGTCACATGAGCGACTGTTTCTTCGATTTGAGGGTGTGCGCAACGCACGCTTGCGCCTTGGCAATCAAGCCAATGACGGAAACGTTAGCGAAAGACGATGCGGACATGAGGTAACACACCCTGAATAAGGCCTCCATCTTCAGGGCGTGTGACTGAATGTGTCAACCCCGCTGCAGCTGCGTCCGCACAAATTCTGCGACCTCGGCGGCCAACTCCGCATCTTCCGGCGCGCCCATGAAACCGCCATGGGGCATCGCCTCGAACACATGCAGCACCGCCGGCACCCGCGCCTGGCGCAAGGCGCGGTGCAGGCGCACGGTGTTGGACAGGAACAGGTCCCGCGTGCCGCTTTGCAGGAAGGTCGGCGGGAAGCCGGGTGCAAAATCGCCAAACAGTGGCGACAGGTACGGGTGAGACAGGTCGGCGCCGTTGGCGTATAGCAGGTTGGTGCCCATCAACGGGTTAGGCAGTATCACGTCGACGGTCCGGTTGACATGGAAACTGTCACCGGACTCGGTCAGGTCCACCTCCGGTGACAGCAGCACCAGCGCCGCCGGGAGTGGCAAACCTTCATCACGGGCGCGCAACACCAGGGCCGCCGCGAGGTTGCCGCCGGCCGAACGCCCGCCAATCACGATGTGTTCTGCGGCGTGGTGCTGCAGCACATGCCGGTAGGTGGCCATGCAGTCATCCAGCGCGGCCGGGTAAGGATGCTCGGGTGGCATGCGGTAATCGATGCCGTAGCAGAGCATGTTGTGCAAATCGGCCTGCTTGCCTGCGGCGATGCGGCAGTTTTCCCCGCCACCGAAGACCAGCGCGCCGCCGTGCAGGTCGATGTAGGCAAACTCACTCTCAGTCGCCGGTGTGGCCACGTGCACAGTGGCATTTTCTACGGTGATGGTGTGCAGGCTGGCGCGCAGGGCGGCCGCCTGCCCGGCGTTGACACTGGCGTAGTGCTCGGCAACGGCGGCTTGCAGGCGGCGCCAGCCGTCGTGGTCGTCGGGCGCGGGCATGGCGTGCAGCGCGTTGAGCGGCACGCCGTCCGCGCCAACCAGGCGTTGCAGGGTCGCCTGGGCTTCAGGGCTGATCGACGGCGGGACCGGGATTGTGCGTGCTTCAAGTTTGACGCCGTGGTTCATGGGCCTACCGCTCGCGTTTGACGACTTGGGGCGGTAAGGATGCCAGAACGCCGATGTCTGTGGGAGCGCTCAAACCCGTGCTCACCCGCGATCTTTGCAGGCCTTCAGCGCCCGGCCACGGCGGCCTCGATGGCGGCAATGTCGATTTTGCTCATGGTCATCATCGCGTCAAACGCACGCTTGGCCGTCGCCGGGTCGGGATGGGTCACCGCAGCGCTCAGCACGCGCGGCGTTATCTGCCAGGACAAACCCCACTTGTCCTGGCACCAGCCGCAGGCACTGGCCTGGCCGCCGTTTTGGATAATGGCGTGCCAATAGCGGTCGGTTTCCGTTTGGTCATCTGTCGCCACCTGGAATGAAAACGCCTGAGTGTGGGGAAACGCCGGCCCACCGTTCAGGCCCAGGCAGGGGATGCCCAGGACCGTGAATTCGACGGTCAACACGTCGCCTTGTTTACCGTTGGGATAGTCGCCAGGGGCATGGTGTACTGCCTTCACGGCGCTGTCCGGGAAGGTCTGGGCATAGAACGTCGCGGCTTCCAGCGCGGTGCCGTTGAACCACAGGCACAGCGTATTTTTGTTGTTCATTTTGGGTCTCCACGGTGTGTTATCCAGCTAGCTGCTGCTGAATCGAAGCCTTATCGATCACTGACCAGACGTGCGCGATTTTGCCGTCGACGCATTCATAGAATACGTTCTCATCGAAGCTCACCGTCCTGCCATTGATCGGCAGCCCGAAAAACTCACCCCTGGGGCTGACCCTGAAATTCAAGCGGCTGGCGAGGGTGGGCGGGTCGGCGACCAACAGTTGGATGCGAAACACCAGGTCGGGGATTTCACGGAAATCCCGTTCCAGCATGGCGCGGTAACCGGCGAGGCCGATCGGGCGGGCGTTGTAGGTGACATCCGGATGGACGAAGTGGCCCAGCCGGTCCCAGTCCTCATGGTTCAGGCAAGCGATGTAGCCCTGGTAGAAGTTGGCGAGTTCGGTTTTGGTCATCAATGCGCACTCCGTAATAGGCGATACGGCTCAGGCCCGGCGTGCCATTAACAACACCGTTGCTGCTGCCGACAACAGCCCCGCACAGCAGCGATTGAACACCCGCTGGCCACGTGGCTCGGCGAACCAACGGCGCATGTGCAGGCCCATATAGGCGTAGGCGCTGATGGCGATCCATTCGAGCATCAGGAACATCGCGCCCAGCAGTGCGAACTGTGGCGTGATCGGTTGGCCGGGCACCACGAACTGCGGGAGGAACGCAGTGAAGATCAGGATGGCTTTCGGGTTGCCCGCCGCCACCAGAAACTCCTGACGCGCCAGTGCGCACAATCCCACCTTGGCCGTAGCCGCTTCAGGCTGCGCCGCCGGATTAGCCCGCCACAACTGCAACGCCAGATAAAACAGGTACGCCGCCCCCAATATCTTGAGCGCGTAAAACAACAGCTCCGAGGTTTGCAGTACCACCGCCAGGCCGGCTGAGGCGAGGGCGATCATGCCCGCGAAGGCCAGCAAGCGGCCAATGCCGGCGAGGCAAGAGGTGCGATAGCCATAGCGCGTGGCGTTGCTGACGGACAGCAAATTGTTCGGTCCGGGCGCCATGTTCAGGGCAAAGCAGGCCGGGAGGAAGAGGCAGAGGGTGGCAAAGTCCATGTGTGCTCCGATAGCGACTCGGGTTGAGGTGCTCACAAGAGTAAGAGAAGGGCAGGCGTGATAACAACCGAGGCATTCAGTGCCGCGGGGCCCGCGCCGAGCAAGTGCGGCGGGCCCCGCGTGGGCTGCGATCAGCGCTTCATCGCCTCGCAGGCGTTGCGCAAGGTGCTGTCGCGAATGTTGCTACAGCTTTGGCCACTGGTTTTGGCTTCGCAATACGCGCGTTGGTGGCTGTCAGCGATGTTGCCGCAACCGGCATAGGCGTGGGCACTCACCATCACTCACAGTGCGATACCTAGGCCTCACTCAGGTGAACACGATTTCGTAAGGCTCGCGCATGCGCTCCAGCAAATCCTGGGCGAGTATCGGCGCCAGCCCGATTTCCGGGTCGCCGTCCAATTGGCTGGCATACGCATGGGCGGCGTGCAGTTTGCGGGCGACGCTCCAGGTGTCCAGGCGAATTTTACGCGCGCGTTGCCAAGGGATCACCGAGCCTTCGCGCGCCGGCCAGTGCCACGCCCAGACCGGCAGCTCGTACAGGCGCGCGCCGGTCAGTGTGCAGGCTTTGGCACTGGCGCGGCCAACGGCGTCATGGTCATCGTTGCCGTCGTGGCGCCAGGTGGTGAAGACCACATCACTGGGTTGCAGGTAGCGCGCAATAAACTGGCTCAGTGGCTGCTCGCGGACGCCGAGGGCGTTGTCACAAAAGCCGCCACGAATCCACTTCAGGCTGTGTAACGGCATCCCCAGGCGCCGCAGTGCCTCGGCGCTTTCCTGCGGGCGAATCACGCTCAGGCGGCTCGCCGGCCACAGGTTAGAGCCTGGATGGCTGGCGCTGCCATCAGTGATGGAGATCAACAGCAGGGGGTATTCAAGGGTGCTGAGCAGTTGCAGCAAGCCCCCGCAGGCCAATACCTCGTCACCCGGATGGGGGGCGATAACCACCACTCGCGCCCCGCGGGGCACCAGTGAAGAAGGGTTGATGGCGGGGATTTGCGCCAGCTGGGGCGCACTGTTCCAGATTTGCGCAGGGCCGCGACGGCCCTCGCTTAAGGAGGCAGGCTTCATGAGTAGTACGTCCTTGTGGATTGATGCTGGGTCGTGCCCTCTGCGGAGACGACTTCTTATAATCAGCTGTCTTGTTTCACCGCAGGCTCCGCTGCGGTGAACGGCGGCCATCCAACCCTGGATGGCAGCAAGGCGGTTTCAGCATAGACAAGGATTCGGCGCTTTTACATCGTGCAATGTCGATTTTTTCAAGTGGCCTGCATCAGGCTTTTCAAATAATCGCCAAAACCGCCTTGGGCACGGCAGTCCAGCCGCGCGCTGGTAGTGACCTGCGGCGTGTGGCTCCAGGCGATGGATGCGCCGCACCGCTCCAGGTTGCGCACCAGTTGCACATCTTCGTGGCAGGTCAGCGGCTCGAAGCCACCGGACTGCACATAGGCGCCCGCACTGACACCCAGGTTGGCACCGTGGATATGGCGATGGCCGTCGCGAGCCTCATAGGCCTGGTGGTAGCGAATTTGCGCCGCAGGGCCGAAGCCCTGGCTCCAGGCGTCGACGGTCACGGTGCCACACACCGCGTCGGTGCCCAGCGCCAATTGCGCCACCAACCAGTCGGGGGCGACACGGCTATCGGCGTCCGTACACGAAATCCAGCGCACGCCTTGATTGAGTAAATGCCGCGCACCCACCCCACGCGCGTGCCCGACATTGCGCGCGTGTACCGGCAGGCACTGCACCGGATACGCCTGGGCAATCGCCGCACTGCCATCGCTGCAGCTGTCGAGCACCGCGAGGATCTGCACGGGTTCACCGAGTAATCCGGGGTGGCTTGCAGCAATCATTGCGGCATTGAGGCACTCGGCCAGCAACGCTTCTTCGTTATGTACCGGGATCAGAATGCCGATCATCGCAAGCCCTCATGGCTGGCGACCGAGGTGCCGTCACGGCTCCACAGGTCGAGTAGGAAATCACTTTCGTGATGGTGCACGACGTGGGGCATGTCCAGTCGCTGTTGCAGTACCGCATGTACCTGGTCGGCGGTGTGCGGGCAGCCCTCGATCATGGGTCGCCAGTGACAGGCGAGCAACTGCCCGTTGTCCGTCAGTGAAGCGAGGACGCAGTCAATCAGACGGTGCAAGTCATCGGCGTCGAGGTAGTAGCACAGCTCGCTCAGCACGATGAGTTCGAACCGGCCTGTCGGCCATTGGTCGGGCAGGCGGCCCTGGTAGACCTGGGCGTGGGGGAACTCCAGCAAGCGGGTTTTCGCCAGCGCGACGGCGGCAGCGGCGGTGTCGCAGCACACCAGGCGCTCACAACGCAGCGCCAACTCGGCACTCAGTTCGCCGTTGGCGCAACCGGGTTCAAAAATCGAGGCATAGCGGGGGCGGGTCAGCAGCGCGCCGGTCAGCGCGCGTTTGCGTTGCTCGTACCAGCGGTGGCGAAAGGCCCAGGGGTCGTCATTGCCCGCGAACAGTTGATCAAAATACGGCGTGGCCACACTCATACAAACACCACTTCAAAAGGTTGCAGCAAGCGCTCAACTACATAGGGCGCCAGCACCGGCGCAAGACCGATTTGCGGGTCACCCTCCAATTGGCTGGCAAAGGCGTGAATCGCGTGCCGCTTGCGCGCCACCGCTTCGGGCGTCAGCAGCAGTTTGCGAGCACGGTGCCATGGCACCTGGCTGTCCTCGGGGGTTGCCCAGTGCCAGGTCCAGACCGGCAACTCGTAGAGGGTTGCGCCCACCGCGAGGGCGGCCTTTGCACTGGCCCGGCCGACGGCTTCATGGTCGCAGTGACCGTCTTCGCGCCAAGTGGTGAACACCACATCGGTGGGCTTGAGGTAGCGTTGGATAAACGCACTCAGCGCCTCTTCTCGTTCCGCCACCTTGCTGTCGGTGAACCCCGCGCGCAGCCAGATTAAACTGTGCAGCGGCACGCCCAGGCGGTGCAGGGCCTGCGCCGATTCCTGCGGGCGTATCACGCCCAGACGCGCCACCGGCCAACGGGTGGAGCCAGGATGGCTGGCGCTGCCGTCGGTCACGGAAATCAACTGCAGCGGCCGGCCCAGCGCCGCCAAACCCTGCAGCAAGCCACCACAGCCGAGCACTTCGTCGTCCGGGTGCGGGGCGATGATCACAGCGCGATGCCCTGCGGGCACCAACTGTTCAATGCTGATGTGTGGCAGCTCGGCCATATGAGAGGAGGCTTGCCACTGATGCAGCGGCGTACCCTGGCCGACGATCGGGTTGGGTTTCACAACAGCCACCTCCCTGTAGGTTGTTCGAGCACCAGCTCGCCCAAGGCGGCCAGGTCACGTTCGGCGTGGCTCTGGCGCACATAGACCGGCAAGTCCGCCATCAACTGCGCGAAGTGCGCGTCTTTGCAATACGGCCCCGCACCGACCGCGCGCCCCACATGGCGGATCACCTGCTCGACGGTGTCTTCGATGCACGCACGTGCCTGTTGGGCCAGCGGCCGAGCATTCGCCCGAGGTTCGCGGTCGATCTGCTCAGCGGCATCACGCAGCACACAGGCCGCACTGTTGAGCAGGCTGTCGACCGCGCCCAAATGGGCGAGGGCATGCGGTTCGGGCCGCTTGCTGCATTGCTCGCGCAGCACCTCGGCCAAGCGTTGGGCGCCCCCATACCAGCACGCCGCGATGCCGACGCCACCCTGCCAGAAGCCCGGGCGCGACACGTAATCGCCCGGGCCGCCGACTGCGATGCCGCGTGCCGAGTCGAAGACGATTTCGACGCTGGCGGTTGCCGCCATACCGACCGCGCTCCACCCTTCGTCCGTCACCTTCACGCCAGGCTGGTCCATTTCTACCGCGACCAGTTGCTGATGATGGTCTTCATCCCAGGCCGTCAATAAGCCATGGCTGACCACGGCCGCGCCGGAACACCAGGCTTTACGCCCATCGACAATTAGCCGATGGCCGTCACGGCGCACGTGAACCTTAGCGGTGGGTGGCTCGGCGGCCCACATGCCCCAAACGCTGCCCAGGGGCGGCAAGGGGCTGTCGAGTTCCGCGATGATCGCCAACGCATCGGTGTGGCCTTCGAACAGCTTGCACAGGCGCAGGTCATGCCCTGCCACCTGTGCCAGCCGGCTGAAGCGCTCCAACGTCTGGCCGCTGCCAGGCAACGGCAGTTGGTCCAGGCCTTCCTCCTGAAGCGCCCTCAGGGCAGCCCCCAGCGCCTGCGTATTCGCATAGCTGCGGTTGCCTTGAAGGAATCCATGCAGGGCCATTTCACACCTCGTCGTGCTGCAGTTCGAACAGCAACAGCGAGCGCCCAGTGACAGCGTACTCATGTTCGAAATCAAAGCGTTCCTGGCCACGCACCGCCGTGTCGTTGGTATCGAGCATGCAGGTCCAGAACTCGCCCTCAGGCACTGGCGGCAGGCGGAAATTCACCATGTCGTGGTGGGCATTGACCACCAGCAGCAAGGTCGCATCGCCACCCGGGCGACGAATCCCGGTTTCCTGGGCGCGGCCATCCATCAACATACCCAGGCAGCGACCGTGGCTGTCTTCCCATTGTTCAGTGCTCATCTCGTTGCCATCCGGCGCGAGCCAGGTGACATCCTTGACGCCGATATCTTCGTTGTAATCACCCACGAGGAAGCGGCCGCGACGCAGGATCGGATAGGCCATGCGCAACTTGATCAGGCGTTTTACAAACTTGAGCAGCGCCTTGCCGTCGTCGTCCAAATCCCAGTTGACCCAGCCGATCTCGCTGTCCTGGCAATAGGCATTGTTGTTGCCGTGCTGGGTGCGTGCGAATTCGTCGCCGGCCACCAGCATCGGCGTGCCTTGGGCCAACAGCAGGGTGGCGAAGAAGTTACGCATCTGGCGCAGGCGCAGTGCGTTGATCTCCGGGTCGTCGGTGGGGCCTTCGACGCCATGGTTCCAGGACAGGTTGTTGTTGCTGCCGTCCTGGTTGTCCTCGTCGTTGGCTTCGTTGTGTTTGTCGTTGTACGACACCAGGTCGTGCAGGGTGAAACCGTCGTGGGCGGTGATGAAGTTCACCGAGCTGTAAGGCCGGCGCCCGCGATGGTTGAACATTTCCCCGGAGGCGGTCATGCGCCCGGCGAAGTCCGCCAACTGGCCGTCATCACCTTTCCAGAAGGCGCGCACGGTGTCGCGGAAGCGGTCGTTCCACTCCACCCAACCTGGCGGGAAATTCCCCACTTGATAGCCGCCGGGGCCGCAGTCCCAGGGCTCGGCGATCATTTTCAGCTGGCGCAGCACCGGGTCCTGGCGGCAGGCCACGAGGAAGCTGTGGCGCTCGTCGAAGCCGTCGCGGTAGCGGCCGAGAATCGTCGCCAGGTCAAAGCGGAAACCGTCGACGTGCATCTCGGTGGCCCAGTAACGGAGGGAGTCGGTGACCATCTGCAGTACGCACGGGTGGCTCAAGTCCAGGGTATTGCCGGTGCCGGAGTCGTTGATGTAGAAGCGCTTGTCGTCAGGCATCAGCCGGTAGTACGAAGCGTTGTCGATGCCGCGCATTGACAGGGTCGGGCCGCGTTCGTTGCCCTCGGCGGTGTGGTTGTAGACCACGTCGAGGATCACCTCCAGCTTGGCTTCGTGCAGGTGCGCGACCATTTCCTTGAACTCGGCGATTTTGCCGCTGGCCAGGTAGCGTGGGTCCGGCGCGAAGAAGGCGATGCTGTTATAGCCCCAATAGTTGGTCATGCCTTTTTGCAGCAGGTGCTGGTCGTTGACGAATGCATGCACCGGCAGCAGTTCCACCGACGATACGCCCAGCTGGCGGATATGCTTGAGCACGTCCTCTTCCATCAGCCCGGCGCAGGTGCCACGCACCGACTCGCCCACCGAAGGGTGACGCATGCTGATGCCGCGCAAGTGGGTTTCATAGATGATCGTGCGGTCCCATGGCACGCGTACCGGCTGGTCGTTGCCCCAGGTGTGCGCCGGGTCGATGACTTTGCACTTGGGCACGAAGGGCGCGCTGTCGCGTTCGTCGAAACTGAGGTCGTCGTCCGGGTGGCCGATGGTGTAGCCGAACAGGGCTTCGGACCATTTGAGTTCGCCCACCAGCTGTTTGGCATAGGGGTCGATCAGCAATTTGTTGTGGTTGAAGCGGTGGCCGTTGGCCGGGTCGTAAGCACCGTACACGCGGTAGCCGTAAATCAGCCCAGGATGGGCGTCGGGCAAGTAGCCATGAAAGGTCTCGTCGGTGTATTCGGGCAGTTCGATGCGTTCCAGTTCCACTTCGCCAGTGTCGTCGAACAGGCACAGTTCGACTTTTGTGGCGTGGGCCGAGAACAGCGCGAAGTTAACGCCCAAGCCGTCCCAGGTGGCGCCGAGGGGGAAGGGCAAACCTTCACGAATCCGCGACGGCTCGTTTTCCGGCGTCGGTTGGGTGTTGTCGGGCTTGCTCATTGAGTTGCTCCTGCAAAGGGTCTTTTTTCGGGCCGAGCGCGACCGTGCCGACGATCGTTCAGCTGACGCAGTGGAAAGTGAAAATGACCTCCCGCCGACAACGCGGAAGGAGGCTCATTAGACAAAGTGGCTTAAGGCTTGGGCTTCTTCGGTGCTGCCGGCTTTTTAGCCGCCGGGGGCGCCGGTTTGCCGGCGGCCGGGGCCGCAGGCTTGGGTTTTGGCGCAGGCTTGGGGGCGGTTTTCGGTTTGGCGGCGGGCTTGGGCTTGCTCGGCGTCAGCGCTTCGGCTTCGGCCAGTTTGCGGGCCATTTCCCAATGACGCGCGTCCTCCCCATGGGGTTTGCCTTCAGACTCCCAGATCTGATGCGCTAACTCGCGAATGCGTTTGTCTTCAGTACTCATCACAATGCTCCTCACAGAAAATTTCAGCTTTCTTGATCATCAGGATTGATAAAGACATTGACCGGGAAATCCCCCAGCGCAGTGCTGATCAACAGCTCCTTGTTTGGTGTGACTGCGCCTGTATGAAAAAGTCCCTTCCAGTTTTGTGTCGTGGCGGCGAATGGTAATTTCACCCGCGTATCGCCCCAAACCTGCGCATTGACGTGGGGCTGCGGACCCTTTTCAGGCCTATTTTCCAGCAGGCGATGGGACCAACGTGGCACCACCACCAGCAGCTGTTTGCCTTGATGCTCGCGACAGAACGCGACGACGTGGTCCGCGTGTTTGCCGGTGACTTCCAGTGGCGTGTAACGGCCGTGCCGAAAGATCTCGGGGTCGGCCTTGCGCAGGGCCAACACCTGGGCAATCAGCGCTTGTTTGATACGCCCGTCACGCCAGTTGAACAACAGTTCGCCGATGTCCGGTGGTGTGTTCAGCGCGCGTTGCCGTGCGTTGAAATCCACCGGGCGCCGGTTGTCCGGGTCCACCAGGCTGAAGTCCCAGAACTCATCACCCTGGTACAGGTCCGGCACACCCGGCACGGTGAGGCGAAGCAAGGACTGCGCCAGACTGTTCACGGCACCGGCCGCGGCGATGGCCTGGGCGGCAGTAGCGAGGGCGGTACGCAGTGCGTGGCCTTCCTCGCTGAGCAATAGCCGCGACAGAAACGCTTCGACGGCCTGTTCATAGGCCTCGTTGGGTGCACTCCAGCTGCTTTGCAACTTGGCTTCGCGCAAGGCTTTTTGCTGCCATTGCCAGAGGCGTTGCTGGTAGTCCTCAACGTCAAGGTCGAGGTCCAGCGGCCAACTGCCCAGTAGCACTTGGTAGAGGATGAGTTCATCGCCGGCCGAAGGGCTTTGGGCGTCGTCGCGCAATTTCGCCGCGAGGGTGCGCCAGTGCTCGACCTGCTCGACGTACCACGGCGCACATTCGCTGAGTACCGCCAGACGCGCACGGGTGTCTTCGCCGCGCTTGTGGTCGTGGGTGGCGGTGGCCAGCAAGTTGTCCGGGAACGTCTGCAAACGTTGCTGGTTGACGGCGTGGAACTCGTCCACCGGCGCGCTGAACTGCTCGGTGCTGAAGCCCACATCATTGCGCGACAGCAGCACCGCCGAGCGATAGAACGCGGTGTCTTCCACGGCCTTGGCGGCGGCAGGTGAGGTCAGTTGCTGGAAACGCACGCAGGCATGCTTGAGGATCTTGCGCTCACGGCCCACCGGGCGCTGGCGCCAAGGCTGGCCGCCGAGCCATTTTTCCAAGTGATCGAGCACCGGCCAATCAGCTTCGCTCAAGGTGCTTCGGGCACCGGCCAGTGCCTGCAGGAAAAACACATCGTCACGCTCGCTGCGGCCGCGAGCACTGATGTAGGTGCGGTACACCGGGAAGTGCACGATCAGCGCCTGCAAGGCGCGGCGGATCGCGCCCAGAGTCAGGTCGCGGGTCATCACATCATCGCGGGCTACCTGCAGCAGGGCCTGGGCCACGCTTTCAAAGTCACCGGCCAGCGAGCCATTGAGGATTTGCTGGCGCGCGAGCCAGGCCTCTTCGATAAAGGCCGAGGGCCGTTCGCTGTGGCGGGTCCATAAGTCGGCAAGGGGGCCGAAGCCCTCGGGCGCATGTTGCAGCAACGACAGTTGATTCATGAACTCGTAGCCGGTGGTGCCGTCCACTTGCCAGTCTTCGCGCAGGGTCTCGCCTTCGCCGAGGATTTTTTCGACGAAGATCGGCAAGTGCCGCTCGGGTGACAGCGAATCCACGCGACGGCGCAACTTGCGGCAATAACCGCGTGGGTCGGCCAGCCCGTCGATATGGTCGATGCGCAGGCCATCCACCAGGCCCTCGCTGATCAGCTGGAAAATCTTGCCATGGGTGGCTTCGAACACGGCGCTGCGTTCGACCCGCAACCCGCCCAGCTCGTTGACGTCGAAGAAGCGCCGCCAGTTGATGTCGTCCGCCGCAGTGCGCCAACTGGCCAAGCGGTAGGCCTGTTGCTCAAGCAGTTGGTGCAAGCGCTCAAAGCCGTCAGGCTGGCGCCCGTCGAATTCGCTGAGCCTGTGCTCGATGGCGTGCAGCACCTCGTCCGCGGTGGCGCGTTCGGCCAGCGCCTGCTTGAGCCACGCCGCTTCGGCGTAGGCGTCGTCTTGATAGGCGAGGGCATTGAAGCGGTCGGACAGCGGCTTGAGCAATGCATCGGTGCCCAGAATTACCGCGTAATCGCGAGGGCAGATGGGGAAACGGTGTTCGTAATGCTCAACGTAGAACGCACCGTGCGCGGCGTCGAAATGCAGCGTCAGGGTCCCGGTTTGCAAGGCTTCGCCGTAGTCGCTGCCAAGAAATGGCATCAGCAGTTGGCCTTTGAGCAGCGGGTCAGGCGAATGCCACTGGATATCGAAGAATTCGCTGTAGGGGCTTAAGCGGCCCCACTCCAGCAGGTCCAGCCACCAGGGGTTATCCGCGCCACCGACGGCCATATGGTTGGAGACGATGTCGAGGATCAGCCCCATGTCGTGCTCACGCAGCGCGGCGATCAGACGGCGCAAAGCGGGTTCGCCGCCCAGCTCGGGGTTGACGGTGGTCGGGTCGACCACGTCGTAGCCGTGCATGGAGCCGGCGCGGGCGGCGAGCAGCGGTGAGGCGTACAGATGACTGATGCCCAATTGGGCGAAGTAGGGCACCAACGGCACCGCATCATCGAGGGTGAAGTCTTTATGAAATTGCAGGCGCTGGGTGGCGCGCAGGGGTAAGGCTTTCATCGGTCACGCTCACGGGCTTGGTTACGCGCGACGGCCAGCAGTTCGAGGCGGCGGGCAGCGCCTGCATTGTCGAGCAGGCTTGCCGCTTCACCCGGCAGGCGACGTCGCCAATTAGGGTGCGTATCAAGTGTGCCAGGCAGGTTGGCTTGTTCTTCGACGCCCAGGGCGTCCTCCAACGGCAGCAGCACCAGCGGCGCACGGGTGTGGCCCAGGTAACGCACGCTGGCGTCAATCATGTGGTCCGTGTCATTGCGAATTTCATCGACAAAGTTCTGCGGGTCCTGGCTCAAGGCCTGGCGCAGTGCCTGGCGTTCGCGCAGGCGGTGTTCGCTCCATTGCTCCACGGTCGGCGCATCGATCAGGCCCAACTGGATGTTCCATTCGATATCACGGCTGTGCCACCAGCCATTGAGCGTCGGCAAGTCGTGGGTGCTGGTGGTTGCCAGGGCGTTGTCCGGCCAGTCAAGGATGGGTTTGAATTGGCCGTCGTGGCCTTGTTCGAAGAGCAACACGCGCATGCCCAGAATCGAACGGCCGATGAGTTTTTCGCGCAGGCCATCGGGCACGGTGCCGAGGTCCTCGCCCAGCACAATCGCCTTGTGACGTTGCGACTCCAATGCCAGCAGCCGCAGCAGGTCGTCGATCGGGTAATACAGGTACGCGCCTTCACGCGGCGAAGCGTCCATCGGAATCACCCACAGGCGTTGCAGGCCCATGACATGGTCGATACGCAACCCGCCGGCGTGGGCGAAGTTGGCTCGCAGCATTTCGATAAAGGCGCGAAAGCCGTTGCGCTTGAGGCCTTCCGGGGAAAACGCGGAGATGCCCCAACCTTGTCCGGCGCGGTTGAGGATGTCTGGTGGCGCGCCAACCGTCAGGCCGGCCAGCAGCTCATCCTGACGGCTCCAGGCCTGGCTGCCGCCGCCGTCCGCGCCAACCGCCAGGTCGGCGATCAACCCGACGCCCATGCCGCTGCCACGGGCGGCTTGTTGGGCGCGCTCCAGGCAGCGGGCGATCAGCCATTGGCCGAAGGCGAAATAGCCGATCTCATCGCGGTTTTCCTCGGCGAACTGTGCCAGCGCCGGGCTTTGCGGGGTGCGCCATGCGTCGGGCCAGTGCCGCCAGTCGAGGTCTTCCCCGGCGGCGGCGCGAGCGGCCTGCACGGCCTCGAAGCGACAGTGGTTTTCGAGGGCTTCGCCGCCTGCCTGTCGAAAGCTCAGGAAGTCGGCGTGTTGTGGGTGCTCACCGTGACGGAAATCTTCATACAAGGCGCGCAACAGCTGTTGCTTGGCTTTGGCGGCGGTGGGCCAGTCGATCAGGGTGTGTTGTTCGAGTGTGTGCAGCTCATCGGCCAGACCGCAGGCCTCTATGGCGTTGCGCACTTCGCGTTCGCCGAGAATGCAGGCGGGCGATGCATACAGGCTGTTCAGGAACAGCCGGCTGGACGGTGAATACGGGCTGTAGCGCCCTGTGTCGGCACTGAACATCGCGTGCATCGGGCTGATTGCCAAGGCATCGGCGCCGCGTTCGGCGGCACTGCGTGCCAGGTGTTCCAGGGCCAGCGTGTCACCGAAGCCGCCATCGCCCAGACGGCGCAGCGAATACAGTTGGGCACTCAGGCCCCAGGCGCGGGCAGGTTCGCTGTCCGTGGCTTGCGCCACGCTGTAGCAATGGGTGGGGGCTACGGCCAGGGTGAAGGTCTGGTCGTCGATATGCACCTGGTGGTAGCCGAGCGCGATGACCCCGGGCAGTACCGCGTTGCCATCCAGGCGCAGCTCCAGCGTTTCGCCGTTCTCCAGGCTCACGCGGCAGGGCGTGTCCGGGGCGAAGTAGCGCGCCAGATCCAGGCCATCGCCGGTGTCGACGGTCAGCAGCGGCGGCAAGTGTTTGTCTTGTTGCACCCGCTCCAGTTCCAGCAGGCTGGCATCGATCTCGGCGTCGGTATCGGCCGGGTGGCCCAGGCCTTTGAGAACGGCACGCAGGGCAGCGGGTTTGACATGTTGCAGGCGGCCGTTTGCATCGATCCAATCGACGGCCAGGCCCGCACGGCTGGCGAGAATTTCCAGTTTCGCTTCGCTCAAGGGTGCTCTCCAACAGGGGATAAGGCGACGCGTGCGCTGAACGGCGACAGGTGCGCCCCATCAGCAGCATGCGTTTCGAATAACAGGTGGTGCGGCGCGGGGTGATCCAGCGGTGTGGCACTGAGGTTCAAGTCAATTTGCAATACGCTGCCGTTACCCAGGCGCCAACGCGCCGTCACGGCGCCTTCAGCCAGCACCTGTGCGCCGAGGGGAACGCTGCCCGGCAAGTGCGGCACGATATGCTGGTGGCGCAGGCTCAGCAGCTGGCGGTAGAGCTGGGCGTGCGCGTTCTCGGTAAACGTGGGCGCCGATTGCCGAAAGGTCGGCAGCGCATTCGGGTCGGGGATGCGTTCGCGGCGTTGCGGATCGGCAAACGCGGCGAAGTCGGCAAACTCGTTGCGCCGGCCTTCGCGTACCGCTTGCGCGAGTTCGCCATGGTGGTCGGTGAAAAACAGAAAGGGTTCGCTGGCGTTGGTTTCATCGCCCATGAACATCAGGGGGATCATCGGCGACATGAGCAGCAAGGTGGTCGCCGCCTTAAGCGCCTGGGGCGAGCACAGCTGGTGCAGACGTTCGCCCAAGGCGCGGTTGCCGATCTGGTCGTGGTTCTGCAAAAACGCCACGAAGGCGCTCGGTGGCAGGTCACCACTCGGTTCGCCGCGCTCATGGCCATGGCGCGTGGTGTGGCCTTGGTAGATGAACCCTTCGCCCAGGCAGCGCGCCAGTTTGTCGGTCGGGTTTGCGGCGAAGTCGCTGTAGTAGGCGTCGGTTTCGCCGGTCAGCAATACGTGCAGGACGTTATGAAAGTCATCGTTCCATTGCGCATTGAAATCGTGCTTTAACAGGCTGGCCTGGTTGAGTTCGTTTTCCAGGACCAGCCAGACATGGCGGCCGGTATCCACCTGCTGGCGCACGCGGTGTGCCAATTGCTTGAGGAACCCCGGATTGTCGATGGCGTGCACCGCATCCAGGCGCAGGCCATCAAAGCGGTATTCCAACAGCCACATCAACGCGTTGTCGAGGAAGAAGTCGCGCACCTCACGGCGATCGAAATCAATCCCGGCGCCCCAGGGCGTGTGCACCTCTTCCTGGAAGAAACCTTTGGCGTATTGGCCCAGGTAATTGCCATCGGGGCCGAAGTGGTTGTAGACCACATCGAGGATCACGGCCAGGCCATGCTCGTGAGCACTGTCGATCAGGGCCTTGAGCTGTTCGGGGGAGCCGTAGGAAGAATGCGGCGCGTAGGGCAGAACCCCGTCGTAGCCCCAGTTGCGCTCGCCGGGGAATTGCGCCAAGGGCATCAATTCAATCGCGGTCACGCCCAGTTCGGCGAGGCGCGGCAGTTGCTGTTCAACAGCGGCGTACCCGCCCAGTACGCCAACGTGCAGCTCGTAAATCACCGCCTCATGCCAGGGGCGGCCTTGCCAGTTAGGGTGTCGCCATTGATAGGCGAGCGGGTCGACGACGACGCTCCAACCATGCACATCGTCGGCTTGCGCCCTGGATGCCGGGTCGGGTACATCGGTTTCGCCGTCGATGTTATAGCGGTAGTGAGTGCCCGCCGGGCACTTCACCTCCACTTCAAACCAGCCATCTGCCTGGGGCAGCATGGCGATAGACTTGCCGTCTTCCAATTCAACGCTGACATAAAACGCGTCTGGCGCCCACAAGGCAAAACGCGTGTGTTGCGCGTCCAACATGATTGCGCCGTGGGGCCAGGTTTCCAGATTCCGTGACGGCATCTATGAAGCCCTCCCTTGATTATTTAGCCGATTTCCCCAGCGCCTTGGCGACAAGCTGTTCGTACAGTTCGGCGTAGGGTTCTACCGCCTGGCACCAGTTGAAAGGTTGAGTCATGGCGCGGCTGCGCATGGCATTGAGCAGGCCTTTGTTGGCAAATACCCTGAACGCGCGGCTCAACGCTTCTTCGTAGCTCTGCGCCGTGGATTCATTGAACAGGAACCCGGTGACGCCATTCTCGATGGTGTCTGCCAGGCCGCCGGTATTGCGCGCCACCGGCAATGAGCCGAAGCGTTGCGCGTACATCTGGCTCAGGCCGCACGGTTCATAGCGCGACGGCATCAGCAGGAAGTCGCTGCCGGCAAACATGCGCCGTGCATCGGTTTCGTTGAAGCCAATACGCACGCCGACCTGGCCGGGGAAGCGCAAGGCCAGTTCGCGCATGGCTTGCTCTTCTTCCGGTTCGCCGCGGCCGATAATCGCGATTTGGCCACCGTTCTCGACAATAAAGCTGCTGACCGCTTCGGTGAGGTCCAGGCCTTTTTGATACACCAGGCGTGAGACCACGGCGAACAGTGGACCGGTAGAGTCGGCCAGGCCGAACAGTTCACGCACGTGGGCGGCGTTAATGCCTTTGCCTGCCCAGTCACCGATATTGAAGTTATGGGTCAGGTGCGTGTCGGTCGAGGTTTCCCAGCTTTCATCGATACCATTGGGAATGCCACTGAGCAGACCTTGCTGGGTCTTGCTGGCCAGGAAACCATCCAGGCCACAGCCGAATTCCGGGGTGGTGATTTCCTGGGCGTAGGTCGCGCTCACGGTGGTGATGTGGCTGGAGTACGCCATGCCCGCCTTGAGGAATGACATTTTGCCGTAGAACTCCATGCCTTCCTGTTGCAGGGCATGCGGCGGAATACCCAGCTCAGGCGTGGAGGCCAGGCTGACCACACCTTGATAGGCGAGGTTGTGAATGGTGAACAGGGTTGGCGTACGCGACCCGCGCCAGTGCATATAGGCGGGCGCCAGCCCGGCAGGCCAGTCGTGGGCATGCACCAGGTCAGGGCACCAGTGGATCTGCGCCAGGTTGGCGGCGATGTCAGCGGCGGCCAGGCCCAGGCGGGCGAAGCGGATATGGTTGTCCGGCCAGTCACGGCCGTTATTGGCGCCGTAGGGCGTACCTTCACGCTCATAGAGCTCAGGGCAGATCAATACGTAGATGACCAGACCGTCCTTGAGGTCCATGCGCCCGATCTTGCAGGGCGGCAGAGCCGCGTGGCCGCCCAGCTCGCCAATGATATGGATCGGGTTGTCGCTTTCCATTACCTGCGGATAGCCCGGAATCAATACCCGCACATCATGCAAGTGGGCCATGGCGCGGGGCAGGGCGGCGGACACGTCGCCCAGGCCGCCGGTTTTCACCAGGTCGGCAAATTCCGAGGTCACAAACAGGACTTTCTTGCGATTAGGGTTCTGACTCACGATCGGCCGCACAGTATTGGGCAGGTCGGCCAACGTAGTCGGTCCCCCTGCCACCTGACTAAAACGCTCTCCCTGAGTATCTACAGCGGCACTGATCATAGTTCTCTCCCACATATTTGGTCGGCTAATGGCCCGCTGCCATCGGCTCCGATTGGCCACATCCTGCGGCCAGGCGCACAAGCACTGTACAAACTGGCAAGGCGTATGCCAGTTGCACTGATTGCTAAAAAAGATTGGATGGACGGGCATTTGGCGTGAGCCGCGTGCACTCGCCTCCCTTAAAAACTGGACCTACGGCAGAGTTGGAAAGTTTCGATTTTTTGCGGGGTTTTTGTTTTGGAACGGACCCATCGGTCATGAGTCTAGGCCAGATCCAAGAAGCTGTACGGTTTATGTGGGAATTTTGTAGGACAAAAAACTTGTAACGATATGCAAGTTTGCCAGCCTGCGCTGATTCAGGGGCTCAGCGCGATGGGTGTGGAGAGGAGCAAGGGCCCTCTCCATAGGGGTGCGTATGCACCTGATTGGTGCGTCAGTCCAGCACGCGAATGGGCGCGCCTTTTGCCCACGCCTGAATATCCTCGATCATCTGCTGATAGAACTGCCGATAATTCTGCTCGCTTACATACCCGACATGGGGCGTCGCCAGCACATTCGGCAAACGCCGGAACGGATGCTCGGCCGGTAGCGGCTCTTCGCCATATACGTCCAGTGCGGCCCCTGCCAATCGACCGGCTTGCAGCGCCTGCACCAGCGCCTGTTCATCCACAATCGGCCCGCGCGCTGTATTCACCAGGCGCGCGCTCGGTTTCATCCAGCTCAATGCCTGGGCATCCACCAGGCCACGGCTGCGGTTGCTGAGTACCAGGTGCACGGTGAGGATATCCGCCTGCTCAAACAGTTCACGCTTGCTCACCCAGGTCACGCCTGACTCGGCCGCACGTTCAGGGGTGAGGTTTTCACTCCAGGCAATCACCCGCATGCCAAATACCTGGGCAAATTTCGCGACCTTCTGGCCAATGCTGCCCAGCCCGAGCACGCCCAGGGTTTTGCCATACAGATCACCCCCCAGGCCAACCTGCCAGCCACCCTCTCGTAGCGAGTTGGCTTCGGCCAGCAGGTTGCGGGTAGAGGCCATGATCAACGCCCAGGTCAGTTCCGGGGCCGCGTGTTTATAGCTATCAGTGCCGCAGACCTGGATACCCAGGGCCTTAGCGGCAGGGATGTCGATGGCGGCGTTGCGCATGCCGCCAGTCACCAGTAATTGCAGATTCGGCAGGCCTTGCAGCAGGGCCTTATCGAAGGTGGAGCGCTCGCGCATGACGCAAATCACCTCGAACCCCTTCAAACGCTCGACCATCGTGGCGGTATCCGCCGGGTAGTCGTGAAGAAAATGCACGTCGCCGACGGGCGCCAGCAGCGACCAATCCACCACGCCACTGGCCACATTTTGCCAATCATCAATGACTGCGATCTGTACCGACATTCACGCGTGCCTCGAAAAAGGTTGGATTAAAGGGCATTCAAGCCCTGTAACAGCGCTTGGTGAAACCGCGCCGGTTCTTCCATCTGTGGCGCATGCCCCAGGCCGGGGAATTCCACCAGGGTGGCGTGGGGGATCAGTTTGGCCACCTGTTTGCCGAGCACGTCATAGTGACCGAGCCTGGCCTTGACCGCAGGCGGTGCGATATCGCTGCCGATGGCGGTGGTGTCGGCCGTGCCGATCAGCAGCAGCGTGGGCATCTGCAAATCCTTGAACTCGTAGTACACCGGCTGCGTGAAGATCATGTCGTAAATCAACGCCGAGTTCCAGGCGACCTGGGTATGCCCCGGCCCCTTATTCAAGCCGGCGAGCATCTCCACCCAGCGCTCGTATTCAGGCTTCCAGCGCCCGACGTAATAGGTGTTGAGCTCATATTGGCGAATGCCGTCGGCACTGAGTTTAAGCTCGCGCGCATACCATTGGTCGACGCTGCGGTAGGGCACGCCCAAGGCTTTCCAGTCTTCCAGGCCAATGGGGTTAACGAGCCCCAGTTGCTCGGTTTGCGCCGGATAGAGCAGCGCGTAACGGGTGGCGAGCATGCCACCGGTGGAGTGGCCGACGAGGGTGGCCTTTTGAATGCCGAGATGTTCAAGCAGTTGGTGGGTGTTGATCGCCAATTGCTGGAAACTGTATTGGTAATGATCCGGCTTGCTGGAGGTGCAAAAGCCGATCTGGTCCGGCGCAATCACCCGATAACCGTCGGCGCTGAGGGCTTTTATCGACGCGTCCCAGGTGGCCGCACAGAAGTTTTTGCCGTGCATCAACACCACCGTGCGCCCGTTGGCCTTGCCCTCGGCGGGCACATCCATGTAACCCATCTGCAACGGTTTGCCTTGGGACTCGAAGGTGAAGTGTTCGACCGGGTAGGGGTATTGAAACCCTTGCAGTTCAGGGCCGTAGGCGGGACTTTCGCTGGCCGCGAAGGCGGGAAGGGCGCTGCCCAGCAGCAGGCCGGCAGCGCACAGTGAACGGATCAGCGTCATGGGTCAGGCTCCGAAAACAACAGTGTTCGGATGCTGTGGCGAGGGGATTAAGCGAGGATTAACGCAGCGCAGCGAGATAGGCCGGCGCTGCGCCAGCGATCCGTCAGAGGCATTCAAGCCGGGTTATGCGGCTGCCAGGTGGTGCACCGTCAGCAGGGCCAGCACTCCGTAGCGGGCGCCTTTTGCAACGGTGACCAGCAGCAGGAAGCGCCAGAAGGGCTCGCGCATGACCCCGGCCACCAGGGTCAGCGGGTCACCGATGATGGGCACCCAACTGAGCAACAACGACCAATGCCCCCAGCGCTGGTAATGCAGGCGGGCCTTTTCCAGGTGCCGTGGGCTTACCGGAAACCAGCGCCGCGTCTGGAAACGCTCAACCGAGCGCCCCAGCCACCAATTGACCACCGAGCCGAGTACATTGCCGACGGTGGCGATGCACAGCAGCCCCCACACACTGTAATGCCCGCTGATCAAGAGGCCCACCAGCACCGCCTCCGATTGCATTGGCAGCAGCGTGGCCGCACCGAAGGCGGCGAAAAATAGCCCCAGGTAACCGGCGAGCATCAATCAACGGGCCGGGTAGTCGGCCACCACCACGTCTTGACCTTCCCGGGTCAGGCCGATGACTTGATAGGCATCTCTCATGCCGTCCATTTCCATGCCCGGCGAACCCATGGGCATGCCTGGCGCGGCAATCCCCAGCAAGTCGTCGCGCTTGCGCAGGGCCAGTACCTGCTCGGCGGGCACGTGGCCTTCGACGAACTTGCCGTCGATCACCGCGGTATGGCACGAGCCCAGGCGCGGCGCTACGCCCAGGCGCTGCTTGACGGCGCTCATGTCGGCTTCCACATGGTCATTGACCTTGAACCCGTTGCTTTCCAGGTGGCTGATCCACTTCTTGCAGCAGCCGCAGTTGGCGTCGCGATGGACGTCAATGGCAATCAGGTCGGCGGCCTGCGCCAGGGTGGTGGTGAACAGGGCTGAAAGCAGGGCCAGGCGCAAGGTGGTTTTCATGGGATGTCTCACTGAATGCAGGGCAATAAGCCGGGCATTCTCCCTGCTTTTTCCAGCAGGACGCGGTTGTAATGTTTCAAAATTATACGAAGGCAGTGTTTTCCAACCGATGTTTGAGCTGGTCCAGCGCAATGGCTGACAGGGCGACCATGCGTTCATGCAAGGTGGCAAGCTGCAACTCGGTCTCGTAGGTCAACACGCGCTTGAACCGGGTGCCGCCGCTGTCAGCCTGTAACACATAGTGAATAGTGCCGTCGACGGCCAGGGAGGTGAAGACGGTTTTGAATTCACTGGGGCGGCAGGCTACTTGCACGCGATAACTCATGGGGACGCGCACGCCGAGCAAGTCGATGATTTCGCTAAAGCGCGCGCCGACCGCAAGCGAACCGGTGGTGCCGGTGTCGGCACTGAGGGAAGAGGGGTGCCATTCGTGCCAGCGATCAGGCTGGGTCACATAGTCGTAGACGACCTCGGGAGGCGCCTGAATAAAGCATTCCTGACTGATCTGTTCCAAGCGGACCGAAGGCTCAGCAGCGTGCATGACACACCTCCTGTGTGGCGAGTATTGGCACCCTATCGCAGCTGTCAGAATAGTCCGACTCCCGCGCTTTGCACGGGAGTACTGAGGCAATTGATCAACGGACTTTAAATCGACTCATCAGCGCAATCACCCGGCCATTCGCATTCAACAGGCTTTGCGTATTGGTTTCAGTGGCATGGCCGCTTTCCACCAACTCGTCGACCATATGTCGGATCTGCACCATGCTGCGGTTGATCTCCTCGGTCACTGCGCTTTGCTGCTCGGCGGCCGTGGCGATCTGGGTGCTGAGGTTGTTGATATGGCTGACCGACCCCGCCATTTCGTCAAGCCCGGTGTTGACCCGCGCCGTAGCATCCGCCGCCGATTGGCAACTGGCCTGGGTGTTTTCCATGGCGGCCACCGACGAACTAACTCCGGTCGTCAGGCGTGCCAGCATCTCGTTGATCTGTGAGGTGCTGGCCTGGGTACGTGCGGCCAGTGCCCGGACCTCGTCGGCCACCACCGCAAAACCGCGGCCTTGCTCGCCGGCGCGGGCAGCCTCAATCGCGGCGTTGAGTGCCAACAGGTTGGTCTGGCCGGCAATCGCGCCGATGACGCCAAGGGTTTCGGTGATACGCGCAGCATCCTGGCGCATGTTTTCGACGGTGTGGGTCGCGCTGGCGACTTCGCCGATCAGGGCACTGACGCTGCTGGACGCTTCGCCCACAACCACGCGAGAGCGGTCGGCGTGCTCGTTGGCGCGCTGGGTGAACGAGGCGGTTTCCGCCGCGTTTTGCGCAACGGTGTCGGCGGTCGAGCTCATTTCGGTGATGGCGGTGACGGTCTGGTCGGTCTCCGAGGCGTGGCGTACCAGGATCTGGTTGGTGTGCGCGGAGGTTTTTTGCAGCTGCTCAAGGCCCGAAGACATGGCCCCCGTGGCCTGGGTGACTTCACCAATCATGTTCTGCAAGTAGACGATAAAGTGGTTCACCGAGTGGCCGATGGCGCCCAGTTCATCTTCGGCACGAATGGTAATGCGGCGCGTCAGGTCGGCATCGCCGGCAGACAGCGCGTCGATATTGGTTTTCAGCGTCTTCATGCGCTGCACCAGTTGGCGGATTGCAAAGAACGCCAGCAGCACCAGCAGGAGCACCATGGGAATTTGCAGCATGGCCAGGCTGCCGAGCACGTCATCGCGCTGGGCCGTGATCAGCGCCGTCGGCAAGGCGGTGGCGAGGAACCAAGGGGTGCCTTCGATCGCCCGCAGGTAGAAGGTGCTGGCCACGCCCTGGTTGTCGAACTCAGCGCGTTGAAGCCCCTGGTCGCGATGAGCGAGGGCTTTGCTGACCTGAGCGGCAAACGCCGAGGTGCCGGCCAGTTCGCTGATGTTTTTCAACACCACCGGGCTGTTGATGCGTGAACTGTTGCTGATGATCTTGCCGTCGCCTTCAACGATCAGCATCTGCCCACCGATGTCTTTCTCTTTGTTGGCCACCAGGTCATTGAAGAACCCCAGTGTCACGTCGATGGTGGCGACGCCATACGCGGCGCCGTCACGCTGGATCGCCATGGCGCAATTGGTACGCGGCTCCTGGCTGGCATCGTCTTTATAGGCGGCGGCCCAGGCGCATTGCCCGCGCGGCGAGGCGAGGCCGCCTTTGTACCAGCTCTGGTCGTAGTAATTAGGCGCGGCGTCGCTGTTCCAGAAGGTATTGACGGCCAGCTTGCCCGAAGCATCGCGGTGCCAGAACGTGCTGTGCTTGTTGCGCCCTGGCGTACGTTGGTTAGGCAGCGGCCAGATGCCGCCGCCGAATACTTTCAGCTCGCCGTACTGGTCCACCAGGCCGGGCAGGACTTTGTCGATGGCATCGCTGTCGAGCAGAGGGATGGTTTGGGTGATGCTGCGTTGCTGGGCCTGGACCTTGTTCAGCTCGCCCTTGATCTGTTCGGCCACCTCAGCGACGCGGTTGAGCACCACCTGCTCTTCAGTTAGCCGTAGCTTGGGGGCCACCAACTGGCCGATACCCACCACCGTCAGCACCAATAGCACCAGGACGAACAGCACCAGAAACAGGGTATAGCGGGTTTGAATGGAGCGAATTGGGGGCATGAGGTCGTCCTTACGAAGCGTTTATTATCGACGCGGCTTTGTTAGAGCTTCATCGGGCTATCGGCTTGGTAAGGCGGACCTTTAGGTACCATGGTGCAAGAAAAATCGGGCGCCCCCACACGCGGGCGCCCGGGGCGCGACGGCTACTGATTCACCAGGCTCATCGAGGCTTCGGTGTAGCGCAAACCGGCCGTCGCGCCGGCGGGGAAGATCGACGTCAGCGCTGCCGATTCGGCAGGGCTCAAGACGATGTCGACGGCCGCCACGTTCTCTTCCAGGTACTTGCGCTGTTTGGTGCCCGGGATCGGGATCAGGTAATCGCCTTGGGCGAGTACCCAGGCCAATGCCAATTGCCCGGCCGTCACGCCTTTTTCGGCGGCCAGCGCCCGCACCTTATCCACCAGCAGCAGGTTTTTTGCGAAGTTCTCGCCCTGGAACCGTGGGCTGGAGCGGCGATAGTCGTCGGCCGCGAAGTCCTCCGGGCTTTTCAAGGTGCCAGTGAGAAAGCCGCGCCCCAGTGGGCTGTAGGGCACAAAGGCGATGCCCAGGCGCTGGCACGCCTCCAGGCAACCGTTGTCTTCCTGGTCACGGCTCCACAGCGAGTATTCACTTTGCAAGGCGCTGATCGGGTGCACCTTGTGGGCACGTTCCAGACTGGCGGCCGAGGTTTCACTCAGGCCCAGGTAACGCACCTTGCCTTGCTTGACCAACTCGGCCATGGCCCCGACGCTTTCTTCGATGGCTACCTCGGGGTCCACGCGATGCTGGTAGTAAAGGTCCAGGGTGTCTACGCCCAGGCGCTTCAAGGTGCCGTCAATCGCCGTGCGGATGTACTCAGGGCGACCATTCACACCGCGTGCCGCGGGGTTTGCCGGGTCGCGCACAAAGCCGAACTTGCTGGCCAGGAACACCTGATCGCGTTTGCCGGCGATGGCTTTGCCGATCAGTTCTTCATTGGTGCAGGGGCCATACATGTCGGCGGTGTCCAGCAAGGTGACGCCCAGCTCAAGGGCGCGGTGCAGGGTCGCAAGCGCTTCCTGGGTATCACTGCCGGTGGTGTAAAAATCGGTCATGCCCATGCAGCCGAGGCCGATGGCGGAGACGTGAGGGCCATTCTTGCCAAGTTGACGAGTGTGCATCGGGGGAGCTCCTTGATGGGAAAGGCCCATTGTTCTCCTCGACAACTCAGGGATAAAGCGGCTAAAACCGCTATCACTATTATGATTTTCTAAATAATCCCTGGAGTTTACCCAGCTTTGGACCGATTTAACGCCATGCGCGTCTTCACCCGAATCGTTGAGTTGGGCGGCTTCGCCAAGGCCGCCGACAGCCTGCAACTGCCGCGTGCCTCGGTGACGATCATGATCAAACAACTGGAGGCACACCTCGGCGTGCAGTTGTTGCAGCGCACCACCCGGCAAGTCAATCCGACCCCGGACGGCGCGGCGTATTACCAGCGCTGTGTGCAGTTGCTGACGGACCTTGAAGAAACCGAGGCGGTGTTTTCCAACCGCCGTCAGAACCCGCGCGGTACGTTAAGCATCGACATGCCATCCGGTATCGGCCGGCTTATCGTGATCCCCGCGTTGCCGACGTTTACCGCGTGCTACCCGCAGATCGAACTGGAAATCGGCCTTAACGACCGCCCGGTGGACTTGATCCGTGAAGGTGTGGATTGCGTGCTGCGCGGTGGCCTGGCGCTGGACGAGTCGCTGGTGGCGCGGCCGCTGGCGGTGATGGATCAGCTCACGCTGGCCAGCCCCGATTACCTTGCGCGCATGGGCGTGCCCGCGAGCCTGGACGATCTGGCCCATCACCAGATGGTCGAATACGTCTCCAGTGCCAGTGGTAAACGCTTCGGCCTGGAGTTTCAGGTTGGCAGCGAGTTGCGCGTGGTCAACCTGGCGAAGGTCGTCGCAGTCAACAGTTCCGACGCGTATTTCGCCGCGTGCGAAGCCGGGTATGGCCTGATCCAGGCTCCTCACTATCACGCCATGCAGCAACTGGCCAAGGGCACGCTGGTGCCGGTGCTGCCACAGCTGCCAGTACCCACCATGGCACTCACCGCGCTGTACCCGCCGCACCGTCAGTTGTCGCAACGGGTGCGGGTATTCGTGGATTGGTTGGTCGAGCTGTGTAGTCAGCCCGGCACCGGCCTGCAGCGCCAGGATCAGACAAGCCAGCAGTGACGTTGCGGCCGGGCAATGGCTTGCAACGCTAGGCCTGAGCCTTGCGATAGGCCCCCGGCTGTTGCCCGGTTACTTTGTGGAATGCGCGGGTAAACGCGGCCACCGACTGGTAGCCGACCGCCAGCGCGACCTCCGCCACCGTCTGGTCTTGCTTGAACAGCTGGCACGCATGGCGCATGCGCATCATCAACAGCACCTGGCCGGGCGAGCGGCCGCACAGCTCGTTAAACCGTTTGAAAAACGCCGAGCGCGACAGCCCGGTACAGGCCGCCATGCTTTCCAGGGTCCAGGCCTCAGCCGGGCGAGCAATAAGCTGTTCCAGCAGATGCGCAAATGCCGGCTGCCGGCCCAATGCCGCCAGGCCGCCGAGGGCGGTGTTGTCGAGCACTTGCTGGCGCAACACATACAGAAACAACAAGTGGCAAAGACGTTCAAGCAACGCCGAGGAGGGCGCGGGCGTGCGCTGGCATTCTTGCAGGATCAGGTCGAACAGGTTGCGCGCGGCGGTCAACGAGGGGTCGCCGGCACGCAGGATGATCCAGGCGGGGAGGGTGTCGACAATCATCGCCGACAGGCCGGAATGGAAGTGGAAGAAACCGCAGACCAGCCCGACGCCATCGCTGGCCTCGTTATCCAGCGCCAGCATCGCACGGCGTGGAGATTCCTGCGCGCCCTGCGCCGTGGCTTCGCCGGACAGCCGATATTCAAGGTCGCGCAGCAGAAACAGCGCATCGCCATTGTTCAAGTGTTGGGGGGCGGACTCTCCGTCGATATGCAGCCAGCACTGGCCTTGCACAATCAAGTGGAAACTCGCGCTGGCCAGGCCATGGGTGCTTGCATGCCAGTCGCCGCAATAGCGCCCGACGTGGAACAGACTGGTGTTGAGCTCAAGGCTGTCTAATAACCAATCGACGAGAGCACTGGACGAATTCATCTAACGTAAAGACTCAAGAGCAAGTAATCGCTACTTTAGCCTATTGAGGGGATTTTTTATAACCAACAGACTGGAGCCATCAACCCATGAGGAGACCACTCCATGTCCCGCGTACCGTTGCTGACCCCTGAAACCGCACCTGAAGCGGCCAAGCCGTTCCTGGAAAACGCCCTCAAGGGCTCGGGTTTCATCCCCAACCTGCTCGCCGTCTTGGCCAATGCACCGGCCGCGCTGGAAACCTATATCACGGTGTCCGGCCTCAACGCCAAGTCTGAACTGAGCCTGGCCGACCGCGAAGTGGTGCAACTGATTGCCGCCACCACCCACGGCTGCGATTTCTGCGTCGCCGGGCACACAGCCGTTGCTCGCAACAAAGCCAAGCTGCCGGAAGACGTCATTGATGCGTTGCGCCAGCGCGGTGAATTGCCCAATGCCCGGTATGAGACACTCGCCGCCTTCACCCGTGAAGTGATCGCCACCCGCGGTGATGTCAGCGATGCCGGCTTCGAGGCATTCCGTGCCGCCGGCTACTCCGATGGCCAGGCGCTGGAAGTTATTTTAGGGGTGAGCCTGGCAACGTTGTGCAACTTCGCTAACGTGTTTGCCCGTACCCCGTTGAACCCGGAGTTGGCGCAATACCGTTGGGAAAAACCGGCAAGCTGAATGGGCGATGGTCCACCTGCAGTAACAAGGAGAAACACGAATGCTTGACCCAATCTTGAGCCGTTGGCTCGATGTTCAAGCGCAGGCCCTGGATGTGGGCAGTTGCGATCCACAGGAAGTGCTGCCACGGCTGGCAGACGCGAATGTATTGCGTATCGGCGTGCCGAAAGCACTCGGCGGGCTGGGCGGCGATGTAACCGGTGCGGTGGACGCCATCGCCAATGTCGCCAGCCATTCCCTGGCGGCCGCATTTGTCTTTTGGGGCCAGCGATCCTTTATCGAGTATTTGCTGCAGAGCCCGAATGAGCGGCTGCGCGAGCAGCTGCTGCCGGACTTGCTCAGCGGCAAACTGGCCGGTGCCACGGGGCTGTCGAATGCAATGAAGTTTCTCTCGGGGATCGAGGCGCTGCAAATCAGCGCCGAGCCGAACGACCACGGCTGGACCCTCAACGGTCGCCTGCACTGGGTGACCAACCTGCGCAAGAACGGATTTGTTGCGGCGGCGGCGATCGAGCAGGTCGGTGGCGGCGCGCCGTTTATCCTGGCGATCCCCGATTCGGTGGCGGGGTTGCAGCGTTCCCGCGACCTGGAGCTGATGGGGCTGCAATCGAGCAACACGGCGGCACTGGGGCTGGAAGGCGTCGAGCTGAGCCGTGACTGGTTGCTGCATGAAGACGCGCGCAAATTTTTGCCGGCAGTACGCCCGGCGTTCCTGGGCTTGCAATGCGGCATGTCCATCGGCCTGGCGCGCCGTTCGCTGGCGGAAGTGGCCAACCACCTGGGCGCGAGCCGCACGGTGTTGCGTGATGAGTTGGAGGCCTTGCGGGTAACGCTGGACCATCTGGTCACCGAGTTGAAAAAGGGGTTGCTGGCCGGACGGTTTGCGGCAGAGCCGGTGCCGCTGTTCAAACTGCGTATTGCCCTGGCAGAAACAGCCGCCAGCGCCGTGCAACTTGAACTGCAGGCCAGCGGCGGCAAGGCGTACCTCACCGCACACGGCAGCGGCTTTGCCCGGCGCTGGCGCGAGTCGGCCTTTGTGCCGATTGTCACGCCAAGCCTGGTGCAACTGCGCACCGAGTTGCAGCGACAGGCCAATCTATGACGCCGATGGTATTGAGCGCTCAGGGGATTTGCCTGGGCTACGCCAGCGGGCCGGTGCTGCAAGGGTTCGACTTGCAATTGCGACCTGGCGAAGTGGTGTCGATCCTCGGGCCCAGTGGCGTCGGCAAATCCAGCCTGTTGCGCGTACTGGCCGGTTTGCAGACGCCCCAGGGCGGCACAGTGCAGGTGCTGGGCGAGCCTTTGAACGGGCCGCACCCAAGGGTCGCGGTAGCCTTTCAGGACCCCAGCCTGTTGCCTTGGTTGAGTCTGGAAAAGAACGTCGCCTTCGGCCTGGATTTCGCCCGCCAACCGCCGCTGAGTCCCGAAGAGCGCCGCC
>PJQF01000081.1_pt1 | contig 62192 bp, 51 predicted proteins | sample 1503741 | NCBI WGS metagenome assembly PJQF01 (sample SAMN07775949, study PRJNA414020) | Biofilm metagenome, whole genome shotgun sequencing project. | isolation source: biomolecule (vanillin) treated reverse osmosis membrane biofilm | place: India: Nagpur | collected 2017-03-21
AAGCAAAGGTCAGCAGTGACCGTGAGCAGCGCATCAAGTGGTATCAACAGGCGCAAAAAATTCTTAAAGAACAAGTACCTATAACGCCTATTGCAAACTCGACGGTTTTCCAACCCCTGCGCAAAGAAGTCAAAGACTTCAAGATCAGCCCGTTTGGCCTGACGCCCTTCTACGGCGTGAGTCTAGATAAGTAACAGCGACGCCCCAACCAAGTGCGCTAGACGCCTTGGTTGGGCTTTTTTGGTGCGCCCTGCGCACCGAAAAAACCCTCAAAACAGATACAAATATGTCAAAACTTTCATAATTGCGACATTCCTGTACGTTCGTACCACTCTTTCCCGCCTGCAACGGTTCAGCATCTTGCAATGGGTATGGCGCCTGCATAAGTATCCGCAGGCCGACTCACGAGGTCGCCCTCACCACCAAAAATGACAACAAATCATGAGGCCAACATGCTTAAACACGCAGTCCTTCCGTTATTAGTGAGCGCGGGCCTTATGGCCGCCGCCCCTGCAGCCCTTGCGGCAACTAACCTGGTGTTCTGCTCCGAAGGGAGCCCGGCCGGTTTCGATCCAGGCCAGTACACCACCGGAACAGACTTCGATGCTTCGGCCGAAACCATGTTCAACCGTCTGAGCCAGTTCGAACGTGGCGGCACCGCTGTTGTTCCTGGCCTCGCCACCAGCTGGGACGTATCCCCGGATGGCCTGACGTACACTTTCCACCTGCGCGAAGGCGTCAAGTTCCACACCACCCCGTACTTCAAGCCCACTCGTGAATTCTCGGCTGACGACGTACTGTTCACCTTCAACCGAATGATCAACAAAGACGATCCATTCCGTAAGGCCTACCCCACTGAGTTCCCGTACTTCACGGACATGGGTATGGACACCAACATCAAGAACATCGAGAAAGTCGACGCCCACACCGTCAAGTTCACCCTTGGCACCGTGGACGCCGCTTTTATCCAAAACCTGGCGATGAGCTTCGCGTCGATCCAGTCGGCCGAATATGCCGCCCAGTTGCTGAAGAACGGTACGCCTCAGGACATCAACCAGAAGCCAATCGGCACTGGCCCGTTCGTGTTCAAGAGCTACCAGAAAGACTCGAACATTCGTTACACCGGCAACAAGGACTACTGGAAACCTGAAGACGTGAAGATCGACAACCTGATCTTCGCTATCACCACCGACCCGTCGGTGCGTATCCAGAAGCTCAAGAAAAACGAATGCCAGATCACCCTCTTCCCGCGTCCGGCCGACCTCAAAGCGCTGGGCGAAGACAAGGACCTGAAACTGCCGAACCAGGCCGGTTTCAACCTGGGTTATGTCGCCTACAACGTCATGGACAAGGTCAAGGGCAGCGACCAGCCCAACCCACTGGCTGACCTGCGCGTACGCCAGGCGCTGGACATGTCGGTCAACAAGCAGCAGATCATCGACTCCGTTTACCAGGGCGCCGGCCAACTGGCCGTCAACGCCATGCCGCCGACTCAATGGTCCTACGACACCACCATCAAGGACGCCGCCTACAACCCTGAGAAAGCCAAGGCGCTGCTCAAGGAAGCGGGCGTCAAGGAAGGTACCGAAATCGTGCTGTGGGCCATGCCGGTTCAGCGTCCGTACAACCCGAACGCCAAACTGATGGCTGAAATGCTGCAGAACGACTGGTCCAAGATCGGCCTGAAGGTCAAGATCACCAGCTACGAGTGGGGCGAGTACATCAAGCGTTCCAAGGGCGGCGAGAACCAGGCCATGATCATTGGCTGGAGCGGCGACAATGGTGACCCGGACAACTGGCTGAACGTGCTGTTCGGCTGCGACTCGCTGGGCGGTAACAACTTCTCCAAATGGTGTGACAAGAAATTCGACGGCATCGTGAAAGAAGCCAAGGCTACATCGGATGTCGCCAAACGCACCGAGCTGTACAAGCAGGCGCAACATATCCTCAAAGATGCAGTCCCGATGACACCTATCGCGCACTCGACGGTGTATCAACCCATGCGCAACACCGTGCAGGACTTCAAGATCAGCCCGTTTGGCTTGAACTCCTTCTACGGCGTGAGCGTCAGCGGCAAGTAAGGATCATTGACGGCGACGTTTCGTAACGTCGCCGTTATTACATCCGCCTGCCCCTTAGGAAATTGACCACGTTCGCAGCCGATGCTTCCTACAGCAACGAACTGCGAAACGGGACTCCGTTGCCTACAGGGTCAATCCAATTTGGCGCATTTACTGTGAAGTCCGCGACCCATAACGTCGTAGGACAGCAGAGGCTCCGACTTGGGAAAGGCACTTGCTGTGTGTGGGATCAGTGATGTCTCCCTGGCTTTGCGCCTGGGTGATTGCTCGCTGATGACAACTACAAACAAGGATCGGGATCGTCATGCGCCATACCACCGTTCTATCCGCCATTTTTGGCACAAGCCTGCTGGCCATGGCCACCATGAGCCACGCCGCCGACAAGAAGAGCCTGGTGTTCTGCTCGGAAGGCAGCCCGGCAGGTTTTGACACCGCGCAATACACCACCGCCACCGACAACGACGCGGCCGAGCCGCTGTACAACCGGCTGGTTGAGTTTGAAAAAGGTGCAACCAACGTACAGCCTGGGCTGGCGACCAAATGGGATATTTCCGAAGACGGTCTGACCTACACCTTCCATTTGCGTGAAGGGGTGAAATTCCACAGCAACAAGGAGTTCAAGCCGACGCGCGACTTCAACGCCGACGACGTGCTGTTCACCTTCAACCGCATGCTTGACCCCGACCACCCGTTTCGCAAGGCCTACCCTACCGAGTTTCCGTACTTCAACGGGATGAGCCTGAACAAGAACATTGCCAAGGTCGAAAAAACCGACGCAAACACCGTGGTGATGACCCTGAACACGGTGGACGCCGCGTTCATACAAAACATCGCCATGAGCTTCGCTTCGATCCTCTCAGCCGAATACGCCGAGCAGTTGCTCAAGAGCGGCAAGCCCAGCGACATCAACCAAAAACCGATCGGCACTGGCCCGTTCGTGTTCCAGCGCTATCAGAAAGACTCGCAGATCCGTTACACGGGCAACAAACAGTACTGGGACCCGAGTCGAGTTCAGCTCGATCAACTGATTTTCGCCATCAACACCGACGCCTCGGTGCGGGTGCAGAAGCTCAAGGCCGGGGAATGCCAGGTGACCTTGCATCCGCGTCCGGCTGACGTCGATGCGCTCAAGGCCGACCCGAAGCTTCAACTGCTGACCAAGCCGGGCTTCAACCTCGGTTACATCGCCTACAACGTGCGCCACAAGCCATTCGACCAGCTCGAAGTGCGCCAGGCGCTGGACATGGCGGTGAATAAGCAGAGCATCCTGAATGCCGTGTACCAAGGCGCGGGGCAACTGGCGGTCAACGCCATGCCGCCGACGCAATGGTCTTACGACGACACCATCAAAGACGCCGCCTACAACCCGGAAAAAGCCAAGGAACTGCTCAAGGCTGCCGGTGTGAAGGAAGGTACCGAGATCACCCTGTGGGCGATGCCGGTGCAACGGCCGTACAACCCCAACGCCAAGCTGATGGCCGAAATGCTGCAAAGCGATTGGGCCAAGATCGGCCTGAAAGTGAAGATCGTCAGCTACGAATGGGGCGAGTACATCAAGCGCACCAAGAACGGTGAGCACGATATCAGCCTGATCGGCTGGACCGGCGACAACGGTGACCCGGACAACTGGCTGGGCACCCTCTACAGCTGCGACGCTATCGGCGGGAACAACTACTCCATGTGGTGTGACCCGGCGTACGACAAGTTGATCAAGCAAGCCAAGGTCGTCACCGACCGCGAACAAAGGACTGTTCTCTACAAGCAGGCTCAGCAATTGCTCAAGCAGCAAGTGCCGATCACGCCTGTCGCCCACTCGACGGTCAACCAGCCGTTAAGCACCAAAGTCGAAGGGTTCAAAGTGAGCCCCTTCGGCCGCAACGTGTTCTCGGGCGTCAGTATTACCCCATAAGAAAATAACCGGATTGCAGGAGAGCGAAGTCAGCTCTCCGGCAAACGTGCAGCCTTTTATTGGGATTTTTCCTACGGCAAACGTTTGCAAGTGCCTGAGCGAGTTACACACCAATAGTCGGTTCACCTAAAAAGACCGGCATAAAAAAAGAGAACCAAAGGAGCTTCACCCATGAAACTGAGCAGCAAAGCGCTTCTGGCCCTGGCCATCAGCACCATCACGGCAACCGCCTACGCTGAAACCCAAAGCCAGGACTTCGTTCCTACCACGTTGGCCGGCACCAGCGCCCAAAGCGAGGCCAAAGGCTTTATTGACGGTCAAAGCCTGGGCGGCACCACGCGTAACTGGTACTCGAACGAAAAATTCAACCGCAACACCCGCATCACCTATTTCAAGGATAAAGGCGACCTGACCAAGACCAGCATTTCCCGTCGTTACAACTGGGACCAAGGCACCATCCTCAATTACACCTCGGGGTTTACCCAAGGCACCGTTGGGGTCAGCACCGAAGTTGCGGCCTACAACGTGATCGCTCTGATCCGTGATCAAAAAGACATCGGCGGCGGCTCCAACCGCACCCTGGCCCACGACCGCGGTGACGCGGTGGACCAGTGGAGCAAACTGGGCCTGGCCAACGTCAAGTTCCGCGTATCCAACACCACGCTGACCGCCGGCCGCCAGAACTTCAGCAGCGGCATCGTCGACACCATCGGCAACCGTGCCCTGCCGTCGAGCTTTGAAGGTGTGAGCTTCAACAGCGAAGAATTCAGCAACCTGTCGTTCCAGGGCGGCGTGTTCGATCGCGTTTCGCCACGTACCGAACAGAGCCTGTCGAAGTTCCGCAGTGAGTACAACAGCAAGGGCGCAGCGGGCGTCGAGACTGACAAGGTTTACACCCTGGGCGCTAACTACCAGCCGCTCAAGAGCCTGAAAACCAGCTTCTTCGCAGCCAACGTGAAGGACTTCTGGAACCAGTACTACTTCGGCGCTACCCACGAGCTGGGTGACAGCTCGGTACTGGGCCTGACCACCGGCTTCAACTACTACAAAACCGTCGATGAAGGCAAAAAGCTGATGGGGGATATCGACAACGATACCTACTCCCTGTCCCTGGGACTGACCCACCAGGCCCACAGCCTGACGTTCTCGTACCAGCAAGTGAACGGTAACGAGTACTTCGACTACCTGCACGAAACCAACGGTATCTACCTGGCCAACTCCCTGACGTCGGACTTCAACGGCCCGAACGAGAAGTCCTTCCAGGTTGCCTACGGTATCAACATGGCCGAATACGGCGTGCCTGGCCTGAAGTTCAACATCTACACCGCTCGCGGCTGGGGCATCGACGGTACGCACTACACCGGCAACCGCGGTGTAGAGAACAAAGGCTACGACGGTGTCCAGGCTCAGGATGGCGAACACCACTATGAATACGGTGTTGGCGCGTCTTACGCCCTGCAAAGTGGCCCGCTCAAAGCCACCACCATTCGCGCCACCTACGTAGCGCACCGTGCTAGTGAACAACAGTCTGACGGCAACCTGAACGAATTCCGTCTGGTTACCACCATCCCGTTCAACATTCTTTAATTAGCGCCAGGTAAACGGCGGGCTCAGGACGAGCCCGCCGTCTACGCTTGTCTGGTCCCATCGATTGCAGAGGGCTCTGAATGAAAATGCTCCCGCTACAAGCTGCCGTTGCCGCAGCGCTGTTAAGCGTCGCTATCGGCGTATCGGCCAAACCCCTGGTGGTCTGCACCGAAGCCAGCCCGGAAGGTTTTGACCCGGTCCTGTACACCACCGCCGTCACCGCCGATGCCGCCGCTGAAACCATGTTCAACCGTCTGGTCGACTTCAAGCCAGGCACCACCGAAGTGGTGCCTGCACTGGCCAAAGACCTGCCAGAGATCAGCGCCGATGGCCTGACCTACACGTTCCACCTGCGTGACGACATCAAGTTCCACACTACCGACTACTTCAAACCCACGCGCAACCTGAATGCCGATGACGTGCTGTGGAGCTTCCAGCGCCAGCTGGACCCGAATCACCCTTGGCACAACAAGTCCGTCGTGGGCTATCCCTACTTTGAAAGCATGGGCTTCAAGGAACTGCTCAAGAGCGTAGAGAAGACTGACGATCACACCGTCGTCTTTACCCTGACTCGTCCTGAAGCACCGTTTTTGGCCGACCTGGGTATGGCGTTCTCTTCGATCCACTCCGCCGAATACGCCGACCAACTGCTCAAGTCCGGTAAGACCGACGACCTGAACGCCAAGCCGATCGGTACTGGTCCGTTCATCTTCACGCGCTACGCCAAGGACGCCCAGGTACGCTTCAAGGCCAACCCGGAGTATTTCCGTGGCAAGCCGGCGGCAGATCCGCTGATCCTCGCGGTCACTACCGACAACAACGTACGCCTGCAGAAGCTCAAGGCGAACGAATGTCAGATCGCGCTGTTCCCCAAGCCCGATGACATTCCAAGCATCAGGAAAGACCCGAACCTCAAGGTCGATGAACTGGCGGCGATGACCACCAGTTACACCGCAATGAACACCACTCACAAGTACATGAGCGATGCACGGGTTCGCCACGCGATCAATATCGCGTTCGACAAAGCAGGCTATACCGAAGCCCTCTTCGGCAAAGGCAATGCGGTCGTGGGCACCGGCCCGTATCCACCGACTTTGCTGGGTTTCAATACGAACCTGAAAAACCCGCCCCGTGACCTCGACAAAGCCCGCGCCCTGCTCAAGGAAGCCGGTGTACCGGAAGGCACTGAGTTCACCCTGTTTACCCGTAACGGCGGCGGCCCAACCAACCCCAACCCGATGCTCGGCGCCCAGCGCATGCAGGCGGATCTGGCGCAGGTTGGCTTGAAAGTGAATATCAAAGTCATGGAATGGGGCGAGATGCTCAAGCGCGCTAAAAACGGCGAGCACGACATGGTCTCGGCTGGCTGGGTAGGCGATAACGGCGACCCGGACAACTTCCTCACGCCCAACCTGAGTTGCGATGCCGCTAAAAACGGCGAAAACTACGCCCGCTGGTGTAACAAAGAGTTTCAAGCCCTGATCGACAAAGCCCGCGCAATTGATGAACCCGCGGCTCGGGCTGCGCTCTATGAACAAGCACAGGACGTTTTCGAAAAGGACCAACCATGGCTTCCCATGGCTTACCCGAAACTGTTCACCGCCATGCGTAAAAACGTAGAAGGCTTTACCCAAAGCCCTCTAGGTACAAATAACTTCGCCACCACCCAGGTGAAGTAAATAAGAGAAACGCTCGGCGCCGTCCACCAGGACGGTGCCGAACCTGCCTAACCGGCTGATTGAGGTACACACCAAGATGTTTAGTTTTATTGCCCGCCGACTGGGGTTATTGATCCCCACGTTTTTCGGCATCACGTTGCTGACGTTTGCGTTGATTCGCATGATCCCCGGCGACCCCGTCGAAGTCATGATGGGCGAACGACGAGTCGACCCCGAGATGCACGCACAGGCAATGGAACGCCTTGGCCTTAACAAGCCTTTGTACGCGCAATACCTGGATTATGTTGGCAAGCTCGCCCACGGCGACCTTGGCGAATCGCTGCGCACGCGCACCAGCGTGTGGACCGAATTCACCGCCCTCTTCCCGGCGACCCTGGAACTGTCCATGGCCGCCCTGTTGTTCGCCGGTATCCTGGGCCTGTTGGCCGGGGTAATCGCGGCCTTGAAACGAGGATCCCTGTTCGACCATGGGGTGATGGGCATCTCCCTTGCGGGATATTCGATGCCGATCTTCTGGTGGGGCCTGATCCTGATCATGTTCTTCTCGGTAAGCCTGGGCTGGACCCCGGTTTCCGGACGTATCGACCTGCTTTACGACATCGAGCCGCGCACCGGCTTCATGCTGATCGACACCCTGCTGGCTGACGAGCCGGACGCGTTCTGGGATGCGCTGCACCACCTCATCCTGCCGGCCATCGTGCTCGGCACTATTCCATTGGCAGTGATCGCACGGATGACCCGTTCATCCATGCTCGAAGTGCTGCGTGAAGACTACATCCGTACCGCCAAGGCCAAAGGCCTGTCGCCGGCACGCGTGGTATTTGTCCACGGCCTTCGTAACGCGCTGATCCCGGTACTGACCGTGGTCGGCCTGCAAGTCGGCACCCTGCTGGCCGGTGCGGTACTGACCGAAACCATCTTCTCGTGGCCCGGCATCGGCAAATGGCTGATCGAAGCCATTGGCGCGCGGGACTACCCGGTGGTGCAAAACGGCATCCTGCTGATCGCCTGCCTGGTGATCCTGGTGAACTTCGTGGTGGATATCCTCTACGGCTTCGCCAACCCACGCATCCGTCACCAGCGCTGAGATCATGACCATGACCACACCTACTCCCGTGTCAGCAGTCGATCAAAGCCTGCTGTACCCGTCCCCGTACAAAGAATTCTGGCAAGCCTTTTCCAAGAACAAAGGCGCGGTTGCCGGCCTGTTCTTCATGTTGTTGATCGTGTTTTGCGCGATCTTCGCGCCGTGGGTTGCACCCCACAACCCGAGTGAGCAATACCGTGACTTCCTGCTCACCCCGCCGTCGTGGCTGGAAGGCGGGCAGATCCAGTTCCTGCTCGGCACCGACGAGCTGGGCCGTGACTTGCTCTCGCGCTTGATCCAGGGTTCGCGCCTATCGTTGCTGATCGGTTTGTCGTCGGTGGTGATGTCGCTGATTCCGGGCATCCTGCTGGGCCTGTTCGCCGGCTTTTTCCCGCGCCTGCTCGGCCCGACCATCATGCGCTTGATGGACATCATGCTGGCACTGCCGTCGCTGCTGCTGGCGGTTGCCATTGTCGCAATCCTCGGCCCTGGCCTGATCAACACCGTGATCGCCATCGCTATCGTCTCGCTGCCGTCCTATGTGCGTCTGACCCGCGCGGCGGTGATGGGCGAGTTGAACCGTGACTACGTGACCGCCGCGCGCCTCGCCGGTGCCGGCCTGCCACGCCTGATGTTCATCACCGTGCTGCCTAACTGCATGGCACCGCTGATCGTGCAGGCGACCCTGAGTTTCTCTTCGGCGATTCTCGATGCTGCCGCGTTGGGCTTCCTCGGTTTGGGCGTTCAACCGCCAACCCCTGAGTGGGGCACCATGCTGGCTTCGGCCCGTGACTACATCGAACGCGCCTGGTGGGTGGTGAGCCTGCCGGGTCTGACCATTTTGCTCAGCGTGCTGGCAATCAACTTGATGGGTGACGGCCTGCGCGACGCGCTGGACCCGAAACTCAAGAACGCCGCCTGAGGAGATTCCCATGTCACTGTTAGAAATCAAGAATCTCAACGTACGATTCGGCGACAAGACCGCCGTGCCAGTGGTCGATGGCCTCGACATTTCGGTCGACAAAGGCGAAGTCCTGGCGATCGTTGGCGAATCGGGCTCGGGTAAATCCGTGACCATGATGGCGCTGATGGGACTGATCGAGCATCCCGGCATCGTTACCGCCGACGCCCTGAACTTTGACGGCAAGGACATGCTCAAGCTGAGCAACCGCCAGCGCCGCCAGATCGTCGGCAAAGACCTGGCGATGGTGTTCCAGGACCCGATGACTGCGCTGAACCCGAGCTACACCGTGGGTTTCCAGATTGAGGAAGTGCTGCGCCTGCACCTGAAAATGTCCGGCAAGCAAGCGCGCAAGCGTGCCATCGAGCTGTTGGAAAAGGTCGAAATCCCAGGCGCCGCCAGCCGTATGGACGCCTACCCGCACCAACTGTCCGGCGGCATGAGCCAACGTGTGGCAATCGCCATGGCCATTGCCGGCGAACCGAAACTGTTGATTGCGGATGAGCCGACCACCGCGTTGGACGTGACCATTCAAGCGCAGATCATGGACCTGCTGCTGGCCCTGCAGAAAGAGCAGAACATGGGCCTGGTGCTGATCACCCACGACCTCGCCGTCGTGGCGGAAACCGCCCAGCGCGTGTGCGTGATGTACGCCGGCCAAGCCGTGGAAGTCGGCCAAGTGCCGCAACTGTTCGACATTCCGGCACACCCGTACAGCGAAGCGCTGCTCAAGGCGATCCCTGAACACAGCCTCGGAGCTACGCGCCTGGCCACGCTGCCGGGTATCGTGCCAGGCCGCTATGACCGCCCGCAGGGTTGCCTGCTGTCGCCGCGTTGCCCGTATGTGCAGGACAGCTGCCGTCAGACACGCCCGGGCCTCGACCCTAAATCCAACAGCCTTGCACGCTGCTTCTACCCCTTGAACCAGGAGGTGGCGTAATGGCCGTCGTTCTTACCGCCCGCGACCTCACCCGCCACTACGAAGTGTCCCGTGGCCTGTTCAAGGGCCATGCCCTGGTGCGTGCGCTTAATGGTGTGTCGTTCGAGCTGGAAGCTGGCAAGACCCTCGCCGTAGTAGGCGAGTCGGGTTGCGGCAAATCCACCCTGGCCCGTGCGCTGACACTGATTGAAGAGCCGTCATCGGGCTCCTTGAAGATCGCCGGCCAGGAAGTGGCCGGCGCCGACAAGGCCCAGCGCAAGCAATTGCGCAAAGACGTGCAGATGGTGTTCCAAAGCCCGTACGCCTCGTTGAACCCGCGCCAGAAGGTCGGCGATCAACTCGGCGAGCCGCTGTTGATCAACACCAATCTGTCCGCCGCCGAACGCCGCGAAAAAGTGCAGGCGATGATGAAGCAAGTGGGCCTGCGCCCTGAGCATTATCAGCGCTACCCGCACATGTTCTCCGGTGGTCAGCGCCAGCGCATCGCCCTGGCCCGCGCCATGATGCTGCAACCGAAAGTGCTGGTGGCGGATGAACCGACCTCGGCACTGGACGTGTCGATCCAGGCGCAGGTACTCAACCTGTTCATGGATTTGCAGCAGGAATTCAACACGGCCTACGTGTTCATTTCCCACAACCTGGCGGTGGTGCAGCACGTCGCGGATGACGTGATGGTGATGTACCTCGGCCGTCCAGTGGAGGTGGGCCCTAAAGAGGACATCTACGCGCGCCCTTTGCACCCGTACACCCAGGCGCTGTTGTCGGCCACCCCTACCATTCATCCGGATCCGAACAAACCGAAGATCAAAATCGTCGGCGAGTTGCCCAATCCACTGAACCCGCCGTCAGGATGCGCTTTCCACAAGCGCTGCCCGTACGCGACGGCGCGGTGCAGCAGCGAGGAGCCGCAATTGCGCGCCTTGGATAACCGGCAGGTGGCTTGCCACTATGCCGAGCAGTTCGTGGCCTGATCCCCACAAAAAAGGCCCTGGGTTTCACTCCAGAGCCTTGCTTGAGTTCTACAGCCCTTCCCGCCAGGTTGCGCATCAGCCTGGCAGGAGGGTTTTTTTATGTCTGGCTGTCGCCTTCATCGTCCGGGTCATCGCTGTCCGGATCATCGGTGGTGGAGTCATCATCATCCTTGCTGCCGCCTTGGTCTTGATCACCCGGTTCAGCCTCGGACTTCGCCAGTTGCAGATCCTGCGCACTGTGCACCGCCGACAGCGCCACACCGCCCTGCGCCGGGTTATGCGCCCAGGCCGTCGACATCCCCAACGACAACAGCACCAGCACCTTTATCAACAACACTACGCGTTGAAAAATACTCATGGTTGATTCCGTCCAGTCAGTAGGTGAATCCCGCGCGGCAGCTGTTCAGCCCCGCCAGCGTTGACGCTAGCCCCGATACGGTGTTTGCGCCAGGGCTCAGGTGTCGCCGTCGTCGTAGGTTTCGCTGTCTTCGCCTTCGTTGTAAGGGTTTTCCGCATCCTCCTTTGGCGCAGGCTGAACTTGCGGCTGCCAACTGCCGGAGTTGACCTCGTTTTGCTTCTTCTTGGTGACAGGGCCGGTGTCCTTCCACTGCGGCGCTCCTGCGCCCGCCAGTGCCGGAAGGGCCGTCAGCCCCAGAGCGGCCAGCAACACCAGGGGGATGGCGCGTTGAACATTTCGCACGGTGGTCTCCTTTACAGTCGGTGGGTAAACGCTAGACCCGATGCAGGGTTATCGCCAATCCCATGCCTGTTGAAAGCAAAAATGTGGGAGGGGGCTTGCCCCCGATAGCGTAGTGTCAGCCCCGAATGTACCGGCTGACACACTGCTATCGGGGGCAAGCCCCCTCCCACATTTTGTTTTGCAACGCCCAAGAAAAAGGGCGAAGCCATCACAGCTTCGCCCTTCTTCTTACCGCTCAGACCTTAATGGTGCTCGCGAGTAGCCCGGAATTTCACATCCGGCCAACGCGACTCCATAAATGCCAGGAATCTATAAGGGTTCGGGTTCGAAACGAGTAGCTTGATAGATAAAGGGCATTGAACACATTGCCAATGTAGCTGTTACCACCCAAATGCTATGCCCACCGAACAAACCGTAAATTTGTCCGCCCAATGCCGGACCAAAAACGGCACTGGCACTCCAGCAAACAGAAAAAAGCCCGAAGTAATGCCCGCTTTTACCAGATTGCGCAAACTGCATAACAAGTACGCTGAGGGTCGGCAAAAATAGAATTTCGCCAAGCGTCCAAAGTGCAGTTGATATAAAAACATAAAATGGGTCAGAGCCAAAAGGCAACATACTTAGCCCAACAGCAAGCAGCAGACTGCCGGTTAAAATCTGGCGACGAGCCCCCCAGCGCTCAGTCCAGTGAGAAATTGGAATTTGCAGTACCACAATCAACCCAGCATTCAATGCAAATTGCCATCCTATAAAGTCCGCACCGAGGTGATAGTAGTCGATCAAGTAATTCCCAAGCATGCTGTAGATCGGTTCAAAGGCAAGTCCAAGTAAAACGCTGGCCGCCAATAGCCAGAGAAAAGATCGGTCTCTGTAGGGCTTTTGGGAAGTCTTATTGAAGCCGTCTGGAACACACGGCACTTCTACAGTTCTATGTAAAATCGAATAGGCAAACCACAGAAGCCCAGAAAACATCACCGCAGCACTGACAAAAAACAACCATCGAAAGTCGATTTGTGCCAATGCACCGCCCATCACTCCTGCAACCGCCATTCCTAAATTCGCTGCGACGCGATTCAATGCCTGGGCCCGAGGCCTTTCCATCACATCACAATATTCCATGATTAAACGTTGGTGCAGTGTTCGAACGGCCCCATCAAATACACCGCCTAATACCAGAAGCCCAGCAAGCACATACATATTCGTACTAAGCCCCAAGAGAACCAGTACGATGCCACATCCGAATAAAAGTATTAGAGTAAGTTTTGCGCAAGGGACATGATCACTTAATAAGCCCCCACCCAACGAACCTACTAAAAGGCCGACACCATAACCCGACAACAACCAACCGACCCATTCAATAGGCAAACCCAGAATTTGACGGAGATACAGCGCCATAAACAGCTTGACCATGGCGCTCACTCGATTAATAAAAATCAGTGATGCAAGCACCCAAGCCACTTGACTGAAATAATGATTAAGTCGAGAGGCAAAGAAATTAAACCTAACCATATAGCGAATCCAAATCCCGAAACACCGCCCCATCTATTCCGCTTGACTCGAACGGAATATCTAAGCGCGCACCATTATTTGCATCGTAAAAATATAGCGCCTTTAACGACTTACACCCAGCCTCTATTAACAGAGGGTTATTTATTAAAAAATACCTGACTGAGGGGCTAAGTGCTGCCATCCGAATAAGCAAACGCCAATCACCGAAATTATTTTCCGGAATAACAGCTCTCGTACCAAACCGTTTTTTATATTGAAACGTCCCCTTAGTCAGAAATGGCTCGCACCCCTGAAAATCAACATAGTCAATATCTGAATTATTCGCCGCCCACTCTATAATTGAGTGATAAACAAAGTTTTGAGAGCCGTTAACCCGATAAGTACCGCTCCCATTTTTAACTCCGATTAGCCGAGCATTTAGTATCCGACCAGACTTATCAATTTGCGAAACGCTTCCCGCGACCCACTCCTTGGCATCGTATATCCGAAACAACACGCCTTGTTTGAACAAGCGAGCGTATGCTTCTTTTTCCTCGACGCTACGCGCCAGATCTCCATAGCGACTCTTCATCGTTGGCAAATGCATCGAGTGATAAAACTCAAAAAAATCATGATCTTCAAACGAAACATTGTAATGAAATCCCTGAGCGACACATTGCTCTCGCCGCTTACCCTCTCTCTTAGAGAGGTGGCTCTTTATGTCATCCCAGGGTCCAGACACATCAACTGCCTGATGGATACGACTTACACCCACAACATCACTGTCCAGCGCAAAGTGGCTAATGATCGTCTTAGGGGCCATTAGACATAACATCTCGCTTTTGACTATTTGCAGAAAGCATTCAAGCTCTCTCCATTCAAAAGCGCCTTGACGGACTACAGATGAGCGTTCGAAAAAACGCTCTTCTATAAACGGCGCAATATAGACCAACCCCTCTCTGACACCCACATATGTAATTTCAGCCTCTTCACCTAATACAGAGTATCCCTTGACAACGCGAAAATGGCATAACTTATCTACCGACATACTCACAACCCAACTTTATGATTAACGCTAGCGAAAAAACGCCAGCATTTCTTCAGCAGTGTTTATATAAGTCAAACCATTTGCAGCGATGCGTTTATAATCCTGACATGAGTAGGAGCCAGAAGCATGTATGGTACATCCGTTACTCGGCGTTAATAATCCACGATCAATTGCATTCAAACACCCGCAGAGCGCCATGACTAATGACCACTCCTTAAGATCCCGAGGGTCTGAGGGTAGCTTCACCGGGGTATTCGCTAATAATTGCACGCACTCGCTATAACGCTGCAAGCATTCATGAAGAGATACAACAATACCTGAACCGCCGCCTTCTCTTATTGCTGCAGTCATCTCATCAGCAGTAGTAGGCTGATGTGTATAAAAAGTTGGTTCAAGGACCTCACTTGGACTCCAAGTCGTAGCAGGGAAATGTGGGGATGCTGATTGCCCCCATAGTCCGCCGACCAAACGTGAATAGCGAGGCGTAGACGTTCCTGAAAAATCACCATCCAGCATGTGGAGTACCATGTCACTTGTAGCCAAATGCTGGACCAATAGAAATGATGGCGATGCTACAGCGTGTTTGTTCTCCCTTAAAAATTTTACCCCTGACAAATAGCCTAAGAGTCCATATGCGCTTGAGACTGCATGCACATGTACTGTTTTTCTGCCCACATCCCAGGCGTCTCCGTATTCGAAGTCAAAAAAAGCTCGGGTTTGGTCAGAAAAGCGGTAGTTTTCAAGGCGTAGCGAATGCCATAACTTTAGGTCGCTGATCCCTGCCTTAGAAAACGCCTCCTTAAAATTCTGACCGATCACCTTCACTCGTTCTGGCGAGTCCGTATCTAGCACGAAAATTGGATTTAGAGCACGAAGCCTCGGGTTGTCATATAGTTCTGTAGATCTAAGTTTTTCGACAGTTTGGGCTGGGGTCAGTGTAATAATCCTCAGTTGTGTTTCATCAACCAATTTTGCCTGCAGGGCACGCAGTACAGCGTCGCGCAATGCTATTGCCTTATTTCCCGAGGAAGGTGAAAACAGTAAAATCCTCTCCCCTGTTTTCTGGATATGACAGATAGCGCGAGCAACTATCAGGGTCGATGCAAGTGTTTTCGTTGTTTGTGTATTTGGATTTCCTCTCAGATCAAGTAAGCGTAGTGGTACGTCCCTATACGCTCCAAGCTCAAAAAACTGCGCTGTCGCTACTGAAAGAAATTGGCGCATAGGCTCATTTAATAACGGCAGTTCCATTGAAGGTTCGAACCCGCCATTAGAGCTAGGCGATTCAAAACCGGCAGAACTTTGTGAAAGTAAATCATAGTAGCGCTCTAGAATAGCGACCCTTTCATTGACTCTTCCTTCCACGCTTCTTAACGCCGCTGCCGGGTTAGCATTATCCATCTGTAGTTACTCCATAAAATAGGGTAGCGCGACATGGAAGCTAGACGTAGGAAAAACCCTTGTCATCATGAAAATCAAGACGAACAAAGAAATAGAATAGAGCTACTTATATGAAGGATTTGGACTACTGCTTTATAAGAAAAAAAACCACAGATAAATATTTAGAAAACCACTATGGCACTCATCGGGAGGTCCCAAAAAAAAGGGCGAAGCCATCACAGCTTCGCCCTTCTCCTTACCGCTCAGACCTTAATGGTGCTCGCGAGTAGCCCGGAATTTCACATCCGGCCAACGCTCTTCCATCAGCGCCAGGTTGACCCGTGTCGGCGCCAGGTAGGTCAGGTGACCGCCGCCGTCGACCGCAAGGTTTTCCACAGCCTTGTTGGAGAACTCTTCCAACTTCTTCTTATCGCTGCAATCGATCCAGCGCGCGGAGTACACGGTGATTGGCTCGTAGGAGCATTCAACCTTGTATTCCTCCTTCAAGCGGCTGGCGACCACATCGAACTGCAGCACACCGACGGCGCCGAGGATGATGTCGTTGCTGCGCTCGGGGAAGAACACCTGGGTGGCGCCCTCTTCCGCCAGTTGCTGCAGGCCTTGGCGCAGTTGCTTGGATTTCAGCGGGTCACGCAGGCGTACGCGGCGGAACAGTTCCGGGGCGAAGTGCGGGATACCGGTGAAGCCCAGCGCTTCGCCTTCGGTGAAGGTGTCGCCAATCTGGATGGTGCCGTGGTTGTGCAGGCCGATGATGTCGCCGGCGTAAGCCTCTTCGAGTTGTTCACGCTCGGAGGAGAAGAACGTCAGGGCGTCGCCGATGCGTACGTCCTTGCCGGTGCGCACATGGCGCATCTTCATGCCTTTTTCGTATTTGCCGGAGCAGATACGCATGAAGGCGATACGGTCGCGGTGTTTCGGGTCCATGTTCGCCTGGATCTTGAACACGAAACCGGTGAATTTTTCTTCGACCGGCTCAACCGTGCGCTCGTTGGCGACACGGGCCAAAGGCTTCGGCGCCCAGTCCACGACGGCGTCGAGTACATGGTCGACACCGAAGTTGCCCAACGCGGTACCGAAGAACACCGGAGTCAGTTGGCCGTCGAGGAATTCCTGCTGATTGAACTCATGGCAGGCGCCCTGCACCAGTTCCAACTGGTCGACAAAACGGTCGTACTCGTCACCCAGATGGGCGCGGGCTTCGTCCGAGTCGAGTTTCTCGATGATCTTGGTTTCGGTGCGTTCGTGACCGTGGCCGGCGGTGTAGACAATGATGTAGTCGTCGGCCAGGTGATAAACGCCCTTGAAGTCGCGGTAGCAACCAATCGGCCAGGTGATCGGCGCGGCCTTGATCTTCAGGACTGCTTCGATTTCATCCAACAGCTCGATCGGGTCGCGGATATCGCGGTCGAGTTTGTTGATGAAGCTGACGATAGGCGTGTCGCGCAGGCGGCATACGTCCATCAACGCGATGGTCCGTGGCTCAACGCCCTTACCGCCGTCGAGGACCATCAAGGCCGAGTCCACCGCAGTCAGGGTGCGGTAAGTGTCTTCGGAGAAGTCTTCGTGACCCGGGGTGTCGAGCAGGTTGACCATGTGGTCGCGATACGGGAATTGCATGACCGACGTGGTAATGGAAATACCCCGTTGTTTCTCCATCTCCATCCAGTCGGATGTCGCATGGCGGTCGGATTTGCGGGATTTCACCGTGCCGGCCACAGCGATTGCCTTGCCCATCAGCAACAGCTTCTCGGTGATGGTGGTTTTACCGGCATCGGGGTGGGAAATAATGGCGAAAGTGCGGCGTTTCGCGACTTCGGCGGCCTGGTGGGTCATGGGAAATCGCCTGGCAGGTGAGTCAAAAAAGGGCGGCGAGTATAGCGCAAACCCCGGGGGCCGGACCACCGTTCACCCGATTGGGGGTGGCTAAATGCTGCCAAGTATGGAACCTTTTAAAAGGTGGAGACGTCCACTCCCCTGCTACCGCACTCGGAACAGGGGCTGATAAATCAGCAAGTTAGCCTGACGAGGCTGCGCTCATGGCTCGGATTGATACCGCGTTGCCGGTATGGACGAGCTGCTTTTCGCGACCACATTCGCCGACAGCCAGGAATGGCATTGCCGCTCGGAAATGTGTTCGCCGACAAAAGAAAAAAGGAGTCCGCCTGTGGCTATTCGCTATGGCAAAGGGCTGATAGGAGGAGTGGTTGTCGTCGCTCTCCTGGCCCTGCTGGTCCACTGGATCGGCATCAACACGATCGAACTGTACCGCGACGATTTGTTGTTTTACCTGCAAGCTCATTTGATCCTTGTTCTAGTCTCCATGCTGGCGGCCCTTATTGTGGGCATCCCCGCCGGTATCCTGCTCAGCCGACCGAACATGGTCGGGCGCGCAGAACGCTTCATGCAGATCTTCAACATCGGTAACACCGTCCCTCCCCTGGCCGTACTGGCCATCGCCCTCGGCGTCCTCGGCATCGGCAGTGGTCCGGCCATCTTCGCGTTGTTTCTCGCGTCCCTCCTGCCCATCGTGCGCAACACCTACGAAGGCCTGAAAAACGTTCAAGGCTCACTGAAAGAAGCGGCCACCGGCATCGGCATGACGCCTCGCCAGGTGCTGTTTCGTGTGGAATTGCCCAACGCCGTGCCGATCATCATCGGCGGCGTGCGCGTGGCGCTGGCGATCAATGTGGGTACTGCGCCGCTCGCGTTCCTGATTGGTGCAAACAGCCTCGGCAGTCTGATCTTCCCCGGCATCGCCCTGAACAATCAGCCGCAATTGCTGCTCGGCGCCGCGTGCACCGCGCTGCTGGCATTGCTGCTCGACGGTCTGGTGACCATGGCCAGCCGCCTCTGGCTGGAACGCGGGTTGCGTCCGTCTTAAGGCTTTGCAAAGGAATTCACATGAAAAAACTGACCTTGATATTGAGCTGCGCCCTGCTGTTGGCAGGTATTGCGCAAGCCGCTGAAAAACCGGTGATCCGCATCGGCGCACGGGTGTTCACCGAACAGACCCTGCTGGCCGAAATCACTTCCCAGTACCTGCGCACCAAGGGTTACGACACCCGCGTGACCGGCGGCCTGGGCAGCAACCTGGCGCGCAGTGCCCAGGAAAGCGGGCAACTGGATCTGATCTGGGAATACACCGGCGTGTCGCTGGTGGCCTACAACCACATCGACGAGAAGCTCAACAGCGAACAGTCCTACGCTCGGGTCAAAGAACTCGACGCGAAAAAAGGCCTGGTCTGGCTCTCGCCATCGCGCTTCAGCAACACCTACGCACTGGCACTGCCAGAGAAAGTGGCTGAAGAGCATCCTGAGATCAACAGCATCAGCGACCTCACCAAAGCCATGGCGCAAGACACCAAGGAACACCGCTTGGTGGCCCTGGACACCGAGTTCGCCAACCGCTCCGACGGCTTGGCCGGCATGGTCAAGCTGTATGACATGAACCTGACCCGCAAGAACACGCGGCAGATGGACGCCGGCCTGGTCTACACCGCCTTGCGTAATGGCCAGGTGTTTGCCGGTTTGGTCTACACCACCGACGGTCGCCTGAACGCCTTCAAGCTCAAGCTGCTGGCGGATGACATGCACTACTTCCCGGACTACACCGCCGCGCCGGTGGTGCGTCAGGAATACCTCGACAAGCACCCGCAACTGGCTGCCGAGCTCAAGCCGCTGGCCACTCTGTTCGACGACGAAACCATGCGCCAGCTGAATGCGCGGGTCGACGTCGACCATGAAAGCCCATCCGCTGTTGCCGCCGATTTCCTGCGCCAACATCCCATCAACTAAGAAGGAGAAGACATGGAATTCCTGAACGCCTTTTCCCATCTTGATTGGGCCCAAGTCCTGCACCTGACCTGGCAGCACATCACCCTGGTCGGCATCGCGGTAATTCTGGCAATTGTCGTGGGTGTGCCCCTGGGCGTGCTGATGACGCGCTTCCCGACCTTGGCTGGCCCGCTGCAAGCCAGCGCAACGGTACTGCTGACCGTACCGTCCATCGCGCTGTTCGGCCTGCTGCTGCCGTTCTACTCGAAGTTCGGCCAGGGCCTGGGACCGATGCCGGCGATCACCGCCGTGTTCCTCTACTCCCTGTTGCCGATCATGCGTAACACCTACTTGGCGCTGACCGGCGTCGAACCGGGCATTCGCGAGGCCGCCAAAGGCATCGGCATGACCTTCGGCCAGCGCCTGCGCATGGTCGAACTGCCCATCGCCGTGCCGGTGATCCTCGCCGGTGTGCGCACCGCCGTGGTGATGAACATCGGTGTGATGACCATTGCCGCCACCATCGGCGCCGGTGGCCTGGGTGTACTTATTCTGGCTTCCATCAGCCGCAGCGACATGTCGATGCTGATCGTTGGCGCCGTGCTGGTCAGTCTCTTGGCCATCTTCGCCGACCTGCTTCTGCAATGGCTGCAACGCTCGCTGACTCCAAAAGGACTGCTCAAATGATCGAACTTCAAAACCTGACCAAGACTTTTCAAAGCAACGGCAAAACTGTTTCGGCCGTGAACGACGTAAGCCTGACCGTCAACGAAGGCGAGATTTGCGTATTCCTCGGCCCTTCGGGCTGCGGTAAGAGCACAACGCTGAAAATGATCAACCGCCTGATCAAGCCGACCTCGGGCAAGATCCTGATCAACGGCGAAGACACCACCGACCTCGACGAAGTGACCCTGCGTCGCAACATCGGCTATGTGATCCAGCAGATCGGCCTGTTCCCGAACATGACCATCGAGGAAAACATCGTGGTCGTGCCCAAGCTGCTGGGTTGGGACAAGCAAAAATGCCACGACCGCGCCCGCGAGTTGATGAGCATGATCAAGCTGGAGCCTAAGCAGTATCTGCACCGCTATCCGCGTGAACTGTCGGGCGGCCAGCAACAGCGGATCGGCGTGATTCGCGCACTGGCGGCCGATGCGCCGTTGCTGCTGATGGATGAGCCATTCGGCGCGGTCGACCCGATCAACCGCGAGATGATCCAGAACGAGTTCTTTGAGATGCAACGCGCGCTGAACAAGACCGTGATCATGGTCAGCCACGACATCGACGAGGCCATCAAACTGGGCGACAAAATTGCGATCTTCCGCGCCGGCAAGCTGCTGCAGATCGACCATCCGGACACCTTGCTGGCGCATCCGGCTGACGAGTTCGTCAGCAACTTCGTCGGCCAGGACAGCACCCTCAAGCGCCTGCTGCTGGTGAAGGCCGAAGACGCGGCGGACAACGCCCCGTCGGTGAGCCCGGAAACCCCGGTGGCCGATGCCCTGGAGCTGATGGACGAAACCGACCGCCGCTATGTGGTCGTCACCTGCGCCGAGAACAAAGCGCTGGGTTATGTACGACGTCGCGACCTGCACCGTCAGACCGGCACTTGTGGCCAGTACCTGCGCGAATTCAACGCCACGGCGGCGTATGACGAGCACTTGCGCATCCTGTTGTCGCGTATGTACGAGTTCAACCGTTCGTGGCTGCCGGTGATGGATGCCGAGCGGGTGTTCCTGGGTGAAGTGACCCAGGAGTCGATTGCCGAGTACCTGAGCTCCGGTAAGTCCCGTGGGGGCAAGACCAGTATCGTTTCGCCGGCTGAGACAGCCTTGAGCTGATGCACAGTTAGACCCATTCACGCTGAAACGGCCCATCACTGTTCGAGTTTTCCACAAACCCGGCAGTGCATGAGCCGAGTCAGGACGCGATAAGCCGCGCAAATCTCATTCTAACTAAGCCTTAAAGACTGTCAGAACTCACAGGTTCCAAGGATTCAGGAATAGGTTCCAATGCGCCTCGACACATCGAAACGCTCTTGCACCTAACGTCTTGAACCTACGAGGCTCCCTATGAGTACGAAAGAATCGGCCACTCCAATTTCTGGGGAAGAATCCCGGGCCCCAGCGGCAATGATCATCGGTGGAATCGCTGATCCACAGCGTGTCAAACAAGGCAACGACTTCACATTGACGATCGCTGCCCAGCTCGTGGACGAACGCGGCACCGCGATTCCAAACGTCACCACAACCTGGAGTACAAGCACATCAGGGGCCAGCTTCGCATCAGGCCCGGGGCCATTGAACGGTACGCTGACGGTAAGGAATGTACAGAGCACTACAAACGTTTCATTTACCGTTTCCACGGCTCAATACCCGAACATTAGGAAGACCCACAGCTTCAGCCTGATTCCGTTCTGACGGTTTGTTGGCTGACTCGCCCACGCTGATAGCCTTCGTGGCGAAGGCACTTGCTCCTTCGCCACGAAAGCGCTGAAACGCCTTCAAATTTCCCCTTTTGGGGAACATCAATCCGTCACACCTGTCGGTTACATAAGTAGCTGCACGCCATCGCGCGACGAACGCGTGCAAAAACGCGACATTTTTAGTTGATCTCAAGCCCCTCACGCCCTAAAGTTCGCGCCGAACGTCCATGCTGGAAACGATCCATCCGGCTCAAGTACTGACGACGAGACAGCAAGGCCAAGGGACGCGGTTATCCCATGGCCTTTTTGCTTTCGGCGACATGCCTTGGGAAGTAGGCGAACCAAAGTGGGGATACGGAGGACGTTCAGTTGCACCCATTGATCAAAACAGTTTGCCCTTAGGAGTTCCCAGCATGTCGATCAACGTCGAAGATTATTTCGCGCGCGCCACTTTTGACAAACTGAAGGCGTTCGCCGACAAGCAAGAAACCCCGTTCGTGGTAATCGACACCGCCATGATCAGCCAGGCCTACGATGACCTGCGCGCCGGTTTCGAATTCGCCAAGGTGTATTACGCGGTCAAGGCCAACCCTGCCGTCGAGATCATCGACCTGTTGAAAGACAAGGGTTCGAGCTTCGACATCGCCTCGATCTATGAGCTGGACAAGGTCATGGACCGTGGCGTCAGCGCCGACCGTATCAGCTACGGCAACACCATCAAGAAATCCAAGGACATCCGCTACTTCTACGAGAAAGGCGTGCGCCTGTTCTCCACCGACTCCGAAGCCGACCTGCGCAATATCGCCAAGGCCGCGCCGGGTTCGAAAGTGTATGTGCGCATCCTCACCGAAGGCTCGACCACCGCTGACTGGCCTCTGTCGCGCAAGTTCGGCTGCCAGACCGACATGGCCATGGACCTGCTGATCCTCGCCCGTGACCTGGGCCTGGTGCCGTACGGTATCTCGTTCCACGTAGGCTCCCAGCAGCGCGACATCAGCGTGTGGGACGCGGCAATCGCCAAGGTCAAAGTGATCTTCGAGCGCCTGAAGGAAGAAGACAACATCCACCTCAAGCTGATCAACATGGGCGGCGGCTTCCCGGCCAACTACATCACCCGCACCAACAGCCTGGAAACCTACGCTGAAGAAATCATCCGCTTCCTCAAGGAAGATTTCGGCGACGACCTGCCGGAAATCATCCTCGAACCCGGCCGTTCGTTGATCGCCAACGCCGGTATCCTGGTCAGCGAAGTGGTGCTGGTGGCGCGTAAATCGCGTACCGCCGTCGAGCGCTGGGTGTACACGGATGTGGGCAAGTTCTCCGGCCTGATCGAAACCATGGACGAAGCCATCAAGTTCCCGATCTGGACCGAGAAGAAAGGCGAGATGGAAGAAGTGGTCATCGCCGGCCCAACCTGTGACAGCGCCGACATCATGTACGAAAACTACAAGTACGGCCTGCCGCTGAACCTGGCCATCGGTGATCGTTTGTACTGGTTGTCGACCGGTGCCTACACCACCAGCTACAGCGCAGTTGAGTTCAATGGCTTTCCGCCGCTGAAGTCGTTCTACGTGTAAGTAGCCGGCCAATAAAAAACCCATGACGTGTCATGGGTTTTTTTATGCCTGTGATTTGTCATCACCCGTTGCGTCACGCAGATAACTCACGCAACGCCGCCGTCGCCAGAAACCCTGACCGCGACGCATAGCGGTGATCCTTTTGCACTCGCTCATCAATGCGCTGCAACAACTGTTCCGGCAAAGAAGCATTGAACCGCACCGATCTCCCCAGATAAGGGGTGAGATCAAAGTCGACTATCGCCCATACGCCACCGGCAAAATCCGGGTTATCCCAATGGGCATCAACCTCCTGCGCATGGGGAAGTGTTTCCTGGTCTGCAACCAGCCCTTCCAGATGCAGTGCGAGTGCCTCACGGACATTATCCAGCGCTTCGGAAAACGACCCACCAGCCGAAAAACACCCTGGTACGTCGGGGACCGTCACGCTGTAGTCCGAGTCAGCATCTTTATGTACTACCACGGGAAACTTCATTGTTCCTCCTTTGAACGAGCCTCACAGAACTCATTCAACTCATCAATCGGGGCCATCACTTGAGACCTGCTGACTTGAAAATACTGTGCAAAGTGCCCTTTGCAATTTCCGACTTGGGATGAGGAACGGTCACTCGCCCTCGCTTCACCGGGTGCTTGAACTGGTGATGACTGCCCTTTACTGCCACCTCAAACCAACCATCCGCAACCAGCAGCTCAATCACCTCTCGACTTCTCATCGCCTCACCCTTCAGTGTGTATATTACACACCGCCATTAGGCAATGCGCTTTTTTATACACACGAGACACACCAATGAAAAAGCCCGCTTAACGTATAAGCAGGCTCGTGTGAGGCAATGATGACGATGTGTAAATCCTTTTCGCCAGCGAAGTAATGTCAGTTTCTATGCCACGGACTGTTAAAAGCTTTTGTGCACTATGAAAGCATCGCAGCCCGCTGTTGATAGGCCTGCGCCATCGCACGAATACGCGGATCATTCGCCGCTGCCAGCGCCTTGTGCGCCGTGCGCAGGAACTTCAGATTACCGCCCGCCAACGCCTTGCGCAGCCACTCCAGCGCCGCCTCGATCTGGCCTCTGTCAGCCAACACCGCCGCATAACTGAACTGCCCGCGAAAATCCCCGCCTTCGGCTGAGCGGCGGTACCACTCAACGGCTGCATCCAGGTCCTTCGGGCAAAACTGGCCTTCTTCCAGGTAGCGCCCCAGCAGGTTCATCGACTTGGCGTGCCCCTGCTCCGCCGCCTGGCGATAACGCATCAGTGCTTGCTGCTGATCTTCAGCAACACCACGGCCGGTCGCCAGTAAGTTGGCGTAGTTGTACTGCCCCCAATCCAATCCGGCCTGCGCCGCCAAGCGGTACTCCCGCACCGCCGCCGCTTCATCGACGGCACAGCCCCAGCCATGCTCAAGGCAACGCCCGGCCATATTACGAGCCATCAAATGCCCGCTCTGAGCCGCAATGCGGAACCAGCGCAATGCCAGCGCTTCATCGCGTGCAATGCCGCGTCCCTCCAGCAGGATTTGCCCGAGCAAGGCCTGGGCATCCACCACACCTTCCTTCGCTGCGATCAGAATCGCCTGGGCGGCGCGTACCGGTGAGTCGTCGAGCATGCCTTGCAGTTGTTCGACGTTGAGCACCTCTTCGCGGCGCAATAGGAAGCCCATGCTCAGACCTCTACCCAGCGACGCAGCAGGTTGTGATAGGTGCCGGTGAGCTGAATCAGCGCGGGATGATCGGGCACGTCGCGGGTCAGTTGCTGGATCGCGCCGTCCATCTCGAACAGCAACGTGCGCTGGCTGTCTTCGCGCACCAGGCTTTGGGTCCAGAAGAACGAGGCATAGCGCGCGCCACGGGTTACGGCGTTGACTTTGTGAAGGCTGGAGCCGGGGTACAGCACCATGTCGCCGGCGGGCAACTTGACCCGTTGCAGACCGAAAGTGTCCTGGATCTCCAGTTCGCCGCCGTCGTATTCATCCGGGTCGCTGAAAAACAGCGTGGATGAAAGGTCGGTGCGCACCCGCTCGTGACTGCCTTTAGGCTGACGCACGGCGTTGTCGATATGGAAGTCGAAACTGCCACCGGCGGTGTAGCAGTTCAGCAACGGAGGGAACACCTTGTGTGGTAACGCCGCTGACATGAACAGAGGGTTTTGCCACAAACGTTCGAGCATCGCCGCGCCGATTTCCTTGGCCAGCGGGTGGCCTTCGGGCAATTGCAGATTGTGTTTGGCTTTGGCGGACTGATGCCCAGCGGTAATTTTTCCGTCGGCCCAATCGGCACTTTCCAGGGCTTGGCGGATGCGCTGCACTTCCTCGCGAGAGAACAGGCCGGGAATGTGCAGCAGCATGGGGCAATACCTGTAGGCAGAGAGGCGCCAATGGTATTGATTCTTATCCGCCCTGTAAAACGCCATGACGGACGAGTCTGTAAAAACCGTAAGCCAAAAGTGTAAAGAATGTAAATTCAGCGCAATTAGCAATGTATCGCAATTGATATGAATACTTGTTCACCCTATATTCCGCGGCCTCACATCCTTGGGGAAAGGACACGTCATGTCGCGCACTACGCTAAAAACAACTGCCAGTTCACCGCGTTTGCTGGCCTCGGCCATCGGCGTCGCCCTCGGTGCCAGTTCTGTCGCCCATATGGCGCAAGCGGCCGAAGACACAGAACAAAAAGGCCAGCGCAACAGCATCTCCCTGGGCGCCACCAGCATCACCGGGGAAGAACAGGACGCCACCTCCTACCAGGTCGAGAAAGCCTCTTCGCAGAAATACACTGCGCCTCTGGTGGACACGCCACGTTCCGTCACCGTCGTGCCGCAACAAGTACTCAAGGACACCGCCGCTACCTCGTTGCAGGATGCCTTGCGCACCGTACCGGGCATTACCTTCGGCGCCGGCGAAGGCGGCAACCCTCAAGGTGACCGTCCATTCATCCGCGGCTTCGATGCCCAGGGTGACACCTACCTGGACGGTGTTCGCGACACCGGCGGCCAGAGCCGTGAGATTTTCGACATCGAGTCCATTGAAGTCAGCAAAGGCCCGAACTCCTCTTTCGGCGGTCGTGGCTCGGCCGGTGGCAGCCTCAATCTGGTGAGCAAAACCCCGCAAGCCCGGGACTTCACCAACGGCGGTTTCACCTACGGTTCCGACCAGACCCGTCGCTACGTGCTCGATGTAAACCGCCAGTTCCTCGACGACAGCGCCGCGTTCCGCCTGAACCTGATGACCCATGAGCAGAACGTGGCCGGCCGTGACGCCGTGAATTACGACCGTTGGGGCGTGGCCCCGTCGCTGACCTTTGGCCTGGGCACCCCGACCCGCGTCAACCTCAGCTACTACCACATGGAAAGCAACGACCTGCCGGATTCGGGCATTCCCTACGGCTATAGCTCGTCGACCGCCACCACCCACGGCCATGACAAGCCCACCGACGGCGGCGACAGCAATAACTTCTACGGTCTCAAGGATCGTGACTTCCGAAAGACCCGCGCCGACATCAGCACAATCTCCATTGAGCACGACCTGAACGACGACATGACGCTGAAAAACACCCTGCGCCATGGCAGCACCGGCCAGGACTACGTCCTTACCCAGCCCGACGACAGCCAGCGCAACGTCAACCGTTTCGGTACCGTTTGGCGCCGCGCCAACACCCGCGTGTCGACCACCACGACCACCACCAACCAGACCGACCTGTTCGGCAACTTCCAGGCCCTGGGCTTCAAGCACAGTTACTCCACCGGTCTGGAATTCACCGGCGAAGAAACCCGCGTCAGCGGTTACACCGTCAGCCCGAACACCAACCCGACCTGTACCGTGGCCGCCGGCAGCCTGGGCGGTCAGTGCACCTCGCTGAGCAACCCGAACCCGGATGACGCATGGACCGGCAGCATCGCGCGCAACTACAACGGCACCAACACCAAGGCCACCAGCCGCGCCGCCTACGTGTTCGACACCATTGAGCTGGACCCGAAATGGTTGCTGAACGTCGGCCTGCGCTACGACACCTTCGACACCGAAGCCAACACCAATGCCGTGCCCTCCTCGACGGTCAAGGCACGCAGCAAGGTCAAGGACGACAGCCAGTTCTTCAACTGGCAAGCCGGTCTGGTCTGGAAGCCGTTGGACAACGGCAGCATCTACACCTCCTACGCCACTTCGGCATCGCCGGCCGGCGGCCTGGTGGGTGAAGGCGTCGACAACAACGCGATCCCAACCGGTATCAACACCAGCGACCTGAAACCCGAAGAAACCGTCAACTACGAGCTGGGCACCAAGTGGGACCTTTTCCACAACCGCCTGTCCCTGGCTGCAGCGGTGTTCCGCACCGAGAAGAAAAACACCCGCATCCTGGTGGATTCCAACACCTACGAAACCGCGGGCGAGTCGCGAGTCGATGGCCTGGAACTGTCGGCCAGCGGCAAGATCACCGATCAATGGCAAGTGTTCGCCGGCTACAGCTACCTGAAAGCCGAACTGGTTGACCCAGGCAAAAACGGTAACCGCCAGGGCGTGGTCCAGGCCGGTTCCAACAAAGGCAACCAAATGCCCAACACCCCGAAGAACGCCTTCAGCCTGTGGACCACGTACGACGTAACGCCGAAGCTGACCGTCGGCGGTGGCGCGTTCTACGTCGACCAGGTTTATGGCGATGCGGCCAACACCGTGTACGTGCCGTCCTACACTCGCTACGACGCCATGGCCAGCTACAAGCTGACCAAAAACGTCGACCTGCAGTTGAACGTGCAAAACCTCACGGACAAGACTTATTACGACAAGGCCTACGCCTCGCACTTCGCCAACCAGGCGGCTGGGCGCACGGCGCTGGTGTCCACCAGCTTCCACTTCTAAACACCGCTCCACATAGCAAAAAGCCCCACGCATCGGATGCGTGGGGCTTTTGCGTGTTAAACAGAATGTTTCTCGACAGGCCACGGCATAATGCGCGCCGTGCCCTACATACCCAGATAGACGAGGCGGTCAGACGTGTTGAAGAAAACCCTGTTCCAGTTGCACTGGTTTTTCGGCATTACTGCCGGGCTGGTGCTGGCCTTGATGGGGATCACCGGGGCTGCGGTCTCGTTCCAGGATGAACTACTGCGGGCTCTCAACCCCCACGTACTGAGCGTAGAAAAACGCGAAGCCGGCGTGCTTCCGCCTGCCGAACTGGTGCGCAAACTGGAAGCCACCGAAGGCAAGACCGTGTCCATGCTGTTCGTGGAAAGCGAAAGTGGCAACGCCGCGCGCGTGTTCTTTACCCCACCGCCGGGTGAGCGACGTGGCCAACTGCGCTACTTCGATCCCTACACCGGCGACTACATGGGCGACGCGGTTGGCCAGGACTTCTTCGGTTTTATCCTGCAACTGCACCGCTTCCTCGCCATGGGTGAAACCGGGCGAAATATCACGGGCGCCTGCACGCTGATCCTGGTGTTTTTCTGCCTGTCCGGCCTGTACCTGCGCTGGCCGCGCCAGGTGGCAAACTGGCGTGTGTGGCTGACCTTGGACTGGCGCAAAAAAGGCCGCAGTTTCAACTGGGACCTGCACTCGGTATTCGGCACCTGGTGCCTGCTGGCGTACTTGCTCGCGGCGCTCACCGGGTTGTCCTGGTCCTATGACTGGTACAGCCAGGGCCTGAACAAACTGCTGTCCGATGCGCCGCAAACCGAGCGGATGCGCAAGCGCGGCCCGCCGCCGGAAGGCCCAGCACCGGTAGCCAACTATGACGCGATGTGGAGCAGCATCTACAGCCAGGCCGGCCCGGGTTTGAATGCCTATAACATCCGCATGCCCGCCGTTGCAGGGCAACCGGCGACCGTCTACTACCTGCTGAAAGACTCGCCCCATGACCGTGCCCTCAACCAGATCAACCTGGACCCGGCCACCGGCGAGGTCAAATCCCATGACCAGTACGCCAGCAAAAGCTTCAAGGCGCAGTTGCTGACCAGCATCTATGCGCTGCACACCGGCAGTTACTTCGGCCTGGCCGGGCGAATCATCCTTACCGTCAGCTCATTGCTGATGCCGCTGTTCTTCATCACTGGCTGGTTGCTGTACCTGGACCGTCGCCGCAAAAAACGCCAGGTGCGCGACGCCCGCAACGGCCTAAGCGCCAACCACAGCGACGCTCCGGCCTGGCTGATCGGCTTTGCCAGCCAGAGCGGGTTTGCCGAGCAACTGGCCTGGCAGACCGCCGGACAATTGCAGGCAGCTGGCCTGCCAGTGAAAGTGCAGTCCTTGGGCAGTGTGAGCCAGGACGACCTGCGCCAATCAGAAAATGCGCTGTTCGTGGTCAGCACCTTCGGCGACGGCGAAGCCCCGGACAACGCCCGTGGTTTTGAACGCTCAGTGCTCGGCCAGGACCTGTCCCTCAAGGGCCTGAATTACTCGGTGCTGGCCCTGGGTGATCGTCAGTACGAACACTTCTGCGGCTTTGCCCGGCGCCTGCATTTCTGGCTGACCAACCAGGGCGGCAACCCGCTGTTCGCCCCGGTGGAAGTGGACAGCGGCGACACGGCCGCGCTGCTGCATTGGCAACAAGAGCTCGGACAGTTAACCGGTCAGGCACCGGCCGCTGCATGGCCGACGGCCCAGTACGAACACTGGACACTCACCCAACGCAGCCTGCTCAACCGCAACAGCACGGGTTCGGACGTTTACCTGCTCGGCCTCACCCCACCTTCGCCACAAAGCTGGCAAGCCGGCGATTTGGTAGAAGTGCTGCCCCGAAACTGCCCACGAGCTATTGAGCACTTCCTGAGCGGCCTTGGCCTGACCGGCACCGATGGCGTGTTGATCGACGGTTTAGCCACTCCACTCAGCCAAGCCCTGGCCACGCGCCAACTGCCGGGAAACCGTGCGCATCTGGTGGGCATGCATGCCCAGGCGCTGGTGAACGCATTGGCGCCCTTGGGCATGCGCGAATACTCCATCGCCTCGATTGCCAGCGACGGCGTGCTGGAGTTGATCGTGCGCCAGGAACGCCACCCCGACGGCAGCCTGGGCCTGGGTTCCGGCTGGCTCACCGAACACGCAGCCCTCGGCACGGGCATCAGCCTGCGCCTGCGGCGTAACAGTGGCTTCCACCTGCCGGACGTCCCAGTGCCGCTGATCCTGCTGGGCAATGGCACCGGTCTGGCGGGCTTGCGCAGCTTGCTCAAGGCGCGGATTGCCGATGGCCAGCAGCGCAACTGGCTGCTGTTCGGCGAACGCAATATCGCCCACGACTACCTGTGCCAGGACGAACTTCAAGGCTGGCTGGCCAGCGGTGATTTGGCGTTGCTGGACCTGGCATTCTCCCGCGATCAGGAAGAGAAGATTTACGTGCAGGACCGCCTGCGCGAATCGGCCGATGTGCTGCGCAAATGGCTGGCCGATGGCGCAGCGATTTACGTGTGCGGAAGTTTGCAGGGGATGGCGGCCGGGGTGGATCAGGCGCTGGTCGACATACTGGGAAGTGAAGCGGTGGAGCGCTTGATCGAACAAGGCCGCTACCGCCGGGATGTCTACTGATGTGATCCAATGAGGGAGGGGGCAAGCCTCCTCCCTCATTTAGAGTGCATTTCAAGTCAGACCGGTTGCAGTTTTTGCTGGAATACCGAGACCCCATCCAGGTCGCGCAAAGTCACAGTCAACTCCGCTGTCTGCCCATCAATCTGCACTTCGCCAAAAAACTGAAACCCGGCAAACGGCGAGGTGTTCTGCGCGGGTGGGGCCTTCTCGAACACCACCTCAGGGCCAAAGGTTTTATCCAAGGGGTTCGGGCCGAAGCTGCCCGCATTCAAAGGCCCGGCAACAAACTCCCAGAACGGCTCAAAATCCTGAAACGCCGCCCGATCCGGGTGATAGTGATGCGCCGCGCAGTAGTGCACATCCGCCGTCAGCCACACGTGATTACGTACTTTCTGCGCGCGCAGAAATGCCAACAGTTCGGCGATTTCCAGCTCGCGCCCTTGCGCCGGGCCGGGGTCACCATTGGCAATCGCCTCCCAGCGCGGCACGCCGGGGCTGACTTCACCGTCGGGCACACCCAGGCCAATGGGCATGTCGGCGGCGATCACTTTCCATTGCGCTTTTGAAGCCTTGAGTTCGCGCTTGAGCCAGTCCAGCTGTTCGCGGCCAAGGAAGGGTTTTTCACCGCCCAGATTGTCATCGTTGCCGCCGCGATAGCTGCGCATATCCAGCACAAACACATCCAGCAGCGGCCCGTAGCTTAGCTTGCGATAAATCCGCCCGCCGCCATCGGCGCCCTGCAAACGCATCGGCGCATATTCCAACCAGGCCTGGCGCGCACGACCGACCAGGGTGTTGATGTCCTTGGTCTGGTAACGCTCATCGAGTTGCTTGCTGGGCGACCAGTTGTTCACAACCTCGTGGTCGTCCCACTGCCAGATCTGCGGCACTTCAGCATTGAAGCGGCGTACGTTTTCATCCAGCAGGTTGTAGCGGTAGTTGCCGCGGTATTCGTCGAGGGTTTCAGCAACTTTGCTCTTGGCCTCGGTGGTGATATTGCGCCAGATGCGTCCGCCTTCGGTGGGCAGTTGCGCCGGCACCGGGCCGTCGGCGTAGATGGTGTCGCCGCTGTGGATAAAGAAGTCCGGCAGGCGCAGGCGCATGGCTTCGTAGATGCGCATGCCGCCGATGTCCGGGTTGATGCCGAAGCCTTGGCCGACGGTGTCGCCACTCCACACAAACCGGATGTCGCGACGCTGTTGCGGCACGCTGCGCAGGTGGCCGAACCACGGCTCGCTGGCGATACCGGTTTGGGCATCTTCGAAGTGCACACGGTAGAAAATCGCCTGGTCGGCGGGCAGCCCGGTGAGTTCGACGCGGGCGGTGAAGTCGCTGCGGTTGTCGGCCAAAGGCGAGATGAATCGGCGTGGGTTGCTGAACACGCTGCGGGTGTCCCACTCCACCACCATCCTCGCCGGGCGGTCGCTGCGGCTCCAGATCAGGGCGCGGTCGCCCAGTAGGTCGCCGGACTGTACGCCGTCGGTGAGTTGCGGCCGGTCCTTCACCGAAGCAATCACCGCCGGCGCCAGACCCGGCAGCAAAAGGCCGGCGCCGACGACTTGCATCACACGGCGCCGGCCCAGATCGAAATGGCTCATGCAGGTGCCCTCTTGAGTATCAAAAGGGCCACTTAAGCACGCGCTTATGACACCGGTGCGACAGCCAGTTCCACCGTTTCAGGACGTTTGATCACGGCATAGACCAAACCGGTCAACAGGCTACCCGCGACAATCGCCAACAGGTAAAAGAGCGCGTGGTTGATCGCACCCGGGATCACCAGCACAAACAGCCCACCATGGGGCGCGGCGAGTTTGCAGCCGAAATACATCGACAAAGCGCCAGTCAACGCGCCACCGGCGATGCTGGCCGGGATCACCCGCAGCGGGTCTTTAGCCGCAAACGGGATCGCGCCTTCAGAGATAAAGCACAGGCCAAGGATCATCGCGGCCTTGCCGGCTTCGCGCTCGGTCTGGGCAAATTTACGACGCGCCAGGAACGTTGCGATGCCCATGCCAATCGGCGGCACCATGCCGGCCGCCATGGTCGCGGCCATCGGCGCCCCACTGGACGCTGCCAGCAAACCTACCGAAAACGCATAGGCTGCCTTGTTGATCGGCCCGCCCAGATCCACGCACATCATGCCGCCCAGCAGGATGCCCAACAGCACCGCATTGGTGGTGCCCATGGTGCTGAGGAAATCCGTGAGACTGGTCAGCATGCGCGCCACAGGCGGGCCCACCAGATAGATCATCGCCAGGCCGGTAATCAGGCTCGCCAGCAACGGGATGATCAGGATCGGCTTGAGCGCCTCCATGCTTTGCGGTAATTGCACAGCACGGGTGATCAACTTGACGCAGTAACCCGCCAGGAAACCGGCAAGGATGCCGCCGATAAACCCCGCCCCCAACGTGCCGGCCAACAGGCCGCCGATCATACCCGGTGCGATACCCGGACGGTCGGCAATCGAGTACGCGATATAACCCGCCAACAGCGGCACCATCAGCGTAAAGGCGCTGTTGCCGACGGTTTTCAACGCGGCCGCCAAAGTACCTTCCTGCTCGAACGCGTGAATGCCAAAGGCAAACGACAAAGCGATCAACAAGCCGCCCGCCACCACCATCGGCAACATGAACGACACCCCGGTGAGCAGGTGTTTGTACACGCCGGTTTTTTCTTTCTTGGCCACGGCAGCGTTGCCCGCGTTTTCCACGGCGCCTTCGGCCAAGGCCTTGTTAAGGGTCGCTTCGGATTGCTTGAGGGCAATGCCGGTGCCGCAGCGGTAGATCTTCTTGCCGGCGAAGCGCTCGGTGGCGACTTCAATGTCCGCCGCGAGCAACACCACGTCCGCGTTGGCGATAGCCTCCGGGCTCAGCGGCGTGCGTGCGCCGACCGAGCCTTGGGTCTCGACCTGCAAGTCATAGCCCAGGCGCTTGGCCGTCTGCTGCAAGGCTTCGGCGGCCATGAAGGTATGGGCCACGCCAGTGGGGCAAGCGGTAACCGCGACGATACGCGGTGCCTGCTTCGACGCCGCTGGCGCTTGGCTGGCGACATGCACCAGTGCTTCTTCAGCGCCCCGCCGCAATACCGCTTCAACATCCGCCAGCGCTTGGGCCGGCGTGCTCTGGAACACGCGCTTGCCAACAAAGCGCTGCATATCCACCGGCGTGCTGCTGACCAGCAACACCCACTCGGCAGCGTCGATGGTCGCCTGGGACAGCGCGCGTTCCGGGTGCTGCACATCCACCACTTCAACGCTGGTGCTCCAACCCTGGCGTTGCGCGGCAGCGTCCAACAAGCGGGCACACAGCACACTGGTGACCATGCCGTTCGGGCAGGCAGTAACAATGGCTAACTTCATCACAAACCCTCTTATTGTTCTGTCAGCGGGCGTACGAGGACGCCGCTTTCGAGGTGCGCCAACTGCGCGTCATCGCTGATGCCAAAACCGATCTGCGTCACCGCCATCGCAGCAATCGCAGTGGCGCGGCGCAGGGTGTGCTCGGGGGCTTCGCCGCTGAGCAGACCGTGGAGCATGCCGGCCAGCAGCGAGTCGCCGGCGCCTACGGTGCTGGCCACCGCGACCTTGGGCGGCGTCGCATGCAGTGTGGCGCCCGAGCTGTACCAGCTCACGCCTGCGGCACCGTCGGAGACCACCACATGTTCCACACCTTGTTGATGCAGTTGGCTGATGGCATCCGCAGCGTTATCCAGAGCGTCGGCGAGTTCCTCAGTATTGGGTTTGACCAACCATGGGCCCGCCTGCAAACCGGCGCGCAACGCTTCGCCGCTGGTGTCCAGCGCGACTTTCAAACCGAGGTGTTTCAACTGCACCAACACCCCATGCAACCACTGCGGGGTGACGCCGCGAGGCAAGCTGCCGGCGACCACCACCGCGTCATGCCCGGGGGCAATTCGCGTGAGTTGATCGAGCAACGCCTGTTGCGCCTGCTCACTGACCAGCGGCCCTGGCGCGTTGATGTCGGTGACCCGGCCGTCCTGCTCGGCAATCTTGATATTGCTGCGGGTTTCGCCGGGGACGCGGATAAACGCGTCAGCAAAACCACGGCGCGCGATCAGGGCCTCAAAAGCTTGAGGATTGTCCTCCCCCAGAAAGCCGCCCACGGTCACCTGATGCCCAAGATCTGCCAACACTTGCGCCACATTCACACCCTTGCCGGCGGCATGGGTGAGCACGGTGTCGCTGCGGTTGACTTCACCGGGTTCCAGGCGCGGCAGGCGCACCGTAAGGTCCAACGCCGGGTTCAGCGTCAGGCTTAGAATCCTTGCCATTTACACGGCCTCCACAAGGGCACGCACTTCAGCAGGAGAACCCACCGCCAGTGCTTTTTGCGCCAGGCCCTGGGCCTCGCTCAGACTGAATTCACGCACCCGCGCCTTCACTTCAGGAATGCTGCGGGCGGACACACTCAACTCATCCACACCCAGCCCGACCAGCACCGGCACCGCCAGCGGGTCTGCCGCCAGCTCGCCGCATACGCCGACCCATTTGCCATGGGCATGGGCCGCACGCACGGTGATATCGATCAGTTGCAGTACTGCCGGGTGCAGGCCATCGGCCTGGGCCGACAAGGTCGGGTGGCCACGGTCGATGGCCAGGGTGTACTGGGTCAGGTCGTTGGTGCCAACGCTGAAGAAGTCGACCTCTTTGGCCAGCACCGGCGCCAACAACGCAGCGGATGGCACTTCGATCATGATGCCCAGTTGCAGGTCGGCCACCGGGATTTCCAGGCGCAGGCGCTCGGTCATGTCCCGGGCTGCGCGCCATTCATCCACGCTGCCGACCATGGGAAACATGATGCGAAGGGGACGGTTATCCGCCGAGCGCAACAGCGCGCGCAATTGCGCCTCCATGATCTGCGGGCGTTGCAGCGTTAGGCGAATGCCACGCACACCAAGGAAGGGGTTTTCTTCCTCGGCAATCGGCCAGTAAGGCAACGGTTTATCGCCGCCCACATCAAGGGTGCGCACCACCAGCGGGCGCCCGTCGAGGCCGTCGAGAACGCGGCGGTATTCGGCTTCCTGGGTGGCTTCGTCCGGGGCTTGCGGGTGGGCCATGAAGATCAGTTCGGTGCGCAACAGGCCAATGCCTTCGGCGCCCTGCTCGACCGCTTTGGCAACACCTGCGCTCTCGCCAATATTGGCAAACACTTCCACGGCGTGGCCGTCACGGGTGACAGCTGGCTCGTGACGCTGGGCCGAGGCGGCTTGCAAGCGTTGTTCGCGGGTGTCGCGCTCGACGGTAGCGCGTTGCAGGGTGGCGGCGTCGGCGTCCACGTGCAGGCGACCGCGCTGGCCATCCAGCAACAGCGGCGTGCCGGAAGCCAGCAGCAACACGGCCGGACCGGCGCCGACCAGCGCGGGGATGCCAAGGGCACGGGCGACGATAGCGCTGTGGGCCGTAGCGCCACCACGGGCGGTGAGAATGCCGGCAACGCGAGCCGGGTCCAGACGGGCAACGTCTGAAGGGCCGACTTCGTCCATCACCAGGATGTAGGGCTCGGTAGGCTCTTGGGCGGTTTCGACACCGCACAGTTGGGCCAGCACCCGCCGACCAATATCACGCAGATCGGCGGCGCGTTCAGCGAGAAGAGCATCCTGCAACGACTCCTGCTGCTTGGCGGCGGCTTCGATCACGCTCATCCAGGCGGCTTCGGCGCTTTCGCCTTGCTTGAGACGGGTGTCGACTTCATCGGTGAGTTCCGGGTCGTCGAGCATTTCCTGGTGGGTGATAAAAATCTCGCGAATCGCCTTGGATTGGCTGCGCTCGATCAGGCCATGGATATCGCGGCGTACCTCAGCGAGTGCATCTTGCAGGCGCTGGCGCTCAATGGCCGAGGACTCACCGCGCAGCGGGTAATCGAACACTTGCTGGATCTGCACATGCGCAGGGCCGATGGCAATGCCGGGCGCAGCGGCGATGGCCTGGACCTGGCTGCCGGCCAGCGGTGCGCTGAGCGTGGGTTCGGCCTCAACGATGGCAGGCTGGGCGCTCGCGGTCGGCAATGGCTCGACCTCTTCACCCAGGCCCTCTTCTACTGCCGCCAACAGCGCGGGCAGCGCATCACCAGCAATGGTCGGCTCGGCGACAAACTCCAGCACCTGGCCGCGACGGGCGCCCAGGCTGAGCAACTTGCTCAGGCTCTTCACCGACACGGCGCCCACGGGGCCATCGACGATGCGCACACGGATGTCGCCTTCAAAACTTTTTGCCAATTGCGCGAGGATCTTCGCCGGCCGCGCGTGCAGGCCATGGGCGTTGGCCAGGGTGATGCGGGCGCTCGGCCAGTCCGGCGGCAGTTCACCGCCCAGCACTTCGAGTACCGCACGGCTGCTGGTGGCGCGACCCAATTCCTGCCCCCGGCCTTCGATCAACAGCGCGCACAGGCGTTCAAGCAACGCCTGATGGGCTTCGCCCAGGCTGGCCAGGCAGAACAGGCCATTGAGCGGCTGACCGAGATAGCGCATGGGTTTGTCGGGCGTGACGAACGCCAGACCAGGGCGCTTGACCGTCTGCTCGCTGTGCAACCACCACAAGCCATCGCCCAGGGGCAACGCATCGACCTGCTGCAACACAGCGGCGAAACCATTGCTCACACAATCGGCCTGGCGCAACAGGCGTGCGCCTCTCCAGACAAGCTCTTCGAAGTCATCGGCGGACACGCCCAGGCTGATCATCTGCGCGTCCAGCGCCAGCTCCTGCGGGGCGCCTTGCAGCAGTTTCAGCAACGCTTCAGCGCTGCCAGCACGGCGCAAGGCCTGGCCCAGATCGGTTTCACCGAGGGCGCGGGTGAGCAGTTGCAGCAGGCGTAGGTGTTCATCGGACTTGGCGGCAATGCCGATGGCCAGGTAGACAATCTGACCGTCGCCCCAGTCCACCCCTTCGGGGAACTGCAACAGGCGCACGCCGGTGGAAAACACTTGGTCGCGGGTTTCGGGAGTGCCGTGGGGGATGGCAATACCCTGGCCGAGAAAGGTCGAGCCTTGGGCTTCACGGGCTTGCAAGCCGCTGAGGTATCCCTCGGCGACCAGGCCATCAGCCACCAGTTTGTCAGCGAGCAGGTGCAAGGCAGCAGATTTATCCGCAGCCACTTGGCCCATGGATATCTGCTCTACAGTGAGCTCAAGCATGCCGTTCTCCTAGTTAGTGCAATGGGTGCACTAGGTATTGTTTTGAATAAAACAGTGTAGAGGCGTTCGGTAATAACTGACTGAGTAGTCAATTGGCAGTAGGCACTCAGTAGCGAACGTCGTAAAAATACGCTGGCTGAAACGTTTAATCTAGAATTTAAGGCAGATTACGCGTTAATTGTGCATCCTTGAAGGACCACTCGGCACTTGAGCTGGAACATGGGTCGTAGGCTGGAATCGGTTACGATTGGAAAAAATGTCGGGGCAAGCTCCAAAAAACAAGGAAATCCCGGTTTGAAACTCAGTGATATCGCGCGTCTAGCCGGTGTGTCCGTGACCACCGCCAGCTACGTCATCAATGGCAAGGCCGAACAGCAACGCATCAGCAACGCCACCGTTGAGCGAGTGCGTGCCGTGGTCGAAGCCCATGGCTTTACGCCCAACCCCCAAGCCGCCGGGCTGCGCAGTCGGCACACGCGCACCTTGGGCTTTATTCTGCCCGACTTGGAAAACCCCAGTTACGCACGAATCGCCAAGCTATTGGAACAAGGCGCCCGCGCGCGCGGCTATCAGTTGCTGATCGCCAGTTCCGACGATGAGGCGGACAGCGAGCGCCAACTGCTGCAACTGTTCCGCGCGCGGCGTTGCGATGCGTTGTTCGTGGCCAGTTGCCTGCCCGCCAGCGATAACAGCTACCGCGAGCTGCAAGCCAAAGGCTTACCGGTGATCGCTATCGACCGGGTGATGGAACCAGACCAGTTCTGCTCAGTGGTCAGCGACGACCGCCAGGCGTGCCAGCAACTGACCAGCAGCCTGCTGCAACCACTGCCCAAACAGATCGTGCTGATCGGCGCACGGCCTGAGCTGAACATCAGCCAGGAGCGTGCCGATGGTTTTCGTGAAGCGCTGCAAGGCTTCACAGGCGAGGTGATCGTCGAACACGGCGAATCCTTCAGCCGTGATTGCGGCAGACAGTTGATGGAGCAACTTCTGCAACGACTGGGGCATTTGCCTGACGCACTGGTGACCACGTCCTACGTGCTCTTGCAGGGTGTGTTTGACGCGCTGCATGACTTCCCACTCAAGTCGCGCCCGCTGCGCTTGGGCACCTTTGGTGATACCCAGCTGCTGGATTTTCTGCCGCTGCCGGTCAACGCCATGGCCCAGCAACATCAACTGATTGCCGACGCTGCCTTGCGCCTGGCCTTGGCCGCGATTGAAGAAGAGCAGTACCAACCGGGCGTGCATGCGATCGGCCGGACCTTCAAACAGCGGATCCACGAGGCCTGAGCGTGGAGCTGATCGACACCCATACCCACTTGGACTTCCCGGACTTCGACAACGATCGCCCGCAAGTTCTCGCCCGCAGCCGTACACTCGGGGTGCGACGCATGGTGGTGTTGGGGGTGTATCAGCAGAATTGGCAGCGGTTGTGGGATATGGTGCAGGCGGATGAAGGATTGTTCGCGGCTTTCGGCTTGCACCCGGTGTACCTGGACGACCACCGTCCCGCCGACCTCACGACATTGGGCGAATGGCTGAGCCGCCTGCACGGCCACCGGCAACTGTGTGCGGTGGGCGAAATTGGCCTGGATTACTTCCTTGAACACCTGGACCGCGAGCGCCAGCAAAGCCTGTTCGAAGCCCAGCTCAAACTGGCCGTGGACTTCCAACTGCCGGCGCTGCTGCACGTACGCCGCAGCCACGCAGCCGTGATCGCCACCCTCAAGCGCATCCGCCTGCCACGAGGTGGCATCATCCACGCGTTCGCCGGAAGCCGGGAGGAAGCCCACGAGTACATCAAGCTGGGCTTCAAGCTCGGCCTCGGCGGTGCCGCCACGTGGCCCCAGGCTTTGCGCATGCACAAGGTGCTGGCGCAATTGCCGCTGGACGCGGTGGTACTGGAAACCGACGCCCCCGACATGGCACCGGCCATGTACCCAGGCCAGCGCAATAGCCCTGAGCACCTGCCCGAGATCTGCACCGCCCTGGCCGAACGCATGGGCACCAGCCCGCTATTGCTGGCCGAGGCGAGCACACGCAATGCGTGGGAGCTGTTCAAGTGGTAAGGCCGGGATCACCGCTTGCAGGTTAAGGGTCATTCGCTGCCGATGGCGGGCGTAGCGCAGCACCAGGAAATGCACCAACAGCACCAACAGTGACACGTTGAGCTGGCCGATCACGCTGATCAGCCCCACCCATTCAGTCACAAGTGCCACGATCAGCACCACGCTGGTCAATATCGCCATGCTCGGGCGTACCAGCGCCCAGTGGTCCAGCGCTTTGAAGTGGCGCAATTGCCGTGGGCAGTTCAGTTCCAACACATGCTGACAGTAGGGGCAGTCGAAGGGTTCTTCGATGGCGATGGCATTCAGTTGCCAGGGCTTGAGTTCAAACGTGATGTCGCAATGGGCGCAGTGCCCCTTGATGCCAGCGGCGGTGGTCATCGTCGTGCCTCCCCTTAAGCGGGATTGAGTGAAATAAATTCTCACTCATTCCCGCGAACAAAAAAGGCACCCAGAGAAATCCAGACGAGAACTACATCACCAGAAGACCAATCCTACTCCGCCCCCTTACACGCGAAAGGCCCCGATCAATTGCTTCAACTCGATCACCTGCAATGAGAGCTGCCGGCTTGCCGCCTCGGTCTGATGTGCGCCTTGGGCCGCATGTTCGCCGGCCCGATTGATTTCGACGATGTTCTGGTCGATATCGTGGGCGACGGCCGTCTGTTGTTCCACGGCGGCAGCGATTTGCTGGTTCTGGTCGACGATCATGCCGACGGCGCCGAGGATATTTTCCAGCGCCTGCTGGACCTTTTCCGATTGGCCGACGGTACCGCTGGCCATTTCATGGCTGGTGCCCATGGCCTTCACTGCCGCGCCGACACCGCTGTGCAGGCGGCTGATCATCTGTTCGATTTCTTCGGTGGAATGCTGAGTGCGCCGAGCCAGCGTGCGCACTTCATCGGCCACCACCGCAAAACCGCGTCCCTGCTCACCAGCCCGCGCGGCCTCAATCGCCGCGTTGAGCGCCAGCAGGTTAGTTTGCTCGGCGATGCTTTTTATGACTTCCAACACGCTGCTGATCGACTGGCTGTCAGTGGCCAGTTGGTTGATCACCCCCACTGACAAATCTATCTCCGAGGCCAGCCGCGCAATGCTGCTCTGCTGGGATTGCACCAGTCCACGGCCACTTACGGTTTCATCGTTGACGCTGTGAGCACTGCTGACCGCCGCGGCCGCACTGCGCGCCACTTCCTGGGCGGTGGCCGACATCTGGTTCATGGCCGTCGCCACTTGTTCGATTTGCGTGCGCTGGCCAGAGACCGCTTGATTGCTGCGGGCCGAAACCGTTTCCACTTGTCCGGCCTGCAGTTCGACCTGGCTGACGGTGTGACCGACGCGTTCGATCAAGTCATGGATTTTCGCCACGGTGCCGTTGAACACCTGGCCGAGATCGCCCAACTCGTCGCGGCTTTGGGCGACAAACGTGACGGTCATATCGCCGGCCGCCACCTTGTCCATCATCGCCCCCAGGCGTCGCAGGGTGGTGCGCGTCGAGGCGTAGAAGCCTGCGTACAGATAGAAGATCAGCAGAAATACCGCTGTCAGTGCCGTGACCAGTACCACCATGTGTGTACGGTTTTGCGCCAGGCGCTGATCCAGTTGCTGCCCGAGAAAACTCAGGGTGGCATCATCGAGCTGATAGGTCTTGGCCATCAATTGGCTGACGCTGTCGTAGAAAGCCTGCCAAGGAGCTTCGAGGGTTTCAGCCATGACCACCTGCTCTTCAAACAACTCGCTGCCTTGCTTGAGGCTGGCGTTGCTGGCCTTCGCCAAGCCATCAAGCGCAGCGTGGGCGGCTTTGCTGGAGCCCAGGGCGTCCTGCAATTTTAAGCCGTATTCGGCCTGGAGTTTTTCCAGCTGTTGCAGCAGTTCGTCAAAACGGGTGCTTGAGGAGGAATTGAGGAAGCCCTGTCCCAGGGAGTAAGCGCCCATCGCCCGCCCCTCTCCCAGGGTTTGAGTGACTTGGGGGGTGACACTGGTGATCAGTTCGCTGAGTTGGCGTAAATCGCTCTGCGGGTCACGGCTCAAGCCGGATTGGCTGGCAATGATCTGGCTGAGCATCTGCGATTTATTCAGCAACTTGCCGATCAGCGCACTTTTGCTCAGCAACGAAGTTTCCTGTTGCTGGGCCTTGAAGGCGGCGATCAGTTCGTCGCGCTTGCCTTCAAACACAGTGATTTGCTCGGGCTCGGTGGCCATCGGGTTTAGGCCTTGCAAACGGGTGAGCACGCTCTGCTCCAAGGCGCCGATCTTGGCCTCAAGATCACCGGCTTTGCCGGACTGGCCGAGGGTTGCGTTGATCTGCACCTGGTTATTCAGGGTCTCCAGATCTCGGCGCAGGGCCAGGCTGCTGCCGAGCAGATCAAGGCTTTGCAGTTCGACACGGGTGCCCTGGAATTCGCGCCAGGAATCACGCACCAGGTAATAGTTGGTCGCGAGCATCGGCAGCAGGAACAGCACGCTGATCAGGCTGAACTTCATGCCGAAGCTCAGGCGATTCATCAGCGCGATGGCGGGATAGAGCAAGCTCTTCACAGGTGAACTCCCTTTTCTTTTATTTTTATTGAGGCGCAGGGCGGCGGCAGAAAGCCACTATTTGGCGCTCTGTCTATATAGCTCAATTTGAAAGGGAGTTTTGTAACTTAAGGTTAACGACAGGAGCGAAGGACTCGCTCCTGTCGGAGGGTCAAGGCAGCACAGTCCAAATGGCGAAACCGGCATACCACAGCACTGCCGCGCGCAGCAGCAGCTCCCAAAGCCGATCCAGGCTATTGATGCCGTCTGCACCTACCACCGGCGGCGGGATTTCAGCAGCGACCAGGCCGACTTTTTCCACCAGTTGCGCGGCGCTGATGTCCCAGTTCAGCAGCTCGTGAAGCATGACACGACTGACCGCGACGAAATTGCCCACCAAGGCAAAGCTGGCCGCCAGCAGGCGCACCGGCAACCAGTCAAACGCATGACGCAATTGCCCGGCGCGTTCGGCCACCAGTGGGTTCTGGCTGTGCTCACTGGCCAGGGCCAAAAGCCGATAGGCCAGCGCGGCGACCGGCCCCAACAGGAAGTACCAGAAAATCACTGCGAAAAAGCTCTGGTAAGCCTGCCACAACAAATGGCCCTGAACGCGTTCCAGCAGTTGCTCACCGCTGTCGGCACCCAGCTTCAGGTCGCGCTCGGCCACGTGCTCGGAAGCTTGCAGATCACCCCGGCGCCAGGCGTCGCGAAACGGCCCAAGCCCGGCCAACAGATCACCACGGCCCAAGCTGTAGATCACCACCAGCAGGTGCACCGGCAGCGCCAACAAGCCATAGGCCACCGGTTCCAGCACCAGCAGCAACAACGCCAGCAACGCCACCGGCAGCAACACCAACAGGACCAGAATCAACCAAGGTTGCTTGCCCAGGCGCGGGCTCGACTCCAACTTGGCCAATTCACGCAACCAGCCGCCGTCACGCTGCAATCGCTGGCGCATGGCCGAGAACTTCTCGATCCACACCGCCAGCACCAATACCAGAAAACTCATCGTGCGTGTCCTCCATCCTGCAGAGCGCTGCGAAAGCGCGTCCAATCAAAAGCGGGGCCGGGATCGGTCTTGCGCCCCGGGGCGATATCGCTGTGACCGCATATGCGCTGCGGCGTAATACCGGGATAGGCTGCCAGCAACTGAAGGGTAAGGTCGATCAGCGACCTATATTGGGCGTCGGTGAAGGGCAGGTCATCCGTGCCTTCCAGCTCTATACCCAAGGAAAAGTCATTACAGGTTTCACGCCCTTCGTAGCATGAAACCCCTGCATGCCAGGCGCGGTCGATGCAGGACACAAACTGCGTCACCGCGCCGTCGCGCTCAATCAGAAAATGCGCAGACACCCGTAGCTCTGCAATCCCTTCAAAGTAGGGATGTTCCGTGACATCCAGGCGATTCTGGAAAAACTCCTGCACCTTGCCAGTGGCGAACTGCGCCGGTGGCAGGCTGATGTTATGCACCACCAACAGTGAGATTTCGCCTGTGGGGCGCTCGTTGAAGTTGGGCGAAGGGCAATGGCGAATGCCCTGGCACCAACCGCTGGCGGGGTCCAACTGCATACAGGATCCTTGAACGTGACTAAGTGTGACCAGTATGCCGCGTTCGACCCCGTGGTTGCGATCACTTGCCGCGATTGAGTTGACGCAGTTGCCCCACCACTGCCGCCAGTGCTCGCTCGAACAGCGGCCCATCATCCAGGATGTACAGCGCCCCACGCTTGAACGCCAGCGCCAGTTGGCCTGCACTTTTATCCAGGACTTTGAGCCCGGTGCGGCCAACAAAAACGTAGGTATTGGCCGGTGCCATGATCGCCATCAGCTTGCACCGCAGAGCGCTGGGCTGCCCTGGCTGGAACACGACCCAGTCACCGATCCGCAATTTGTAAACCTTGAGCAGGTCCGGATCATCCGCCGGGAGATCTTCAACTGAACCAGGCGGCGTTGTGCTGAGCACTAAAGGTTCGCGCACTTCGATCAACCCATCGACACCCTCGGTCGGCTGGACATGCAGGGCCTGCAAACGAACAAAAAAATCACGGGTGCTGAAGGGGTCGAAGGCTGCGCTGGTCAACCCGTCGCGCAGGGCCTTGAGCAAGCCCGGCAACTGCTCTACTAAATGGCCCCCGGCTTCGGTGTCTTGCTGCAGGCTCACACTCCAGATCAGCTCATCCATGGTCCGCAGCGCTGCTTGCCATTGCACCGACTGCTCGCCGTACTTGAGGCTGGCCAGCAACAGCACCTGGCTCCAGGCCTGTTGCAGAAACAGCACCACAGCTCGCGGTAAAACCTTGCCCAATAGCCGTCGATTGAGCACCTCGGCCACCCGTGCTCGCGCCGCGTCAGTGCGCACGCGCCCTTCTTCGGCGTCGCGAGTGTGCTGTTCAAGCAACTCGCAGCGCCGACGCTCATCAGCGGTAAACGCATTGAACTCAGTCAGCAACAGGGAAAAAATCGCCGGGTCTTCGACATACTCATTGAGCAAACGCTGAACCACCTGCTCGATGCGCAGATACAGACTGTCGCGCTGGTAGTCAGCGACCGGGCTCCAGCCCATGGCGGTCGTGGCAATTTCATTCAACAGGCGGCGCGCTGGGTGGCTGGCACGGCTGAAAAAACTCTTGTCCAGCACCGCCACTTTCAGCAGTGGGATCTGCAGTCGGCCGATCAAAGCCTTGAAGGCGTCCGGCACGGCGCGGTCGTTGAGGATAAATTCGAACAGCAAGGCGATCAGGTTGATTACATCTTCGTCCGCATCCTCCACGACCCGCGACTTGCCACTTTTGACGCTGACACGGGTGAGCAATTGCTCAAGCTGGTTACGCAGGTCGAAATCATCTTCGACTTCCGGTTCCGGCACGTACTGCTGCAAATGGGACAACAGCCGCAACAGGTCGCGGGTGGCGATGGGCTGGGGTTCTGCGCTGGCCTCAAGCGTAGGCGACACGCTACCGCGCACGGGGGCCAACAGCGCCTGCAAAGCGGCGAAGGCTTGCTGGCCATTCTCGTCGACGGGTTGCTCCGCGCTGGGCAATGCTGCTTCACGCTGGTAATCACGAGTGGCGCGCTCGCCAGGGCGACGGGAGGGTACAGCCTTGAGTTCCGGCAATACGCCGGTGGCGCCCAGCAACTGGTTGGCTTCCCCGTAGAGTTGGTCGGCGTCACTGAGCACGTATTTTTCAAACAGTTTGAGCATGATCAGTTTGACGCGGATCTCCACACCCAAACTGCGCCCCGCACGCAGGAAAAACTCGCACAGTAGCGCCGGGCCCAAAGGGTTTTCACGATCATCCAGGTTATTGCCCAGCAAGGCACTCAAGCGCGCGGTCAACTGCCCAAGCGCCAGGCCGTCTCGGTTGCGCACCCGGCCGACCATAGCCTCAAGTGCCACGGCTTTTTCCAATTCATCCTTGGATGAACTTGGCGCCGTGTCATAGGACATCACCGGCACCATCTGAAGCTCGCCCCTCCCCGCCTGACCCAGGCCGCCAAAGGCTTGGAATAACCGCTCCATGAACACGCGCTCGAAATTCTTGCGCTTGAGGCGCAGGTCGCGCATCGCTTCAAAGAAAATATGGTGATCCACGTTGCTGCGGGCCTTGTCGGCCATCTCGAACAACGTGTCGTCGGCGTTATCGAACAATTCCTGCAGCCCCTGCTGCAACTGTTGCGCGGCTCTGTCGCGAACCTGCAGCAGTACCACCGGCAGGCGCGCGAGCGGCGATGGCGTGGCGTGTGCCCTGTTGATTGGCACCACCTTTCCGTCATTGTGCATCCTGGCCTCCTGAAACGGCGGTATTGAGTTGGGGAAAGATCGGGTACAGGCCCGTTGGGCGCTGTGGAAACCGCTCATCACCAGGACGTCAAAGCTATGACGCCAATTGCAAGGCGCAGGATTATCTTGCAAATGAGGGCCGTTGCGCCAGCACCCTCTGACATTGCGTGGTAAATCAGCGGTGACTCTGGGTTCGAATGCACGCTACCCCTATAATCGGGGCACTTTGTTTGTGGAGCCTGTTATGCCGAACCTCCGTCTTGCCGACCTCACCGCCGAAATCGAAGCCAACGTGCGCCGTGCACTGCTGGAAGACATCGGCAGCGGCGACATCACCGCGCAGTTGATCCCGACCGAACGGCTGGCCACCGCCACCATCATTACCCGCGATATCGCTGTGATTGCCGGTACGGCCTGGGTAGACGCAGTCTTCCGCCAACTGGACCCAAGGGTCGCCGTGCACTGGCAAGTGGCCGACGGCGAGCGCGTCAGCCCCAACCAAGCCCTGTTCCACCTCGAAGGCCCGGCGCGCTCGTTGCTCACCGGCGAACGCTCTGCCCTGAACTTCCTGCAGTTGCTGTCCGGGGTCGCCACACGCGCCCGGTTCCTCGCAGATTTTGTCGCCAGCACCCAGGTCAAGCTGCTGGATACCCGAAAAACCCTGCCCGGCCTGCGCCTGGCGCAGAAATACGCCGTGACCTGTGGTGGCTGCCACAACCACCGGATTGGCTTGTATGACGCGTTCCTGATCAAGGAAAACCACATCGCGGCCTGCGGTGGTATCGCCCAAGCCATTACCGCCGCCCACAAAATCGCGCCCGGCAAGCCGGTGGAAATCGAAGTGGAAAGCTTGGACGAACTACGCGAAGCACTGGCAGCGGGCGCCGACATCATCATGCTGGATGAATTGAGCCTGGAAGATATGCGTGAAGCCGTGCGCCTGAACGGCGGCAAGGCGAAGCTGGAAGCCAGTGGCGGGATCAATGAAAGCACCCTGCTGCCCATCGCTGAAACCGGAGTGGACTACATCTCCATCGGCGCGATGACCAAGGATGTTAAGGCGGTGGACTTGTCTATGCGACTGAGCATCTGAGGTCAATATTTGATGCTTGATTGTGGTGAGCGGGCTGCCCCGCACACCACACAAGTACGTCGGCGTCAGACGACCAGGTTATTCATCTCGCAATACTCTTCCCAATCCACACCCAGCACCTCGGCCGCCTCTTTGTGCAAGGCCAGCCGTGCGGCTTCGAACTCTTCCGGTGTCGAGGTGTACTTGAGGGTCAACTCCCAAGGCTGGAGGCCCTGGCTCTCGGCCTCGTCCTCGAATGCCCACTGGATCTGGTCGCGCTGATCATCGGCGCTCAGGTCCTTGATCTCTTCTTTGAGCTGCGGCGATTCCCCGATGTATTTTTCGAGGGCTGCTTGATGTCGAACTTCCTGGGTCATTTCAGTCGTGGTCATGTTGTTCTCTTAGATCGAGGAATGGGGATGCATCTGGGTCATCAAGGTTGCGCAGATACAAAAGAGCGGGCATGAATGCCGACTCGTCTGGCCTTCAGAACCATTCTGGGATCATCTGAAAACGTTGCCGTTTAAACACTGCATCTAAAACAGTAGCGCCTTTATGCCCGAGACAGGAATCGAACCTGCGACCTTCGCGTTACGAGTGCGCTGCTCTACCAACTGAGCTACACGGGCGATGGGCTAAAGCTAGCACCGCATCGGGCGTCCGGCAACTTACACCCCTCAGCGAGCAATGACCCCCTGGGCCCAGAAACGTGGTTGCAGGTGATTTCCATGGTCACTCAGGTATTGCTGCTGGGCTTGCGCGATGTGAGGGACATCGCGAAGTGCAATCGCAATCAACAGACCAACGGCCAGCACACTCAGTACTTTCCAAGCCCACCCAACCAGCGGTAGCGCAACCGTTGCCGAGGCACCCCAGACATGCAGCGCCATTAGCCAGCCGATTGTCAGTGCCAGCCAGACTTGGGAAATGGGCATCACGATCACGCCGTCGACCATGGACTGCACCAAGGCGCCGACCAACGCTGCAAACAGACATAAGCGCAACAGATCAACGCGCTCGGCAGACAGCGCCCTCTCACGCAGCACACCAAGCGTGGCCCATCCGGAACGCCACGCCAACACCGCCACGCAGAGTGCCGACGGCACACCCCATTCGCTGGCCCATTGCAAAACGGACTGATGCGGATGGGCGGCGATCTCGTTGGCAATATCAGCAAAATGCATCGGCCCGAACCCGAGCCATGGCCGCTCGACAAGCATATGCCATGCCTGCCACCAGATTGGACCACGCCCAGACAGCGAGGTGGTGAGGCGATCACCGGCGCCACTGGAAAGCACAATCCCCAAGTGGTCGGCCAGCACCGTAAATACCAGCCAGTACAACAACAGGCCGCCTGCGACAGCGGCCAACTGCCACCCCATCCAGCGTAGCCCCCAGGGCCCCAGCAGCGCCAGCAGTAAACCCGCCGCGCCCATCCCTAGCCATGTACCGCGCGTACCACCGCTTATCGCAATCAGCCACCAGACGCACAACAAAGCAAATGCCGCACCTCGCAGGGCGCGGGAGATATTGGGTATCAGCAGGGGAAGCACCAGTAACGGCAGTGTGAATGTCTGGAACTGACCGTAGAAGCGCTTGTTGGAAAAGCCGGACAGCAACAGGTCAGGATCCAGCGTGCGTGCACCACTGGTGAATGCGAGCGCACCGGCATACAGATATTGGATGGTTTTGATCAGGCACAGCAGCACCACAACCAGGATCAGCACACGATCCATCGGCTCACCGCCGTGGCGCCGGAGTAAGGCAAACGCTACGGCAATCGCAGCGCAACTGAAAAACAATGCCACTTCGGTGAAGGCCCAGAGCGGCTGATGGGCCAGTACCGAAGACACCATGCCCATCACCAGAACCAGCGCCAGGCCCCAGCCCGTAAACCTATCCACCAAGGGTTCAAGCCTGGTAACCGACAGCCCATACAGCACCGCACAGACCCCGATGGCAATCTGCACTACGCGCTGCAGATCGTGCCCACTGAACGGTGCGCAGATCCCAATCGTCAGCAAGCACACCACTGCTACCAGGAACACACCGCCTCGCTGCTGTACGGATAACGCCATCGGCCACCTCTACTTCCCTGTGGATGGTTTAGCAGTTATGCGCCGCAACCCTTGCCGGCATATTTCTCTTCAGCAGTTGTAGTGCATTTCCAGCCGGTGGCGCTGCGCGTCAGGCTGATGGTCTTGCCCAGCACAGGCGCTGGCGCATCAAGTATTTCGCAACTGATGGAGCCCACGCCCGTCGTGACGTCGCCTGCAACATCGATCTTGCAGTTGGCGGTTGGGGTCGTGCCGCCAATCAAGGCCAAGGTGGGTACGGTGCCCTGATTGAAGGTGTCTTCGTAGCCGGCCTTCAAGGCAGTAATTTCAGCCAGGCCGGCAGTGAACTTGGCCTTGGCCTGGTGTGTGGTGTACATCGGGAGGCCGATGGTGGCCAAAATGCCGATGATTGCCACGACGATCAACAACTCGATCAAGGTAAAGCCTTTTTGACTCATCACATTCACTCTCCAGAATAGAACTCATGACAAGGCGCGTCCTGCACCCCGTTTTTTTCAGCGGCGCCAGTGTACTCACCCGTAAGCGGTCAATCGCGCACAAGACGCACATTCTGACATTTTATCCTGCGCCCTCGACACGCCCGAATCCGTCACCTGACTACGCTATAAATCTTCGAAGGTTTATATGCGGAACCGCGACATGAACAACGCTTCAACGATTTATGCTTGGGAAGGCATCAACCGAAAAGGGCGCAGGGTGTCCGGGCAAACCAAGGCTCACAACCCTGCCCTGGTCAAGGCGCAACTACGCCAGCAAGGCATCAGCCCTGGCCGTGTGCGCAAGCACTCCCCGATGCTGCCAAGCCTTACTCATTCGGTTAAAGCCACTGACATCACGCTGTTCACTCGCCAACTGGCCACGCTGCTCAGAGCCGGAATCCCCCTTTTGCAAGCCTTCGATATCATCAACGAAGGCTTCGACAACCGCGCGGTGCGTGAGCTGGTACAAGACCTGAAACAGCACATCGCAGCCGGCACCAGTCTGGCCGAGGCGTTGCGTAAACAACCGCGCTACTTCGATGAGCTGTACTGCACCCTTGTGGCCGCGGGCGAACAAGCGGGTGCGCTGGAGACCCTGCTGGACCGGGTAGCGATCCACCGCGAAAAGAGCGAGCAACTCAATGCCAGGATTAAAAAGGCCATGACCTACCCCGTTGCGGTCCTGGTGGTTGCCAGCCTGGTCACCGGCATACTGCTGGTTCACGTAGTTCCGCAGTTCCAGACCCTGTTCGCCGGGGTTGACGGTAAGCTGCCAACGCTTACCTTGCAGGTGATCGCCTTGTCGGCATTCGTGCAGCAAGCCTGGTGGATGCTGGTGTTGGGCATTGCCGCCGGAATCATGGGGTTGCGTAAGGCCTATCGGAGCTCGCCGCGTTTTCGCTACTGGCTCGACGCCGGTTTGTTGAATGCGCCCTTGGCAGGCAAACTGCTGACACAATCCGCAGTGGCCCGCTACGCCCGTACGTTGTCCACCACCTTTGCAGCCGGTGTTCCACTGGTACAGGCTTTGGACTCAGTCGCCGGCGCCGTGGGCAATGCCCCGTTCAAACAGGCAATCGAACATATGCGTCACGATGTATCCACTGGCATGCAGTTGAATCACTCCATGGGCAACAGCGGCCTGTTTCCCAGTATGGCGATTCAGATGACAGCAATCGGCGAAGAATCGGGCATGCTGGAACAGATGCTGGAAAAAGTCGCCAACCACTATGAGAACGACGTGGACAACCAAGTCGACAGCCTCACCAGCCTGATGGAACCGCTGATCATGGTGGTTCTGGGGGGGATTGTCGCGACGCTGGTCATCGCCATGTACCTGCCGGTCTTCCAACTGGGGAGCGCATTTTGAATTTGCTGTTGAGTGAGCACCCATGGGCCTTTGTGGCGATAGCGTCGGTACTGGGGCTGATCGTCGGCAGTTTTCTCAATGTGCTCGTGTGGCGCCTGCCAAAAATGCTCGAACGGGAATGGCGTGCTCAGGCCCACGAAGTGCTCGGTTTACCTGCTGAGCCTGCCGGGCCGACCTACAACCTGATGCACCCCAACTCGTGCTGCCCGCACTGTGATCATCCGATCCGGCCGTGGGAAAACATCCCGGTGCTCAGTTACCTGATACTCCGAGGCCGCTGCGCCCACTGCCAGGCAACCATCAGCACACGCTACCCCTTCACCGAGCTTGCGTGCGGGCTGATCTCGGCCTGGGTCGCCCTACATTTCGGCTTTGGCTGGCAAGCCGCAGCAGTGCTGATATTGAGTTGGGGGTTGCTAGCAATGAGCCTGATCGACGCGGACCACCAATTACTGCCGGATGTGCTGGTGCTGCCATTGCTGTGGCTGGGGTTGATCGTCAACAGCTTTGAATTACTGACGACTTTACCCGACGCCCTTTGGGGCACAGTGATCGGCTACATGAGCTTATGGAGCGTGTTCTGGCTGTTCAAATTGGTCACCGGTAAGGACGGCATGGGCCACGGCGACTTCAAGTTACTGGCACTGCTAGGCGCCTGGGGTGGTTGGCAGATTTTGCCGATGACACTGTTGATGTCGTCGCTGGTGGGAGTGGTTATCGGGCTGATCCTGATGCGCGTGCGCAAGACTCAGGCTTCGGCCCCGATGCCGTTTGGTCCGTATCTGGCAATTGCCGGCTGGATTGCATTGCTCTGGGGTGGTCAAATAACCGACTTCTATTTGCAGTCTGTCGGTTTCAGATGACCACTTCTGTTGCAACACCCTGGATTCTTGGCCTCACCGGCGGCATCGGCAGCGGTAAAAGCGCGGCGGCCCAGCACTTTATCGACCTGGGCGTGGACCTGGTCGACGCCGACCACGCCGCGCGCTGGGTGGTCGAGCCTGGCCGGCCGGCACTGGCACGCATCGCCGAGCACTTTGGTGCACACGTGCTGCAGCCCGACGGTCAACTGGACCGCGCCGCGTTGCGCAAGCTGATCTTTGAAGTACCTGAAGAGCGCCTATGGCTGGAAGGCTTGCTACACCCGCTGATCGGCGAGGAGATTCGCAGCCACCTGGCGCGCGCGCGCTCGCCTTACGCGATTCTGGTGTCGCCGTTGCTGATCGAGTCCGGCCAGTACAGCATGACCCAGCGCATCCTGGTGATCGACGTGCCGCAATCGGTGCAGATTCAGCGTACCCTGCAGCGCGACGGCATCAGCGAACAGCAAGTACAGGCGATTCTAGAGGCTCAGTCCAGCCGTGAAGACCGCCTGAACCATGCCGATGACGTACTGGTCAATGACCAGGACCTCGCCTGGCTGCACAGCGAGGTCGAGCGACTGCATCACTTTTACCTTACTTTGCGTGGAGGCCGATCATGAGCCAACCCTTGACCGTCGACTGCCCAACCTGCGGCGCCCCCGTGGAATGGAAAACCGACAATCTCAACCGGCCGTTTTGCTCGGACCGTTGCAAACTCATCGATCTGGGCGCCTGGGCCGCTGAAGAACACAAGATCCCCGTAGCCCCGGACGCAGAAGACGAGCTGTTTTCCGAAGATCTGCCGCCTCGCCATTAAGGCCGCATAAAGGCATATTCCTTCTGGTCGTCGAGGTTTTCTGCAAGGTATTGCAGCTCGTCGGCCAGGTCTTCAAAACTGCGCACGCCCTTGCTCTGCTGCACAACCGCACTGAGCATGGCCCGCAGGGTCAGGCCTGGGTCGAAACCGATTTCCTGCGCCGCATCCTGGCTTTTTCGCAACTCCTGCCGTGCCCACTCATACACACCCATGATCCGTGCTCCCCGCCTGCTTATCTAAAATTTGGCAGAGCATGGGCCTGCTCGCTCGCCCTGGGTTTGATCTGGATCAACGCTGCGAATCGTCATCCTTCCAAGGCGCAGAGAGGTAGCGGGTGCGGTTGAAGGTCTCCAGCCATTCGGGGCAAAACACCACCAGAGCGCTGATGACCATGCCGTTGATAAAGGCCTCTGGGAAGATGATCAGCCACAGGTAGCCGACGAAATCTTCCAGCCATTCCGGCATGGCAAAACGGCCGTCAAACCATAGCAAACCCAACCCCAGTAACAGGCAGAGCAAGGCCGACAGCGCGGCAGCAAAAAAACCGCAGCAAAAGATATACACGAAAGGATTGCGCGGCTGCGCCCGCTCGACCACAAGCGCACAGCCTTCGGTGATCAGCACCGGCAGCACGACCAGCAGCAGGCCGTTGACGCCAAGGGCCGCCAGGTCCTGGCGCCCAAGCAGCATTAACCCGAACTGGGCGGCAAAACCACCGACGATGGCCAGGGGCCAATCCAGCAGCAGGGTTACGGCGGTCATACCAATAAAGTGGTAGGACACACCAGTGTCGAAATCCCGCCGCACCAGCCACAACATGAACAGTGCGAACACCGTACCGAACAGCAAATGCTGGCGCCGCCGGTCGGCAAACAACTCGACCCAGGGCGAGCGCAGGATCGCCCATAGCAGCACCGGCGCGTACAACAGCCAGCCGATGCCCAGGGTTGTGGGCGCCAGCACTGCGGCGCTGATCACGGCCTCACCTGCTCCAGGGCCTGGCGCAATTCGGCAGCAGTGCCGTATTCGTGCTGAGAAACCAACGCACCGTTTTCCAGCTGCAGCCACAGCACTTTATCCGCCGCTGCGGGATAACGCGGCGCGATACGCGCGTCACGGTCCAGCATGACCCGGTAGTTGTAGGATTGCATGGCGGGTACCGCGAACAGTTTGGCGATCAGTCGAGGCATGCGCTGGATATCGGCGACGAACACTGCGTGCCGTGCTTCTAAGTAGCCTTTAGGTTGGCCTTGCAGCGCCGCATCTACCAGCTTCGCTGCGTCCATGCTGCGCGCCACCAGCAGAATCTGCGCATGGTTATCGAGGGTATAGGCTTGGTCGAATTGATCGAGCAAGGTCCAGGGAGTAAGGCGCTCGCCCACTTCAACAGCCTGCGCCCATACCGGTAAAAGACTTAGCAACAACACCACCAGAAACTTCACTGCACGCTCCTCATTCGGGGGAATTAAGCTTGAAAGGCCAGTCTACACCCTGGCTTTTGCGGCAGGACTTCCTGCGGTCATCATTTGGACGCTAAGCTGCATGCATGGATGACTCAGATTATTTGCGCCTGCTCACCGTAGCAGCCGAACAAGCCAACGCGTTCCTGTCCAATGCCCGCAAATGGGAGCGTGAGCGTTGGGTCTGCCAGCGCCTGCTGCAAGGTTTGAACGTGCCTTACCGCGCCGAAGAGTTTCATGCCGCAGGTCAAGAACCACCGGATGTGCTGTTTCGCGATGCCAGTTTCGAGGTGTTTTTCGTACTTGATGAAGGGCGGCGACTGAACGACGAATGGCGAGACGAACTGCTGCGCCGGCGTAGCGCATTCTCCCTCAGCCAACTGGTGCGGCGCGAAGCCAAGCCTCGGCGAATCCCCGCTCATGAATTCCTGCTGCGCCTGGCGCCCACGTTGCGCAAGAAGGCCCACAACTACAAAGAGCGCGGGATGGACCTGGGCGAACTGGATCTTGTCGCGTTCACCAGCCTCAAGCGCGAAGTGCTCGACCTCAACAGCCACTTCCCACCCCCCACCGAATACTTGCGCCAAGGCTGGCGCTCGCTGTCTCTGGTGGGGCCAACGTTCGCGCGAGTGCTGTTCGCTCACCCGGACGCCCCGGATTTCTTGCGCAACAACCTGGGGCGCAGCATAGTGTTCGACGTGGGGATCAGCCTCTGATCCCACCCCGACTGTAACGTGGCGCCCTTTTGCAACGTCTACCTGACGAGGCCTTATATGACCAGTCGCCTGAACCCCGACGACCAAAAGCATGTCGAAGAGTATCTGCAACTCTCCCAAAACCGAGTCGAGCGCAAGCCTTTCCGGCCGTGGCTGCTCCTTGGTGTGGTGCTGGTGGTGGTGATCGGGCTCGGTCTGCTGAGCCGCCTTTTGAGTTACCTAACGCTATGAGCTGCCTGGCGCTCGCGAGGGTAACTGCTCCGATTTCTTTTAGCCTTGCGAGATATCCCCATGACCCATCGTATTATTATCGTCGGCGGCGGCGCCGGCGGCCTGGAGTTGGCTACCCGCCTGGGTAAGACTCTGGGTAAGCGTGGCACCGCCAGCATCACGCTGGTGGACACCAACCTGACCCATATCTGGAAGCCCCTGCTGCACGAGGTGGCTGCCGGCTCACTGAATTCTTCGGAAGACGAACTCAATTACGTCGCCCAGGCCAAATGGAACCACTTCGAGTTCCAACTGGGGCGCATGAGCGGGCTTGACCGAGAGCAGAAGAAGATTCAGTTGGCCGCCACCCTCGACGAAGAGGGCCGCGAACTGGTGCCTGCGCGCGTTCTGAGCTACGACAGCCTAGTGATTGCGGTAGGCAGCACCACTAACGACTTCGGCACCGAGGGCGCGGCGCAACACTGCCTGTTTCTCGACACCCGCAAACAGGCCGAACGTTTTCACCAGCAACTGCTCAACCACTACCTGCGCGCACATGCCGGACAGACCGATGTCGTCGAGCAGATCAGTGTCGCCATCGTCGGCGCCGGCGCCACCGGCGTCGAACTCGCCGCCGAGCTGCATAACGCTGCCCATGAGCTGGCTGCCTACGGCCTGGACCGAATCAAGCCGGAAAACATGCACATCACCCTGATCGAAGCCGGCCCACGCGTACTGCCCGCCCTACCGGAGCGTATTGGCGGGCCTGTGCATAAAACCCTGGAGAAGCTCGGCGTGACCGTGCTGACCAACTCGGCCGTCAGCGAAGTCACCGCCGATGCACTGATTACCAGTAGCGGCCAGGTGATTCCGGCCAGTCTTAAAGTGTGGGCTGCGGGGATTCGCGCGCCAGGATTCCTCAAGGACATTGATGGCCTGGAAACCAACCGCATCAATCAGCTGCAAGTGCTGCCGACGCTGCAAACCACCCGCGACGAAAATATCTTTGCGTTCGGCGACTGCGCCGCGTGCCCGCAACCGGGCACCGACCGCAACGTACCGCCACGGGCCCAGGCTGCCCACCAGCAAGCATCGTTGCTGGCTAAGTCGCTGAAGCTACGCATCGAGGGCAAGGAGCTGCCGTCGTACAAGTACACCGACTATGGATCGCTGATCTCGCTGTCACGCTTTTCAGCGGTGGGTAACTTGATGGGCAATCTGACAGGCAGTGTGATGCTGGAAGGCTGGCTGGCGCGGATGTTCTACGTGTCGCTGTACCGGATGCACCAGATGGCGCTCTATGGCTTCTTCCGCACGGCGATGCTGATGCTGGGCAGCAGGATTGGGCGTGGTACTGAGCCGCGACTCAAACTTCACTAACAACATAAAATAATGTTGGAGGGGGCCTGCTCCCGATCGCGGTGGGTCAGCTATGTCTTCATTGGCTGACAGACTGCTGTCGGGACCAGGCCCCCTCTCACGTTTGATGCGCAGTGTTTTGAGGTTTTGCGTGCGCAAAAAAAATCCCCGTATCTTTCGATACGAGGATTTTTAATATGGTCGGGGTAGGGGGATTCGAACTCCCGACATCCTGCTCCCAAAGCAGGCGCGCTACCGGACTGCGCTATACCCCGGTAAAAAAAAGGCGACCTCTCAGTCGCCTTCTTCGATCAGCGCTTTTGGCCTCTGATCTTAAGATTCGATTCCAGCGTTAACTGGTCTCAAAAATGGTGGGTCGTGTGGGATTCGAACCTACGACCAATTGGTTAAAAGCCAACTGCTCTACCAACTGAGCTAACGACCCAAAAATGGTCGGGGTAGGGGGATTCGAACTCCCGACATCCTGCTCCCAAAGCAGGCGCGCTACCGGACTGCGCTATACCCCGGTTTGAAATTGGCTCCGTGACCAGGACTCGAACCTGGGACCCAATGATTAACAGTCATTTGCTCTACCGACTGAGCTATCACGGAACTACATATTTCAAATTTACAACTTTTACTACTTTTTAACCTTCTCTTCGGCTTGTCCGTATCGCTACGTTCATGTCTCTGAGGCGCGCTATTCTACAATCTTAAAAACCCCTGTCAACCCTTTAAATTGCTTTTAAGACAATGATTTGCGCTTCTTTCTGATTTCTCCTTGGGGAGAAGAAACCCGTGGGCTGACGTTGCTGCGGGGCGCACTTTACAAGCCTTTTCCTTACAGTTCAACGCCCTAACGAAAAAAAAGGTCCCGCGATGCGGGACCTTCTCTCATAACGCTGCAATCCGGGCTTAATGGAAGACGATTTCGTCGTTCTCCACAGTCGCCTCTACGCTGGTGCCTGGCATAAAGCTGCCTGAAAGGATCAACTGCGCCAGCGGGTTTTCGATCCAGCGCTGGATCGCACGTTTCAAAGGCCGTGCACCATACACCGGGTCGTAACCGACTGCGATCAGCTTGTCTAACGCCTCGCGGCTCAGCTCCAGCGACAGCTCGCGTTCTGCCAGACGACCGCGCAAGCGGCCCAACTGGATCTCGGTGATGCCCGCGATCTGATCACGCGCCAAGGGCTCGAAGATCACTACTTCGTCGACCCGGTTGATGAATTCCGGGCGGAAGTGTGTGGTCAGCGCATCCATTACCGCAGCACGCTGGGCCTCACGATCACCTACCAACTCCTGGATCTGGGAGGAGCCCAGGTTGGAGGTCATCACGATCACCGTGTTGCGGAAGTCAACGGTACGCCCGTGACTGTCCGTCAACCGACCATCTTCCAGCACTTGCAGCAGGATGTTGAATACATCCGGATGCGCCTTCTCGACCTCATCCAGCAGGATCACCGAGTAAGGCTTACGCCGCACGGCTTCGGTCAGGTAACCGCCCTCCTCGTAGCCCACATAGCCTGGTGGAGCACCGATCAGGCGAGCCACCGAGTGTTTTTCCATGAACTCGGACATATCGATCCGCACCATGGCCTCTTCAGTATCAAAGAGAAACTCAGCCAGCGCCTTGCATAGCTCGGTCTTACCCACGCCGGTCGGGCCGAGAAACATGAACGAGCCGCTCGGGCGGTTCGGGTCGGACAAGCCGGCCCGCGAACGCCGTACCGCGTTGGACACCGCTACGACCGCCTCTTCCTGGCCGATCACGCGCTGGTGCAATAGGTGCTCCATCTTCAGCAGCTTGTCGCGCTCGCCTTCGAGCATTTTCGACACAGGAATGCCGGTCCACTTCGAGACAACTTCGGCGATTTCTTCCTCGGTCACCTTGCTGCGCAGCAACTGATTCTCGCTCTTGCCGTGCTGGTCGACCATTTGCAAGCTGCGCTCCAGGTCCGGGATGACACCGTACTGCAATTCGGCCATGCGGTTCAGGTCGCCCTTACGGCGTGCAGCCTCCAGTTCCTGACGGGACTGTTCGATCTTTTGCTGGATCTGCGCAGAGCCCTGCACTTCGGCTTTTTCCGAGGTCCAGATCTCTTCCAAGTCCGAATACTCGCGCTCAAGCCGCAAAATTTCTTCCTGGAGTTTTTCCAGGCGTTTCTTCGCAGCGTCGTCTTCTTCTTTCTTTAAAGCCTGGGATTCGACTTTCAGTTGAATCAGGCGCCGATCCAGGCGGTCGAGCACTTCCGGCTTGGAGTCGATTTCCATACGAATGCGGCTGGCCGCTTCGTCGATCAAATCGATGGCCTTGTCCGGCAACTGACGATCGGTGATATAGCGATGGCTCAATTTGGCCGCAGCAATGATCGCACCGTCAGTGATCGCCACCTTGTGGTGGACCTCATAGCGTTCTTTCAAACCGCGCAGGATGGCGATGGTGTCCTCTTCGCTCGGTTCTTCCACCAGCACTTTCTGGAAGCGACGCTCAAGGGCTGCATCCTTCTCTATATATTGACGGTACTCGTTGAGCGTCGTTGCACCTACGCAGTGCAACTCGCCGCGAGCCAAAGCTGGCTTGAGCATGTTGCCAGCATCCATCGACCCCTCGCCTTTACCGGCGCCGACCATGGTGTGCAGTTCGTCGATAAACAGAATGATCTGCCCTTCCTGCTTCGACAGTTCATTAAGCAGAGATTTCAGGCGCTCTTCAAACTCGCCGCGGAACTTAGCACCGGCGATCAACGACCCCATGTCCAAGGACAGCAGGCGTTTGCCTTTAAGGCCGTCCGGCACTTCACCATTGATGATGCGCTGGGCCAAACCCTCGGCAATCGCGGTTTTACCCACACCAGGCTCACCGATCAGCACAGGATTATTCTTGGTGCGACGCTGCAGGACCTGAATGGTGCGACGAATCTCGTCGTCGCGGCCGATGACCGGGTCAAGCTTGCCTTCTTCGGCGCGCTTCGTCAGATCGACGGTGTACTTGTCCAGGGCCTGGCGCGACTCCTCGTGGTTAGGATCATTCACCGCGTCGCCACCACGCAGGTTGTTGATGGCATTTTCCAGGGCTTTCTTGCTCACGCCCTGGCCCAGCAACAACTTGCCGAGCTTGCTGTTCTCGTCCATGGCGGCGAGCAGCACCAGTTCGCTGGAGATGAACTGGTCGCCCTTTTGCTGGGCCAGGCGGTCGGCCTGGTTAAGCAGGCGCGCCAGATCCTGCGACATGTTCACGTCGCCGGTTGGATTTTGGATTTTTGGCAGCTGGTCGAGCTCTTTGCTCAACTCCTTGCGCAGGCTGCTGACATCAAAGCCCACCTGCATCAGCAAGGGCTTGATAGAACCACCTTGCTGTTCCAGAAGAGCCTGCATCAAGTGTGCAGGCTCAATGGCCGGGTGGTCGAGACCCACCGCCAACGACTGGGAGTCCGATAACGCCAACTGTAATTTGCTGGTTAAACGATCAATACGCATTAGTCACCTTCCTTTTGAGCAGGCCGGAGCTATAAAACATTCCTGAATGAAGAAACCTGCCAGATACCCTTATAGATGGGGTGGATTCTGGAAGATTCAAGCTACGGACAGTTGACGTAAGTCAGGAGAGTCTAGCGTTCGAGCCAGATAAGGGAGGCAAATCGACCGGTGCGCGGACTGCGCCGGTAAGAAAAGAAGCGCGGATCGGTCACGGTGCACAAACCACCACCGTAAACAGCCGTGACACCCCGTGCGGCAAGGCGCAGGCGAGCCAGTTGATAGATGTCGGCCATGAACTTGCCAGGATTACGGCTCGGCACAAAGGCTTGGGCAGTGGTCGGCAGTTGCTGCATGAAGGCTTCACGCACCTCCGGACCGACTTCAAAGGATCGAGGACCGATTGCCGGACCCAACCAGACCAATACGTCGGCAGGAGCGGTATCCAGACTTTCGAAAGCCGCTTCCAACACGCCAGCCGCCAACCCGCGCCAACCGGCATGGGCCGCTGCGACACGAGTCCCTGCGCGGTTGCAGAATAACGCGGGCAGGCAATCGGCAGTCATAGAGGTACAAGCGATGCCTGGGTTGCTGGTCCAACAGCCATCGGCTTCAGCCGTGCGGCCAGGATCAGCCTCAACCACGGTCACCCCGTGAACTTGGCGCAGCCAGGCCGGCTGAATATCAAAAGCGTCGCTAAGACGACGGCGATTTTCAAGAACGGCCTCCAGGCTGTCCTCTACATGATCGCCCAAGTTGAGGCTGTCGAACGGCGCCAGGCTGACGCCGCCCGCACGGGTGGTAACGCAGGCCTTTACCCGAGCCGGCGCGGGCCAGTCAGGTATCAGCCAGTCACTCATCCAACAAACGCCTCACGGTCCTGCTTGAGCAGTGACAGCAACCAGACAAAATCGTCCGGCAGTGGCGATTCCCAGCTCATGCGCTTACCACTCGTCGGATGATCCAGTTCCAGGAAGCGTGCATGCAGTGCCTGGCGCGGGAACGTCTTGAGCGATTCAACCATTGTCTGACTGGCCGCAGGCGGAATGCGGAAGCGACCACCGTAGGCAGGATCGCCGACCAACGGGAAGTTGATGTGGGCCATGTGCACGCGAATCTGGTGAGTACGACCGGTTTCCAGCTTGACCCGAACGTGGGTGTGGGAACGGAAACGCTCCAATACACGGTAGTGGCTTACGGCCTGCTTGCCGCCCTCCATTACCGCCATGCGCTGGCGCTGCTGGCCGTGGCGACCGATAGGGGCGTTGATCTTGCCACCCGCGACGACCACGCCGATCACGATGCACTCATAGATCCGGCTGACGCTACGGCTCTGCAACTGCGTAACCAGCTGCGTCTGCGCCTGAATGGTCTTGGCAACCACCATCAGGCCGGTGGTGTCCTTGTCCAGACGGTGCACGATACCGCAGCGCGGCACGTTGATGATGTCCGGGATATGGTGCAACAGGGCATTGAGCAAGGTGCCATCAGCGTGCCCGGCCGCCGGGTGAACCACCAGGCCTGCGGGTTTGTTGATGACGAGGATGTCGTCGTCTTCATAGACGATATCCAGCTCAATGTCTTGGGCGACCCATTCTCCCTGGGCTTCCTGCTCGGCAGTCAGCTCAAGAATCGCAC